>ERZ1034415.46-NODE-46-length-31612-cov-47.057515_pt1 | contig 31612 bp, 35 predicted proteins | sample MGYA00520582_ERZ1034415 | MGnify/ENA primary metagenome ERZ1034415 (study PRJEB33736, sample SAMEA104288483) | Azolla nilotica | place: Sudan | collected 1982 | study: EMG produced TPA metagenomics assembly of the PRJEB19522 data set (Is there foul play in the leaf...
GATTGGAGCAAGGATTAAAATTTCTGGCGCACAGTGGAATATTGAAAGTGTCTACTAAATCCTTTCTATTCGTTGTGCTTATCTCAATGGTTTGCTTACTATTTGAGTCTTTCTACTAAAACTCTATGCTCCCAATAATCGTCAGGGACATGGTAGTAAACTAAAAAATTCAGTGGAATCTTTAATATGTTATTGGCAAGAAAATCAAGAAGAACGATAACAAGAAAAAAACCACAACTTAAATCTTGAAGGATCATTTTACAGATTGATCCTGATCCTTTCAATCCATCTGGATTGAAAACTTATGGTATTGAATTAATTGCTTATACAGCAGACGGCTATATTATCGGTACATCAGTAGATTTAGAATTGAGTGAACCTCAAGGAAAGATAGGGAAATTCATTAATGAACAGTATGGGGGGAATAAAGTTGCTCAAATTTGGGAAATAATAGATGGTAAAAGAAGCCAGAATTAATTCTCTCTCCTACTTTATTTACTGAAATATATAAGAGTTGGCTTCCCATAAAAGAATAACAGATTTATACTGTTGAGTTAAGTATTATCTGTTTATAAACTGAAATAAATTTACCTAGTTATCCAAAACGACAACCTTATGACTCTGATGAGAGTTTTACAAAAAAGCTTAAGAATTGGATTCCCAAACGTGAGTTAACAGAACAAAAATGGGAAAACCTCTCATGGGAAAGGCAAGATGAATTTGAAGAGCTGATTAAATTTTATAAAGGCAATATTATTGGAGGTTTTAAAGATGAGGGAGCTGAACTTGTCACAGTTCCTTGACCGGATATTTTTTCGTGTTGCATTCAAATTTTAGGTAAAGGACTAAAAGATTTAGTTGAAAATTTTACCTATATTTTTGATATTAATGAGCCAGATGAATTTGCTGAAATTATTCAGCAGAGAGAAGTATCTGATATTGATTCTCCAATATTTAAACTAGGTCTGCCACTATCTATAATGCTCCCAAAGTGTGCATTATAGATAGTGGCATTCAAGAAAGACATTCTCTTGTGAGAGCAGCAATTGATTCACAAACATCAACATCTTGGATTACAGGATAAACTGATAAAATTCCTGATGATGTAAAAGAAAATGGTGGACACAAAACAAGTGTAGGTGGTGCAATTCTTTATCCCATAAATATACCTCGTAGTGGTAGTGAAAAGGCTGTTTGCTGGATTCAAAATGCTAGGCTTCTTCAAGCTAATGGTAAACTGCCTGAAAAAGTATTTCCACCTAATCTAGTAACTGAAATTGTAGAACTTGATCACCAAATAACCAGTGATAGAATTTAAAAAAAAAACACTGGTTCTGTTCCTTGTAGAACTAGATATATGAGTGCTTGGGCATCAGCTATTGATAACTTAACATGGCAACAGGATATTCCTTGTATTGTTGCAGCAGGAAATCTACCTCTAGATAGTAGAATTGGACTCACAAGATTATCTGTAAGATAACATCTTAATGAAAACCGAATATACCCAGATTATTTATTAGAAGACTCATGTAGAATAGCTAACCCTGCACAAAGTTTTCAAGCTTTAACTGTTGGTTCAATAGCCTTAAATTCCTATCATGCACTACCCTACTCTTCAACTGGACAAAAGGATCAACCATCCGCTTTCTCATGTTCTGGGTTTGGAATTTGGAATACTACTAGATAGGTTTTGATATCGTCCCAAAGCTCTGAAACTGGTAAAGTTTGTCCTGCTGTTGCCTGTCGTACTGACTCTTGCAGGTCAGCTAATATTTGTGCTTTTGGTTCTTGTTCATCAATCCACGCTAAACCACTAACATTATCAGAATTGATGCAACTAATCAGCTGTTGCCAAAGTTCTACAGCAACGAGTACATCTGTTGTTTCTCCATCTACGTTGGTGACATAACGAATCTGACTTTCAATTTGTGAGGTGATTATAAACTTTTTTATCCTGTCATACTTTTATTTTTAATATATACAAGGGATTGCATAGCGTATATCCTAGTTTAGCGGTCTTTTGAAGCTAATTTTTGGACTTGGCTGGGAGTATTCCACTCTACATTCCGTACCCCCAAGCATTAAAAAAAATACCCCAGAGAAAAACGGGGTATTGCCAATTTAATTAAATCAACCTAACAATGAAGGCAAAACTGCCAAAAAGCTGTTAGTTATTAACTGTGAGTTTTTGCCAAACATGATTTTAATTGCTGACTGATTGTGATGAATATAGCTAATTTTCCGTGGCTGACGACGATTCTTTTGTTTCCAATAGCCGCGTCACTACTACTTCCTATCATCCCAGATAAAGATGGGAAAACAGTGCGCTGGTATTCCCTGATTGTGGGGCTGATAGATTTCGCACTGATTGTTTACGCTTTTTATACTGGTTACGATTTCTCTAATCCCGATTTGCAACTCGTGGAGAGTTACCCCTGGCTTCCGCAATTGGGTTTAAACTGGTCAGTGGGCGCTGATGGCTTATCTATGCCCCTGATTCTGCTAACTGGATTCATTACCACTCTGGCAGTTTTAGCAGCTTGGCCTGTAACGCTGAAGCCGAAATTATTTTATTTCTTGATTTTGTCCATGTATGGCGGTCAGATAGCCGTGTTCGCTGTCCAGGATATGCTGTTATTTTTCCTGGTGTGGGAACTGGAACTTGTACCGATATACTTCCTGTTGTCGATTTGGGGTGGTAAAAAGCGCCAATATGCGGCGACCAAGTTTATTTTATACACGGCTGGTGGTTCACTGTTTATTTTGTTGTCTGCCCTGACAATGGGATTTTATGGTGATACAGTGACTTTTGATATGCGAGTGATCGCATTGAAAGATTTTGGACTAAATTTACAACTTTTACTGTATGCAGGCTTCCTGATTGCCTACGCTGTCAAGTTGCCTATCATTCCTCTACATACCTGGCTACCTGATGCCCACGGTGAAGCTACAGCGCCTGTACATATGTTACTAGCTGGTATTTTGCTGAAAATGGGTGGTTATGCCTTAATTCGCATGAATGCCCAAATGTTGCCTGATGCCCACGCTTATATTGCACCCGCATTGGTGGTTTTGGGGGTAGTAAATATAATCTACGCGGCTTTAACATCCTTTGCCCAGAGGAACTTAAAGCGGAAAATTGCCTACTCTTCTATTTCCCACATGGGCTTTGTTCTCATTGGTATTGCCTCCTTCACCGATTTGGGTTTAAGTGGGGCAATGTTACAAATGGTTTCTCATGGATTAATTGGGGCGAGTTTGTTCTTTTTAGTTGGTGCAACCTATGACCGGACACACACCCTAATGTTAGATGAAATGGGTGGTGTTGGTAAGAAGATGCGGAAGATTTTCGCCATGTTTACCACCTGTTCAATGGCATCTTTAGCGTTGCCAGGAATGAGTGGTTTCGTAGCAGAATTAATGGTATTTGTTGGCTTTGCTACTAGCGATGCTTATAACCCCACATTTAAAGTCATCATCATCTTTTTGATGGCGGTTGGTGTAATTTTAACGCCAATTTATCTACTTTCAATGTTGCGAGAAATTTTCTACGGTCAAGAAAACGAAGAGTTAGTTTCTCACCAAGCTTTGATTGATGCTGAACCACGTGAAGTCTTTATCATCGCTTGTTTGTTGATACCAATTATCGGAATCGGTTTTTATCCGAAGTTGCTAACACAAATGTACGATGCTACAACAGTACAATTAACAGCAAGATTGCGTGATTCTGTCCCGACTTTGACAGCAGAAAAAGCAGTGGAAACTGTTTCTTTGAGTGCGCCAATCATAGGACATTAATTCCTAATATAATTACAAGTTACGAGTTGTGTTGAGGGTGGGTTGAATACCTGCCCTTTTTTCAGTCATGAAACTGGCGGTTTTATGTCATAATTCAGTATTAACCCAAGTTGCTAGTACCGCCGTGAATTTAAAATGCTTCTTTCAGAAGAGCTAAGCTAACAAAAAAGTGTAGTGCTTCCAGCAGGCTGCGCCAACAAAATTCAAAATGAATACGGCATGAGCTTTTTAGAGATTTGGAATGGTTGGTTTATTTACGCCGTACTTTACTAGTCATCTAGTTTAGGCTGAGGGAGCATCAAGTTTTAGCAGAAAGACTCAAATAGCAAGCAAACCATTGAGATAAGCACAACGAATGGAAAGGATTTGGTAGACACTTTCAATATTCCACTGTGCGCCAGAAATTTTAATCCTTGCTCCAATCTGTTTAAAAGCAGATTCGACAGATCCAGAACCAATAGAACACAGTTGTTCAACTTGGTAGTAGCTGTAGTTAATAATGCGAGTGCGATGTTTTTCGCTTATCTCGAAAAACTTCTTAACTTATTTGCCTCGAAAATTATTAAATAAAGCTTGAATTAGCTCTATCTGACCTTGCCACAATAAACTCCCAACAGCTTGGAGACGCTTTAAATAACCACCAATTTTATAAAGATTCTCTTTGAGGTGATACCAATCCAAAATTTCCAAAGGTTTGAATATTTCAGTTCCAAACTCTTTAACTAAATTCCAAACTCCATCATGACCATCCCCCAAACAGACAAAGGGGTTAACCAAAGACTGGCTATTAACATAATCAACTAATGATTGGTTGTTATCAAAAAATGCGCCATAATAAATTCCTTGTAGATGAACGGTTTTATAGTCTCGCCAGTAGCAGCCTGTTTCTAGTTTGCCCCGTGGTCATACTTTTACAGTATCCATGCTCACTTCACAGACAGCTTGTTTTGCTTGTGGTAGCTCCCAATCTTGTTCAACAACTGCTTTTTGTTGCGTCCTATGGCCAACTTTTACTCCTGTTAATGCCTCAATTTCAACTTCTGCTTTTTGATATGATTCCTTAGCTGATAGCCTCAAGCAGCACTTTTAAAGTAATGGACTTAGTCGACTTCTTGGCCTTAAACCCAGTCTCTGCAACTGTTTAGCTCTTAGTTTTAGTTCTCCTACCAAGGTTTTGACTTTCCTGGTTTGACCTACTTTCCTTCCGGTTGTTTGTTCTATAAAAAAGGGCTATTTCTGGACTTACCAGTTCTAATATTTGACTCCTTACTGTTTTTTCTATGCCTTCCAGGTCTGTTATCTAACTTTTGTCTAACAATGTTGGCAATTCTTCTAAGCAGGCTTTGAGCCGTTCTTTTTTATCCTGGTTCATGGTTGCTAATCCACACTTGTTTATCCTTATATTCTCCTAAAACTTGTGTATCTTCCAATAGTGGATGCTCCCTCTACCAGTTGCTCTGTTGCCAACTCCTTCAATATCTCTCTGTCTAGTTTTGGTGGCAGGTTCTTTTCCATAACTGCTATATTCTGGCTCACCTATCACACTTGTCAATACCCCACCACCTGAATTCTTACAGTAATTTAGAGAAGGTATCTTGGCGGTTTAACGCTACTCATGATATGTAATATCAGTATGTTTTTGTATATAGTATGACTAATATCAAGTATTTTGAGTCTCAAGTCTTCAACGAAGAAGAAGAGATATCATACTCAGAAGCTTTAAAAAGAAGTTTGTATGTGGCTTGTCACTTTGTTGAAAATACCCCTGACTTTGCTGAGTTGATAGGACATGGCAAAATTGATAGAGTGGTTTATTATAACCGTGAATGGCCAAATGAAGGTTTGTTAAAAACCCACTTATCTCATTAAAAAGAATGTCCCCTTGAAATCGTCTCATCATACAGAGAAATTGATGGAAATAAAATCCGCGATCTTTTTTCGTGTAAGAGTAGTGGTCAACTTCAAGGAATTTCTGAACAACATTTAAACATAATACTTAGAAGTGACCTGAGTGGTTTCTTAATTGTAGCTCCAAACGCCTTTCCAGAGTATTTTCCTCTTTTTAGAGGTATATTTTATTGGAATCTTCTACTGGGTGTAACTAAAGAGGAACTGGATATGGCCAAGAATACAGGTGTTGAAAGTGTGATAGAGCATCTGTTTAGCAGCAGATATGGAGACTATACTCAAATTCAAAGAGGGAGCATCCCAATTTGGCAAGAAGATGAAAGAAAGGAAAAATAATTCGCGATGATGCCTCGGGAATTAAGGGGGGACTATACGAATGCTGTCCATAACTGAGAAAATTATGGGAATCAGAGAGTATGGTTTAAAACAATGAAAGCAGAAGATAAAAAAGTTTTAGAAGCTCACATCAAATAGATAGCCAAAATCTTTTATAAAGAAACCCTGAGGGCATCGAAACATCCTTATTAAGGAATGGACTAATAACAATTTCTCAGAAAGTTTTGCTAAAAATATGGCTCAAACTTTAGAAGGAATGACCAATTCTTTTGAAGAATTGGCTGAGAATATTTCGGAAATGGTTCAAACCATGATTTTCGGAGCTGTGGAGGAAATAAACAATGTTCTGGAAAATTGAGCTGAAGATATATTTGAAACAACAGATGAATTTACGACTAGCGAAACTATTTTTTCGGGTATAGTCAACTTCTTTAAAAAAAATGGTTGGCTTTTCAGTCAGTTTGCTGAAGAGCCAGTTTTATATATAACTTATCAAGGTAAGAATGGTAGATGGAATTGCTGTGCTAAAGCCAGAGAACAACAGCAGCAATTTGTATTTTACTCGGTTTGTCCTGTGACAGCCCCAAAATCTCAACGACAAGCAATGGCAAATTCTGACATGATTATTGGTAACTTTGAACTAGACTTTCATCATGGGGAAATTCGCTACAAAAGAAGTATTGATGTTGAAGGTGATAGACTGAGTTTTGCTTGCATCAATAATTTAGTTTATGCCAACGCCTAATGATAAATTAATGCCATGGGGAATAATAGGAAAATGTGCCGCGAGTAATTCTAAATCCTGCTGTTTGTCTGGTGGTGCATCTAGATAATTTTAGGCCACAATTTCCAAAAAATCAACCTGTTCACGATGAAGCAATAAATCGCTTTTGAATGGTTGATGAAAACCTAACCCCACACCTCATTTTGGTAAATGAGATAGCATGGTTTCTAATCTCCACCACCACCATAGGAACTACCACTGCTGCAAGAACTACTGCTACTGCAAGAACTACTACTACTGCAAGAACTACTACTACTGCAAGAACTACTACTTACTTGAGAGTATGTTTGGGGAAAGAATGCTTTATCTAATAAGTCATAGGAACTACCAGCAAGTGCAGGAATGCCAAAGAGTGCTACTACTAAGCTGTAGTCGAAGGTAGAAGGAGTATCAAAGGATGTTTGCTTAATTTTCTCCTTTAGCTGCGAGAATGTTTGTTCAAGTTGTCATCTGTAAGCTATTCCTTTGCAACTTAAACGCGATCTGAAAATATTTGACACACCATTAGAGACTTTGAAAACAACCTCTAACATTTATTCCATCTTTTTCACAGGTAACTTGGTACCACACCTTTTACAAAATTCCGCATCTGTATCATGAAAAGCCAAACCACAACCAGAACAAACTGTCTCCACCTGATTCGCATTCTTCACCAACCGCTTAATTAAATCCCCCACTTGCCAAGGAATCAGGGCTACTCCTGTTAAAATCATTAAAACTGTGAGCAAACGGCCTAATTTAGAAATTGGTATCACATCACCAAATCCTACAGTTGTCATTGTCACAACTGAAAAATAAAAAGCATCTAGAAAAGTGGCAAAATTTTCGGAATTAACTGTATGTTCAACTTGATAAATTAAGCCAGAATAAACAAAAATAATTGCAAACAAAGTAAATAATATTCGTGCGAAAATTACGCCATCTTCGCTGCTGATACTGCCAAATAAAAATTTACTATCTATAAATCTAATTAACCGTAAAATTCTAAACCATCGTAATAAGCGGATAAACCTGATATCTACAAACCCAATAAAAGAGGGTAATATAGCTACTAAGTCGATGATTGAATAAAAACTTAAAATATACTTGGTTTTATTTTCTGCACTCCATAATCGCAGTAGATATTCGCCAGCAAAAATAATTAAAATACAATTATCTAAAGTTCTTAATTCTAAATGAGCATCTTCAGAAATATTATATGTTTCCGCCACAAAAATTCCTGATGAAACTAAAACTAAGCCAGCAATTGTTAAATTAATTGCTTTACCTACTGGTGTTTCGAGGTCTGTCAAATAGAATTCTATTTTTGCTCGGTTGAGTAACATCATACAACTAAACATGAATTAACTCATTCATACCATAACAGCCAAAATACGCTTTTATCGTAATTATCGGAGATTATTCTGCTAAATAAACTATTCTGTGAAGATAAACCAAGAATATTTTATGCATCTGGCTATAGAACAAGCAAAAAAATGAGATACTGCTTATGGTGCTGTCATAGTTAAAGATAATCAAGTAGTTGCAGCAACTTATAATACTGTAAACCAAGATAGCGATCCTTCTCCCCATGCAGAAATTAATGTCATTCGCAATTTAACCACTAAACTCAAAAACCCTTCTTTAGATGGTTATTCTATATATACCACTGGATATACCACTGGTGAACCTTGTCCCATGTGTGCTACGGCTTGTGTATGGACGGAGATATCAGAAATCATTTATGGTGCCTCAATTATAGATTTAATTACCATTAATCAAGCACAAATTAATATATTTTGTGAGGAAGTTATCGCTAAATCATTTAGAAATATAAAGGTAACAAAAGGAGTTTTCAGAAAGGAATGTCTACAATTGTTCGCATAAAATAAAGTCCCAGAAATATATCCAGGGCTTACGTAGGGTGTGGGGTAAGAATGTTTATCCTCTGCACCCCTCCTTACTAAAACTAATATCTTTGAACGCAACTTGGTATTACATACTAGATGCACCAGTAGCAATAAGACGTTTGAATAAGGCTTCTGACCAGCCAGTTTCTCTAAGTACCGCAGATGATGAGACTTCTACATAAGCTTGCTTAATAAAAGCTAGATCAATCATACAAATTCTACCCAATACGTCTTTTAATTCTTCTGGTTTTCCATCAGCTTTTAATTGTTTACCAACTTCATGAACCACCACTGCCATAGCTGGAACTACGTGCTGAGGAGCAATACCAATTTCGACATGGACAGGTTCTATATGCCAACGACAATCAGCATAGGTTTTGCCCCAATAATCTATACCTGTAAACATTTGATGAAACCATTGAATAAATGTTTCATGTAGGCGGTGAATTCGTACTTCGGTTTTATTAGGCATAGAATTGATCAGCCATTGTTGGTGCATTTTCTAGTCCCCAAGCTGCGTTGGATTTCAGAATAGATTTATCTTCAGAAGTTAAAGCTACTCTTCTTTCCGTCGTTTTCATAAAAGCGTTAGGCTCTACAGCCATAACTAATCCTTTTGTATTGTTTAATATTTGTTGATTGTTTACTGTTTACTGTTCCCTGTTAAACACCAAAATTACCTTTTTAAATTAAGCTGCTTTACTGCGGAGAAAACCAACTAAATTTTTGAGGACTGATTGACTAACAGTGGGCTTTTCTGCGGGCTTTTCAGTGGCTTTGATTGCAGGTAAAGTTGCCTGTACTGGTTCTGGAAAAGTAAGTGTGGGAGTGGAAGTAGAAAGAGATTCTTCCAGGGTATAAGTGGGTGTAGCAGCAAGCATAAAATACTCTTCTGCTAAACAAACTACAATCAATCCGAAAGCAATGTGTTGAATCCTTACTATGGGTCGTTGTATAGAAACTTGTCCGTTCACAAATTCCCATACTTGCCACTCCTGAGCATTTAGTTGTAACTTAGTCTGTTTGAGCATCAATGCTGACAACCCAGAAGTTCGATCTAGTAGCTTCTCTTCTAAAACCTTCCAATCTCGTAGCGCACGCAAGCCAATTAATATGACCTCAGTTGCAGACATACTCAGACCTGTCATTTCCCCTAAAGGCAATGTTGATGTCGGTTCAAATCTAAATATAGTATCCTTGACTTGGTATAAGGCACATACTGGTCGCAAAACTTGGCTATTAAATAGCAGTCTTAGTTGTTCTGGTTGCACTAATCCTTGAGCTTTTAAGCATAATCCCAATGGTGAACTAATGAAGCAAGAAGAAATTTGAGTGACTCTAGAAATTACTCGCTCACTGATCCACCCTCTTTGAGTAATCATTAATATTAAGCCTTGTTGGTCTAAACTATCAGCAGCACTGACTACACGACCTTGATGTAGCCAGATATAATAAACTTGCTTTTTCTTGTTATCATTTTCTTCAGCTAGAAATTCAATGCTAAGTATTCCTGTTTTTTTCCCTTGATCTAAAAACTGGAGTAATTCAGGTAAGGAAAAATCTGCAAAGTTACCAGTAATAGTCATAATTTATCTCATGATTAAAAATATGTAAATATTGAACTAATTCAGAATAAATTTTCTTTCCGAAATGTAACTTCTGGAAAATCTAATTGCTTTTAGCAAATAGTCCTCAAAAATTAATACCTATCAGATATATTAAACTGGACAACTCTCCATTCCATTAAGTGCTCTACTAGCGCAATAACAGCTTCTGCGACAGAATCTCCTTGGTTGGGATTGACTCTAACCATAGGAGGTCTTTCGTCTTCATTCACGTATCCAATGGCAAGGTACACATCTTCCTCTGACCATGCACCGCGACAATCGGTGTGTGTTAGACCTTTGTTTGGGTAATGCTGTTTCATCAGTGGCACGTGTATCTGTATCTACAACTTCGATTTCACTAACGGAACGAATAAAAGTGGATTTACCCGCACCTACTGACCCCGTGACAATTAACCTCATAGTCTCCATGTTTATTTACTCCTTAAATAAACAAATTAATGATTGATTATTCACTATTTTGAGAAAGCTCCTAAATGTCTTTGATAGTTTGTTTCTAGTGGGTAAGTTAAGTGGGCGTTAAAAATTGTCCTTATGACAAGGCAAGAGTGAAGGGGTTTTCAGGCTAATTTACATTTTGTTACATACTTTTGTTTTTTCACGTCGTTCTACTTATGTTCTACTTATACAGTTCCCTAGATTAACTAGGATTTGTATGTAATGGAACTTACAATTGAGTCACCTTTGATTTGGATAATTTAGTTCAAAACTAGTTTTAGTTCTTGGAGAACTAGTTTGATTTCTAGCATTAATACTCCCTGTTTGGCGGATTCACTAGCCAAAACGAGGAATACTGCATCTTCACCACAACCAGTTAATATGCCAAAGCCTTTTTTCCCTTCTACAAAGATGTGCTCAACAGCGCCGGCTAACTCAATACCAATTCTTTCACCTAAAGACAGCATGGATGCTGACATTGCTGATACCCGTTCTTCGTCAATCCCACCAGGTCAACTTGCTGCTAAAGGCAAACCATCTGGAGTAACAAGTGACGCTCCTTGAATATCTGTTGTAGCAGCGACAAAGTTTTGCAAAATCATGCCCAGTTTTTCTGTGTTAATTGCCATAATGATTATTTTCCTGTGGTTTAAATGTGAGAGTGAGTAATCAATTTACAACAGCGGTCAGTCATTAGGGGTTGAGTAGTGCTAAACTATTACAGCAGTAAGTATATGTTGGTGGATAAATTTGTAACTGAATTTTGTGTTTTGAATTCACGGCGGTACTAGTCACCCAATAGTTAGGTCTGATTTCTCTAAGCAGGCGGGAAAAATTAATGACCATTTCCAGTTATGTTACCAAATTTTTGTTTTAGCAATAACGACACTGTTTCAATGGATGCTTTTGTCCTCATTTGCTATTGATTTAATTATCAAGTAGTCAGAATTAATATCACACCGTAAACTTACTGAAGTTGATGTTAATCATCTTATAGATAAGTTAAGTTAAAATGAGCATCTACTGATTTATAGATTGCGAATTGAAAACAATATCTGCCTGTTGCTTTACTGTTAAGAAATATTTATTCATATTAATAATTGTCAATAGTCGCTAATGCTAAATAAAATAACATTTGATAGAAATCAAAAAATATGTTTTTAGCAATAATTCTGATAAACCTGACATAATAAGATACAGAATACATGAGTTGTCTTTGAACTTTACTCCTGAGTAGTTGGTGTTTCATTAATGACCATTCGTTTCTGGATGCTAAAAGCCTCCGGATTTATTCTTTGTGGAGTCAATCCAAAATCGTTTGACTGAGGCTTCTGAACATCCAAAATCAAAATTTGATATTTACTAGACCTCTTACAAAATTGTTTCTGTGGTATGATAGAGAGCTTTAGATTTTATGTATTTTTGGTGTTCTTTGCGCTCGCTAATTCAAACATAACCGTGTAACTCTAACTTTTGGCTAAAATAAAGACAACCCCTTTTTATAACATAAAATTAATTCTGCAAGAGGTCTACCGTTCTAAATAAGATAAAAATGTATTAGCAATAATAGCAGCTTGGGTGCGATCCCGCAAATTAAGTCTACTTAAAATGTTAGTAACATGATTTTTGACTGTTCCTTCAGATCAGAAATGTAGAGTGTATGAGCAATTTCTCGGTTGCTGGCACCGTTAGCAATTAACCGTAAAACCTCTTTTTCTCTGGGTGTGAGTTCGACTAAACTTGGTGGTATGGATTTTACAGGGTCGGGTGCTGTGGTTGGAAATTGAGTTAAAAGTTTTTTAACAATTCCTGGACTTAGTTGCGAAAATCCTTTATCAACAGAGCGAATAGCAACTGCTAATTCTTCTGAAGGTTTATCTTTTAGTAAATAACCAATTCCACCATTTTGTAATCCAGCTTTGATATATAGATCATCATCAAATGATGTCAATACTAATACCTTTGTAGCCGGAAAATGGGTTTGAATGGTTTTTGTTGCTGCAACTCCATCCATAATGGGCATTCTGATATCCATTAAAACCACATCTGGCTGTAGTTCTTTCACTAAATGAATCGCAATTTCACCGTTTTCTGCTTCTCCAACTATTTCTAAATCTGTTTCTAATTCTAGTAATGCTCTTAAACCCTGACGAATTAAACTTTGGTCATCTGTAAGTAAGACATTAATAATGTTTTGCACCTAGCTAAAGGAATATCAACTATTATTTGACAGCCAGAATTTTGAGCAGATTTAATTGTAAATTCGCCTCCTAATGCTAAAGTGCGATCGCGCATACTTTGCAAACCAAAGCCAGTTGTATTTTGAGTAACATCAAACCCTCTACCATTATCTTGAACTATTAATTTTACAGCTTTGTCTGTTGTAGTTAATTCTAGTTGAACTAATGATGCTTTGGCATATTTGGAAATATTTGTAAATGATTCTTGAATAATGCGATAAATAGGAATACTCATTTCCGTGGGTATGGCATCATCTAAGGAGATTAGACAAGTTGCTAAAATCCCATTGGCACGTTGAAAATCTTCTATTAAGATACCAACTGCCTGTTCTAAAGATTGTGACTGTAAAGGATGTGATCGCATAGTAGAAACAGAGTTTCGCACATCTTGTAATGCCTTAGAACCTAGTTCCTTAGCCCTGGCTAAAAAGGTCATGGCTCTGGGAATATCCGATTTAGATAGTTTGAGAGCAGTTTCTAATTGTAAATTTAAAGCAGTTAAAGAATGTCCTAGAGAATCATGAATTTCTTTAGCAATGCGGTTGCGTTCTTCTAAAGTAGCTTGATTTTCTATTTTTAGAGCATATTGACGCAGTTTGTCGTTAGCAATCGCCAGTTTTTCTCGACTCTGACGCTCAGACAAAACAGCATTCATTAAGAGTAGAACAAATACTAAACTTAAACCAAATAGGACGGATAAACTAAAACTGAAAAATCGAAATCTTTCTTGTACTATTGGTGTTAATCTATTAGGTGGCAAGCGAGTCTTAAGTGTCATTAAAAATAAGACAAATGATAAAAAAGTAACCGTTAAACGCCCTGGTAATTGAAAAATTAAACAACTACGAGTTACTAAAATTAAATAGGGAAACGGAAAAAGTCGCGCTGTTCTCCCGCCAAAAATCCAGTAATTAGTATTAAAAATACTTCTGTAGCAGTATATATAATCTTCCCAAATTGATTACTAATGGGTAATCTTAACCCCATCAAGCCAAAAAAAGCCAAACTACAAATAGTTAACTCTGGAAACTTGGTAGCAAATTTGTCTGATGGTGATGGTTAAATTACCATTAATACAGAGAAAAGCAGTAATATCCATTCTAAATACAATAGAAATCGAAATGGATGATTATTAATTTGAATAGGACGAGACATAACAATTGAAAATTCAAAATAGTGCTTCCAGCAGGCTGGGCTAACAAAATTCCAGAAAGTCTGAATTACTAACTTGGATTTGTCTCTCCTTTATTTTGCTCTATATTGGTCAAGTTTAGATCATGACTTTAGTCATGGGTATAGCCTGACTTTTTCCTCATGTTGTTGCAGAGGATAAATTTATATTATGGTGACATCCAAGCAGAAACAACACAAGAGAATTGATGAAACGCAAGACCTTATCATTTATAGCTGCTGCTTTTGCTCTAACTTTAACAGCAACCCCTTGGTAGCACAAGCACAACAAACTTTTCCTTCAAGTCGACCAGGTAAAGAATTCGCGGAAAAAGAACCTTGGAAAAAGTTGGGACTAACAGATACACAGAAAACCCAAATCCAAAGAATTCGCCGCAATACTCGCCCAGAAATGGATAAGGTTCTGACAACTGAACAGAAAGAAAAGTTAAAAGCTGCAATGCAAGAACGTCAAACGCAAAGTTCACAAGGTGAAGGTAGAGGTAAATGGAAAAAAGATATTTTTACTTCCTTGAATTTAACTGACGCACAGAAAAGCCAAATCCAGGAAATTAGGGAGTCATCAAGAAAACAGATGGAAGCAGTTTTGACTCCAGCACAAGGACAACAACTCCAACAAATGCAGCAGAATTGGAAATCGCGTCGTCAACAAGGTAATAGCAATTAAAAATGGGGGAAAGGGGAAGAAAAATCTTTACCCTTTAACCGTTCGTCGTTGGTTATCGGATAAACAATCTTTTCTTACACCCTACACCAGAAACCCTGTTTTCGGTTATCCAGAATTAGCGAGAGACTTCTGCTTTTCTAAGTTTTGGTTATTCAAAGTTTGGGGTAATTTCAACGCCAAGGCTATTATAATAGTTGTCATATAAGAAACAATACTTGCCCATAATAGATGGTTGCTTTGGAAATACCAAGCTGTGATCACTAGGGGGATAAAACCCACAAAGAAAGCCAGTAATACAGCATTACGTAAGCTAGTACCTTCCTTTAAACCAATAAAATAACCTTCGAGAATGAAAGCGATCGCTGTAATGGCTAAAACAGGTAACAACCAGATTGTATAAATAGTAATACTGTTGTTTACCTCTTGATGATTAGTCAGCAGACCAAAAACTTGCTCAGGGAAAATAATTGATACAAGAGCAAAAATTAATGCGATCGCCAAAGCTGCCAGCATAGAGACAGTTAGTAATGGCATCATATGTTGCCGATTTCCCTTACTTTTAAAATTACCAGTCAGTGTTTGGATTGTCATCCCTACACCTTGAACTGCAAACTGACTCAAAAAAGCAATCTGAAGTAACAAACCATTTTCTGCTAAGGTATTTGTTCCCATGACCGCACTCAGATTAGTGAAAATAGAGTAGGCAGAAATCAAGGATACATATCGAATCAAAATATTACTCTTGAGAGCAAAAGTCTCTTTGAGAGATACCCAATCAAAAATTTCTGAATCTGCGGCTGGTAACGCTTGCCACTCAATACTCAAAGCAACCCCAATCAAACCAATAATTAGCGCCAAATACTGGCTTAAAGCTGTAGCTAAACCTGCTCCAGCACTTTCCCAACCCCACTTGATAATCATTAAGTAATCCAGCAACACATTAGAACCATTACCAACAATTGACATCAGCAGCACTACACCATTTTTTTCCCTTCCTAGAAACCAACCAAATAACACAAAGTTCAGTAAAACAGCAGGTGCGCCCCAAATCCGTCCGTTGAAATAATCAACTCCAGAGGCCTCAATTTCTGGAGAACCACTCAACAGAAAGAAACCAAACTTCTGGATAGGATACTGCAATAGTAGAATCAATAAACCGACTATTAAGGCAATTAAACCACTTCTTAATCCAGCCAGTAATACAGCTTTAGGTTCATCAAGTCCCACAGCATAAGCAGTCAAAGTATTGGTACTCGACCGCATAAATTTTAAAACCCGATAAAGATAATCAAAAAGGATAGTTCCCAAAATCACCCCAGCCAAGTGACGGATATCTTTCAAATGTCCTAGAAAGGCAATATCTACCAGACCAGCTAAAGGAACCATCATGTTAGAAAAGACACTCACACTCGCCAGCCGATAAAAGCGAGGTAAAAAGTCGTATCTACTTAGTAAGACATCAGGCATGGCATTTTTGATCTCAATTGGGAAATATTACTACTTCAGATACTTCAAGTTTATTTTTGTCATCAAAAGATGTAGATATAAAATAAAGCAAGTCCCTGTTAAAAATTAAAAATCTTGACACTTTCTCAATATTTGCAAATGTCCCAAGAATTCCCCATTGGTAGTAAAGTTCGCGTCATCGCCTTACCACCCTACGTCAAAACTGCTGATCCTATGCCCATGCTGCGCCCTCCTGATATCATCAGTATTGGTGAGGAAGGTATAGTTATTGACCGTCGTCCTGGAGGTTATTGGGGAGTACGCTTTACAAGAGGTGCTTTCCTCATAGATAGCCAATACATCGAAAGTACAGAACATCCACTGCAATCTCAGTCGGATTCAGAATAGTAGCTATACTGAAAAGGCTTTAAAAGTGTCATTCTGAACGTTCACGGAGCGTCTCTTTCAGAGACAGTGAAGAATCTCCGAGATACTAGTACCCCCGTGAATTCAAAATGCTTCTTTCAGAAGAGCTACGCTCACAAAATATCTCCTTCGGAGACGCTACGCGAACAAAATTCAAAATGAATACGGTGTGAGCTTTTGCGAGGTTTGGAATGGTTGGTTTATTTACGCCGTACTGTACTAGAGCCTACGGCACGCTCCGCGTTCACGCAGTATCCCGAAGGGATACGCTGCTCTACGTTACGTAGAGCTTAGGCCACGCTGTGCTATCAGTATGACATAAGTCTAAGTTTCACCCGTTTGCTGTATTACATGAATGTTAACTTGTATTAAGTTATCATTCGAGTTTGCAACTATGATTTCTCGTCCCACTTTTATCAGCATTTTATTTGCCGGTTGTTTTACCTTCATGAGTTGGTTAAACTTCACTCCCACAGCTAATGCTTTGGGTGGTAAATTACCTGCAATCAACCAACCTGCACCGGATTTTACCTTACCCACCAACACAGGAGATGGTAAAATCGCTCTCTCTGATTTGCGTGGTCAGTGGGTGGTTCTATATTTTTATCCCAAAGATTTTACCTCTGGCTGCACTATTGAAGCGCGGGGTTTTCAACAAGACTTACCCAAATATCTAGAAAAAAACACTCAGATTATTGGTGTGAGTGCGGAATAATATTGATTCCCATGCTGAATTTTGTGATTCTGAAGGATTAAAATTCCCCCTGTTGGCTGATACTAATGGTGCAGTGAGTAAAGTGTATGGTTCTTGGATTGGCTATGTATCTATGCGCCATAGTCTTATCCTTGATCTACAAGGCGTGATACGGGAGACTTTTGTGAAGGTAAATCCCAATATTCACAGTACAGAAGTTTTAGCACGACTGGAAAAGTTGCAGTCCGAAGAAAAGGTGTAGGGTTGGGGTGCAGGGGGAAAATATTCTCTTTTCCTTCTTCTTCTGACTCCTGAACTCCTGACCTTACCCGGCGTTGGTGCGGTTAATAAAGTCTTACCAATCACCAATCACCCATTACCTTCTGCTGCGGCAATTTCTAACAGTGTTTTGATTACAGAATCTGGGTTGAAACTGATAGAATCTATGCCTTCTTGAACTAGGAAGCGGGCAAATTCTGGATAATCACTGGGTGCTTGACCGCAGATACCTATTTTGCGATTAAATTGTTTTGCGGTGGCGATCACTTTGGCAATTGTCCTTTTCACAGCTTGATTGCGTTCGTCAAACAGATGGGCTACTAATTCAGAATCTCGGTCTAGTCCTAAAGTTAACTGTGTTAAGTCATTAGAACCAATGGAGAAGCCATCAAAAACTTGGCTAAATTCGTCTGCTAATACCACGTTACTTGGTAATTCGCACATTACGTAGACTTCCAGCCCGTTTTTGCCTTTTACCAAGCCATTGGCCGCCATTTCTTCTAGTACCCGTTTTCCTTCTTCGGGAGTGCGACAGAAGGGAACCATCAAAATCATGTTGGTTAAACCCATTTCGTCACGTACCCGTTTCATGGCTTGACATTCTAGGGCAAAACCTTCACGGTAATGGGGATCATAGTAGCGAGAAGCACCACGCCAACCAAGCATTGGGTTTTCTTCTTTAGGTTCAAATTGTCTACCACCCAAGAGGTTTGCATATTCATTACTCTTGAAGTCAGACAAACGCACAATTACTGGTTTAGGATAGAATGCTGCGGCAATTGTACCAATATCTTGCGCTAGTTGAGCAATAAAGAACTCTGCTTTATTTTCGTATTGGGCAGTTAATTCGGCAATCTTATATTTAGCAAGTTCGTCTTCTAATTGATCAAAGTGAAGTAATGCTAAAGGATGTGCTTTGATGTGGTTAGCAATAATAAATTCCATCCGTGCTAAACCTACACCATCATTAGGAATTGCTGTTAAACCTAATGCCTCTTCTGGGTTGCCCACATTCATCATAATTTTGGTGCGGGTACGAGGCAAGTTTTCTAAAGTTAATTCTTGAATTTCAAACTTTAATAAACCTGGATAAACTTTGCCTGTTTCACCTTCAGCACAACTAACAGTAATTTCTTGTCCAGTTTGTAAAACTGTTGTAGCATTTCCACAGCCCACAATGGCGGGGATTCCCATTTCTCTGGCGATAATTGCAGCGTGACAAGTCCTACCACCAGCATTGGTGACAATGGCACTAGCACGTTTCATGATTGGTTCCCAGTCTGGGTCAGTACGGTTGGTAACTAGTATGTCTCCTGGTTGGAAGAGGTTAATTTGGTTCGCATCAAGAATAACTCTGGCTTTACCTTGGCCAATCATTTCGCCAACACTACGACCTGTGAGGAGAACTTCACCTTTTTCCTTAATTTGATAACTTTTAAGGACGGTTTTCGACTTTTGAGATTGTACTGTTTCTGGTCTAGCTTGGATGATAAATAATTCACCAGTTATACCATCTTTTGCCCATTCAATATCCATTGGTGTATCCATACCACGGGCTTGGGAATAATGGTCTTCGATGATGCAAGCCCAGTTGGCAAGTTGCAGAATTTCGTCCTCATTGAGGGTAAATTGGTTGCGTTCGGAGGGAAGAACGGAGACGTTTTTGGTTAGTTTCATCCCACCTTGATCATAAACCATTTTAATTTCTTTAGTTCCCAGACGTTTTTGCAGAATGGGTTTATATCCTTTTTTCAAGGTGGGTTTGAATACTAAGTATTCATCTGGGTTAATAGCACCTTGAACTACGTTTTCACCTAAACCATAAGCAGCTGTAATTAGTGCTGCATCTTTAAAGCCTGTTTCCGTGTCGATGGAGAACATGACACCAGAACTAGCTAAGTCAGAACGTACCATTTTTTGTACGCCTACTGACAGTGCGACCTCGAAGTGGTCAAAACCTCTTAATTGTCTGTAGGAAATGGCACGGTCGGTAAAAATGGAAGCAAAGCATTGATGACAAGATTCTAGTACGCCTTTGAGTCCATGAACGTTGAGATAGGTTTCTTGTTGTCCCGCAAAACTAGCATCGGGTAGGTCTTCTGCGGTGGCACTGGAACGAACTGCAACGTCGGTATCTTCACCATATTCTTGGCAAAGGGCTTGGTAGGATCTGGCGATCGCTTCTTGCAAGTCTAGCGGAAATGGTGTTTCCAACATTAGTGATCGCGCTTGTTTACCACATTGCCGCAAATTATCAATATCTTCAACATCTAATGCCGCAAAAATCTTTCTTAATCTGGCTTCTAAACCCGCTGTCGTGATGAAATATCTATAAGCATACGCTGTGGTAGCAAATCCAGTGGGAACCTTGACTCCTTTGGGTCTAAGTTCTTGAATCATCTCTCCCAAGGAAGCATTTTTGCCACCAACAAAAGGAATATCTGCAATCCCAACAGCATTAAAAGGCAGGACTAAGGCCTGTTCTTTGGAGAGTAGGCGATCTGTTTCTTGATTGCGTCGTCTTTCCAGCATATTTGAGAGTCCTTTAAAATATATCAATAATTTTGATGAAGAAGCTTTTAGTAAATTCTTCTGCTTCCAGTTTTCATAATTATTTTTATACATAGAGAATTTGAGGAACTTGTGAGGATCTAACGTGAAGAAACTTAAAGTAAATATCTATCTAATATTTAGAAAGTAAATATATATCTAATATAGAGACTATTATTTAGAAATAAAAAGTTATATGTTGATATCAAAAGAATCCTCACAAGTTACTCACATTTATCAACTAAGTTATAGCTATAAGAACTTTATTTTATACTCAACCCAACTGGTTAATTGACGGCTACATACTGCAAACACTTCTATTAATAGGATTTAATCAGCATTATGAATTACTGTCCTTGTTGTTCGGACTTACTTTTACAACATATAGACAAGTCTGAAACTTACTGGTTTTGTCTTACTTGTTGGCAAGAAATGCCCGTGATTAAGCGCCATTTATCGAGTTCCTGGTCAGAGACTACTTTAGGTAAAGTACCTAGAAAACCTCAAAAACACTCACTTTTAGGTAGGTTTAAATAATTCAAAATATAGGAATCCTATTCCCACCCTTCACGAGTAATTTTACTAATCAAACCCGAACCCTATACTTGAAACAGTAAATTGTTATTGGAAACCCCCATAATCAATATGGGGGATTGAACTATTGATGAGAAGAGTTTATGTTTGAATTGAGAATTGATGTCAGATATTGCTAATTGCCGATTTACTGTAAGTGTTGTTTCAATCTTCTTCCCATTTTTCTGAGCTAAGCAAGTCAATAATCCTATCTCTGAGCAAATATTCGTTATTTTCGAGTTCATGCTCAAAATAAGACCATTCACGATCAGGAATATATTTAAAAAGGGTAAAAATTGGCTGTTGTCGGTTAACAAGCCCCTTTCTAGCAAGTTGACGAGCTTCTTCCTGGATAACTTCGATGTCGTATTTTATAGCAGTATCCACAGCTTGTTACCTCGTTATTCATCAAGGAATTAAGAAACAAAAGCATAATTTTTCGCCTCTACTTTAAATTTATCAAAAATTTGAGTAAATGTGTAAACAATGACAATATTAATATTTAATAAGTAACATTACTTTCCATACTACTCGTTTAAGAGCCTGGAAGTTGTGGTTTGGTTTGGGAACAGGGTAAATGTTTTTTCTGATCTTTTTTCTTTTCTCACTTAACTGAGCAGTATTGGCTCTATTTTAAAAACTTATTTCGTAAGGATTCAGGAGTCAGGAGTCAGAATGTTCGAGCTTAATTCTGACTCCTGAAATACTGATAGTGCAGCTTGGTGCAAGCTATACTCCTTCTTTATTATTCTTGATGCTGCTGTCGTCTTCCTTCAATTTCTCGAGCGGAAATCATACTCTTTATTTTCTCAATATCTACCATCATCAAAACTACCCCTTCTATTTCCTTGTCAATGAGGGGAGTAATAGCAATATAACATCTAATTGGCTTGCCCCGACGATTAATAGCATCTAAAATCATTTCCTGAAATTGTTTTTTCTTTTCCCAAATAGGAAGTCGCGGATAGGCGATCGCAACTTTTCTACAGGTAAACCAATATCTAAGCTAAAGAGAGATTTATTAATCACTTCTTCAGTGCGTAAGCCCCATACATCTTCTAATAAATGATTCTAAATTAAAATATTAAAGCTTTTATCAATTACGACCATTCCTGTTTGTAGACTTTTGAGAATGGAAATACTAAAAATAGTAGTCCGGTTAAGTTCTAATGTCCGTTGACTAAATTCATAATTAATTGTTTGTAGTTCCTCATTTGCAGATTGAAGTTTTCCATTCATTGTCTCCAGTTCTTGATTTGTAGATTGGAGTTCTTCGTTAATAGTTTCTAGTTCTTCGTTAGTAGACTTGAGTTCTTCCTTAGTTGTTTCTAATTCTTCGTTGGTAGACTGGAGTTCTTCATTAGTAGTTTCTAAATCTTGCTGATAACATTGCAGTGCTTCTTGGAGTTTAATATAACGACTAACTTCATAAAAAGTAATCGTGACACCTAAGAAACTTAGATCAGTATCTTGGAGTGGTGTAACCCTGACATCTAAATATTGCTTTTCAGCGTTAGATAAATATCGCTCTAGATTTCTCAAAGTGATGGGACGAGGCTCGTTATTGGTCGATAGGAAATTTCTAAATCCTGAAAAGGAAGATATAAATCTCTTTCTGACAAACTGAATAGAGAACGTGCTTGCTCATTCAGCATCACTAATAAACCATTAATATTAATGACTATTTCCGCAATTTGGGCTGTATCAAAAACTAGCTATCGGAGTTTAAGATATTGAGTAAATCGGTTGCTAGGTTAATCATCAGTAGAATTTCCCATCACTAATAACTAATAATCGATCACCTATATTTGTTGATAAAACTTTAGGAAATATTTGGTTTTTTAATTCTATAGGTGTAAATAAATTAGCGTGCATCAACAGCATCTCTGCTTTCCCTAAAAACAGATAACCCGTATCATTCAGCGCAAAATGGAAACGAGCTAATATCTGTCCCTGAGCCTCACGATTGAAATACATGAGTGTATTGCGGCACACTAGTAGATTTATGGGAGAAATCGGTACATCCTGAATTAAATTATGACGACCAAAAATTAAAGAACGGCGTAAATCTTGCCTAAATACATAACTTTCCCCTACTAATTCAAAATATTTATCCCGCAGTTCCAATGGTATGGACTGGATATCTTTGGCTGAATATACCGCTTGACGAGCTTGCGGAAGAGTTTCTTCATCCACATCTGTGGCGTAAATTTTTACCCATTGACGAAAATCTTCTACTCCTAATGTTTATGCTATGAGCATTGGTAGAGTATAAGCCTCTTCTCCAGAAGCACAACCAGCAGACCAAATCCGAATCTGCTCACCATTTTTTTTACATCTCAAGATATTGGGTATGATTTGTTTTCCCAGATATTCCCAAGCAGAATCATACCGAAAAAAGTCAGTTACATTAATCAAAATAGTATTGAATAAATAATTAAATTCTGCTGGTTAAACTTGAAGATAGTCTATATAATCTGTAAATCTTTCTAGATTTACTGACTGCATCCGCTTATATATACAACGCATTAAAGTTGAGCTTTTATAGCTTGTGAAATCAAAACCCCGGCTTTGTCTGATATACATCAGTAAATTTTCAAAATCGAGGTTTTTTTCTGGGGAAGTCATAGGTTTGCTCAGAGGATATCAAGTCTTGGGTGTGGTCTAATTTTTAGAACTATCTAATCATAACTACAATTACCAGCATTTTTACCAGTTGCTCTTATTAATTACCAATATTGAATAAATATCATTCCAAAGGAATGGATAACATTCAGATCAAAAGGTAAAGGTAAAAGTTTATAACTGATTGTCGACCGCTTTGCGGAATTGACAATTCAAGGTTAATCTTCACTTTCTAAAATTTTCCTAGCTTCTAAAAGCCTCTGGTGATGATCTTCAGATATGCGGGGATATTGTAAATTTAATTCTTTTAATTTTGTACAAAAAATCTCTGATACAACCAACCGTGTAAACCACTTGCGATCAGCAGGTATAATATACCAACGAGAATACTCTGTACTAGTGTGGTTAAAAACTTCTTCATAAGTAGTCATGTAATCATCCCAAAAACCTCCTTCCCGCACATCACTAGCTGAAAATCTCCAATGTTTTTCTGGTGATTCAATTCTGCCTAACAAGGGTTCTTTCTGTTCCTTTTTTGAGACATTGAGATAAAATTTGAGGTCGATAATGGAATTATCGACCAAGTATTTTTCGAAATTATTAATTTCCTCAAATCGCTGTTGCCATATTTGATTACCTTGCGGAGTATTATGAATATAATGAAGTTGTTGTTTTTCTAGAATTTCTGGATGTACACGCACTACCAACAATTCCTCATAATATGAACGGTTGAATATAGCGATTCTACCCCGTTCTGCTAAAGCCTTCATTGTCTGCCATCAGTAATCATGGTCTAATTCTTCTTAACTTGGTGCTTTGAAACTAAATACCTGACATCCTTGTGGATTGCTCCCAGATATAACGTGCTTGATAGTGCTATCTTTCCCAGCCGCATCCATTGCCTGAAAGATAATTAGCAAGGCATAAGTATTTTGGGCATAGAGAATATCTTGATATTTAGCTAATTGTCGAATACCCGCTTGTAATTTTATTGTTGCATCAGCCTGTTCGTGGTATTCCTTTATAGGATGGATCATAATCATCCTTTAAAGAAATTTAAGCGCCTGGAGAAACAATAAAAGCAGCATTATTCGTTTTTAATGGAATCCCTTCAAAATTCAAAATAAAATATATCCCTCTATTTCCGTAAGAGATAAAAAATTAAACTTCTTTCGATAGGATAGTTTTACATAATATCCAGATTAAAATTATTCTGAACATCATACAAATCAAATAGGACTGCTATATTCTATTTGGTAAATTCTTTTCCTAATTACGATATGCTAACATAGCTGTATGCAAGTGGAAATATTTTTGTATTGTCATCCGATTTTGAATGTTCAGGAGTCATTGTCGAATGATTTTGGATTAACTTCACGGATACATCTGGGGGCTCAGAGGATGAATGCACAAGTCTAGTACCGCCGTGAATTCAAAATGCTTCTTTCAGAAGAGCTAAGCTAACAAAATAGTGCTTCCAGCAGGCTGGGCCAACAAAACTCAAAATGAATACGGCGTGAGCTTTTCAGGGATTTGGAATGGTTGGTTTATTTACGCCGTACTGTACTAGTATTGTATTGATATCCCCCCTAATCCACTTGAAAAGGGTGTAATAACCTGTTCAAAGTCCTCTTTTTTAGGAGTATTGAGGATGATCTAAAGTTTTGTATACCTCCGCCACAACTTTTAAAATATCCTCTTAAGATATTTTGGATTTTAAATTTCGGATTGATTCCATAGATAAATCCGGGGACTTGTACCATCAACAAATTATTTATTGGTCATATTCGAAAAATAGTTATTTTAAAAGATTACTTTTAATCTCTCCTTTCACGTTGGATATTATTTACTTAATATACTAATTAAGTAAATTAAGGTTTTGTTAAGAAAAGTAAATAATAGTCAACAAAGCCTATGTAAGCATGATTCATCAAATGAATCATGCTTACATAGGCAGAGCTTTGAGCAAAATGTGGTTCATTCACCTGGAAATGTGTGTAAATTTAATGACTAAACTATATTCACGTAAGTTGCTACTGAGATAACTTTTAATAGGTAAGAATACGACCGATTATCATTATCCATTTGTTCACCATACTAAGGACGGCTGAAGATTTTTATTCTGAGCGATCGTAGAGAGTATTTGAAAGAGATAGTGAATAATCTCTGAGATGCTATAACCTCCGTACCATACGGAAAGCAAACTATAGCATAAAATTTACACTTTTCAGGCATCCTTTTATATGGGTGGTATATTAGGTAATAGCTTATGAGATCAGTATGGCTGCTCTGTAACAATGATTATGAATCTCATCAGATTACTATACGAATTTAGAGTATTAGATTAATCATCGTCTGTTAACTATTTAGAAAATTTAACAAAAAATATAGTAAACTGAATTAAGTTATGAAAAAATAAGGGTCTTCGGTTATTTTTATATAGCAGTCCTAAATCATTAGTGAGAACGAAAATGCCTGAAACCCTTATCAATCAAGACTTTTTATCACCGTATTTTCTCATATCTCAGATAGGATTGCTAAAGACAACCTGGTTCAAAATCATTGAAAGCCTGATTATGTTGATTTTTTATTGAAAACGCAAGAAGCATAATCCTTTATAATCCTTAGTGGACAAGGGTTTTGTCCTAATCAATCCTCAATTTCCATAAAAAAGCTAAAAGAACCAAAAATAATTAGTCTTAAGTGTCAAACCTAAAAGTAAAATTTTATTCAATCAATAGGATAATTAAAATCAACGATTACCTATGCAACTCAACGATCATCTAATTGATTTGCCTTCTTTACATAAAGTTATTGATCGTTACCCTTTGACGATTAGCCCTGATAGTCATGTGCTTGAGGCTATTAACTTGATGAATCAGGAAGAAAATCATAGCTGCAACTTATACAATGTTACCAGATCATTAGTTCGCAGCAAACAGCAGAAAAAAGTAAATAGCTATATTTTAATAGTACAGCAAAGCCAGTTACTAGGAATATTTACGCTTGCAGATGTATTGAAATTAATAGCGCTGAATATGGATTTAGCCAAGACAACAATGGCTGAAGTGATGACCCAACCAGTCATTACATTGAAACTATCCGACTTAGATCATATTTCAACTGTTTTATACTTTTTGCAGCAATATAGTGTTCAGGATTTACCGATTGTTGATGATGAGGGAAATTTAGTAGGCATAATTAATGAATCTAGCTTGTTACATGAGTTAGATTTGGTCAAGGTCGTTGGTGTTGTTGAAGCTGTGAATCAAACGTTAACAAATATCACAAGTCAGTCCCCGGAAAACTATCAGCAACGAGAGAAAGTAAGCGGCAAAACTGATAATTTGTTGAAAATATGGATACAGGAAAAAATAGCCAAAGAAATACAAATTAATGAAGAACTTCAGCAAACCTTAGAAGAATTGCAAATTATTGAAGAAGAATTACGCCAACAAAATAAACAACTGGCTACTGCTCGTGAGATAACAGAATCGGAGCGCCGCCGTTACCAAGATTTATTTGAATTTACTCCTGATGGTTTTTTAGTAACTGACAAATTGGGTGTTATTCAAGAGGCTAATCATGCAGCTTCATCTTTACTCTGTGTGCATCAAAAGTACCTAGTTGGCAAGCCAATTACAATTTTTCTTGGTCAATCAGATCGCCATAATGTTCTCTCCCATCTGAGTCGTTCTCAGCACTTTCAAGAATGGGAAATTTACATTCAACCGAGAGAAGGGCAGCCCTTCCCCGCCAGTGTTAGGTTAAGGGCTGTGTATGATCGCCAAGGTCAGTGGCGTGGTTGGTGTTGGTTAATATGCAATGTTAGTGTACAGAAGCAAGCTGAGAAACCACCAGGTCAAAGCTCAGATGACTTGGAACAACGAGTAGCAGAACGCACGAGAGAATTGATAGTTGCTAATCAAGCTTTGGAACAAGAAATCAAGGATCGTAAAGAAACGCAAGCTGCTTTGCGGAAGAGAGAGGAGACATTTCGCCAATTTGCTGAAAATCTCGAAGCATATATATGGATTTGTTCCCAAGATTGCAGCACCCTCTTTTATATCAACCCGGCTTATGAGAAAATTTGGGGTCGTTCTTGCCAAAGTCTGTGGGAAAATCCTCTATCTTGGATAGAAGCTGTTCATCCAGAAGACCTTGAGCGCATGATGGCAGAGGTGGAGAAGCAGCATCAAAAGGGTGAAAATATTAGCGTAGAGTATCGTATTATCCGTTTGGATGGTTCAATACGCTGGTTGTGGTCTAGACGTTTTCCTATCAAGAATGAACAAGGACAGATTCAATACTATGGTTGCATTGGTGAAGATATAACAGAACGCAAACAAATAGAAGCAGCAGTCAGGGACAGTGAATATAAGTTCCACCAATTTGCTGACAACATTCAAGCAGTAGTTTGGATTGCTTCCGTGGATTGTACAGAGAACTTGTATGTGAACCCTGCCTATGAGAAATTTTGGGGTCGTTCTAGAGCAAGTATGGGTAACAATCCTAAATCTTGGATAGAGGGAGTTCACCCCCAAGATCGCGATCGCGTCATTGCACAAATGCAAAGTCAAAAGGATAATGAATCTGGCGTTATAGAATATCGAGTTCTACGACCTGATGGATCAATAAGCTGGCTGTGGGCTAGAAGATTTACCATCAAAAATGAACAAGGACAGATTCAATACTTTGGTGGCATTGCCGAAGATATCACAGAACACAAGCAAACAGAAGCTGCACTCAAGAAGACTGAAGAAAAATTCCGATACTTTACCGAAAATAGCGATACCCTAATCTGGATGGCCTCCAAGGATAGTAAGGAAACCCTATATATTAACCCGGCTTATGAAAACATTTGGGGACGCTCTTGCCAAAGTCTGCGAGAAAATCCTCAATCATGGACAGAAGCGATTCATCCAGAAGACCGAGATCGCATTTTGGCAGAAATAGAGGAGCATCATCAAAAAGGTGAAGGCGCTAATTTAGAGTATCGCATCGTACAACCGAATGGATCAATCCGCTGGATTTGGGGTAGATGCTTTCCCGTTAAAAATGAACAAGGCGAGCTTGACTACTATGGTAGTCTTACCGAAGACATTACCGATAGGAAACTAGCTGAAGAATCTCTGCGAGACAGTGAAACGCGACTAACTCTAGCCCTAGAAAATGCCAACATGGGTATATGGGAGTGCAACCTGATTACCGACCAATGTATTTGCTCTGATAATGTAGGGCCACTTTATGGACTGCCAAAAGGTAGTGTATGTCCATCATCCCATGAAGAATTCTTCAATTTCTTCTATCCTGAAGATCGTGAATTTTGCATTCAGGCAGTGAAACGCGCTATTGAACAAGAAGGCGAATTTGCCGTAGAATATCGGGTGGTTTGGCCTGACGGCAGCCTACACTGGTTAAGGGGTACTGGAAAGGTATACCACAACCAACAAGGTCAGCCCATCAGGATGATTGGTACAACTAGAGATATATCTGAACGCAAGGAAACAGAGCACCAACTCTATGAACAAGCAGCATTATTAGATATAGCTACCGATGCCATTTTCGTGCGAGATTTTCAGACAAAAATCTTATTTTGGAATCAAGGTGCAGAAAGAATATATGGTTGGCAGAAACATGAAGCTGTGGGTAAAAACCTCAAGGATCTTTTCTGTTCTAAAACTACACAACAACAAGAATCAAGCGCACTCAGAACAGTAGTTAAATTGGGAACTTGGCAAGGTGAGCTACGTAAAAAAACAAAATTAGGCCAAGAAATTATTGTCGAAAGTCGTTGGACACTGATGTTTGATGCCGACGGTCAACCAAAATCTATCTTGATTGTAGATAGTGACATTACAGAGAAAAAACAACTGGAAGAACAGTTTTTCCGCACCCAGCGATTAGAAAGCATTGGTACTTTAGCTGGTGGTATTGCCCACGACTTAAATAATATATTAACTCCCATTTTAGGAGCAGCACAATTACTAAAAGGTAGATTTGCCAAAGATGAAGAACGTCATCCCCAACTATTGGCAATTATAGAAAATAATGCTCAACGTGGAGCTGCTTTAGTCAAACAAGTCCTATCCTTTGCCAGGGGATTAAAAGGAGAAAGAGGTATTGTCCAAGTTAAACATCTGATTGCAGAAATTATTCAAATTGGTAAACAAACATTTCCCAAATCTATCGAATTTACCACCCAAATTCCAGAAAACCTGTGGACTGTTTCTGGAGACACCACACAACTACATCAGGTATTAATGAATCTGGTAGTTAATGCCCGTGATGCTATGCCAGAAGGTGGCACTCTCACAATTACTACAGAAAATATTTATATTGATGAAGCTTACACCCGGATGCTGATTGAATCCAAAATTGGCAATTACATTGTTATTACTGTCACCGATACAGGTGTAGGAATGACTAAAGAAATATTAGATAGAATTTTTGAGCCATTTTTCACCACCAAAGAATTTAAAGGTGGAACAGGATTGGGTTTGTCAACTGCTTTAGGAATTCTTAAAAGCCATAATGGTTTTGTAACAGTATCCAGTCAAGTGGGTAAAGGCAGTACATTTAAGGTATTCTTACCATCTGTAGAATCTCCTCAAGTTCCTGATATAGATCAATCGAAAATACCATCAGGACAAGGAGAGTTAATTTTGGTAGTAGATGATGAACCTCAAATTCGTGATGTAGCCACAATTATTCTAGAAAACCACAATTATCAAACCCTAACTGCTAGTAATGGAGTGGAAGCGATCGTACTCTATGCCCAACACAAAAAAAACATCAGCGCAGTATTGATGGATATGATGATGCCAGAAATGGATGGGATCACTGCTATTCGCACCTTGAAAAAAATGAACCCAAAAGTTCAAGTGATTGCTTGTAGCGGACTAAATACAAAAGATGTATTCCCAGAATCAGACGAAATGGAAGTGCAATCCGTTTTATTCAAACCCTACACTGCCAATGAGTTATTAATAAACTTAAATCAAATAATTCGTAATTCATAAATAAGGTAACAGGGAACGGATAAAAGGTAAAAGGCAATACTTGATTAATTGTACCATGCCCAATGCCCTAAAACCTAACTATTCCCTACATAAATTCCTAAAGATTGAGCAGTTTCGATTAAATAACTGTGAGGATCAACAAGTGAGGGACTTTGATCTAAAACGTTGTAGATGTTCCCATCCACAACTTATCCATTTTGTCCAGATAACATCTGGTCATATTTTTCTTGGGCAATTCAATCAACTGCTGTTTTACCGAAAACTGTAGCTGTGAGAGGGTCTAAAGCAGAGGGAATACCACCACGTTGAATATGTCCTAAAACAGAAACCCTGGTGTCAAGTTGATTATTACTGCAACTAGCAATTTGTTCAGCGATGTATTGTCCACGACCACATTTAGCAGTAGAACAACTAGCTGCATTGTCCACATCTTCTGAGCAAGGGGAAGCACCTTCAGCAAGGACGATAATGGCAAATTTACGGCGCCAGCGATCACCCAATTGGCTAAGATGTACACATAAACCTGTGATAGTATAGGGCAATTCAGGAATTAAAATTACATCTGCACCACCAGCAATCCCTGAGTGTAGTGCTAAATGACCTGCGGTACGCTCCCATCACTTCCACAATCATCACGCGATAGTGACTTGCCGCCGTAAACGTGAGACGATTAATAGCATCGACATTAGTATTAATGACTGTATCAAAACCTATAGAGTGTTCCGTAAAAGCTACATCATTATCAATAGTCTTAGGAATACCAACCAAAAGCGAATTACCTAAAGTTGCCAATTGCTGGATAATCTTTAAACTACCATCACCACCCACAGTAATTCAAGCATGTAAAGCCAACGCTTCATAACTAGCTAAAATGTCATCAGTATGAGCTAAGGTATCCCCTTTATTGACAATGATTGACACTGCCTAAAACCGTTCCTCCCATATTCAGTAAAGGGTCAATACCGCTTCAATCCCAACTATGCATACTTAAAGGAACAGTTTGCCGTTCTAATCAACCTTGTGTGGCATGAGGAATACCGACCACTTCCCAAGTGTAAGGAAAGTCGATTAAATAAGGTGTAAGAGTGCCAATAATATCTATACAGCAGAAGGGTAGATGG
>ERZ1034415.47-NODE-47-length-31555-cov-40.504984_pt1 | contig 31555 bp, 37 predicted proteins | sample MGYA00520582_ERZ1034415 | MGnify/ENA primary metagenome ERZ1034415 (study PRJEB33736, sample SAMEA104288483) | Azolla nilotica | place: Sudan | collected 1982 | study: EMG produced TPA metagenomics assembly of the PRJEB19522 data set (Is there foul play in the leaf...
CCCAATGGAATTACACCCCTAAACCAGAGTTACAGGTTATTTAATCCACTATCCTAAGTAAATTGGCTGTGTACGGGTAAAGAGCTATTCTTAATCCTTACCACAATTTTATGATTATCTGGTTTAGGATGAAATATAGATAACGCATTAGATAAACCTGTGACATCATCTGTATTTAATTCTGAACGCCTTTTATTTACACCCGCTACTCCCCAAACTGATGCTATTCCTGTGATTTTTGCTTTCCCCAATGAGTACACGGTGGGAATAACCAGTCTTGGCTATCAGGTGGTATGGGCGACTTTGGCAATGCGTGATGATTTGCAGGTGAGTCGCTTATTTACTGATATTCATGAACAACTTCCTAGACAACCGGAAATACTTGGTTTTTCTATGTCTTGGGAATTAGATTATGTGAATATTTTCAATCTTTTGGAATATTTACAAATTCCTCTTCGTGCAATTTCTCGTACTGCAAATCATCCTCTAGTTTTTGGTGGTGGTCCTGTTCTCACTGCTAATCCTGAACCTTTTGCTGATTTTTTTGATGTGATTTTATTGGGTGATGGAGAAAATCTGCTGGGTGACTTTATTGATGCCTATAAAGAAGTTAGAAATGCTGATAAAGAAGCTCAATTAAAAAAGTTAGCATACGTCCCAGGCATTTATATTCCGAGTTTATATAGAATTAAATATTCTAGTCCGGATGGTGAAATATTAGCAATTAATCCAATTTATTCGGAATTTCCCACAGTTATTCAAAAGCAAACTTACCGGGGAAACACTCTTTCTGTTTCGACTGCAGTGACAGAAAAAGCCGCCTGGGAAAATATTTTTATGGTGGAAGTAGTGCGGAGTTGTCCTGAAATGTGCCGCTTCTGTTTAGCAAGTTATTTAACTTTACCGTTTAGAACTGCAAGTTTCGAAAACTCTTTAATTCCCGCTATTGAACAAGGTTTAAAGGTTACTAACCGTCTGGGTTTATTGGGTGCTTCGGTAACTCAACATCCGGAATTTTCAGAGTTATTAGATTATATTAGTCAACCAAAATATGATGATGTGCGGTTGAGTCTTGCTTCTGTTAGAACGAATACGGTAACGGAAAAGTTAGCTGCAACTTTAGCAAAACGGGACACGCGATCGCTTTCCATTGCCATAGAAAGTGGTTCAGACAAATTACGCCAAATCATCAATAAAAAGTTATATAACGATGAAATTATCCAAGCTGCAGTGAACGCGAAAGCTGGTGGTTTATCGAGTTTGAAACTATACGGAATGGTGGGTATTCCTGGAGAAGAATCGGAAGATTTAGATGCAACGGTAGCAGTGATGAAGGCTGTTAGAAAAGCTGCTCCTGGTTTGCGGTTAACTCTAGGATGCAGCACTTTTGTTCCAAAGTCCCACACACCGTTTCAGTGGTTTGGGGTGAATAAACAATCTGAGAAGCGGTTACAGTTTTTACAGAAACAGCTAAAACCCCAAAGTATAGATTTTCGTCCTGAAAGTTATAATTGGTCTATTATACAGGCTTTGTTATCGAGAGGTGATCGCAGGCTTTCCTATCTGTTAGAACTAACTCGTGATTTTGGTGACTCATTGGGCAGTTACAAACGCGCCTTCAAGGAATTAAAGGGAAAAATTCCCGACTTAGATTATTACGTTTATAGTAATTGGTCAACTGACCAAATTTTACCTTGGAATCACTTGCAAGGTCCCTTACCTCAGTCTACACTAATAAAGCATTTGGCTGAAGCAATGAGTCATTTTCGGTCTGCTTCAGAAGTGAAATAATAAATAAGTTCCCAGAGTTAAAGAATGCAAAATACATCTGAGTTTTATTGTGCTTACTTTGGTGAATAAAATTTGACTTTTATTGATTTTAGTGTAGGAATACAGCAAAATTATATATAGAAAATTATATATAGCAATAATCACTCCGGTGAGAAAATACTTAGTCGATTTAAGATAACTTAAATACTAAGTAAATTTATGTTTTGTGGTTTAAGTGGTATATTAAGGGTAATTCATAGTTTTAAATTCTAGTTTTATAAGTTACAAATGGAGTAACAGTATTTTCTCATGATTCATTTAGGATTGCTATAGAAGATTGTCAAGTTTGCTGTCGTCCTAATATTTTGTATATCAGGATTGATGAATATACGCTACATCTTGAAATAGATAGTGAATATGAAGGTTACAGTTTAGGTTTTTTTCATGCTGCATTTTACTCATTCTTCCATTATTAATGTACCTGTTGAAGTAGTTTGGAAATTCCATGAAAGACATGATATTCTACAACTACTTACCCCAGCTTGGCAACCTGTATAAGTTCTCCCTTGGGAAGGGGGACTTGATGAAGGTGCAATAACTAAGTTTAGGTTGTTCCTTAGACTATTACCTTTGACTTGGTTAGTACGTCATACTGATTATAAAAAATATCGTCTGTTTACTGATGAACAAATATCTGGGCCTTTTGAGTCTTGGGTACATCGTCATCAGTTTGCAGATGAAAATGGAAAGACTAAATTAACTGATCATATTTCTTATTCCATCCCAGGTGGTGATGGGGTGGAATTTGTCACAAGTTGGTTCTTACGAGTGCAGTTAGAAGAAATGTTTCGTTATCGGCATTTTATTACGAAATGGGAATGTAAATCAAAATAATTGATTATTAATTATCTAGATTAATAGCATCTTCTCTATCCCCAAATTTGAGCTTTACCTGCATGTTCAGAATTTATCGTTCATGACTTTTACAACTGATAATGGAGGAATTATACTGATAATGGAGGAATTATAATGTTAGACATTAAGCCACGTTTTCAAAGTTTTGAGGAATATTTAGCTTATGATGATGGATCTGATAAATTATATGAATTATTTAATGGAGAGTGAATAGAAATGCCACCGGAATCATGGATTAATGTACAAGTTGCCAATTGCATTTTACTCATGTTTGCATTATTAATAGGAATTGATAGAGTACGGAGACATGGTTTAGAGTTGGAAGTGAGAGGAGAACCGAGAAACCATTATCCTGATGTAACTATTCTTCGAGAAGAACATATTCAACAATTATCTAAACGTAATACTATCAGATTATCCATGTTACCACCTTTGTTAGTGGTTGAAGTGGTTAGCCCTGGTGAATTACAAAGAGATAGGGATTTTATAGCCAGGCGTTTACAATATCAAGATTGGGTATTCCTGAATATTGGATTATTGATCCAGAAAATAAAACTGTTTTAGTGTGGGAATTAATTGACATATTTATCATAAAGTGGGGATTTCTGCTGGTGATCATTTAGGTGTATCTCCACAATTTAATGAGCTAAATTTGCAAGTTTCGCAGATTTTTTAAATAGGGCTGAAAAAATTACCAAAATACACCTAATTTCTGTCTTCAAACACTGATTAAATCTATAACTTGTTTGAGCTGCTTCAGGATTGGGGTGTCCACTCTCAAGGGTCAATTTAAGGGGATCTAGTCTGGGATTTATAGAGTTCATAGTCTCGATCTACTCTAACTATGATAACTGAACCCAGAGAGAAGGAGTTGACAGAAGAAAATCAAAAACATAGCGTAGGGGATATCTTTTAGCTTGAAATATAAATATTTATGAAAAACTCTAATTTCTTAATGAATTAAGAAATCTATCTAAAAGCCGAAAATAGTATCTGCAAAAAATAATGGGTCTTTAAGAAAAGTAAATCCCCTTTCAAGAGCTCACGCAGGTCTGATTCTCTTCTCTCTTGACTTTGCACAACTAAGCATCTTTGTTCTATTCCTGCATAATTTACTGTTTTTGAAGCAAGTTTATATCCTGGCAAGTTACTGTCAGTAAATTCTGGTTCTGGTAATGTTGATATTAGTGATTATGCTGTTTTTATACTTAATGGCACTCTACATAACTGGCGTAAATCTGACATTAATTTCAAAAAGGAATAAGTTTTGTTCGCCGTTGTTAATTGAGAGTTAGTTATACTACCAACTAGTTATTAAACAATAATTGTTCTAAAGATTGAGTTTCCCCATGCCAAAAACGAAGCTATCCAAGACTGATCCTGCTATTCTCGCGGCAGTTGCTGACTATTTCAAGGTGCTATCAGAGGGGAGTCGGCTACAGATTTTGACCTGTCTGAAGTCAGGTTCGATGAATGTGATGGAGATTGCAGAGGCCACTGGTTTGGGGCAAGCAAATCTATCTAAGCATTTGAAAGTATTAACTCAAGCGGGGATTTTGTCTCGTCAGCCTAAAGGGACTAGCGCCTATTACGAGATTGCTGACCCAGTGATTTTTGAGTTTTGTGAGTTAGCGTGTGATCGGATTACAGAACGACTATTACAACAAGCTGAAAGCCTAAAAGCTCTTCGCAACAACACTGGAGTTTTCTGAATCAATTCAGTAAAACTTACATATCGTAGGTGATAGCTAAACTTCCAGGTAATTGCTGTTTGGATAGCAATTTGTTCTCTTGCTTATCAAAGCCAGCTATGTCATACTCCATAATATCGATCGGATTACCGCAGTTTTAAAATGGTGATTGTCCTATAGATGCCAAGCAAAGACGCAAAGCTCCTGTTAGCAGCGGTCGCACAGCAGAACACACCAACATTCTTGAACATGAATATATATAAGTCCCAGCCGATTAATGTAGTCTATCTCTGGAAACTAGGTAAATCCCAATTAAAGAAGTTTTTGTGGCATTCCCACGCCTACAGTACAGTTTTTGGACTGATCCTACTCACCTTAGTCAGTTTAATTTTTTTGGGCATCCATTGGACTTACCGCAAATTCTTTTTTACCCATCCCGTTGTGGAAGCAAATGAATGGGACTTCAAAAGCAGTAATTAAAAACCAGCAGTTCCCAATATTTGAGCAGACAATCCCTTACACATCAAAGATGTGGTAGTAGTTTGGGTGAAGTTCTTCGTGAACAGCTAGTTATTTTGATTAGCTAGAAAAGGATAATTACAGTTCTTCATCTACAGGTAAGAGATCGTGAAAATGGTTGTCATCAACTTTTTCATTGTTGATCTTGATATCAACTCGTGGAATTACCTGAAGCATATCCGAAAATATAGACTCCGACATCTCACACAGCCTACAAAAGACATTGAGTGTGACAATTGCAGTCAGACGTAATTACCTAAAAAGGTGGGAGATACAGACCTGATAATTAACTCTGAGAACAGCGGTTAAACCATTCTTGATATTTTTTTTGTTGGGATTTATTCTCTACTAAAATTGTCAGTTTTACCTCCTGACAGCCGTGATCTTTTTCTAGTGCGATCGCATTTAACAGTAAACTAGCAATTTTAGGTGAACTAAACTCTCCACTCACTATTAAATCACTGTCAAAATAGGCAACTTCCGGGATTTCTAATGTAGTTAATTTATCAATTCCGTCTGCAATTACACCTTCCTCTAAATCAATTTCTGCTAATTGTTGATGTTCTGGGCTAACTTTTTCAACAATCAATTTTTCCCTGCGGATGGGGACCTGTATCATCTGAGTTTCGATTTGTTTACGAACAATTACCTCTCCTAGTTTCTGTTTGTGTTTATCAACAAACATTCTTTCTTCTAAAAGAGGAATAATTTGTTCTTCCTCTGCTATGGGGGTATTGTTGATTAATTGCTGTTCCCCTGGTGTTTCTGAGGTTAAATATTCAGGCATAAGTAGGTGGGTGTTAAAAATTGTCGTTATGACAAGGCAAGAGGCAATAGGGAAGAGGTTTTGGTCAATTGTACTTTTCGTTACATACTTCTATCCGAGAAGCTGCTGCGCGTCTACAGTTTTCTTGTGCCTTCCTACTTACACATTTGGGATGCTCCCCCTGCCTCCTCTGCCTGCCTAAACAGATAATTTTCCTTAACTGAACCGTATTGGGTATAAGTGAGAGAAAAATTCAAAATATTGCTTCTGGTAGGCTACGCCAACAAAATTAATAAACCTCTGCCTTCTCAACTCCTAACTTATGTGATTATCGTTCTTCAACTGGTAAATTAGGAGCCTTCACATCTAACTCTTCCCGACGCACAGTTGCTTGTGTTTCAACTGTATCTTGCTCCACAACTTTTTTAACACTTACCTCTTCCCGAACAAATGCTTCCTTGCGAACTTCCGGCGTTTCTTCATAGATTTCCATATGTGCAACTTCACCTTCTCGGAAGTTAGCTTCAGCAGGAGAAACTACTCTACCAGCATCTTCAGGTGTGGTGCGTTCAACAACAATGTGTTCTCTTTCTACAGGTACTGCTACTCGTGCTGTTTCGGTTTCTACGCGCTTCCCGAAGCTAACATCCCCCATTTTGTGGCGGCGTGTATTGGTAATCAGCCGTTCTTCATACAATTTCAATTTTTGATGATTTCGCTCATTTAAATCGAATAAATCCGGTTCTTGTTCGTAGCGGTAGGTATCACGGGTGTAAGTAGGTGCAACAGTAGTTACAGGGGTAGTAGTGATCGTGGTTTCTATCGGTGGTGCGTCTACAGGTGTTGGCGATTCTACAGGGGCTGATGCTTCTACTGGTGGAGTCCGGTATTGGGGATTGCGATATACTCTGCGCACTCCTTCTTCGTATTCGTAATCTGTGGCTAAACGTTCGTTAAACTCTGGTAAGTTTTCCGCCTGTTCTCTTGTCAAACCAATAGCATAAACGCGATCACTTGCATAATCAATCCGGCTACGACCAATGGGAAGCAAGACTTTTTTACCAAAAATCCAGAAACCTAAGTCAAGTACTAAATAACGAAAATGTCCTTGATCATCAACTAAAACATCATGAACAGTGCCAATTTTTTCGTCAGTGCCTTCTGTATAGACTCCTAAACCTTTAATTTCATTACCTTCAAAAGAATCGCGGTACTGAGGATCAAAATCTTCCAATTTGGAAAGTACCATATATTTCTCCTCAAACTATCATAGCATTTCTTAATTTCTACATTAGAAGTTTATTAAGCTTTTTTCCTCCTTCTCCTGAATGAATTCAATCTTGAATGAACTTTGAATTTATTCATGGTTAATTTCTCAGAATTTGGACTGATTTCACCATAATTCAAGATGGTTGAGCACTGCCTACACCATGTTCCCGTAAATTGAAATCACCGGAAGTATTAATATCTAACTCTTCCCTACGAATGATATCTTGTGCTTCCACCATATCCCGATCTACCATTTTTCTCACTCGCACTTCTTCCCGGACAAATGTTTCTTTATGAATTTCTGGTGTTTCTTGATAAACTTCTATTCGAGCTACTTCTCCTTCTTGGAACTTGATTTCATTTGGATCTACTACTGTACTTGTAGCTGTAGCTTGAACTCTATCAATTACAATGCGTTCTTTTTTAATAGGTACTCTAACTCTTGCTGTTTCAGTTTCAATGTGTTTCCCGACAGCGACTTCTCCAGTTTTAATTCGGTGTTTATCGGCTATTAAACGTTCTTCGTACAGTCTGAGAGTTTGATGATATTGTTCATTCAAACCATATAAACTTGGTTCTTGTTCATAGGTGTAGTTTTCCCGATCATAATTGATGCTAGTGATGGGAGAGCGATAAACATTGCGTACTTTCTCCTCAAATTCTTCATCCACAATTATGTGTTCCTGATACTCTGGTAACTGTTCTACTTGCTGCTTACTAAGTCCATCGACATAGACGCATTTAGCTGGATAATTAATCCGAGCTAGTCCAATGGGTAGTAATATTCTTTTACCAAAAGTATCGAAACTTGTATCAATAACTAAATATCTAAATCGCCCATTATCATCAACTAAAACATCTTCCACTGCACCAACTTCTACTCCTCCTTCGGTATAGAGATGCAAGGTTTTTACATCGTCTCCTCCAAAGGTTTCTCGATAATTTGGATCGTAGTTTTCTAGTTTAGAAAGTGGCATTATAATTGTTCCCAAGTTTCAAAATTATGTACTTATTCAAAATCTTAGGAACTTTTTGAATCTTTTTCCTCTAGCTCACGACAGAAGACTAGTGAACTAGAGTATAGTTACTATTTCATACTTGTAGGTAAAGATTATAAAAAATCTGTTTTTCATTATCATCAGGAGTATATCTAATGATGGATTCAGAAGAATAGGAAAAAGGCAATAAATAATTTAGGAGTCATGAGTCAGAATATTTAAGGAATTGGTTAATTATTTACTCCCAAATTCTATCTTCTCATCTTATCATGTTGGCTGTTTAAAAGTTACCTTTTGATAATGTTTCAATTCTCTGGGAAAAGTATGTTTCTTGATATTTGACTTGTTGGGCTATTGCTAATCCTCTTTGAAAAGCTGTTAGTACTTTTCCATATTCTTTCTTTTCCAAATATAATTTTCCTATTTGATCATAAGCTTGCATCAAACCGTAAAAATTAGTAGCTGGTGTTTCTGTTTATAACAAGATCTGACTAGTTTGCAAAGCTTCATAAATCTGGTTTTGGGAAGGCTAAAGCTTGATTAATTTCTGCAAAGCTTAACTAGCAGTCACATATTTTTGTTATTGCCATGCTGTAACATAAGCCCCTTGATATTTGTTAAAGGCTTCTTGTAGTAAGTTGGGATTTTCCCGCGCTAAAGATTGGTAATTTTCTGCGATCGCAATTTTTAAAGCTGGAATCTGGGTAAGATTATCATCACTGATGTAAATTGCTGCTAACTTACTCACTACATTAATTGCTTGTTGATGCTATTTTGCTTTTTTAAAAATGTCAACTAGTTGTTGCAAGTATCCTAATTTATTCGGTCTATCACCTTGACTAATAGCAAAATTTAACAGTTCTTGGTAAGTTGTAGCAGCTTGGGAATAATCAAACCAACTTAAATGTAATTCCCCAATTTTATTAAGAGTTTCTAACTGAGCAGTACTATTATTCTACTGTATGAAAAATGTTGAGATCTGCTGATAAGCTTCCACAGCCAATTTAGGAACACGAATATTTTGGTAAGCTTCACCAAGTGATCGCCATAATTCTAAATCAGTGCTTTTTTGCTAGAGCATCTGTTTTTCAATTACCAGCGATCTCTCAGTAATATATTTTACCTGTTGACGCTTATTTTCATTCCATACAATCGCACCCACCCCTGATAATGCTTGTACCTCAGCCAATGAACCTAAAAAACGCCGCAGTCATAATTCTCGATTCCAAATATCAAAAGCAGTCAGCTTATCCCCTGTTTGTAGAGTCGTTGTAGCTTCTTGATTTAACTCATCTAGCACAGTTTCCAACTTTTGCAACTCTTCCAAGGTTAACAGCTGTTTTTCTACAGAACCCCGTACCAAAGGATCAGGAGTAGTCATCTCCAACGGACCTGGAGGAAATTTATCCATTTGTTCTAGCTTTTTACCCTCTACCAGTTTGACAAAACTGCACAGATGCCAGAAAATAAAAGTAGTAACTATCACACTGAAATATCTTAGCATAAACAACCCACCATTCCTGTTCAAAATTGTCTAGAGAATTTAGCATAACAACTGGTTTAACGCGCATCCAATTGATAAATATCGCCATCGTCCATTAAATTTATTCCTGATTCTGAATTGTCTTTATCAGTAAGTATTCAGCCATCAGCAGTCAGCTTTGTCAGGCTAAAGCCAAAAAAACCTATTTGATAATTAACCGATTTCTCAAACATTCTGACTCCTGACTCCTGACTCCTGAATTCTTACCTTCATCAACTCTTTATTTTTTAATTTCTTGAATGTCTCATTTCTGATGTCACCAAACACAGTAATATAGTGAAAAGTGGTGATTAAAATTCTAGAGAAGATAAAATTCCATTCATATCATATCATAGATTACTCTAGTCATCTAATGACCAGATATTTGCTGTTTATCCATATCATCTGCTCGGCACACATTTAACACAGCAGCATAATTAAACGTTACTCCCTTCCCAGTATGAAATTAGGGGTGTGGAATTCCACCTTACGCAGAAGCATTATCCCTCTACCCTATTACTATGACCTTATTCTTTGAGTGGGAAGCGAGTAGCAGCGATTTTTTTTCTTACTATCTTCACCAGTCAATAGTTGTTGTATACGTTTTGTCAACATGAGTAAAATAATTCCGGCCATCAGAGTTAAAAATTTTAGTTTTTATTACGACACCCAAAAAATCATCTGAGATGTGTCAATGGATATTCCCCAAAATAAAGTCACAGCTATTATGGGTCTAAGTGGTTGTGGCAAATCTACTTTTCTGAAATCTCTCAATCGGATGAATGAATTAGAAGAAGAGGTCAAAGTTGAAGGTAAAGTAGAACTTTTTGGGCAAAATATTTACGGTCGTCATGTCAACTTAAATCGGCTGCGTTGTCAAATTAGTTAGTATGATTTATGCCAGATCAAATCTTTTTCCTATGAGCATTTATCAAAATTTTGTCTATGGTGTGAAATTAATCGGATGGCATCCAAAAGTAGAATTAGATCAGATTGTTGAATTAGCACTTAAATCAGCAGATGTCTGGGAATAAGTAAAAAACAAACTCTATCAATCTGCTTTAGAACTATCTTATGGACAACAAAATAGATTGTGTATTGCCTGTGCTTTAGCAGTTAAACTGCAAGTTCTCCTCATGGATGAACTCTGTTCGGGGCTTGATCCGGTCACTACCATGAAGATTGAAGAACTCTATCGAATGTTTGCGTTCTGAATTAACAGTTGTATTTATTTCTTACAACATCCAGTAAGTTTCTCGTTTATCAGATTTCACAGCTTTATTTCACTACAATGAAAATCGTATTGGGCAAATTCCAGAATTTACCCCTACTAAGAAATTCTTACCACATACTTTTAATTACTGCAGTCGTGATTATGTTTCTGGAAGTTTCAGTTAAACAGGAGCTACTAACTTCCGACTTAGCATCATCAAAATGGCATAAACGATAAACCGCAATGGACGTCGATGAGCAATCTGGCAAATTTCTGCACCTAATAAAAATCCCGGAACTGAGCCTGACCATATCGGTAAAACTAAACTCCAATCAACTGTACCCAAAGTAAAATCCCCAAGGGATGTAAACAGTAATAATATTGCTGGTTGTGCAATATCTGTACCTACTAATTTATGGGTATCAAGGCGAAAAAAGCCAATCAAAACTAAGGCAAACATTCGACCAGAAGAAACACTAGTTAAACGAACAAAACAGCCTAAAGTTACTCCTATATTTATAGTGAGGAATCGTCCCCTATTAGTTGTGATATCTAATTTTGGGAATTCAGGTAAATTTAGGTTGGGGAAAAAGTTATGAATAATAATTGTATAAGTGCCAACAATGTGACTAACAAAATCATGATCCCTAATAACCGCAGCAAAATTTTATCTAGATTATATTCACAACTCTGTCGAGTCAGGTGTAAGATTCGCACCCCTACTAGTGAACTAGAAACACTACCCATTGCTAACCATTTGATAATTTCTGTGTCTAATGTTTGCTGTTGCCAGTGTTTAACGCTACCAACTAACTTCATTAATGTGGCTGCTACAACATCAGAACTCACAGCAACAGAAGGTGGCACTTGGAAAACAAAAATCAACATGGGGGTAATTAGAGAAGCCCTACCAATTCCGGTTAAACCGACCATGATGCCAAGGAGCGAAACCCACCAGAAATTTTCTGCTTACACTTACTTCATCATCTGTAAATCATGTACCCTTCGGGACGCTATGCGAACGGCTTGATTATTGGTAAAGGGAACATCAGGTTCAGTCAGAAACGGTAAAACATCAGCACGGGAATTTTGAAACCGCAACAGCAGGTTATGACCAACCCGTCGTTTTACCCGTCCGCGATGACCTTGATGAGTTAGGGGTGGTTGGTTATGTTGAAAACTTAACCCTCGTTGTAGAATTTGCTCATACAATTGAATCGGACGAGCAACAATATCAGGAATCCTCCTTGGTATCCCACCCCATGTTACCAGCAGTGATGTTCGTAAAGAGAGCTATCACGCATATCACATCGAGGCTTTTTGTCGTTTGCGGGTAAGCGATAACATTTCAGTGACTCCTAGTTTTTGGCTAATTCTTAACCCAGAAAACAATAGTAAAAACAATACACAGTATGTGGGTGTACTCCGCACGACATTCGATTTCTAATTTTCTAAATAATGATTTCCAGAATTAAAACCTGGATTGTAAGTAGAAAGACGTGAAAAAACAAAAGTATGTAAAAAAATGTAAATTGGCCTGAAAACCTCTTCACTCTTGCATGAGTGCCTATTGCCCTTCGGGTTCTCCAGTCGCACCCTGGGGGAAGGCGAAGCGCCTACATGGGGGAAACCACGCCACTTGTTTTATGCCGGGAAACCCTTCCACCGCAGTGCCTCCCCAAGACCCCGCTGGTTCACCTCTTGCCTTGTCATAATGACAATTTTTAACGCCCACTTACTTATCAACAATCACCAATTACTTTTTTGACCGAAAATAAGGTGTGGGGTGGGGTATAGGGAAAGATAGTCTGTCCCACACCCTAGAATACCTAATTCTGTATGGCTACGCCACGCAAGCTATCAAAAATCAAATAATAATCCTATAGTGGTGTATTAAGGGCTATAATATCTAGAATATATTGACAAATTCGAGGATTAGAGTATTTAAATATCACTAAAATCCAGATTTTTAGTAAAAACTAAATCAGTTTCTTATAACTATTAATTATCTTTCAGTTTACTCATAAACTTCCATTTACCATTTTAAGTTCTCAAGCAAAATACATATGAAAATAAAGAGGAATAGACATTGAGTATACTGGTATTTTCTGTACTAGTCCGGTTGGTATCATTTAGTGCAGGGTTACTACGAACCTTAACTGGCTTAGGTGATGGAGGGGAGCAACACGATCTTGTGAGGTGGGGTAAAAAGTGTGCTTCTAGCTACGCCAACCAAAGACATCGCTAAAATATTTTTCTGGAGTTAAAGTAAAATAAATCATATCAAACAAATAAAATTGCAAGACAAAGTATCTTATCAAGATATCCTAAGAAGACTTGCATTCAATAATTTGTGGCTAGTGGGAATAAGCCGCTTACGTCAGTAAGCAAATAAGCAGGTATTGATTAGCACAGAAAGTTCTGTTAAATGGGAGTTGTACGTCTAAAATATTAGACAGTTTGAAGATGGATAAAAGAGGTAAAAATGGAATTACAGAAATTATGCCAACTTCCAGCTATCCATTGACAACGAAGATGTAACATAATTTCCGCATTTTCTTTTAACCAAAATTTACTGTTTCCTTTCATTCTTAAATTGACAACTTGTATGTATACAATATTTTAATTGTACGGTAAATGATTTTTATCGATGCCTGTTTTGGGTTTAGCGATAGCACACTTTTTGCCCCACCTCACAAAATCGCGTTGCTCCCGTTTTGACTTTACCCTGCCAAGGTTCTGAGCAACCGCCAAGCACATAACTTTCAATAAACTTGCCTAATGTGCTTTTGTTTCCCAGCTGGGAAATAAAATAATAGGACATCAGTGCAGCAGCTAAAGCAGCACTAACCCCATCTGGTGTATTGTCGGTAATTGCTGCTTGAATAGTTGCAAAATCAATTACCTTTTCAGGTGTATAATAAACGCCAATGGGTGCTGCTCGCATCGCTGTAGCACTCTTATCACTACCAGAATAAATCTTGCCTAGAAACTTTTACCATACTGGATGCTAACTAAAAAATTGTAAAACCGACTTGCCTAGCCTTCTCTGGGATCACGTTTAAAGGCGTTAAAAAAATTCTCTGCTAAAACTTCTGGTGCCCACGGTGCTTGGGAAACAATGGTTTCAGCAATAGCGATGCTCATCTGCGTATCATCAGTATAACTGCCTGGGATCAGTCGATGACGGGGATGTTTAATGTATCGACTCAAATCATTGACAAATATCATCTCATTGGCATATTCAAAACCAGCACCGTAGGCATCACCAATCGCCAATTCAAGCAACATATTAATATTTCACTAAAAATGAACGGGCTAGAAAAAAGCTGGCTATAGTTTTACCATCTACAGGTTGTCCGTCACGAATGGCTGTTTCTAGTTCTTCAGGAGTGAAAAATACTATTTCAATATCTTCATCTTCTTCCTGCTGTGGAGGCGTTTCCAGCTTTTCCAAATCTCTAGCCAAAAAAGCATAAAGAATTTCATCGGAATAGCCAGGAGCCAAGAAAAACTCTCCCACTTTATCCCACTTATGAGCACGGTAGCCTGTTTCTTCTTCAATTTCCCTTTTCACCGTTTCCAACGGTTCTTCATTGGGTTCTACAGTTCCGGCTGGAAATTCTAATAATCTTCCCTGAACTGCAAAACGATATTGGCGTACAAGGATCAGTTTACCCTCAGAGGTAACGGGAATAGCCAGAGCGCCACCAGGATGACGAATACACTCCCATTCTCCTTCAGATTTATTAGGTAAACGCAAGCGATTAACTTCAAAGTCAAACTTGCGTCCTTTATGAAACAAACGTTGCTTGAGTAGCTGTGGTAATTCTCTACCTAATGGCATAGTAAAATTCTATTGTCTGCAAATACACAGAATATATACGGGGTGGTGTTATGAAATCAGGGTCTTTCTGCGTTGAGTGATGGTAAATTCTAACAGCCGTTGATTAATCCCAGTCAGCTAGGTGTTAAATAATACCAGTTTTTATCTCTTTCCAATTCACTTTTCTTCCTGGTTGTTGCAAATAACGAATTGTCTCATTATAGGCAAATCTGGCAGCATCAAACCAATATTTAAGCTTCTACCTTGGGGTAGGACTCAGTTTTAGATAAATCTTCTTTAATTTTTTTAGAGTATTTTCTGAGTCCGTGCATTCGTAAGGAAAAGACGTGAAGGATTGAGAGTAAATCATGTGCGAGTTCTGATTGAGGGCAGTCTAGAGTTTTCTCGAGAACCACGATTTGTCGACCGTTTTATTAAATAATGTAGTGTACGAGTTCAAATCCAAATCTTGCGAGTCTTTCACGACAGGCAACAATAAGCTTGAACTTATCTCCTCGCAGAAGCCTGTCCAGTAAGCATTGCAATCCTTTTCGTTTAAAGTTGAGTCCTGAGCCTATGTCTTTAATGATTTCTGCGTCTGGGTAGGGGGATTGCATATAGGCGATTTGTCTATCCAGGTCATCTCGATGCTTTGAGGAACTGACTCGGCACTAACAAATAGTGGGTGGTAATAATTGAATCGCCTCTGACGTAAGATTCAATTATTACAACCTTTGGGCTGCTGGATTTTTGATGCTTTTGATTTTACCCTCATCTGCATATCTCCTCAAAGTATTTGGGTGCAATCCCAGAAACTCGACCGCTTTTCTGAGTGGTATATATGCCATGGCCAAGTCGTAGCATTAGTTATTTATAGTTAGCAAATTATTGAGTAGTACCGCCGTGAATTCAAAATGCTTCTTTCAGAAGAGCTACGCTAACAAAATATCTACTTCGGAGAAGCTACGCGAACAAAATTCAAAATGTATACGGACTGAGCTTTTCAGAGATTTGGAATGGTTGGTTTATTTACGCCGTACTGTACTAGTTATTTACCTTAACTAAATGTACATCAGAACGGTCAACCTCTGCCAGCAGATTCTGAATTGTCTGCTCAGATACTGGCTCTATCCAAGTTGGGGCAATTTCAGCCAATGGGACTAATACAAAAGCTCGTTTATGCATCTGGGGATGGGGGATTTGAAGATTTGGCTCATTCAAGATTAAGTCATCATATAACAACAAATCCAAATCTAGGGTTCGCGGTCCCCAATGTTCGTAACGCACACGCCCAAATTTATTTTCAATACTTAACAATGTGGCTAACAATGCTTGAGGTAGCATTGCTACTCGGAGTATGGCACAGCCATTTAAATAGTCTGGCTGAGGTGGACCTATGGCTTTAGTTTGATACAAACTGGATTTGGCTTCGAGAATAATACCAGGAGTTTGGGCTAAAGTCTCTAGAGCCGCTACTAAAATTACTTGGGGATCACCCATATTACTGCCGAGAGCGATCACACTTCGCGCCGATTTTTTAGACACATCAGCTATGGCTAATCTTTTCTCTATCTCGATAGGGATCAATCCTGCTTCATCGTTTGTAGTGGTTTCCAATAGTTTTGATGCCCCAAAAATTATCTAATAATTTGCAGAACCCACCTTAATTAACAGTGTTGGTAATAACAAGGTTTGGTACTGAATTAACTTGATTATTTATGAGCTATTATACTAGCACGAAGTTATTGCCCCAACCTGGCATTCTTACAAGGCAGTTAGGTGACTATAACTTGTTGAGAGGAAAATTAATAAATCTTAAGTAGCTCTGATGAGGAGAAACTGCTCTTACCTCTTGGGAATCATTAAAAAAACGAGGAATGCACACATGAAAACTGACTACCGACAATGCTGGTAAAGGCGAAGCATTTACTGAGCCAGATGTCGAGTTTATCATCTGGGATGGTTACTAGAATTGGTAGGAGCGATAAACCTTTTTATCGTCAAGTTTGGTTTTGGACGGGCTTAGGTTTAGGTGGTGGGATCATTGCTGTTAGTTATGGTATTGGTGGCATAGATAGTTCTTTGCCAGATAAATCTGAACTCAATGCAGTTGTGCGGGAGCAAACACTAACTATTAAAGCCGGTGATGGTACTGTTCTCCAGCAGCAAGGAGAAGTGACGAGAGAACAGCTAAAGCTAGAACAAATTCCAGATGACTTCCAAAAAGCTTTTATCGCTTCAGAAGACCGTAGATTTCTACAACACAGTGGTGTGGATACTCAGGGTATTCTCAGAGCAGTTGTAAATAATTTGCGATCACAAAATGTGGTCGAAGGTGGTAGTACCATCACCCAACAGGTAGCACGAATCCTTTTCCTCACCCAAGAACGGACAATCTGGCGCAAACTCAAAGAAGTTCGTCTGGCGCAGAGAATGGAGCAAGAACTCACCAAAGATGAGATTTTAGAACGTTATCTCAATCTGGTTTATCTGGGTTCGGGTGCTTATGGTGTAGGAGATGCGGCCTGGGTTTACTTTAGTAAATCGGTGGATCAACTAACCTTATCAGAAATGGCCACCATCGCCGGACTCGCTCCTGCACCTAATGTTTATGCCCCAGACAAGAATCCAGAAGCAGCCCTAGAAAGGCGAAATCTGGTGCTACAGAGGATGCAAGAAGACGGAGTAATTAGGCCAGAAGAAAGGCAAGTTGCATCCCAAGAAGCACTCAGAGTTAAAAGCAATTTACCCAGACGCTTTCAAGTTGAGTTCCCTTACTTTACTAGCTACGTTCAACAAGAATTACCAAAATATGTTTCGCCTGATGTGTTAGCAGCAGGAGGGTTAGTTGTAGAAACCAGCTTAAACCGAACTTGGCAAAAGGCGGCAGAAGCAGCAATTGCTAAAACTCTAAAAAATCAAGGCAGATGGGAAAATTTTAAAGAAGCAGCTTTAGTATCCATCGATCCTCGTCATGGTGAAATCCAAGCAATGGTAGGTGGTAAAGATTTTAGCAAAAATCAGTTTAATCGTGTCACTCAAGCACAGCGCCAACCAGGATCGACATTTAAGGGATTTGTCTATGCTACAGCGATAGCAACAGGTAAGAGTCCCTATGACAGCTATCTAGATGCACCATTAGTAGTAGATGGTTATGAACCAAAAAACTACAGTGAAAAATTCTACGGTTGGATGAATATGAGAGATGCTCTCACCCGTTCTATTAACACAATTGCAGTGCAAATATTAATAGATGTCGGATATGAGCCAACCATTAAATTAGCCAAAGATCTAGGGATTAAATCAGAACTCAAGCCCACCTACTCTTTAGCTCTTGGCTCCAATGAAGTCAACCTCCTAGAGTTAACTAGTGCTTACGGTTCATTTGCCACACAAGGCTTACATACAGAAGTACACAGTATTCGTCGTATCCTAAACCGTCAAGGTAAAGTAATCTGGTCTGCTAATTTTCAACCCAAGCGAGCTTTAGATGCTGATAGCACAGCCATTATTACCTGGATGCTACGCAACGTAGTCAACAACGGAACTGGTCGTGCAGCCCAATTAAATGATAGACAGGTAGCAGGAAAAACTGGGACATCAGATGAAGCCCGTGACTTGTGGTTTATTGGCTATATTCCCCAAGTAGTAACAGGAGTTTGGCTAGGTAACGATAACAATCGCCCGACTTATGGTAGCAGTAGTAGCGCCGCTTATACCTGGCATAAATTTATGGAAAAAGCGATTGAGGGAATGCCAGTAGAAAAGTTTCCTGAACGACCTAAATTAGAAAATCGCAAAGGCACAATTAAAGCCCAGCCTATCAAACCAAACAAAATTGTTAATAATTCTATTTCTGCTGATAATGATGAAAAATCTGATGAAGATAACACCAGAAATGATTATTCATCAAGAAGACGCAGACAGAGAAAAACTAATAGTGAAGTAGAGCAGCAATCAGATTACACCCCAAGACGCAGACGGCGATACAAACAACAAGAAGAAGATACAACCCCCAAAAGACAGCGCAGAGATGAAAGCCCAAGTAGTGGCTCTTCTTCTGGACTGCGGAACCAAGGTCAAGAATCTAACTCTTCAGGTTCTTCATCTGGTATAAGTAATAGTCCTGCCAATTCTTCCCCATCTCAACCTTCTTGGCGCGAGCGACTAAAACCAGGTTCTTCTTCATCTTCTTCATTAGAGTAATTGGGTGTAGGGATGTCAGGGTGTACGGGAAATAACTTATTTCTCCTGAAAGCGTATCCCTTACGGGAGTTGTAGACATAGCATGACTTTAGCCATACTACTTTTTCCCTCTCAAAGATCAAGTATTTCCAACCTATGAGAGATGTAGGTGACAAGCTCGTTTTATACTTTGTTAAGAAGTGTAAAATAAAGTCGGAGAATATACTCGTGCAATTTTTACTAGAAATAGCAGCGCCAGTCGCCGCAAGCCCACATTTTCCATTAGCTTTTACATTGGTGTATGTAGTTGGTTTTATTGCTGCTGTCTCCATCGGTTCAATAGCTTGGTACAACTCAAAACGTCCACCCGGTTGGGAAAGTAAAGAACGCCCTGACTTTGTACCCAAGGTTGATAAAGACTAATAGGAATTCAGGGGGAAGAAGGAAAAAGGAAGAAGGAAGGAGATAATACATTATTCTTCGCCATCTCTCTCATCCCCCAGTCCCCAGTCCCCTAATTCTGCACATCAACCCAACGACGGTACAGTTTTTGAATCTGTTTAAGCAAGGTTAAATGACCGGGTTGGATTGATTCATGAGATTTGCTCAACTCCTCCAATGTAGTCAGCAATCTTGCTTCTTCAATTGCTACTTCACCATCACTGTAAATTAAGCCACTGATAGCTTCTATTAAATTTTCGTAATCTTCCAGGCTAGGGCGATCGCCTAAATAGTCCTTCACCCATTCATAACATTGATTTGGCTTTACTGGTACTAATTCATATAACCAAGGCTTAATCTCTGGATCATTAGCCAAGCCTTTAGCCTGGGCTATTTCCCGCAAGTATTGCCGTTCTTCAGGCTGGATTCTACCATCAATCCAAGCGGCTCCGATCAGAATCTTAACTAAGTTTTTTACATGGGAATGATTAACCATTACCGCCTCCTCTAGTAGATTCGGGCTTTCATCAAATGGTACAATCCTTAGCAGTATTCACTCGGAATCCTTGGTTTTTCTTAAGCGCACCATGAAAAAACCATCCATATCCCGTTGATGAGGCCAGACTTTTAACCACTCTGGAGAAGCAATATCAACTAAATCCGAGCCAGGAGATTCAATTTGCCAATGGGGATTTACAGCTAAAAATTCAGAAATTACCTCTTCATTCTCCATGGGATGCAGTGTACAAGTGGCATAAACTAAAACCCCTCCAGCCTTGATAAAATTAGCTGTATGTGATATCAGTTCTTTCTGTAGTTGGGAAAGTTCTTGAACAGAAGACGGTGTTTGTCGCCAACGTGCATCAGCGTGGCGATGCATAGTTCCTAAACCAGAACAAGGTGCATCTAATAGTACACAATCAGCAATGTTGTTAAATTGGGTCAAATTGCGGCTATCCCCTGTACAGATTTCGATACATTCTAAATGTAGACGTTGGGCATTTTCCTTGAGTTTACGTAACCGGGAAGCAGTTTTATCACAAGCCCAAATTTTGCCTTTATCTCCCATTAATTCAGCAATATGGGTGGTTTTTCCCCCTGGAGCCGCACAAACATCAATCACCACATTGCCCGGTTTTGGGTCAAGCAAATGACTAACTAATTGGGCGCTACTATCTTGAACAGTCCACCAACCTTCTCGGAAACCAGGTAAATTTTGAATTGGCCCGGTACTACTAATTAATCTTAAACCTTGAGGTAAATAGGGAATAGGTCTAACTAAAACACCAGCAGATTTAAAAGCTGATTCCACTTCTTCTAGGGAACTGCGAAGGATATTTACCCGTAAATCAATAGTTGGGGTTTGATTCATCCATGCACAGAGTCTTTCTGTTTCTTCAAAACCCAATTGTTCTAACCACGCCTCAATTATCCAATCAGGAAAACTGTGTGAAATTCCCAATCTTTCTACCGGATTTTCTGGTAACTTTAATGGTTCTGATGAATTTTCTATAAGACGTAGATATTGACGTAACAAACCATTCACAAAACCAGTTAAACCAGAAAAACCATTTTCTTTTGCTAGTTCAACTGTGGTATTCACAGCAGCAGAAATGGGGATTTTTTCTTGATAACGCAATTGATAAAAACCGAGATGTAAAATAGTACGAAGTTCTGGTGGTTGTTGGTGTGCCTTCTTTGTAGCTAATTTATCAATTAGAGTATCTAGAGTGCGTTGTCTTCTCACACTGCCATAGACTAATTCTGTGATTAAACGACGATCATTGTCGGGTAATTTAAACTTTTGTAGGACACGGTCTAGAGCTACATCAGCATAAGCCCCTTTATGTACTTCTTTGAGGGCAATAAAGGCAAGTTGGCGGGGATTAGTCATAATATAATATATGCAATAAGGAAGGGGATATTCAACATATTAATCACACTGCTAACACGGAAATATTAAGGAAATATTAATAAGTCGTTGATAAACTATAAACCTTACCTTTACTTGGTGTTTGTTTGCTTTGGTTATGTAGAATTTTTCTCGCATTTAGTGTTGTCAAGTGTAACACGCTATGGCAGTAATTTAAGATTTCAAAAATGATTATTGATCACAAATAATATAAGTCATGAAGTAAACAGATTAAAGAGTATTTAGAATACCATTAAATATTTTTGTATAAATAAAATTATTTTTTAAGAGCTACTAATAAATAACTCTTTTAAAGATAAAAATAAAATTAGTCCCTGTATTTTATCACTGAAATAAATGGCACGAAAACAGGGAAACACTATGGTACTGGTGGAATTAGCAGAGCTTGTATTTGTTATTTTGGAATTAAAGATAAAGGTTCGGCAGTCTCCACTGTAGCAGGGGAGGTAAAACCAAAACTCAGACGAAAGTCTAAGTTGCGGAACTCCCCCGTGCTTACAGAAGGTCATAGAGAACTGTCAGGTCAGAGCGTGTAGTTTACAGATTCATATAAGGATCTAAACCACTAACTTCAAATTCACAGGCTCTAGAAATTGTTTCTAGCGGTAATTTATCAAAACTAATTAATGGTAAATAATCAGGATTGTCTATTAGTTCTTGTGCTAATAAATACCCTGCAATTGTCCAGGTTTGATATTTTCTAGCTTGTTTACCAATTAATCTGCCTTTCTTACCATCGTAATATTCAGGCCATTCATCTTCACTTAGTCTGACTTTAGCAATTTCAATAGCTTTTTCAGCCAAATGTGGTTTCTTGGTTTTCACTGCTGCTGCTGCTAACATCCACATTAAAACAGGCCAGCTACCAGCATTATGATATGACCAAGGTATGTTTTTTGGATCACATCCTGTCACAACTCTATATTCTTCACCTTGTAAGGCAGGATAACAGATTTTCATAGGCATATCTGCTACTAAATCTTCCCATCGTTTTTCGATGAGATTAATAATTGCTTGGGACTGTTCTTCAGTAGACAAATCACAAATCACTGCCATCAAGTTTCCGAGAGTGAAGAAACGAGTGTCTAATTGTGATGGTCCGACATTTCCAGCAAAATAACCACCTATTTTTGGTAGCCATTTATCCAATTCATAATAAGGCAAAGAATCTGAATAAATATTGAAAAGATTGACAGCGGTTTTACCGTATTCTTCGCTTTTAAAGCGATAAATAGCATTCAACCGATTAATATCTATCCAATAATACTGACGAATATGACCACATAATAGGGGTAATCTGTTATCAATTGCCTCAACTATATCTTGATTTCCTTGAGGAATTAATAGTTCTCTGGATACACGCAATGCAGCAAAAAATAAAACTTGAATTTCTAGAGGATGTCCATAAATCCCCATACGTCTATCTATCATACACGCGCCATCAGGAACCAATAGCGTCGGGTACATATCAAAACGATTTGCCAAACAGATATCCATAATTAACCTAATTCCTGTTTGGAATTCAGGCTGATATACTAGTGAATAATCATTTGTAGCGACTACATAAGCACGTAATAAAATCAACCACCATAAACAAGAATCAACTGGTGTAACTCTGGCGATCGCATGTTCACCAAAATCAGCTTCTAAATGTTCTTCGCCATTTATATATACCACTTTAAAACTGGCCGGAATTAGGCCTCTACCAGGTTTATAAGCATCCAAAGCCTTTTCTTTAGGCTGTAACTTTAAGGTTTCTTCTAGGAAATTCCTAACAATATCTGTCCTCCCTTTAATGAGAAAAATCAGTGCAGAAGAAATAAAATCTCTAATAAAACACTGGTCATAATTCAAAGCCTCTACAGATGGATCATAAGCTGCTAAAGTCCCAATGGGACGACCTTTGTAGTAGAGGATGGAATTTTCTAGTGCTTGCCATGCCTCTTTTTCTATATTTTCAGTTGCGCTTAATTCATTTAGTTGCATCGCCAGAATGACTCCATTTAGATAGTAACTTGGTGGTAGATAGGCCTTTACTTATTATTTGCCTTTGCTATTATCAGTATTACAGGGCTGAACTTAAAAATAGTAAATATAAGCCATCAACAGCAATACTCAAACACTAACAACTATAATGGTTGCATATTAGCAAATTAATTGATAATTAATTGGCTTTCTATTATTTATTTTTTACCGACTTCCAGTGTTCTGTTTATTCACAGCTAACCATAGAAATTAACCTCAAAATAGTTAAAGAAGGATACATTTTTATATCCTGCATAGCCGCACTAAAAAATTTGGGGCTTTCCTGTACTAAACAAAACGTATCCCCATTGCTATTTCCGGTTCGTGTGAGGTCTAGACCAGTTTAAGTATGCCTAATTGACTAGGATTGACTGTTTGAAACTGCTAATTAAATTATTCCCCTATAAATTAACAATTTATAACGTTTTTTCGCAATATGCAATATAGATGCTTAAAAAATTTAGGATATCAACATTAAAATGTTTTTTTGCAGAAGTCAGGAAAAGGCTGTAATTTTTCTTTACCGTTTTGCAAGAGGTGTGTTCTTAGATAAATATCTAAGGAAATTTTATGCGACTAATTACACAAAATTATATATTAAGTACCGATTTATTTTTGAACATTCACAAACTTCTGAAAATTCTGATAAGCCAGATTTTAATCTGGCATTACAGCTTTAGATTTTTCCGAATTATTCATATCAGGATGATACAATCTTGCTAATCGCCGATAGGCAAGTTTAAAATCTTGAGGCATTTTTACTAACTCCTAATATTTCCCACCTTTCTCCAGTTAAATTTAAATATTTACTGTTTTATAGATGTTAGCAAATTTTTATTCTCCCATTTTTACCACCACTAACCAAAGTTTTACCATCTGCACTAAAAGCTAGAAGACTCAAACCAGAAAAAGTTTCTAAAATTCCGCCGGTTTGTAAGTTCCAAAGTCTGATAATCTCGTCTTTGCTGCTACTAGCAAGAGTTTTACCATCTGGGTGAATAGCAACAGATAAAATTGCTGTTAAATATCCTGTTAAAGTGCGGATTAATTCTCCAGTTTGTAAATTCCATATTTTAATAGTATTGTCCCTACTCCAAATAATCAAAATCTGATTATTTGGAGTAATAGCTAGTGTGTTTACCGCTCCTAAATCTTGAGTGAGAATAAACTGCTGCTGACCAGTTTATAAATCCCAAATTCTGATGGTTTTATCAGCAGTTCTACTAACTAAGGTTGTACTATTGGGACTGATAACAGCTGCTAACACCGCATCACTATGCGCTTTGAAGGTGCGTTTATATTGTCCGGTATATGGTCCCCAAATTCTAATAGTTTTATCTGTACTTCCCACTAGCAATAATTTTACCATCTGGACTATAAGCAATTGTATTGACAAAAACGTTGTGACTGTAGGGAGAATTTAAATAATAGAATATGCGGTGAAATTTTTTTGTATCTAATTGCTAACTACTGATTTTTCGATCTACACTACCGCTAATGATCTCCTTTCCATCAGGACTAATACCCACAGAGAAAACTGCTTCAGCTTGTCGAGAGAAAATATATAGACATTTTCCAGTTTTCAAGTTCAACAAATTGACTTATCTGTCATCGCTACCACTAGTTAAAATTTCACCATCAGGATTAATAGCCACTGCATTCACAGCCCCAAAATGTCCTTTGAGGATTTTTACACATTGCCACTTGTGGGGTAATTAGTTGGTGATAGAAACGGTTTTTGTTTCAACTTGGGGAGAGCTACTATTTAGTTTAGCTTTAAGTGTTTCTAAATCATCCTCAATTTCCAAAGCTGCAAATTTTTCATTAATATCCTCACCAGATAACTCTATTAATGCGGCGGTGTAATAATCCATTTATAAAACTTTGGCTTATATTCGTTCAAAAACTTACATGGGAGTTTCTGTGAATTCCGAACCATCTAACACTTTGATGATAGATACCATAAGCACCAAGTCCTAAAACTGCACCTATTCCCGTCATTGGTACTGCACCAATACCATAAGCTAAACGAATTTTAGACGCTACAAATCCTATTCCACCAACAATGTTAGAAGAACCAGAACCACCGATAGCACCTATTACCATTATGCTAAAAGCGGCTGTGTCCACGTGTTGCTATTCCTGTAAACGCACCCTATATAGTAGGACCTATAACTGCACCCGCCGCAGTGATATAAGTTGCACCTATTCCCACTGCACCAAAGCTTCCTGCTATTCCCATACCTCCAACTTTCGAAGATGTCCTCGCACCTGTTAGCGTTCCTGTAGTTATGAATACTACACGTGTTGGAGATGTCTGTTGGAGATTTCGTTTTCATGGTTCAAAAGTGTCAATTTAATTATATTAAAAAATAATACGCAATAACTTTATCTCAACCAACCAATTACCCCTAAGTAGTTGTTTTACGGATACAATGATTTGTATTGAGAGAAAGTAGGTAGTTAAGTAACTACTCTCCCAACACGAAAGCATGATTACAACTAGATAATTCTAAAATGCGCCCTGCTGGAATCGAACCAGCCTGAAGACGAATTATGAGTTCGTTGCCTCCCCAATCGGCCAAAGGCGCTTGTTGTGCTAGACTTTAGTTTTGTCTACTTAAGCCTAAATACTAACTCTTTGTTATTATTTGAGCTTGAGTCAATGATTTTTGACTTTTAGATAAATGTACCTCTATAAGAATAGCATGATTTTACAAACGTGGCAAAATTAAAAAAATTTGATCAGGTTCTAGAATCTGACTGAAAACTCTAGGGTGTGGGGTATAGGGGAGAAATCAAGTAAAAATCAAAAATTTCTGTTTCCTACCTAGTTGGTAAGCCAGGGATGCCCTGAGCTTGTTGAAGGGTTGAACAACTGCCTCCTTCCGTTCGCTTTATTAATAGTTGTAAATAAAATATTGTTAGTTTGTTATAGCTTGTCAACGATGAAAATAAATTCCACTGTAGTTTTGACCTTGATTTTATTGACCCTAATGTTGGGAGCAGGTTCTATGAGCGCATTTTTGGGGTTTTCGATGGGAAGTTCTGCTCTCAAGGGTGTTACCTCACCAGATGGTCGTCCTGCAAGTAAATTTGCTAGCAGTAAGACTAATAACTTTCAACAGGGTGGAGGGGGAATCACCTTATTAAAGGAAGAGGATATTCTGAAAACTGTCAAATCGCGGATGGATGATAAGAAAAACGATAATAAGACCAAAAAACTGGAAGAAGATGAAGAAATAAAAACCCAGAAGCCCAAAACTGAGGACAAGCCCCAAGAAGTGACGGAAGAAAAACTGCAACCTGGATTTCCTGTTGTGGCTGAGAGTGAGGGGGTAACGTTGTCTGTACAAGCGGCTCGCTACTCTGGTGGTGATTTACTACTAAAAGTGAAAATGCAAAACCAAGGCGCTGATTCTGTGCGGTTTTTATATAGTTTTTTAGATGTCACAGATGATAAAGGTAGAACATTGAGCGCCATTACGGAAGGTTTACCCGCAGAATTACCTGGCAAGAGTTCGATATTTACGGGTACAGTGAGCATTCCTACTGCTTTACTTGATGATGTGGGTAACATCTCGTTGGCGCTAACAGATTATCCTGCTCAAAAACTAAAATTACAGGTGTCTGATATTCCTGTGGAAAAATAGAAGTGCTATTGTTAGCGTTTTAGTATCTGCGTAAGTTTTACACGAGCGTTAGCGGTGAGTGGTTTTCCTCAGTTAATTTGGACAGATGTGGGGTTACGATTTTTGTCAGTGCTATTGCTGATTGCAATTAATGCCTTTTTTGTCACGGCGGAATTTTCAATGGTAACGGTGCGGCGCACTCGGATTCATCAGCTGGTTCAGGCTGGTGATATACCTGCGATCGCAGTGGAGATGTTACAACGTAGTATTGACAGGTTGCTATCTACGGCTCAATTAGGTATTACCCTATCTAGTTTGGCACTAGGTTGGATTGGAGAAAGTACAATTGTTGTGCTGATGGAAGCATGGTTAAAATCCTGGCCTGTACCCGTCAGTTTAAGTAACGTTCTGGCGCATTCTCTCTCAGTTCCCATCACCTTTTTTTTAATTGCTTATTTACAAATTGTTTTAGGAGAATTGTTTCCTAAGTCAGTGGCTATGTTGTATTCAGAAAAACTGGCAAGGTTTTTGGGTCCTTCTGTCAAAGCTATTGTTCGTTTTTTCAGTCCCGTGATTTGGATTCTCAACCAATCCACACGCTACCTATTAAGATTATTTGGGATTGAATACACTGGTCAGAGCTGGCGACCTCCTGTAACTCCGGAAGAATTGCAATTAATCATCTCAACAGAACGAGAATCTACCGGTTTAGAGTTATCAGAGCGAGAATTACTCAATAATGTTTTTGAATTTGGGGATATAACCGCTGAAGATGTCATGATTCCCCGTACTAGCATTATCGCTTTACCAGAAGATGCTAGTTTCCACACCTTACTACAAGAAATGATCTTAACAGGCCATTCCCGTTATCCCATTATTGGTGAATCTTTAGACAATATTTGCGGTATTGTTTATTTTCAAGATTTAGCAAGACCTTTAGCTACTGGAAAACTGAATTTAGAAACACAAATTCAACCTTGGATGCGTTCTCCTCGCTTTGTTCCAGAACAAACTCCTTTGAGTGAACTTTTGCCAATGATGCAGCTAGAAAAACCAGCTATGGTGATTGTGGTGAATGAATTTGGTGGTACTGTGGGATTAGTTACAATTCAAGATGTAATTGCAGAAATTATCGGTAATGCCGGTGAACCAGGAATTAGTGATGACTTACTAATTCAAATGTTAGATAAGCAAACATTTTTAGTACAAGCACAAGTGAATCTGGAAGAACTCAACGAGGTCTTACATCTCAATTTACCTCTGACACGAGAATATCAAACATTAGGAGGATTTGTACTCTACCAGTGGCAAAAAATACCCGCTAAAGGCGAAATATTCCACTATGATAATCTTGAATTCACTGTAATATCAGTTATCGGACCACGCTTGCACCAAATTCAAATCAGAAGATTGCTAGATGAATGTTCAGGTTAAATTGTTTAGCTATCGCCGGGAACCATGGAATTTGGAAGCGCAGTTTTGGAGGGGATGGCTCAAGACAATTAATTATTCTGATTCGCTATAAGTTGATGAATCCTGTCAATATCTATTTCTAACTCTTGGGCAATTTGTTCAATATCTCATCCTATTTTTAATAACAAAAGCACAGTTTTTAACTTTCCTTCTTCTTCACCTTCTACTTTTGCTTCCTGATAGAATTTCGTTTGTATCCGTTCAGTTAATTTGAACATTCTTCCTAACTCCTGACGGCTTTTTTGAGGAAATTTATAAAGGATCACTTTTTTAATTAATTAAATGAGTTTCTGTTGAATCAGTTCATCAGTAACTTCCTGTTTCGCCTGGTTAATTAAGGACTATAATTTTTTAGTTGCTTCTGCTTCTGAAACTGTAATAAATTTGATAATCCCTAAGCCCAGAGAGTTGCTAGATTCTTGGTTGAGTTGATCCAACTATATCCTGTAAATATTTTGATTGACCAGTAATTCTTGATAAGCTAATGGTAAACATTCATCTAAGGTATGTTTTGCCCAGATGACTATGCTATAACAAGGACGTGAGGGTTTATACTGGTTCAAATAAATGAGGATTCCTGTGATAAATCGCCAAGGAAAATCATCATCTTTTTGAAATTGTACTTCAACAAAATAAATGGGATAATTAGGATGATATTCATCTGGAAAAAATACACCATCTAGGCGAAAAGCTAATAGTTTGACTTCAACAGATTCAAATTTATAGCTTTGGGCAAGATTGGGAGATTCTCCTAATTAATTGAAAAATCAGTTCTGGAAAAACTTAAAAGAGAGTATAAAAGATTTTATAGGTTTTCATTTTGCGGCTGATTGGTCTGATATTTCTACAATTATTTTTAGGTGACATATGTTTGAATCTGGGAGAAACAAGCTATAAAATGAGCTACACATAATCTACAGGATCTTCTAATCCCAACTCAGCAAAAGCCGCTAACCGCAACCGACAAGAATCACACACACCACAAGCTTTATCACCACCAGCATAACAAGACCAAGTTAATTCCCAAGGAGCCCCCAACTGATTACCAAGTTGGATAATTTCGGTTTTCTTCAAATTAATTAATGGTGCAACAATGTTAATTGGTTGTCCTTCACGCCCTTGTTTGGTTCCCAAGCGGAAAACTTCTTGCATTGCTTGGATATAATCGGGACGACAATCTGGATAACCAGAGTAATCTAAAGCATTAACGCCTATATAAACCCTTTCAGCGCCGATCGCCTCAGCATAGCCCAAAGCAAAGCTCAGAAAGATAGTATTACGGGCAGGTACATAAGTGACAGGAATATTCTGTGACATTTCATCTAGGGAACGGGCTTGAGGTATAGCGATCGCATCATCAGTCAACGCAGAACCACCCCATAGCCGTAAATCAAAATTCACTACCTGATGTTGAACTACCCCCACAGATTTCCCCACAAGGACAGCTGACTGCAACTCTCGGCAGTGTTGCTGCTGATAGTCAAAAGAAATAGCATAACACTCACAACCATCAGCTCTTGCTTGGTACAGAACGGTAGAAGAATCCAATCCCCCAGACAACAAAATTACAGCTTTCATCACTCAAAATCACCCTGAAAAATCACTAACACCAATTTCACCCAAAAGGTGAGACAATCAACAAAATGCAACAAACAGAAAATTAAATTTAAAATGAGAACAATAATCTACCGTATCTATGGCAACATTTTTACAGACAATCTTGCTGGAAATTACTGTAGTTAATAATTTAACTGGAATTTAAATGTATTCAATTTAACAGTGGGAAAATGTAGATATTTCGGCAATTAACTGCTCAACTGCAACCTGAGGACTTTCACTTAGGTTTAACAGAACTTGTAAAGTCAACAAAACAACACATTGTCTTTTGTGTCAATTACAAAAAATGCGGCAATTAATAACTATCTATCTATCTAAAACATAGCCAGATAGTGGGAACTGAACACAAACTTTGAAATCCTTCATAAATAGAGCCACTATGTTACCATCTGGATGGTTTTAGACGGATCACACCTGGCACTTCAGTATAAAGGCCAACGAACGTAGCGTCTCTAAATTTGGTGGTTGAGGAGAAAATAATAGTGCAAAATAGCATGTCAGTGGCAGAAGCAAACCTATATTCACAGCGCAACCAGCCACGATCAATCCGCATAGGCGTGATTGGGGTCGGTAACATGGGACAACATCACACCCGCGTACTGAGTTCAATGAAAGATGTTGAATTAGTAGGTGTTTCAGACATTAACGTTGAGCGCGGCTTAGAAACCGCAAGCAAATACAAGGTACGTTTTTTTGAAGACTACTGCGACCTCCTACCCCATGTAGATGCAGTTTGTGTTGCCGTACCAACCCGCTTACATTATGCCGTGGGCATTAACTGCCTGTTGGCGGGAATTCATGTTTTGATTGAAAAACCGATCGCTGCAAGTATTTCTGAAGCAGAATCTCTCGTCAACGCTGCTGCCGAATCCCAATGTATTTTGCAAGTAGGTCACATTGAGCGTTTCAATCCAGCATTTAAAGAACTCAGTCAAGTCCTGAAAACGGAAGAATTACTAGCCTTAGAAGCTCATCGAATGAGTCCTTATTCAGCTAGGGCTAATGACGTTTCCGTAGTGTTGGATTTAATGATCCATGACATTGACCTACTTTTAGAATTAGCTGGTTCTCCCGTGGTGAAATTGACAGCTAACGGCACTCGTTCCCTAGACTCTGGTTATTTAGATTATGTGACTGCCACTTTAGGCTTTGCCAACGGTATTGTCACTACTATCACCGCCAGTAAAGTTACTCACCGCAAAATCCGCCGCATTGTTGCCCATTGCAAAAACTCATTCACGGAAGCCGATTTCCTCAAGAATGAAATTTTGATTCATCGCCAAACTAATACCAACCCTCTCAACGACCATCGACAAGTCCTTTACAGACAAGATGGTTTAATAGAGAAAGTGTATACTAGTAACGTTCAACCTCTCAGTGCAGAATTAGAGCATTTTGTCAACTGCGTGCATGGTGGCAATCAGCCTTCAGTGGGTGGTGAACAAGCCCTCAAAGCTCTGAGATTGGCCAGTTTAATTGAGCAGATGGCTTTGGAAGAACGGGTTTGGAATCCATTAGACTGGCAATCCGAATCAAGATTACAATCACTAACGCCAACTGTCTAGAAGATGGGGAAGGTGACAGTTAATAGGGAAGAGGGAAAGGAAATAGGGAATAAGCATCTAAATTACCAATTACCAATTACCTGTCACCAAAATCACCAATCACCAATCACCAATCAAAGGAAATAGGGAATAAGCATCTAAATTACCAATTACCAATTACCAATTACCAATTACCAATTACCAATTACCAATTAC
>ERZ1034415.51-NODE-51-length-29026-cov-41.776155_pt1 | contig 29026 bp, 37 predicted proteins | sample MGYA00520582_ERZ1034415 | MGnify/ENA primary metagenome ERZ1034415 (study PRJEB33736, sample SAMEA104288483) | Azolla nilotica | place: Sudan | collected 1982 | study: EMG produced TPA metagenomics assembly of the PRJEB19522 data set (Is there foul play in the leaf...
CGATGTGGATATTCTTGAATATAATTAGGTGGATTTTTCCTTTTGGTAGACGGTCGAAATTCCCTTCTACCATTTTTTTGACACCAAGTTAATTTTCCTGACAGGTCTTTTGTGTTGGAATTATTGGGAGATAAATGAAAATGTCTGCATTTAAACTGCCAGATGGACCTCAAGACCACCCTTGGATACAGACTTTCCAATGGTTGAAAAACCCTTTGGGATATATGGAAGAATGTACTAAAAACTACGGTGAGATTTTCACTTTAAGAATTGATCTGTTTTTAAACCACAAGTTTTCATTAGCAACCCCCAAGCTATTCAAAAAATTTTTAGCACTGACCCAAAACAATTAGACTCCGGTGGGCCTGGGGGTATTCAAGCACCGTTGTTAGGAAACAAATCTCTACTCGCCCTACAAGGTAAGCCACACCAACGCCAACACAACTTGTTAACTCCTCCTTTACACGGGAAGAGAATGCTGGCTTATGGTGATTTAATCCGCCCAATTACACAGCAAGTTACTAATAACTGGCAAGTCGAAAAACCATTTACTCTCCTATATTCCATACCAGAAATATCTTTTGAGGTGATTTTAAAAGCTGTATTTGGTTTACAGAGTGGGTCTCGTTATGAGGTACTTAAGAAAGTACTACTAAAAATCCTCAATCCTGAGCAACCTTTTTTAAGAGCAATGATGTTAGTTTTTCCATGATTGCAAAAAGATTTAGGTGCATGGAGTCCTTGGGGAAAATTTTGACAGTTAACAGATCAAATGGACAAACTTATTTATGCGGAAGTTAAGGAACGTCAGGAGAACCCAGATCCATCTGGCACTGATATGTTGTCCTTGATGATGGCTGCTAGGGACGAACAAGGTCAACCCATGAGTGATTTTAAGTTACGGGATGAGTTAATAACTCTATTGGTAGTTGGTCATAAAACTACTTCAACTTCGTTAACATGGCCGCTTTACTGGACTCGTCATTTCCCACAGGTGCGAGAGAAACTATTGTAAGAATTGGATAATTTGGGTGAAAGGCCTGATGCTAATGAGATTTTCAAATTACCCTATTTAAATGCTGTTTGTTCAGAAACATTGCGTTTGTATCCGGTAGCGATGTTGGCTTTAAATAGATTGGTAAAATCACCGTTAGAGGTGATGGGTTACAATTTAGAATCTGGAACTTTGGTTATTCCTTGTATTTATTTAACCAATCATCATTTAACCCATCATCAAGAAGATTTATATCCTGATTCTAAGCAGTTCAAACCAGAGCGTTTTTTAGAACGTCAATTTAGCACTTCTGAGTTTTTATCTTTTGGGGGTGGAAATCGTCGTTGTATTGGTATGGCTTTTGCTTTGTTTGAGATGAAGTTGGTTTTAGCAACTATCTTGTCTCAATGGGAGATGGAATTGGCTGATACTGAACTAAGTACAACCTGCACGGAAGGGCGCTTTATTGGGTCCGTCTGGGGGTGTGAAAATAGTTGTGAAGGGAAAGCGTTTTCAAAGTCACCGAGTTTTTGACACTAGCATGATTTGACTTTGAAAACTGAACAACTTAAGAAGATGGTAAGTATACTGCAAACGGGTGAGACTTGGACTTATGTCATACTGATAGCGCAGTGTAGCGTAAGCCATGCGTAACTTAGTGCAGTATATCCCTTCGGGACACTGCATGAACGCGGAGCGTGCCATAGGCTCTAGTATCTCGGAGATTCTTCACTATCTCTTTCAATGACACTTGTAAACTGTTTTTAGTATAGCGATGAAAAATTTCAACTGCTCTTGCTACACCATCTTCAGCGCTAATCTTTTCTCCCAAGGCACGGGTGCGAGCTTTCATTGTCTTATCAGTTGTGAGAGTCTTAATAGCAGAAGCTAATCCTTCAACCGTTTCCAAAATCAGGATATTGTCAATTATGGCTCTGATTAGTCTCATTGCTGCCATTTCCGAAAATCGGATTTTAGCTGACTCAAAAAAGGAACACATTCGTGTGGGTATTCCTTGGGATATTCCTAGCGATCTACAACATTTTCAGAAAAAAACCTGGCGACATCCTGTGATTTTCGGTCGTAAAAGCTATGCTGCTTTTAATCATCCGTTGCCAAATCGTACAAATATAATCGTTACTAGAAGTCATGATTATAAAGCTCCCGGTTGTCTTGTTTTTTATTCACTATCCGAGGCAGTTACATGGGCTACAATGAGTGAAAAGGAGGAAATATTTATTGCTGGTGGAGGAGAAATTTTTGCAGAAGCAATTAAATTTGCTAATAAGCTGTATTTAACAATTGTAGAAGGTAATTTTGAGGGAGATGTATACTTTCCTGAATTTACGAATTTTGGCAAAGTGACGAAAGAAGAGCATTCCCAGGAAAATGACTTTCAGTTTAAGTTTGTGGAGATTGAAAGGTTTTAGTTAAATTGTGAGTTAAATTTTGAGTGTCTTCGTTTCAGTCTATTTTTCCACCTAAATCCCCCAATGATGGGGGACTTTAAAAATTCCTGTCCCACCAGTATTGGGGGTTAGGGGCGGTTCGGTGAGGGCTTGGCTAAATTCGACCACTTGTGTGTACACCTTAGCCCCGTTGACGCGGAGAGGCTTTGAACCTAGTACAGTATGCCGTAAATAAACCAACCATTCCAAATCTCTGAAAAGCTTACGCAGTACTCATTTTGAATTTTGTTGGTGCAGCCTGCTGGAAGCACTATTTTGTTACCGTAGGTCTTCTGAAAGAAGCATTTTGAATTCACGGCGGTACTAGTTTCTTTTCATCAAGAAACAGTACAGTTTCTGAGCATTTTGGGTATAATCGCCTACTGTAGTTTTAAAAATTTGTCCAAGGCTGCTACCATACTGGGTGGCCACCGACGGATATTTGTTACCCAATCCATATCTTTATAGCGTGTATCAAGTCCGTAAGCTGCTACCCAGTTACTTTCAGCTTCACCTTTTTGTCCTCCAACCCAGTAAGCAGCGGTTAAAGCAGCACGCATATCAGCAAACTTAGGATATTTACGAACAATATTTCGCATTTCTCGGATAGCTTTATCTGTTTGACAAGTTTCATAGAGTGCCAAGGCATAATTAGCACGAGCGAAGACAAAATTAGGCGCGATTGCTGTAGCTTTTTGGTAATCTGCGATCGCATCTTCCCATTTTCCCAAACCTGTTTTAGCGTTACCTCGATTGTTGTACGCCATGGCATCATTGGGATCTAGTTCCAGGACATGATTATAATCTGCGATCGCATCTTCCCATTTTCCCAAACTTTCCAACGCGGTTCCCCGATTTAAATAGGGATCTGTAACATTTGGTACTAACTCAATCGCTTTGTTGTAATCTGTCAGTGCTGCTTCCAACTTATTTTGACTAACGCGAGAATTACCGCGATTACTCCAAGCACCTGCATTAATAGGAAACTTTTCAATAATCTGTGTCCAATAGTCTTCAGCTGCTACAAAATCACCCCTATTAGTAGCCGCAAACGCCTTATTTGCCAACTCATCCCCTAGTTGTAAATCTTGGGTGGGAATTGGTTGGGATTGTGCCATCACTGGTATACAAAAGCCAAACATCAGTAATAAGCTCAAGAAAATACCAATTATCTTAATCATTTCAGGCTCTTTTATGTGCAACAGAATTAATGATATAGCAAACAACAACTTGGGAAAATATTCCCAGTTATTATAAAATAATAAAAAGTAGGCAATTAGAGGACATTCCGATAGTGAGAGGAACCAAGGATGTCTAAGAAGTCTCAAGTTTTATCAATGCTTTTCTCACCAAGCATACAAACTAAAAATATTAGATCCATTAAGTATTGGTTCTTGTTCAACCTTAATATTTGCAAATCCTTGATCTTTCAGTAAATTACTTATCTTGTCTAGACGATCATCTAAATCGTGTACTTCCACAAATACTTGCTTAATCTTTTTCCGATCCTCAGTTTCGATACCCAACAATACATCTACTTTTAGTAAATCAATTTGCTCAATTTGATATTCACGGATAATTTGTGAGTCAATTTTTAATTGACAATTAACTTGTTTTCCTTGGAAACCCGTTGGCAAGAATTCAGGAGTCAGGAGTCAGAATATTTGAGAAATTGGTTAATTATCAAATAGGTATTTTTCGCGTTAGCCTGCAAAAGCTGACTGCTGTTCCCGTAGCGTGCTGTTAGGTATTAGCTGAATCCTTAGTTACAAATTGAGAATTTTAGATTCCCTATTTCTCCAAAAAGTCAGGAGTCTTCGTGGAATCACAACAAAGATAACTGCTCATTAGGTGGCTTAAAGCCCATGTGTTGATAAGCTGCTTTAGTTGCTACCCTACCGCGAGGAGTCCGGCTTAAATAACCAATTTGCATTAAATAAGGTTCATAGACTTCTTCAATGGTTTGGGTATCTTCTCCAGTCGCTGCGGCTAGAGTTTCTAATCCCACTGGACCACCATTAAAGTTTTCAATAATTACACGTAACATTTTCCTATCTGTCCAATCTAATCCACAAGGATCAACTTGGAATAATTGTAAAGCTTCTGCAGCAACGGTTTCATTGATTTCTGTGTAAGTTTTAACTTCAGCATAATCACGTACTCTTTTTAGCAACCTATTTGCAATCCGGGGAGTTCCCCGTGAACGTTTAGCAATTTCAGTAGCACCATTGGAGTTAACTGGAGTTTGTAATAATTCAGCACTGCGGAGAACAATTCTACTGATTTCATCGACTTCATAAAATCGCAGTTTTTGAATTAAGCCAAAGCGATCGCGCAAAGGTGAAGTTAGCGCACCGACACGGGTTGTAGCTCCCACCAAAGTAAATTTGGACAACGGTATACTTCTAATTCTGGTACTAGAACCTTTACCTACAGTAATATCCAAGCGATAATCTTCCATTGCCGGATAGAGAATTTCTTCAGTCATCCGCGACAGTCGGTGTATTTCATCGACAAACAACACATCACCTGGCTTGAGATTAACCAATAACCCAACTATATCCCTTGGACGTTCCAAAGCTGGGGCGCTGGTAATTTTGTAATTAACCCCCATTTCCGAAGCTAAAATCATCGCCATTGTGGTTTTACCCAAACCAGCAGGGCCATACAGCAGCAAATGATCCATCACCTCACCCCTAGACTTAGCTGCTTTAATAGCAATATCTAGCACATCCTTTAAATCTTGCTGCCCAATGTAATCAGCAAATCGCTGGGGTCGAATACTCTCTTCTTGCTTACCTTCTTCATCAATAGCTGCTTCCGGTTGCAGTATATTTTCCTGGGGGGGTGCTTTCTGGGAAGGTGCTTTGGGTGCTTTGGCTGACTCCCGCTGCTGCTTTGGTTGTCTGTTGGGTTCTGGAGGCTGTTTTTTCGAGGAGATTATCGCCATAATGTCAGTTGTTAGTTGTCAGTTGTCAGTTGTCATTAGGAAGATGGATATTCTCCCTCAATCACCAATCACCAATCACCTAATTACATTTACAATTTAAATTCCGAGCAAATACGAGGAGTGAAAAATTTATGTTGTCTAAAAGAATCTTACCTTGCTTGGATGTCAAGGCGGGAAGAGTTGTCAAAGGAATTAACTTTGTGGATCTCAAGGATGCAGGTGATCCAGTAGAACTGGCCAAGGTTTATAACGAAGCTGGTGCTGATGAGTTAGTGTTTCTGGATATTACAGCGACTCATGAAGACCGAGACACGATTATTGATGTGGTTTACCGGACTGCGGAACAGGTCTTCATTCCATTGACTGTGGGGGGAGGAATTCAAACCTTAGAAAATGTTAAAGGTTTGTTACGAGCCGGCGCTGACAAGGTTAGTATTAATTCTGCGGCAGTCCGCAATCCAGATTTAATTAATCAGGCAAGCGATCGCTTCGGGAATCAGTGTATTGTAGTTGCTATTGATGCCAGGCGCAGACTCAACCCCGAAAACCCAGGTTGGGATGTGTATGTGCGTGGAGGCAGGGAAAATACTGGCATTGATGCCTTATATTGGGCAGAAGAAGTAACAAAACGGGGAGCAGGAGAATTGTTGATTACAAGTATGGACGCAGATGGAACTCAAGCTGGTTATGACCTAGAGTTAACACGAGCGATCACTCAATCAGTCGAAGTTCCTGTTATAGCCTCTGGTGGTGCTGGAAACTGTGAACACATCCACGATGCCTTAACCACAGGCAAAGCAGAAGGAGCATTACTGGCATCCCTATTACATTACGGACAATTAAGCGTGGCACAAATTAAAACTTACCTACTGGAACGATCTGTTCCAGTACGAATCCCTTTTTAATATAAAGATGTAGATACCAATTACATCTCTCCCAGGTTAGACACAGTTACCCAAAACAATGTTAGTATTAGTTTACTAGTATTAAGAAATATTAAGAAATATGTTGATTCCTATTTTAATTTTCGATGTGGCGCTGGTAGCCTGGTCACTACACCTGATGGAGAGAGCCTACGAGAGTAAAGAATTTTCGCTAATGTTAGCTGGTACATTAGTTGCTGTAGCTGCGGCAGCGATGTTAGTCGTTTACTTCCTAATGGGTCACTGTATAAGTTATCTGTTACAGGTAACTTAGGAGATCAACACAGGCGGTTTAGAACCTGCTGTGAATGAAAAAAACTGACTTTTGTATTCCATGTTGATTCTTCTTTCTTCCTCCTGATAGCGTAACCTACGGAAAGCAATTTACACACAAAGTACCGTAGGCATAGCATGCTGTTAGGCATAATCCTTATGCGTAAGTCCTATGTTATTCACAACAAGAACTGCCATAGCGTTTTTGATAGTAAGCTAAAATTTCCTTGACTCTTTCCTCGTTGGTATTTGCTGTCCATGAAATAGACAAGCCACCAACTTGACTTTGATTGTAATCAAATTCAGAAGATGTCTGGGGCATTAAATCCACTTCTACCTCTTCAACTTGACACAAATGCGCTGCTATTTCCTGATATACAGTTAAGGGCAAATTAGGAAATTCAACTTTTTTCTGAATCTGTTCCATACAAATAATATATATAAAATCGGAAATATCCGGTTATTAAATTTTATTTTTTGTTTGTTTTACAACCGTATATGGCCATCTTAATCAGTTATTAAAGGTTAATATAACCTGTTTTTTTAGATTAATAGCCCATTTAAATAAGTTCAAAGTCCAGATATCACAGACTTTTACACTTTTAAAGTGGTGTACCCATTGAAAGTGGTGTACCCATTGAAGAAGAAGGTGGTTTTTCTCCTACGGCTTTGGCTACTTCAATCCCGTATTGTTCAAAAATGACAATATGATTAGAACCACCGTTCATTTCAATCCGCTTAATTAAAACCCCGTTACCTAATAGTTGTCCTGCTTGGACATAGCGACTTGTTGGTTCATCCGGTACTTTAATAATTGCCTGGGGTTGCCTACCAATTAAAACTATACCACTGACTAAAACTGCTCTTGCGGTTTCAGGCTGTGGTTGTGGTGGCAATACAGGTTTGATGGATGAATTGGGGAGAGTTTGAGGTAAAACTTTAGGCAAGGGTGAAACTATGGGAGGCTTGGGTTTAGGTCCACCGGCAATTTTTCCCTGAGTCTCACCAGGTCTACCTACTGCATTTGGAGTTCTTGGTGATTGTCCACCATCTAGTTTTAGCCCTGTTTGTGGTCTTTGTGGAATGGGAAGGGGAGGTAATGTAGGAACTGTCCGTGAGTTTGGAATCGTCAGGGGTGTATTTGTTTGACCGATGGGAGATTTAACAATTTCTGCAAACGGGTCGCTTCGTCCTTGTTGTATAATCTGCCGTTGCAAATCTGTATTTGTAGACGGAATTAAGTCAGTACCTCTAGCCACTATAGAGTTTTTAACTGGAGGAGATACCAAAGGACTAGGAAAAGGTGCTGGTGCTGGTGATTTTTGGGCTGTATCTTGGGGAGTTGGAGCAGGAGGAGTGTTATTAGCTTCTGGTGTTTCTCCACCAATAGTACATCCAGCGATCGCCAACGTTAAAATAGCCGTAGCTGTAATTTGTGTATTTATACCCATTAGCTGTTCTCGAAAGCTATAGGAAAGTTTGCTTGTGGAAACCAACGCACTTGAAATTATCATTCAAGGCGAAGACTGTTTTATTTATAACCTACATTTTGACATTTCGAGGCTGACTTTTAACATTAACAGACCAGCAAAACCACAGTTTGAACTTGTGTGCTGTTAATCTTCTGCTACACCCATAAGATATTTCAACAAATCCAGTCCTTTTTTGACTCTACGAGACACAGTAACTACACTAATGCCCAAATGTTCTGCAACTTGCTTCTGTGTCAAATCTTGCAAAAATACACACTCTAAAACTTCGCGGGTACGATTTTCCAGCTGTACCAATGCTTGTTGTAGACGAATTTGGTCTTCTTGAGCCAGTTGAAAACTGCGGTAATGAGGATCTGGAACTAGTTCACCCAAACAGGAAGCACCTTCTTCTCCATCTTGTTGTATGGGTACATCAAGACTCAAGGGGGAGCGATTCATCCATGCTAATTTAATTTCCTGCCATTCGCTCAGAGAAATTGCCAATACTGCTGCTAATTCCGCATCAGTAGGTTGGCGGTTATATTTTTCGCGTAAAGAACGGGACAGTCCTATTGCTTGCTGTTGCAGTGCCAACCATCGTCTGGGGATTCGCATAGTCACGCCTTTATCTCGGAGGTAATGTTGAATTTCCCCACGAATATAAGGAATGGCGTAAGAACTAAAAGCATTTCCTTTAGAAAGTTCAAATTTTTCAATGGCTCTAATCAAGCCCAAACAGCCGACCTGGATCAAATCGTCGTAGCTTTCTTGGCATTGATTAATCCAGTAGTGAGCTTCTTTTCTCACCAGTCCAAAATTTACTTTCACTAATTGATTGCGGAGGCGTTCTGAGGGACATTGCTGATACTCTCGCAATAATTGGGAAATCTCATGTTTCAGTTCGTTCGTGGCTGTAGTAGGCATGGCACATTGGGGATTCAGCAATATAGTTGAGTGAATTAATAGTTGAGTGAATTAACTGTTTTTAAACCTAGCCGCTTCGTACAATTTACTGATAAACAACCTTTTTGCATAATCCATAAACACTATGGCAGGCAAAAACTTACTAGAAAAGGATTTTCTAGGCTGAGTTGAAAACCTAGTGGGATACCGAATCGGTCTTTTTATTATTGAATTATATTCTGGTATGTTGTAGCTTATCCAACCACTACCATAGAATCAAAATATACAATTGTGTCCCCAATGTCAAACCGAGATCGTACTTAATTTAACAAATGCAATATGAGATTTATTTATAGGTATTGAGTAATAGTATTCATTATTTTTCTAGAGTCGTAAAAATGATTCGTCAGTAATATTACGCAAATATTACGCATTGAAGCCATTGAGTTCACGTAAGTTTGTAAAAGCTTCATTTAACGATTGTCTATTGACGGAATAATTCACAGAGGACTACTTAGGGTGTGGGGCGATGGGGAAAAAAATTAATACTTACTCCTGAACCTCCTCAACTCCATGAAAAAACCCAACTGCCCCCTGAAAACAGCAGGGCAACAGCAGGGCAATTGAGTTAAATTCTTTTAATCAACAAGATTTAGGCGCGATTAGCTACTACTCGACCGTAGAATAAACCACGAATTTTGACGTCTTTAGGTTCACCTGCACCTAAATCTGTATCAGAAGGCTGTTCACTCACGAAAGTACCAGCGATTTCTCCGGTAGAGCTATCTATTTTGGCAACTTGTAAAGAAATTTTGCCACTGAGGATTTCTGCACGCTTAACGTTAGTGCGAGTCAAATCTTCATCATCCGCTTGGGCTGGCAAAGCCACAGCATTATCATAACCAGAAACCACACCACGACCTTTGGGATCTAGGAAAGCAGCACCACGATAGGAAGGAACCTTAAAAGTGCCTTCAAAGTCTGTAGAGGTGTTGATACTGGTCAAATTAGGCTGTGTTTGTGCAACTAGGTTTTTGATGGTAAAGAGGAAAGGAACTAGTTCCCCACCAGGAAGTTTGACAGTGATGGCTTGGAAGTCAAGACCATCTTTTTCTACAAAGGTGAGACTATTATCTGGGTTGATTTTTAGGTCGCCTTGTACTTGGTCAATGGTGGAAGTATATCTTGTCAACAATCTACCAGCTACAAATTCTGCTTCTTGCCGTTTGTTAGCAGGTTCTTCTTTGACAAAGTAATTGGTAGGTTCTAAGCAAAGTTCCTTGATGCTGTATGACTGAGTACCATCTAGGGCAATAGAACCACGGCTTGTTTCTGACAACTGAGGGCATTTGTTAGCCAAACCAGTGCCTCGAATTTGTTCGTAAGTAAGTAAGTCTCTGCTGTTAGTAGAGGGTGCATCACTACAAGCAGTGATTAGCCCTAAGCATAAAGCTAAGAATGCAACGATTAAAGCGCGATACCTCATGGTCAACCTCAATGTCAAAAATTAATATCTAAAGTTGTCAACAAAAAGAATACAGGAGTATGGCTTACACCACTATCTGCTAAAGAGTCCTAATCCGATACAAAAAAGCTAACTAATGCTAATAAAAGCCAGCTTTTTCTTCCTGCTTCTTCCTGGAAGTGTCGGCACGATCCAGTCCACAGGTTAATATGGCGAAAACCGCTTCTTTACTTAGATTGAGCGCATTATCTTGAGGAATAGCAAGGGGGTTTTGCTTTTGGCAACAGCGGCATTGCCCAAGATATTTTGTCTTATGTATGTATGTGCTACCACTACGTAAAGCCCATTTTTTAATTGGGAAATCAGCCAGATCATACGATTTTTTTTAACTCAAAATCAAAACACTCTGATTGGAAACAAGAACTTATTGATCCCTTTTAGCTGTAATGGGGTTTGTCCTGCACGTCATGGCTTGGTTTTAGAAGTGATCGCAATAATTTTTGAGGAACTATCAAAGATGACTCGGACAGTGGGGAGGAATTACCAACGACCAGCCTAAACTGGATAACTAGTACAGGTTGGCCGAAATAAACCACCTATTCCAGAGCCAGTACCTTTTTGCTGTCAAGACTTTCTGGCTAATCTTAGGTAAATTTGAGTTTAGCCTGTATATATATATGGAGAAATGTGCATGAGCAATAATAATAATTCTGAATTCGAGCAACGGACAGATAAGTTACAGGTGATCACAAATGTCATCAAAGATACAGCTGAATTTTATCAAGGAGATGTAACGGCGCTATTAGCTTTATTACGACAGTTAGAAAAGTTACACAGAGAGATTCGTGATGGAATGTTTCAAGATAGTTTGCCAGATAACCGCCAAAGACTTTACTCACTTCTCAAAAATATTGAGTCTGAAGGGGGTTGGCCTTATATTGAACGTATGCGATTACAATCATTCCTAGTAAATTTGTCTGTAGAAGTTGGCGATGAATAACCTGTGATCAAAAACGATAATCACACGCTTGACAGTGATAATTGCTGGAAATGGTAGGTGCTAGGGCCTGAACCAGGGTACTAGGGGAGTAGGGGGAGAATATTTATCTTTATTTTGCCTTTTGCTGATGAATAATAATTAATGACCAATGACTAATGACCAAATAAAAGGGGTTTTAATGGCCGGTATAGTCTCAATTTACCGCAAGGATTTAGCCCAGAGGCGTAAAAAATTACGTCGGCAACGGCAGATGAAAATTATCCAGACTATTTGGCGAACATTCACCGTGAGTGGTCTAGCAGGTGGATTACTCTGGCTGATTATCCAACCAATATGGGTGCTAAAAGCACCTACGCAAATAGTCATGATATCCGGTAATCAATTGTTATCTGAGCAGACAGTTCAGTCGCTTCTGGTGCTATCTTATCCCCAATCCTTGTGGCGAGTTGAGCCTTCTGCTATTGCCGAATCATTGGAACAAGAACCTGCGATCGCAAAAGCAACTGTCAGCCGTCGTTTGTTTCCCCCTGGTTTAGTCATTGAAATCCAGGAAAGATTTCCAGTTGCAATTACTCACACCCTCCCGTTGTCAAAAACAACCACCTGCAATACTCAACCCCAATTCTCAGATAAATCTGCTGCAAAACTAACACCACCATGTCTGCAAAATAGTAGTTCTCAGAGAAAACAGACTGATGTGGGTTTACTAGATGCTAGTGGGGCTTTGATCCCCCTGGAAAAATACACTTCCCTAAATCCTACTGGTAAATTACCGAGTCTTAAAGTTGTGGGTTCACCAGAACAATACCGCCCTTACTGGACTCAAATTTATCAAGCTGTCAGTCAAAGTTCTCTGAAAGTCATGGAAATTGATTGTCAAGATCCCGCAAATTTAATATTGAAAACCGATTTAGGAAATGTGCATCTTGGTGTACCCAATGCCCAACTACCTCAAAAAATCAAGGTACTCGTCCAAATGAGGCATTTACCTGCAAAATTTAATCCTGGACAGATAGCATATATTGATCTTAAAAATCCTGACTCTCCATTAGTACAAGTGAATCAAACAACGCGGATTAACTCCCCAGATCCCTAGTCCACTCTTGCTTGTTTGAGGAAATCAACTAAGCGGTCGGGTCTTTAAAACAAACATTGATATTGTCAAACATTAAGTTTTTCTGCCCTCAGGCTAAAAGAGTACACAGTAAAAGGCAAAATTTGGATCTATAAGGTCCAATCATCTGTGATAGTGACATGGTAGCAACACGATTTTGTGAGGTGGGGTAAAAAGTGTGCTTTTAGCTACGCCAACCACAGACATCGCTAAAATATTTTTCTGGGATTAAAGTAAAATAAATCACACCAAACAAATAAAATTGCAAGACAAAGTATCTTCTCAAAATATCCTAAGAAGACTTGCATTCAATAATTTGTGGCTGGTGGGAATAAGCTGCTTACGTCAGTAAGCAAATAACCAGGTATTGATTAGCATAGAAAATTCTGTGAAATGGGAGTTGTACGTCTAAAATATTAGACAGTTTGAAGATGGATAAAAGAGGTAAAAATGGAATTACAGAAATTATGCCAACTTCCAGCTATCCATTGACAACGAAGATGTAACATAATTTCCGCATTTTCTTTTAACCAAAATTTACTGTTTCCTTTCATTCTTAAATTGACAACTTGGCGGATTAAACTTTCGATAGCTCCACTACCAATAGGTAATTTACGGGCTAAAACTTTAGCATAATTCAAAGGTTCTTCCCGATAGGCACGTAAAAGATAATTTGTTTGTTTAACCAGAGTTTTAGAATGCTCTCCTACTGCTGAAGTAATAAATTCATCCACATTAGTGCAGCTTCTCTAATCTTTTCTTTATGGGCCTTAAAAGTTTGTCCATTCCATTCGGGAATGTTATTAATTTCTAAAAGTTTCGTAACTTGCTCTTGCAAATATTTCAAACATCTGCTTAAATCAAGACTTGAATATATATGTTTTGTCACTAATGGTAGCTGTTCCCTGTTTTTTATTTGGAAATCCTACTTTTTTTTTGACAAAAATACCAGTCTGTCTCAACTTCTCTCATCTGATAAATTTATTTAAGTGATTTTATTTAATTTATATGTATACGATATTTTAATCGTACGGTAAATGATTTTTATAGATGCCTGTTTTAGGTTTAGCAATCGCACACTTTTTGCCCCACCTCACAAAATCGCGTTGCTCCCTTTCGGTGTTAGCAGAAATAGGTTTTCCAGAGCTACTTGTGCCAGTACCAAATCGCACGAAAACCTTGCTTTGTCTAGACCTGACTAGTGCCAAATCTGTCCATCCATCTTGGTTGAAGTCACCGAGAGTAAGTGCGCGGGTAGTCTGACCGATTCTGTATGTGAAAGCAGGGGTATTAAAAATACCATTGCCATTGCCCAAGAACACGGCAACATCATTGTTGCCAGGTGTAAGTCACCCTGCTGCTAAGTCTGGCTTGCCGTCACTGTTGAAGTCTCCCAGTGCAGTCGCAAGTAGTCCAGCTTGAAGAATAGCATAATTGAATTGTTGGCTGTGTTGAAAGTACCATCCCCATTACCTGAAAGGATTGAGATATTGCTGCTATTGCTGCTACTGAAAGTTGTCAAGTCAGTGTTTGCTGTTGCCAAGTCCAGGTCGCCATCATCGTCTAAGTCTCCTGTAAATACTGATACAGACCCCAAAGGACCCAAAGTTCCTACACTAAAGTTAGCAGCAGCGCCGAAGCTTCCTGTGCCATCGCCCAATAGGACTGAGATATTTTCATCACCATAGTTCGCTACTACTACATCTAGCTTGCTGTCTCAGTTGAGGTCTCCCAAAGCTACAGAATAAGAGCGATCTCCGTCCGCAAAATTGTTAGGTGTAATAAATGATACTCAAATTATTTTCCTAGCTAAAATTGTTTCAGTGTATTTATATAAACTGAATTTGTATGGTTCAGGATCATTTTCATCTACTGAAGAATACTACCTGCTCTGGAATTATTACCAATTACTTTAAGCTGAAAATATCTCTTAAGTAACAATGATTACGATATTTTCACCGAAAATTTATTTTATTAAATATAAAAAATAATTACAGGCAAAAGCCTCCCTGTAAACATCTATAAAGAAGCCAAAGTTGTATTCATAGTATTTAGCAGTTACCTTTTAGGTTTTAGGTTTTAGCTATCCTTGTATAATCAGCATTGGGAAATATGAATTTGTCCTAATTACCCTGGTAACTGCTTTATTAATAAATACCTGAGTAAAATCAATTGCAGATCTTTTGCAGATCTTTTTAACAAAAATCTATGTATTCTTTCCCTGTTAACTGTTCCCTCTCCTCAAGATGAAATTTATTTTGCACGACTACTTGATTATTTCGTTACAAGAATCTTCGTTAAAATACATTAACAATTAGCGGAATCGGCGGGGATTCAAGATAGTACGATTTTGTGGTTGGGACTGACGACGAATTGATACTCCATTTCGGAGTTTACTGGCTGTGCCACCATCTTTGGGATCTAGGAATGGTTTCAAATTAATTCCATTTCTGGATGAACTAGCATAATTATTACCACCTAAAAGGCTGCGTCCTAAATTGTCTAATTCGTTAGATCCTCCTTGCTTGCGATTAGTATAAGTGTTAACAGCTATGGTTTGTTGTCCGTTATCAGCATTAGCTAAGTTATTGAAAACACTACTTCGGACAGCATAAGGATCCTTACCACGAGGCACGGTGAGAACAATGCGACAACCGGAGTTAGCCTCAGTAGTGACACAGATAATATTTTCGTTATTTTCTAGAGCTATCTGGAGTTCTTGTAAGCCATCTGGCCGATATAATTCTAACCGATTGGCGATCGCATCACATCGTTTTTGAGCATCCCAACCACCACCCATATTTTGTGGTGCAGCCCAAGCAAAAAATTGACCTGGTTGACTTTGGGGCTGGTACATTACGGTATATTGACTGTTGTAATATTGACAACTAAATCTTTTGCTACTATCCACGGTTGTGGAAGTCGGTATATTGGTGGGTGAACCTGATGGTACAGTAGTTGATGAGCCTGATGGTACAGTGGGAACAACAACACTATCAGTTTGGGCAAAAGCTACAGAATTTCCTACAAGTAACGATATACTCAGACTACTCAACAATAAAAACTGAACTGATTGTGATGGCATAATTCAAGCTCTAAATATAGATTCATGTTTCCCATGACGAAGAATTTTATTTTTTGATTCATCTTTGTTCCTGTTATTTTAAAATTTTCCCTGCTTGAGAAATTGGAATGTTAGACCACATTTTTGATTATTTACACTTTCATTTCAGTATTGAAGCCCCGATAGTATTGCTAATCTTGGTTTTTCTAGAAGCAGTGCTATCTGCTGATAATGCGATCGCCCTCGCTGCGATCGCTCAAGGACTGGAAGACAAAACACTAGAACGTCAAGCCCTAAACATCGGGTTAGTTTTTGCCTATGTCCTGCGAATCATGCTGTTACTAACAGCTACGTGGGTACAAAAATTCTGGCAATTTGAACTACTGGGGGCTGCTTACCTGCTGTGGCTAGTATTCCAACACTTTACATCACAAGAAGACGAAGAAAATCACCATCACGGTCCGCGTTTTAATTCTTTGTGGCAAGCTATACCTGTCATTGCTTTTACCGATTTGGCGTTTTCCTTGGATAGTGTAACAACTGCGATCGCTGTTTCTCAAGAATGGTGGTTGGTAATGACAGGAACAACCATCGGTATTGTGGCACTGCGCTTTATGGCTGGATTATTTATTCGCTGGTTAGATGAATATGAAAACTTAGAAGATGCTGGTTATATTACTGTAGCCTTTGTGGGTTTACGCCTGCTGCTCAAAGTCATCAACGATGATTTAGTTCCACCCCAATGGATCATGGTTAGTGCGATCGCTATCATCTTAGCGTGGGGATTTTCCAAACGCACACTCATAAAATCAGTTGCAGAAGAACCCGAAAAAAGTGAAGTGTCGAAGTAGGTATTGGGGACTGGGGTAGATGGGGGTGATGAGGGTAATGAGGATGATGAGGATGATGGGGAAGTAATTTTCCTAATCACCAATCACCAATTACCAATCACCAATTACCAATTACCAATTACCTAACTACTCATGTAACCAAGGAGTTAACTGTGGTTGCCAAGCAACTAATTCTTCATCCTTAAACCACAGCGCAATTTCATATTGTGCAGTTTCAGGAGCATCAGAACCGTGGATCAAGTTGCGACCAACATTAATACCAAAATCCCCGCGAATTGTTCCTGATTCTGAATTTAAGGGGTTTGTTGCACCAATAATTTTTCTGGCAGAAGCAATAACACCATCACCTTCCCAGACCATCGCTACAACAGGTCCAGAAGTGATAAATTCCACCAAACTAGGGAAGAAAGGTCTTTCCCGGTGAACAGCATAATGTTGTTCAGCTAATTCCCGGCTGACTTTTTGAAACTTCAAGCCAACGAGGGTAAAGCCTTTAGTTTCAAAGCGACGGATAATTTCACCTACCAGTCCGCGCTGGACTCCATCAGGCTTGATTGCTAAAAATGTGCGTTCCAAGGCTATCTCCCAAAACTTAATAAAGTTTTTATGCGTTAATTGTCAGTCGTTATTATGTATTTTGTCCAGTAGTTGCAGAATATTTACTCAGGGGAGGGAGGCCCACAAGGGTAGGTTTTTTACTTGCTCGTGAGGGTAGGACTTGCTGGACAAGGCAGACAAGGTCACAAGGGAGGAAAACAATACAAATCATGTACGTTTGGTAACGAGAACAGACCATCAAAAGACCATTTTACGTAGGAAATCTTCCTTGTCTACTTTCCCTCCTTGTTTTCCAAGTCCTGCCTCGACCCTGTAAAAAACCTACACCTGTAAGATGGGGGGGATGGGGATAAGGACATATTTTCTTCTCCTGAGCTCCTTCTTTCTAACTAATCAGAAATTCTTGCTACGTGCATATCCGTTACCAGGCTAATTTGTTAAATTGTTGTTCGTGGGCGAAAAACAGAGGTCAGTAAGAAATGGGTGTCGAGTCAACTGCTGATGAGATTGTCAAAGTGCCTCCTAATGGGCATAAATCCGAATTGAAAAGCCAAAAACACAAGAAACTGCCGCCACCAATAACTACGACAGGAGATTTGCCTCGTGCTTGGAAAATTGAGGACAGCGAAGACCTTTACCGAATTGAAGGTTGGGGAAAGCCTTATTTTTCCATTAATGCTGCTGGGAATGTAACAGTTTCTCCCAAGGGTGATCGCGGTGGTTCTTTAGATTTGTTTGAATTAGTTAATGCTTTAAAGCAACGTAATTTGGGGCTTCCTCTGTTGATTCGCTTTTCTGATATTTTAGAAGACCGAATTGAACGGTTGAATGCTTGTTTTGCTAAAGCTATAGCACGTTATAACTATCCTGGCGTTTATCGTGGTGTTTTTCCAGTCAAATGCAACCAGGAAAGACACTTGATCGAAGATTTGGTGCGTTTTGGCAAACCTCATCAATTTGGACTAGAAGCGGGTTCTAAGCCGGAATTAATGATTGCGCTCGCTTTACTGAATACACGTGGCGCATTGTTAGTTTGCAATGGTTACAAAGACCGAGAATACATTGAAACAGCAATGTTATCTCAAAGGTTAGGACAAACAGCAATCATTGTTATAGAACAGATTGAAGAAGTAGATTTGGTGATTGCAGCTAACCTTCAATTAGGAATTAAACCCATTTTGGGGGTACGAGCGAAATTAAGCACCCAAGGAATGGGACGTTGGGGAACCTCCACAGGAGATCGCGCTAAATTTGGGTTGACAATTCCCGAAATTATGGAAGCGGTTGATAAGTTAAGAGAAGCTAATTTGCTCGACTGCTTGCAATTGTTACACTTCCATATTGGCTCACAAATCTCTGCCATCAATGTGATTAAAGATGCCATCCAAGAAGCCAGTCGTATTTATGTAGAATTGGCGATGTTAGGCGCAGATATGAAATATCTGGATGTTGGTGGTGGCTTGGGTGTAGATTACGACGGTTCTCAAACTAATTTCTACGCCTCTAAAAACTACAATATGCAAAACTATGCCAATGATATTGTGGCAGAGTTAAAAGATACCTGTGCAGAACGTCAAATTACCGTACCTACACTGATTAGTGAAAGTGGTAGGGCGATCGCATCCCATCAATCAGTCCTCATTTTTGACGTTCTCAGCACCAGCGATGTCCCCCTCGAACTCCCAGATCCACCACAAGAGGGAGAATCACCAATCATTAATTACCTGTGGGAAACCTACCAATCTATTAATAAAGAGAACTATCAGGAGTTCTACCACGACGCGGCTCAATTTAAAGAAGAAGCCATAAGCCGCTTTAACTTAGGAATTTTAAGACTTAGAGAACGAGCCAAAGCCGAGCGACTATACTGGGCTTGTTGCAGCAAAATTCTAGACATTACAAGACAACAAGAATACGTACCTGATGAATTGGAAGACCTGGAAAAAATCATGGCTTCCATCTATTACATTAATCTTTCCGTGTTTCAATCAGCACCAGATTGTTGGGCAATTGATCAACTATTTCCCATTATGCCCATACATAAGCTAGATCAAGAACCCACACAACGAGGAATTTTGGCAGACCTCACCTGTGATAGCGATGGTAAAATCGACCGATTTATCGATCTGCGGGATGTCAAATCAGTGTTAGAACTGCATAAATTCAAACCAGATCAACCCTATTATCTAGGAATGTTCCTTAATGGAGCTTACCAAGAAATCATGGGTAATTTACACAACCTATTTGGTGACACCAATGCTGTTCACATCCAATTAACACCCAAAGGCTACCAAATTGAACATGTTGTTAAGGGTGATACCATGAGTGAAGTAGTTAGCTACGTGCAGTATGACTGCGAGGATATGGTAGAAAATATCCGCCAGCGTTGTGAAAAAGCCTTAGAAGAAAATCGTATTACCCTAGCTGAATCTCAACGACTATTACAAACCTACGAGCAAAGTCTCAGGAGATATACGTATTTGAATAGTTAGAACTGGGGACTGGGAACTGGGGAATATGAGGATAAATGAATTAAAAAATTTCTGCCTCCTATCTCCTAAATGCCTGAAGGGTGTAAGGGTTTAAGGGAAAGTTCAATCACCAATCACCAATCACCAATCACCAATCACCAATTACCAATCACCAATTACCAATCACTAAATTGAATTTGTACCTAACAATTCTGCGATCGCTTGGCGTTCAATAGGAGTATCAGCTGGTGGAGCTTGACGAGCATCAGTAATTAGCCAGTCTAAAGCCGCAGCTTGGACATCAATCGCCGCGCCAGTCTTGTCCACACAGTAACGTCCGAATACCAGCTTATCCACCAATCGCACACCTGGTCCCAAACGCGACCATTCGAAAATCACGCTGTTGTCCACAGTTACACCACTACAAATCCAGCAATTAGGTCCAATCATTGCAGGCCCAACAATTTTTGCCCCATCTTCGATTCTGGTCATACCACCAATGTACACTGGTCCAGTAATATCCACCTTATCCCAATTCACTGCTACATTTAGTCCAGTGTAAATACCAGAAGCAACTTCATGGCCAGGAATCTGCACATTTTTAATTTCACCTAGTAACACACCGCGAATTGCCCGCCAATAATCTGGTACTTTACCAATATCTACCCATTCAAAATCCATCGGGATAGCATAAAAAGGTGCATTAATTTCCACAAGTTTAGGGAATAAATCACCTCCAATGTCATACTCTATTCCAGAGGGAATATAGTTAAACACCTCTGGCTCGAAAATATAAATACCCGTATTGATATTAGTGCTGAGTGCTTCCTCTGTTGAGGGTTTTTCTTGGAAAGCTTTCACCCGATTATCATCATCTGTCACCACTACACCATAACTAGAAACTTCTTCCTGCGGGACAGATTTCGTAATGATAGTAGCAATTGAACCCTTAGTTTTATGCCACTTCACCGCAGCAGTTAAATCTAAGTCAATCAAAGCATCACCGCATAACACCACAAAAGTGTCATCGAAAAAAGGAGAAAAGTCTTGGATACGCCGCATTCCTCCAGCGGAACCAATAGCTTCTCCTACAAGTTTACCGTCGTCGTCAATTTTTCCTTCAAAAGAATAGCCAATCTGTACACCAAACCTTTGACCATCACGGAAATAATTTTCTATTTCCTCAGCCAAATGGCTAACATTGACCATAATTTCGTCAAATCCATGTTGGCGCAGCAGTTCCAGTAAAAATTCCATCACCGGCTTTTGCAGGATAGGAATCATCGGTTTGGGAATTGTATAAGTAATAGGACGTACACGAGTACCTTTACCCGCTGCGAGAATCATTGCTTTCATTAGATTTTATTCCTCAGCCACAAGCCAGTTTACTTTCATCGAGAGATTGTTAAGCAGGTAAGCACAAAATAAACCAAACTATGTAACGAAATTTAAAAGAAGTGAAACCCTTGTAATTGTTTCACTTTGATGTACTCCGTTTGCAATGACATAGTTATAAATTTTTCCACCTACTTACTACTTAATTATCAGTTTTTATTTCTCTTCTAACTTAAAGGTATAGCTAGATGATCATCAGTCAGTTATCTTTTCAATAGGATTCTGGGTTTTGCTGACACAAAAGTTCAGTTGATTGGTTTGTAGCTGCTGGCTGAAGTTGGTAAGCGGATTTTTATCTCCTCGTAAAATTCTTCTTGAAATAGCTCTACCTTAGATTGAGCAGACAGCAGTAGTAATGCCCAAAAAACGCTCACTAAGTTACCATGTTCTGATTCATGGTACTCACCTTTTTTTTGTGGCTGCTTTGTTTTTGTCCACAACTGTACCAGTTCTTGTAGATTCAAACATTCTTCCTCTAAATTTAGATCCCTTGCTGAAAGATGCAATACCTGTTCTAGTTCTAAAGCTATTTCTGTCAGATTTTCTTGGTGAGCTAATTCTAGTGCTTCCCTCATGGTTTGCATACTAGGCTGACGCTTAGGACGGTGAGGTTTGCTAGATTTCTCTACCCGTTTTAGCTGGTTAGCCATAATCTGCAATTGTGTGATTAACTCTTGTAGAGTCACACGACGTTTTGGTGGTGGCATTGCGGCTGGACGGCGGCGCAACTGTCTCTCTAATTGCAGACGCTGGATGGGATATAATCCCCCATCTTCACCTTCTAAGATTGAATCATCAGACACATTATCTATAATAATATCTACTGTTGACAAATGCATTAAGGTATTTGCTTTGAATAATACGAGCATGGATGCTGATAAAAATGCCTGTCCAGATTGGGACAAGTCAGCCTTGTAACCTCTTGCTGTTGCCTCCGGTGCCATTAGTTCTAAGTAGCGGTCAATCACCTGAATCACCTGCACATCCCAAGGGTCTATTTCCCCTCGTTCGGCTTGTTCAATGAGATGTGTAATTGTTTCTAATAGCTGGTTAGCATCCATCAGTTATCAGTTATCAGTGGAAGAAGGTAAGAGGCAAGAGTTAATTAATTTTCCCATGTCCAATGCCCAATACCCTATTGATCATTTTCACCAGATTTTGATTCATAAGTAACAGTGAAATCTGATACATAATCATTATGCTTACTACTTTTAATAGCGTCAAATGTACCTTTGATAGTGCCAGCAATTGGTACAGCAACTAGTGTTCCCAATAAACCCGCAATTTCAAATCCCATCAAAATAGAGACAAAAATCCATATTGGGTTGAGTCCAATAAAGTTACCTAGTAACTTAGGTGCTAAGAGATTATCCTTGATTTGTTGTAGGACAATTGCCACCGTTGCTACTGGAAATGCTAACCACCAATTTTGTAGTAATACCAAAATTGTGACTAAACTAATGCCTAAAGTTGCTCCGACAAAGGGAATCAGTTCCGAAAGACCAATAACAATGGCAAATAACAGGGCAAATGGTACTCTCAAAAATAGGAAAATGGGAGTAAGGACTAGTACCATGAAAAGTCCCAGCAATAGTTGACTGAGGAAAAAGTTCTGGAAATTTAACTGTAATGACTTGTTAAAGGGGATGCCAATATTAGAGGGGAGGAGATTGATTAGACCATACCATACACGATCGCCATATAACAGCATATAAAAAGCTAATACGACTACTAACACTAAGTTCAGTAATCCTGATAACAGGGTTCCGGCAAATCCCACCGCACTGGAAGCTATCTGTTGGACCAAGTTTTGAATATTGGCATTGATTTGACTAGTTACTAGGCTAAAGTCAATATTTATTCGTCTTTGACGCGCCACTACCTGCAATTTACCCAGATTGTCTTGACTGGAAGCTAACCAATCAGGAATCTTATTTAAAAGTTGGATTGTTTGGTCAATTACCATTGGTACAAGGGTAACACATAGAATTCCTAACAAAGCCAAAGTGATTATTAAAACTATGATCACTGCCTGAGTACGAGTAATCCTAGCTTTTTCTAAAAATTTAACTGGGTAATTGAGTAAAAACGCCAAAATAGCCGCAATACTTAGGACAGTGATGGGGTGCTGGAAATAACGAAACAGTACCGACAGTAGCCAGACATTAAGAGCGATAATCGGGACACTCAGACCATAAATTAGCAAACTTTGAGGAGAGGCTGAACGGCGCATCTGATTTAATGTATAGGCAGGAGGGATAATTAACAGTTACCAAAGATAATTTTTTTTACCAGGATTGGTGCTATTAATAATCATAATTATTTTCCCCTAATACTTGTATAAGCTGATCTACTGATAAGGAAATGAAAACAATGGATAAAAACATCGCTAACCTTCGCAAAGACTACACTTTGCAAGATTTGTGTCAAAAGGAAATTAACCCTAATCCTTTTATACAATTTAAATTCTGGTTTGATCAGGCTCTAGCAGCACAATTAACTGAACCTAACGCCATGACTCTGGCTACATCTACCCCAGATGGCAAACCCTCAGCCAGAATGGTACTGTTAAAGAATTTTGATGAACGGGGCTTTGTTTTATTTACTAACTACAACAGTCACAAAGGACAAGAACTAGCTGAGAATCCCCATGCTGCTTTGGTGTTTTGGTGGGCTGAACTAGAACGTCAAGTGAGAATTGTGGGGACTGTAGAGAAGATTTCAACAGAGGAGTCTGATGGGTATTTTGAGATGCGCCCGCCTCATAGTCGCTTGGGTGCATGGGCTTCTAATCAAAGTGAGGTAATTGCTGGCAGGGAAGTTTTGGAGCGACAATGGCAGGAGTTTCAGCTTAAATATGAAAATCAGGAAGTACCTAGACCACCTCATTGGGGAGGTTTTCGGGTAATTCCTCAGGAAATCGAGTTTTGGCAAGGACGCTCTAGCCGTTTACATGACAGATTGCTTTATATCCGTTTGGATGATGGGGGTTGGCAGATAGAACGGTTGTCTCCTTAATGTTTTATAGCGGGCAAAGATGCCTGCACCATGAATTTCATAAAGTACTATTGGGATCAATTCCTAGTTCCTCTAACTTAGCTGCTAATAAATCTGCCCGTTGGCGTTCCTGTTAAGCCCGTTGGCCTTCCTGTTCTGCTTGTTCACTACTCCAAGTAAATTTCCTTCCCTATCCCACCACCGCAGCCAGTTCATGCTTTGACACAATCTTTCACCTGGCCAAATTCCCAAAAATAATGAGAACTCAGGAATCCAAAAACGCCCATTAGTATCGGCTTGTTGTTTGGTCTATTCTCCATTTTGCAAACAGCGTACTTCTAAACTTGCTTCGTAGGGGTCATAGGTGACGTAGGTTGGAACTTTGAGTTATGTGTTCGTAAAAATACAACTTTCCATAAGGTGGCGTGGAACGCACTGATAACTCTCCACCTTCTGTATCAGAGAGAAATTCCATCACCACTGCTACTGGTTCACATTCTCGGTTGCGTGTATAACTGCGACGCACCACGCCAGTGGCTAGAGGATACACCTGTGACACATAAAACCAGTCTGGTGCTTTGACGATGATTTTTTGTTGATAGTGGCTACTAGCCGAAAATTCGAGCCAATCAGCATTTGTGGGAGAATGGGTCCTGCTGCGCCTAAAGCATCAGTGAGTGCAGCTACAAGACGGGGTTGTTGAATATTTCCCACTGGGTCTTCAGGTAGAATAAAATCGGCTGGGAAGCACTCCCAGGTGACAGTTGGTGTTTTTTGGATTGGGTGGGTTTGTAGAATCATATGTTGTCTGAATAGACATTTACAGGATTTAATAATTGTCAGGAAGTATTATTTAATGCGCTATATCTTTTAATTTTTTAAATCCTGATTCTAATAATGTACGTCTCAGATAAAAGCCACCCCAAATAAATATAATAATGATCAAAGTACCAATACCCAATAAATTAGGTAACCAAACAATTACTTCTATATGATTTAGTTTACCTGGTTTGAGTTTCCATATAAGTTGGTTACCATTTCTTTCTGGTTGAATAGCATCTTCGGTTTGTTGAATATTCTTAACTCCCCAAGGTGTCTGTAATTTAAATTCTAAATTAAGAATTGAACCTATACCTGATAAAACGTTTCCTTTGCTAGTAAGTACAGAAAGGGAACGCAAATCTAAATCATAAATTAAGCGATTTCTTGATAACAGCAAAAAATTATTATCTTGTACGATTAGGCTGGAAGCAGTATTTGGTAAATCTGCATTATTAGTAACTACATTAGGTTTTTGAGAAGTGCGATAGTTGAAGAAATCGCTAAATTTTTCTTGTAATTCTCGACTGTTAGTGAAGGGAATTTTGACAATCACTTCTTCCGGAAAAATACGCTTTGCTGAACCGTCTAATTTTCGGGCGCGATGTTCTAGACTGTTTAACCAATCGTCAACATAATCACCACTAAAACTGGTTAAGTTTTCAGATAATTTAATATGTTGTACTAGTTCGCCATTGTTGGTGTTATTAAAATTAATTCCTAAATCATATTGAACACAACCTGTTAGCATTAAAGATGCACAGATTAAGAATAAAACAAAAGGTTTTGGACGATGTAATATCTTGACTTTTGAAATTATAAAATCCCATTTTTTAATTTGTGATAATAAAAATTTTCGTAAATTAGATTTTTTCATATAAATTCTTCTCCATTTATCTATTCACTTTCACCTGTCACCTATTCACACACTTAACCAAACTAGATAGGAAATTGTTAAACCCACAAAAATCAAGGCTACCCAGATAAAACGATTATCTTTTGTGTTGACTTGACTAAGATCAACATATTCTGGTTCTACAAGCTTCTGTTTTAGGTTAGATGTCTGGAGTTTAGTGGTAACAAGGATTTTTGATTTCTTGTCATAAATAGCACTAAAATCGGGAATTTCCGTCATCCACTCTTTTGGTCTTTTCAGTTTGGGTGCTTTTAAAATATAGACTAACTGCTTTGCTTGTGACTTGGTTTCGTAGTGAGGATGACGGCAGAGTTTTTGACAAAGTGTGATCGCATCTTCAGAACGTCCAGCCGCTTCATAAGCATTTACTAGCCAAATATTGACTTCACCGGCAAAGCGTGTATTATTTGCTAATAAGGCGCTAGCTTTTTCTAAATTTTCCACTGCTTCACGATATTGCCCATTTTCAAAAGCTGCTTTTCCAACTTGGTAGCGAGATTTAGCAATTTCTAAACTTTCTGTAGTCATTAGTCATTGGTTATTAGTTATCAGTCATTTAGTCAATGGGAAAAGGCACAAGGCAAAAGGTTAATTTCTCCAGTCTCCAGTCTCCAATCACCAATCCCCAATCCCCAAATCATTTAAATTGAGAACCGAGAATCATTGTTCCAATCCCTACGTCTGTAAAGATTTCTAACAGCAGGGCGTGGGGAATGCGACCATCAATGATATGTGCGGCTTTGACTCCTTGGGCAAGCGATCGCACACAACAAGTTACTTTAGGAATCATACCTCCACTAACTACACCATCGTTAATCAATTGACGAGCTTCAGGAATATCTACTTTGGGAATTAAGGTAGATGGATCCTTGTAATCTGTTAAGATACCGCGTGTATCAGTAAGCAAAATTAACTTTTCCGCCCCCAAGGCCGCTGCTATTTCCCCAGCTACAGTATCAGCATTAATATTGTAAGCTTGTCCACTATCGTCAGCAGCAACGCTAGAAACTACAGGAATATAGCCCTTACTAGAGAGAGTTTCTAAAATCTTGATATTGACATTACTAACTTCCCCAACATAGCCGATACCTTCATCACCTTGAGGACGGGCGGTAATTAAGTGTCCATCTTTACCAGAAAGTCCTACAGCCATACCACCAGCTTGGTTAATTAGGGAGACGATTTCTTTATTGACTCTACCGACTAACACCATTTCTACCACATCCATTGTTGCTGCATCAGTGACGCGCAAACCGTTTTTAAACTGGGCTTCAATTCCTAGTTTACCTAACCAACTGTTAATTTCTGGACCACCGCCATGTACTAAAATTGGTCGCAAGCCGACGCAGGATAAAAATACGATATCGCGGATAACTTTATCTTTGAGGGTGCTATCTTTCATGGCTGCACCTCCGTATTTGACCACAACGGTGCGACCTGCGAATTGTTGAATGTAAGGTAGTGCTTCGCTGAGTATTTCTACGCGATTAGCTTCAGCTTGCCTGATATACTCGGTATCGTTGATCATTTTGAGAATCTGTCAATTTTGAAGACAAGGTTTTTACATGATCAAAACATGAAAGCAACTTCCTATTACAAAATTTCCTCAGATCAATTTTGGTGTTGAGTTTTAAGAACGCTAGGAATTGCTTCTATGATACGTGTAGCAATTTCTTCTGGTGTTTGGTTATCAGTGATGGTAATGTGTAAGTCTGCTTGGGAGTACAGCGGTTGACGTTGTTGGAGGAGTGAGTGCAATTTGCCTTCAGGGTCAGAATCTTGTAAAAGTGGTCTTGTATCATCCTCTCCTAACCGATTTAACAAGATTTGCACTGGTGCATCAAGCCACACTATTAGCCCGTGACGCAGATAGCCCCAATTTTCTTGTGGCAGGATAATACCCCCACCAGTAGCTATAGTCAATTTAGTATAAGCACAAACTTGACCTAAAACATCACTTTCTAACTGTCGAAATGCTGCTTCACCCTCTTCGGTAAATATCTCATTGATAGATTTACCCGCAGCTTTAACTATCACATCATCAGTATCTATAAAACCATAACCAAGTTGATGTGCTAATAAGCGTCCCACTGTTGTTTTACCAACACCCATCATCCCAATTAAATAAAGGTTGACTCCTTTTAATAAGTAATTCACTAGTCTCTTGACTCCCGTTAACAATCCTTAATTTTATAAAAAAATAGGCTGAAAACCCCGACATAGAACCCTAAAAAGCCGAAAAGTTTTTAGAGTTACCCCTACACCATGTTTTCAGTCACCAGCTATAGTTTTTCAGTTCCGCCACTAAAATGGGATCACTCATTAATAAACTGGACCTGTCGATAAAAGCTAAGAAGCTTACTGTAAGGGGATTCCAGGAGATTTAATTGAGATAAAGCAGCTATCGTTGCTGAACGTAAACATGAGGGTTTGGGGATGAAAATCTCAAAATTATCAGAAATTTTGAGAAACATAGCTTTCTAAAAAGGTAAATGTAAAATATGATACTATTGGTTCCAGTAGTAGATTGAAAATCTTTTTATTTAAAGCGTTCAATTATATAATCTCTCCACACTTTACTAGGAGATAAAATATCTGTTTGTATATCAATAAATAATCGTCGCTGGAGTAATTCTAGAGCTTCTAAAATTAGTCTTTTTCCTAATCGTGGTGCTCGTCCCGGTATGATGTGACTTGTTAACTTTACCACAGAATTACACTCTGGATTAAGTACCAACCAATACATAATATATTTTCTAACTCAGACAGGCGATTAAACTGCTGGTCTAGAATTCTGCGGATATCACCAAAAACCAAAGTATCCTGTTCTAGAAACTGATCAACACTACCAGCAAATAAATCTTGAATGGTGGTAGCAAATAATTTCAAAAATAAAGGATTACCACCATAGGAGTCAATCAATATATGATATTCTATATGGTCTAATTCGTCTATTCCTTTAACCTGAAGGATACCCAAGCTTTCTGTTTTGCTTTAACCAGTCAATTTTAAAGAGTGAACAGGTAGTTTTTCTCCTTCTATCTCTGTAATAACTGGCTGTTTTTCCCGACCAGTTATTAACAAGCAGGTTTGATGTTGACATTCTCCTATCCTTTTAATTAACTCACCGTAACCTTCATAACCAGGAAGATATTGAATTTGTAAGAGTGGATCAGGCTTACTAGTAGCTACAGAATTGTCACCATTGCTAGATAAAATCTAGTCTACGTTATCTAACACCAACAGACAACGAACTTTGCGTAAAGCATGAATCAGTTGGGAAATTTTGGTATTTAGAGATGTGGTTTCGTCTATCTGTAAGTTTGGCTTTAATCTCTGCATTAGTTCTAGCAATAAAAGACCTGTCAGGAAAATTAACTTGGTGTCAAAAAAATGCTAGAAGGGAATTTTGA
>ERZ1034415.56-NODE-56-length-27225-cov-38.556975_pt1 | contig 27225 bp, 22 predicted proteins | sample MGYA00520582_ERZ1034415 | MGnify/ENA primary metagenome ERZ1034415 (study PRJEB33736, sample SAMEA104288483) | Azolla nilotica | place: Sudan | collected 1982 | study: EMG produced TPA metagenomics assembly of the PRJEB19522 data set (Is there foul play in the leaf...
ATTCTGCCTCACCTATCACACTTGTCAATACCCCACCACCTCAATCCTTACATTATCAATTACTACCCAGTCCCCAGTCTCCAGTCACCTAGATATATCTAGTTAATTGCATGCGGTAACGGTCTTTTTTAGTAACGGCAATTTCACCAACTTCTAAACGTCCTTTACCGGTAATGGCAATTAAATCTCCGGTTTTCAGTTGGGAACTAGCTTGAGTGATTTCTTTCCAATTTACACGTACTTCACCTGAGTCGATTAAATCAACCATTTTGCTACGAGAAATCCCAAAACCAGCTGATGCGATTGCATCTAATCTTAAAGAAGCTTCTACAGTCGTCAATTCTTTCTTTTTCGGTTCGCGGATTTTTAACTCATTAATATCAATAGGTTGAGTTTTTACTGGAACAGAACGTACCTGTTTCAAACTCATCTCCAAAAATTCTGTTAGTTCCGGGACTACAATTACTTGCGCTCCCCTTTCTCCAAAAACAATAATATCTCCAGTCTTTTCTCGAACAATTCCCGTCCCCAACATCGCCCCTAAAAAATCGCGGTGAGTTGCAGTATCAAACAGAAAGTTACCGACAACTTCTAAAGCAGTGATTGCAACTTGAGATTGATCTAAGGGTAATTCAGAACGTGTGATCGCCACTCTTTGACGTTCAGCTTGAGGATATCCACCCCAAGCTACCAAATGCACATCTGTGAATCTACTAAACACGCGTTGAATTTCTAGTAACTCTGGCGGAGACAAAAAATCAGTTAAAACCACTTCCCAGGTCTTTATAGCTTGCTCTACCTGGTCAATCACGCGAGCTATACTATCACGATTTTCAACACCTTTTAAAAGTTCTTCTCTGGGTAACATGGGGACTGAGTAGTAATTGAATAATTACGAATTACGAATTACGAATTAGTTTGTTTCTGCATAACCTTGGATATTTTCTGGGTCAAACTGGCGTAATATGCGAGTAGCTTGGCGAGTCAGAGTTTCTGAACCCTGAACGACAATTATGTATTTTCCAGCATCCAAGCGATTGCGGTAGGGTAAAGCATCTCCACCACCTGAAACTAAACCTACACCACCACCAACAAATACGCTACCCATAGCGCCGCTACCAGCACCAAGTAGCCCGCCAATTAAATGATTGCCAATTTCTCCAGCCCAAGCAAAGGTATCTAAGCCAGTGATGAAACTGAAGGTAAAACCAGCAAAAAAGCCAAATGGTAGCAGCCAGAATGCCATAAATCGTGCTTGTTTTTTAGCTTCTTCCTTGGGATCAATCAAACCAAACTCATCAGCGGTTTTGTATCCTCTACCCAGGATATAGCTATTTATACCTACTTTTTCTAGATCTAAGTAAGCAGCTTCAGCTTGGATGCGATCAGATAATACGGCAACAAGGTAATTCATTGATCTAAAAATTTTTATCTGAAAAAAATGTCCTTAATTAACAGGGTATCAGCACTAGTAGACTACGGCATCAATAGAGCAACCATTTAACATAGAGGAAAAGCCTACTCCATAATATTTTTTACTTTTAACCTTTGACTTTTGACTTTTGACTTTTGACTTTCGCCTTGTGGTACTAGCTCCACCCCACAGTCAGCACTAAATATTATTTTAAAGAATCCAAAGGCTTACAAAAATTATTCACGCCTTGCTTGAGGACATATATTAAAATTGGAGTTGCCAAAATATTGGGAAACTCTGGGATACTTTTCAGGTGTGACATCATCCCACCAACTGAGTCATTGAGCAAATCTTCCCGATATTCTTGTTGACACAGGACTGCACGCCATTTTTTTGCTAAAGCGTCTAACCACTCAGAATTTGTTCGTCCTGGTTCTTGTCCGGCTTTGATAGCAAGGGTCATAGCTGCATCTTCTAAGTCTCCATCACAATCCTCAATCAAGTCTAATGCTTCCATTGCTTGAAGATCATCTGCTAGTTGAGAGCGAAACTGGGCAATTTCTTTGGATGTGATTTTAGTCATTGGGCATTGGGCATTGGGCATTGGGCATTGGGCATTGGGTATTGAAAATTTAGTTATTTAACTGATAACTGATAAAAGCCTCATTTACTAGTAATTACACTGCTAAATGAGGCTTTTGGCTATTTTAAAAAGTTTTGTTGATTTACTTCTTAAAAGCCCTAGATGTAACATAGCGTTGTAACTCGGTTAAAGCACGGTTGTAGTTCAATATGGCGCGAACGCGATTACCTTCGGATCTGGTAAGTTCATTTTCCGCGTTAATCACATCTGTTTGAGTACCTACACCAGCTTGAAATCGCAAACGAGCTAACCGTAGGGACTCTTTGGCTTGCTCTAGAGCCGCGTTGGAAGTTTGGACGTTTTCCAAGTTAGCGATCTGGGTAGAATAAGCCTGTTCTACTTGAAAACGGATTTGGTTACGTTGTTCTGCAAAATTAGTTTCAGCTATCGCAATATTAGTTTTAGCCTGGACTGCTCTTGCTTTTGCTGCACCACCATCATATAAATTCAGGGTAGCTCGCACTCCTACGGAATAACCATCGCTAACGTTGATACTATCATTAAACACATCTAGCAGGTCATAGCTGGCAACTAAACTAATTTGCGGTCCTAAAGATGCTAGAGCTTGTCTTCTTTGTTGTTCGCTAATATTCCGCTGTGCCAACTGCTGTTGTAATTCGGGGCGGTTTTGATAAGCTAAGACAATGCTATCTTCTAAACCACGTTCCCAAAGACCAGCTAACTGCACAGGGTCAGCAGCAGTAATATTTATCGATTGGGGCAGATTTAAGCGAGTAGCTAAACGCCGCTGAGCGATCGCTTGCTGAGAACGAGCATCAGTTAACTCTTGTTCAGCATTGGCTAAATTCACCTGCGATCGCAACACATCAAATCTTGTACCCACTCCAGCCCTTTCCAAAGCCTGTGCATCTCGCAAACTAGCCTCAGAATTCTGTACTGCCGACTGAGAAATACGTACATTTTCATCTGCCTGTTGCAAATTATAGTAATCTGTGGCAACATTCAGGCGAATTTCTTCAGATTGTCTTTCTACATCTAATTCCTGAAATCTTACCTGTTCCTCAGCCTCTGTAATTGCTGCATTTCGTCTCCCAGACGTATAAAGATTATACGTAACTTCTACTTGACTACCAAAGCTAGTATTCGATTCAGCATCAGGTGACAGAGGATTTAACCTCTGTTGCTGTTTAGCTTGCAGTGTGTTGCTAGAACTACGGCTATTAGTGACATTACCATTCACCCCTAAAGTAGGCAACAAGGCAGCCTGGGCTTCTCGAAGAGAAGATTTACTGCGCCCTAACTGTAATATCGACACCTGTAATTCGTTGTTATTCCGCTTTGCCAGTTCCAGCGCCTCGGACAAAGTAATAGGCTGATTTTTCTGAAGCCTGACTTCCTCTGGTTTTGTGGGAAATAGCAGAGGATGAGAATTAGAATTCAGGTTTTCCAGAGGTTTCCCTTTGGAGCCTGTCGGTGCAGGTGTGGCAGTTTCTGCGTTTGGAACAGATGGCTCTGAAGTATTAGGCGTTTGTGAATCACCAGGATGAGTAACTTGAGCTACCTTATTGGTCGCCGCATTTTTTTGTGAACAAGCCTTTAAAGCCAGAAGCATAGCAGCTTGGCTTTTTTGCTTTACCTGTAAACATTTTTCAGCTTCCAGTAACTGTGCTAATTTTGCACTAATCACTGCATTTGGCAAAAGTGTTTTCGGGCTGTTTTCTTTTGTCACGCTGCCATTATGAACCACAGAGGCTTCTGTAACATGGTGATTAGCCACAGCCTTCACACTCAGGTTACTAAAATCCAGAGTAGCTACTAAAGCTGGAGAATTATCAACTGCTGTATTGGCCTGCTGTCTGTTGATGTCGTCCACAACTGAGGGTTTCCCATTGGTTGCAGTCAAGACACTAGGAAAAGACACCAGTTTGACCTCACCAACTTTATGGGTATTAGCCCAAGCTGATTGAGTCGTTAATACTGCTGCTGTTACACCAGGCAAGAAACTATGAAATAAGTGCTGTCCTTTCACCGCATCCCCTCACACGAAAATCAATCTATGTAGCGGCAGAAAACTTGTCTTCACATAGAATATAGCACGATACTAAATGAAGCAAATAATATACTACTATACCGAATTCAAAAATGAGAAATCTACTTTTCTTCAAAACGTTTGACAATGCGAGAAAGTTCCGCCTTTTCGTCCATGATAACGCGGGTGGGGGCCCCACTGACAATTCGTTCATAATTACGGAATGAATCTTTGATATTTGGCCCATCAGCCGTAATATTGTACTCCCTAATCCCCTTATCGTGCCACGAACCCCTCATCTTGAATACGTTGATTGCCCGTGACATTTCACCATGTATTTCCACATACTGCAACATGAGAATTGTATCAGTAATCGTGGAAATATGAGAATCAGTGATTGAATGTGACCCCATAAATTGGTCGCTTGTGTTCGTAAAGAAGCCTGTTATCTCTTCTTGTTTGGCATAGCCTGTAACACCAATTACAAACTGACGAAAAGCATTATTGCTTACGCCTCTAGCCAGTGCTGAGAGGGAATCAATAGCAATTCTAGCTGGCTTAAAATCAGCAATTTCTGATTTAATAATTTGCAAGTGGTCTTCTAACCCAGTCGATTCGGGATAGGTACAAATTATTTTTAATAAGCCTTGGTGTTCTAATTCTTCAAAATCAATTCCCCAAGAATAGGCATTTCGAGACAGTTGAGCGCGGGATTCTTCATAAGCAAATAAAATTGCTCTCTCACCGCTTACACAGCCATCTTGAATAAATTTACTGACTAACAGAGTTTTACCAGTACCTGTGGCTCCTGTTGCTAAAATAATCGAATCTTTAAAGAAACCACCACCACACATTTCATCTAGAGTTTTGACTCCCGAAGATACGCGGACATTTGAAGACCTTTGTGTTAACCGCATTGCTCCTAATGGGAAAATGTTAACTCCTGCATTAGTAATGGTGAATGGATATTCACCTTTCATGTGAGTTGTTCCGCGTAATTTGAGAATTTCAATTGTCCGTCGTCGGCGTTCTCCTTCTAAAACGTTGCGAACAATGACTACATTGTCAGAAACAAATTCTTCTACTCCAAAAGAAGCTACAGGTCCATATTCTTCTCCACGTTCTGTGGTAATGATAGTAGTGACATATAATTGTTTGAGACGTGCTACTAGGCGAAATATTTCTCTTCGTACTACTCCCACTGCTTCATATTGTTGGAATACTGCTGTGATTGAATCAATGGAAACCCGATGAGCTTTGTATTTGCGAATGGCATACTGTAAGCGTTCAATTAAGGCTGATAGGTCAAAGTTGCCGACAATATCTTGACCTTCAGGATCGGGAGATGCATCGAGAATAAATAACTTTCCTTCTTCAATCAGTCTTTGCAAATTCCACCCAAAAATATGGGCATTTTTAATAATGTCGCTTGGTGATTCTTCAAAGGTAACAAATACTCCTGGTTCATCAAAGTAAGTGATGCCATTATACAAAAATTGTAGGGATAATAAGGTTTTACCTGTACCAGAAGTACCGCTGACTAAGGTTGTTCTCCCGACTGGTAAACCGCCATGACTAATATCGTCAAAGCCCTCGATCATTGTGCGGATTTTCTCTACACCCCCAATTGGTGGATTTTGTTGCTCTTGTTGCGCTTTGTCACTCATTGCTGATCAAATATGGGTATTTAACCCGGTTTTTTAAATTACTAAAGTGGGTACTCAGTTTTTAGGAATTTTATGAGTTAATATCTTAGCTATTCCCAGTCTTCTTCACTCAATTCTTCATAAAGTAAGTCTAATCCTATCAAAACTCTTTCTCTATCTGAAAGATCGCCGATGATTTTGCGAACTGGGGGTGGCAAAATTTTCGATAATGTCGGTGTGGCTAGTATTTTGTCTTCTTCCGCTAATTGTGGATTTTTAAGAACGTCGATTACTTTTAGGGCATATACTCCTTGAAACTCCTGTTCTAGTATGTTTTTAAGTGTGCTTAATGCTCGCACAGAGTTAGGTGTGTTCCCTGCTACATACAGCTTGAGAACATAGGTTTTTCTGGCTTTATTCATAAATTTACTAGTACCGCCGTGAATTCAAAATGCTTCTTTCAGAAGGGCTACGCTAACAAAATAGTGCTTCCAGCAGGCTGCGCCAACAAAAAAATTCAAAATGTATACGGCGTGAGCTTTTCAGAGGTTTGGAACAGTTGGTTTATTTACGCCGTAATGTACTAGATAGACTCTGAGTATAGGAATACAATATACAGCGTATTATAAGTACATGAGGTGCATTTAGTTACTTTTGCTATGTACAAAGGGTTTTTTGCTGCTGTCCGGTTAAAACGCAGTGCTAAGTACCTACTGACCGAAAACAAAGTGTGGGGTGTAGGGTGTAGAGACAATCATACCAATTAAACAAATTCAATTTATTTTAGAACTGGAAACTCTATAGACTTCACACAGATGTGCCAGAATATCTATCAATGTCAGCCTGTAATCTAATAATGTTTCATCGCTCCTCCCTTCTAGTTTTAGTTGTTTGGAAAATTCGTCAATCAGTTCCATGTGAATTTCTATAATTTGTGGCACAGGAATATTAGCATAAAATAAGGCGTTGATGAATTTATCAATCGCTATTTTTAATGTTTTGTCTGTTGTAAAGTAATCTATCAAAATGTGTCGGTAATCTGATTTAAGTTGTGCTAATAGTTCCTGCTTTTCGTCTGGACTCATTTTCTGAAACCATTGCTGGTTTTTTTGGTAATTACAGGCTAAGACGTAGGTATATTGACTATTTTTATTTACTGTTTGATTGGTATTTAACTGTCTCGTGTTATGTAGTTGGTGGATTTTTGCAGTACTAGTAGGAGTCAATGGTGAACCAAACAATAGGTTCACAATGTCATCTATGACATTATTAAACTCGTCTATGAAACCTTCCTGCTGATTGGGAATAGCAATGTTATATAAAGATTTTTTAATACCTAGTAGCCAAATCAATAATATGGGTAGTATCATTTATTTTTTATAAATCTTAGATGATCGCCTCAATTATGATATTAAGTATTAAGATTAAGGCTGAATTAAATTTGAGCGAGGTAAAATCTTTTCCGTAAACTTTTAGTAAAGAACGCTTTATGTTAACCGATCGCCTCAATTATGATATTAAGTATTAAGATTAAGGCTGAATTAAATTTGAGCGAGGTAAAATCTTTTCTGTAAACTTTTAGTAAAGAACGCTTTATGTTAACCGATTGTTGAGGAATTATGTATATAATACCTATTTTTGCAGATGTGTAATATAACTTAATGTCCAGTTGTTCAAGAGTCCAATAGATATAGTAACCAAATTTTATTATATCGGTATATATATCTATCTGAATATAGATTTATTCATTTCACTCCTTGATAAGATACATAAATGAAGTTAAAGTATTTCTCATTCTAAATCATTATAATTCCTCAAGGTTCTAAAGTGAATCTTTGGAGCGATAATTGTTTTAGCTGTAACTAACTATAGATAAGGAGTTTCAATACCAACAAGATACGGGTAAGGATAGCGCGTTGTTGGCGAGAGTGGCAACCGGAAGCATAGCTGCTCTGGAAATTGTGGGAGGTAAGCAATTGTCAATGAGAGTCGACTTAATTGCTTCTATTTAATTGCTTATATAGCATTTAAATTGCTACCAAGAACGCCTGTATGAATTTTCGTGGAGGAGATTTTTTCATGCATGAAAACCCTCAGCACTTTGGCAGATAATGGATACCAAAGGCGGACAGAGGAAGAATGACCCCTTAAGTCTTATGTTAATGTTACATTACCCGCTTTATGACTTTCTATCAACCGTACCCAGCTGCCCAGAAACAAGCACTTTGGGAGTGGTGCTGGAGATTTTGGAGAAAGAGCAGTGCGATCGCTTGGTAGTGGTGAATCAACAACAATACCCTATAGGATTGTTGTACTCTGCCCGTTTAATCCCGAAGTTATTAGCAGCAGCCAATGGCGAAACGTTTTTAAATCTACAGCAGTCAATCTCTAATTTGAGTTCTAGTCTGATTTCACCAATACAGACAATATCAGCTTCTGAGCATCTGGACAAATTCAATTTGTTTTTACGTTATCAACAAAAGCAAAAAAATAAAATTTTAGATTGGGCCTTGACTGATTCAGATGGTAAATTTGTGGGTCTGGTGGATAACTCACGCTTACTAGGTTTTTTGACTAGGAAGAGATCAACAATAGGTCTGGGCCTCCCACCCATGGGAACGGAAAATCAGGGTGTGGACAAAACTCACTCACACAATACTCACTCACACGACCAAAATGAGCATCAACCATTCAAGCACAAGCCTTTGGTTAAGTTGCTGGAAAGACTACCTTGGCCTTTGATGTTACAAACTGGTAATGGTGAGGTTTTAACGCAAAATCCTGCTTGGTGGCAACAATTAGGAGTCCTGAAAGATGCAGAAGAAATTAGACAACAAGTAGAAACTATCCTTGCTCCTGTCCGCCCTCAAGACCTAGATTACGCTAATCAACAAGCGGTGAAGATTCATCCCCATAACAGAGTCAGCGAAACCGAAGAAAGAGCCACAGCCATGAAATGGCCTGCTGATGGTAATCACCTTTCTAGAAGAAATGAAGCTCTTCACTCACCATCGGTTTTACCAATTATCGACGAGCCACAAGTACCTGCAAATACTACTTCTGGTAGTCACTGCTATTTAGATGCTCAACAGGGTACTTGTACTTGTTTCGTGGAAGTGCAGAATGGTCAGGAGCGAATTTGGCAGTTTGCTAAAATTCCTTTAGATAGTCATGAATTCAAAGTTTTGAGTGGTGATTCAGAATTTACGCTCACCACTGAAAATTCAGAACTTTTAACTGAGGACCTCTGGTTGGTTTTAGCCACTGATGTGACTGAACAGCAACAACTGTTCAAAGAACTGGCAGCAAAAAATGCTGATCTGATTCAACTGAATCGGTTAAAAGATGAGTTCTTAGCCTGTATTAGTCATGAACTGAAAACACCGCTGACAGCAGTTTTGGGTTTGTCACGTTTGTTGGTAGATCAACAATTAGGAGAATTAAACGAGCGACAAGCCCGTTATGCGAGTTTAATTCATCAAAGTGGCCGCCATTTGATGACTGTGATTAATGATATTTTGGATTTGACTCGGATGGAAACTGGACAGATGGAACTTACTCCCTCCCCAGTGCAAATTCGGGAAGTGTGCGATCGCGCTTTATCAGAAGTTAAAACACTCCACAATCAACCTAGCAAATTTATTCATTCCTCTCCATCTGAAAGCAAGCATTCACAGGATCATCAATTCAGTTTAACTATTGAACCGGGCTTAGAGCAGATAGTTGCAGATGAATTACGATTGCGTCAAATCTTGGTACACTTGCTTTCTAATGCCTTTAAGTTCACCGAAACCTCTGGAGAAATTGGGTTGCGGGTGAATCGTTGGGAAGGTTGGATTGCTTTTACAGTTTGGGATACAGGTATTGGTATTCCTGAACATCAACAACATTTAATCTTTCAAAAATTCCAACAATTGGAAAATCCCCTGACTCGACAGTTTGAAGGCACTGGTTTAGGACTAGTATTAACAAGGGCTTTGGCTCGTCTACATGGGGGAGATGTCAGCTTTTTGTCGCAGGAAGGTAAAGGTAGCCAGTTTACTCTGCTATTACCACCCACTCCTCCCAGAACCAGCTTTGGGGAATCAGAAGGGCGAAATTCGGAATCACATCAACCCATTTCTTCTCAACGATTAGTGTTAGTGGTTGAAGCAGTAGCTCGATATATTGAAGACTTAACCCAACATCTTAAAAGTTTAGGCTATCGGGTGGTGATTGCGCGATCGGGAACAGAAGCACTGGAAAAAGCCCGTCGTTTGCAACCAAAAACTATATTTTTGAACCCCTTACTACCCCTACTTTCCGGTTGGGATGTGCTGACTTTACTAAAATCGGATAGTGCAACTCGCCATATTCCTGTGATTGTCACAGCAACGGGAGCAGAAAAAGAACACGCTTATGCTCACCGTGCTGATAGTTTCTTGAGTTTACCAGTTGAACATCAGGCTTTAGTACCAATTTTGGAAAGATTGTGTACTACACCAGAAGGTGAACAAATAGGTTTAGAAAATAACAACAACACCCCAATAAAAATGCCTTTGCGGATCCTGAGGTTGGTGAATTCCGAATTAGAATTTGTTAATCCCCAACCTTCTTTGCGAGAACATCGAGTCATTGAAGTAGATGATTTAGATCAAGCAGAACTTTTAGCAAGGGTTTGGCAGTTTGATGTCATTTTATTAGATGTGGAAGCTTCTACAGCCCAAGATTATCTCCAACAGTTGACTAAGTATCCACGTTTAGCAGCTATACCGTTGGTGACTTGCGATGTTGCTACTACTTTGAGTGCTTCCCAAATACCAGAATTATCTGTGTTTCCTTACTTCACTCCTTTGGGCAAAGAAAATGCTAATTCCAAAGGAAAACCAGATGCTTTATTGTCAGTGCTACAAATTGCTTCTGGTATTTGCTGCCCTCCCAATATTCTAGTAGTAGATGTGACCATGTTAAGTGATTTGCCACAGGTAAAATCCAAGCAGGTTAAGGGTGAACAACTAGAAAAAAAATCTGCTCTCAAAACTGAGTTTGGACAGGGTGAATCTTCTGCAAATACAGAACGGGGATCAGAATGGTTTCAAGCTTTAATTCAGTACTTACAAACTGCTGGTTTTAAAGCGGCCATGGGAAACTGCTGGGCAGAGATGCTACAACAAATTCGCCATCAAAGTGTTGATTTAATCCTAATTTGTTTGGGTGAATCTGCTATTCATAAAGAAGTGCAGAAAGCATTAAAAGGTCTGCCAGACTTACAGTTGAACTTACCACCTATTTTACTGATTGATCAAAGATTAAATCAGGTGAAAAATGCAGAAGTTTCACAACCAAACAAGAAAGGATGTCAGCTATTGAAAAATAATAATTTGGTTGGTGGTTTAGCAGATATTGCTGGTAATATTGCTACCCAGATATTACCTCGCTCTATCTCCATGGAAGATTTATTAAAACAAATTAATCAGGCTTTGGTAAATGGCAAAAATTGTTGATTGGGCATTGGGTAGGGGAGTTAATTACGAATTACGAAATTTCTGTTTTTTCTTTTTTGTTTTGTTTAATTCTCTGCAAGGGAATGCGAATGAGATTATAAGCTCCTTTAGTGGCGATATTTTTGTAATTATCTGGTGGTAGGTTCATGTCAATTAACTTTTTATGCTCCGTCAGAAGTAGCAGTGATGCTGGATGTGTTTTGTTGGCTGCTTGATTGTGAATATAGTCTAAAGCTTGTTGGGAAAATTTCAGGTAATTAACGTTGTTTTGAGTGTAGAAGGTGACGGTGGGTTTTTTGAAACCGACCATGACTAATTCTTCGTTGGGTTGTTTTTCTTTGACTGCGATCGCAGATAATCGTCTTAAAGGTTCCTGACGCTGTTGATCCATCAAGAATAAAGCAGGCATTAAAACCAATGATAAAAATGCTACGAAACCCACCAAATTAATAGTAATTATAGCACGCCAACGGTAAGTGAGGATCAAAATAGCGATGACTACAGCACCAGTCAGCCAAATTATACCACCCACATTAGCGATTCCTGAATTTTGTATTTGTTCGTATAATTCAGGTGCAGCGGGGTCTGTACCGATTATATGGGATATGTTGAATAATGCCACTCCAAGTGTTGAGAGAAAAGCCACATTCACCCAACTGCTGATGCGGAAAGCTTGAGCAGTTTGTGTATTTGGGTACAGTTTACTCCAAGATAAGGCTACAAGAATGGCTGCTGCTGGCATTAAAGGTAATACGTAACTGGGGAGTTTGGTGACGGAGATGGTGAAAAAGCAAAATACACCCAAAAACCAGAAACAGGCAAATAAACCCAATTGTTGAGAACGTTCCTGACTTTTCCAGTGTGATCGCTGCCAAAATTTTAACCTGGCTATGGACACAGGTATAAAAACTGAATATGGGGCAAAACCCAACAAGACTACCAAAAAATAAAAATACCAAGGGGCTGAGTGACCATTTACAACCTCTGTAAAGCGTTCTATGTTGTGATAAACAAAAAAGGTATTAATAAAATTCCAGCCGTTGCGCCAAGTCACCAAGATGTACCAGGGAGCAGATAAAGCGAAGACTATTCCCATGCCCAAAATCGGCCGCATCTCTCGACACAGTTCCGAGAATTTGCCTAAGTATAGGGCAAAGGCAATCATAATTAATCCTGGTAAAACTATTCCCACTGGTCCTTTGGTTAAAATTGCTCCGGTAATCAATACATAACAAGCCAGATACCATTTATTGGGGAAGGGAGAAGGGGAAGAATTTTGAGCGTATCCCAAAAAAAAGCAAAGCAAAGCTGAGGCTATACAACCGGTGAGTAACATATCGGAAACACCAACTCTCCCCCAAACAATCATTTCGGGATTGAGTGCCATTAAAGCTGATGCAATAGCTGCTGTTAAGTAACGACGAGTAGGATTTGCAACTTGCTCTAATTGATCTTTTTTGGCAAAATGCCACTGTATACCGTAGAATACCAAAGCCGTCACACCCGTTGCCGCTAATGCGGAGGGTATGCGTGCTGCCCATTCATTCACCCCCATAATGGAGTAGGTGATCGCTTGACACCAGTAAATTAACGCTGGTTTGTCAAAACGAGTTTCACCATTAAAAAAGGGTGTAATCCAATCACCTGTAACTAGCATTTGCCGGGAAGCTTCTGCAAACAGCGGCTCAGTTTCGTCAATTAAGCCAATATTGCCCAAATTCCAGACAAAGGCGATGTAATTAATCAACAGCAACCACACTGTTGAAATAGTCACAGCAAGGGCTGGACGCTGTTCTATCTTATTAATCCATTGGTCAACAGAGGAGCGATCGCTCAATTTTAGCCTCATAAATTCATACTTATAAATTCATACTTACAGACACGGTAAATGGTGTCTTTCCCTTAAACACAATAATTCAAAAGTCGTTCTTTACTAAGATTCTGTTCTCACAGAAGTCGGGGATCTAAGGAGCGATATTTATGTAACCATGATTGCACAGCAGATTTTAATCCTGCTCTTTCCAGATCTTGAAGACCTTGGGGATCAAAACGATAGAGATAATTAAGTTCAATCAATCATGATAGCTTTAACTTTGTAAGTGATATCATTAACCATAGTTAAATTGTATCTATGGAATAAATTGTATCTATGGAATGTTGTTGAATTTGATCTGATAACAGGTTAACTTATTCTACTGCTGAGATATTTGCTAAGCTCAATTGCAGTGCAAACCGATCCATTTGCGCTTCTGGGAGGGCGTAAGTAAGTTCCACGAGATTCAACTGGGTTGTGTGTGGGAACTACAAAAAATGGATATTTAGGTTTTCGCAAGTTTCCATCCACAGTAACTTGAAATTCTGCCATTGCTTCTAATAGTATTGATTGGGTGCGGGGTTAAGCACGGTTCATTTCATAAGCTAAAACTATGTGAGCAAAAATCGAAGCCTCATGGAAATTAAAGGTTTGTGCGTTGCGGTTTAAAATCGAAATACCTAAGATATCTGATGGTAATAAGTCAGGTGTAAATTAAATTCGTTTGAAGCTGACATCAACAGAAAATGCTAAGGCTTTAGCTAAAGTGGTTTTACCAGTTCTAGGAGAATCTTCTAACGATATGTATCCACCACTAGTAAAGGCAGCTAACAATTTTCTAATTGCTGCTGATTGCCCTTTCATCATTTTCTGAATGTTGTTACCAGTTTTTTGATAAATTTCTCCACCGGACAGTTGAATGTTTGAATCTGCCATAGGTTTGATCAATTTCATTTTTCTCCGCACCTTCAAGCCTACACCTTTTAAGGAGTCAGTAGCAATTGCCATTCTTTAGTTTGGGAATTCCATTCTGGTGAGGAGGTTTCTCCAACAACATAGGGTCCCCAATAGCGTCGGGTGCCATCTTGGGCAAAGGCTACTAAAATGTCTCCCTTTTCTAGTTTTAAATTACCCTCTGGGAGGGATAAAATTAAACCTTTTTGACTACCTTCTTGGGGAGCAAAATCCCAATGGGCTGGAAAATTATATTTAGTTTCGCTGGCTGCGGAGTTTTTGACAGATGAATGTCGCGCTAATAGGGCTAGACGTACAGGTTGATTTGTTTGATTGCTCATTCGCAAACCGCCTAAGCCTTTACTTTTATTAGCTGGGTTTTCTGAAGTGGGTTTTTCAAATTGTTTATGTGTTGCACTTGTGACATTATCTGCACTAGCAGATATCACTTTTTGTGATCCAGTTGGTGGGGCTATCTTTTCTTCTAATGCAGGAGTTTGATCCGTAAGTTTTGATAAAACGTCTGTTTGGTCAGTCTCAAATGATACAGTCAGTCCTAAGCATCCGGCTATCAGTCCTAGTAGTCCCAATGCACAAGTTATAACTGCCAAGTTGCGATACATGGAAGATTTCATAATCATACTTTTTAGAGATAAGATTTTTCTTAGTTCTCAGTTTTAAGGGATATAGATACAAGGAACAAGGCAAGAGAAGAAATTTCTCTCCAGTCCCCACTATCCAGTCACCTTCATGCAAAATACTCGTCTTAATAACCTATTAGATACTATTGCTAGGAGTTTGGGGCAATGGTTTGTTAATCCTTGGCGGCGATTTTCACTGCTGTTAATTTCTTGGTTGTTTGGTTTTTTTCTGGGTTCGGCAGTGTCTACTACTGCTGGACAAAAGGCAGAGTTGGATATTGTTGTAGCTGCTTTCTTAGTCTTACTGACGGAGATTACCAGCAGAATATTTTATAGTCGCAACTTTTTTGCTAGACAAGCAATTTGGGTAGAATCACTCAATTTACTCAAGATTGGTTTTATCTACAGTCTATTTTTAGAAGCTTTCAAGTTAGGTTCTTGATTTCTTTGGGGGTGCTGATTATGACCGATGAGTGGCTAAATGAATTTTTTACTAAAGGTATTACGGATGCCTGTTGGCAAGTTTCTGCACAAGAAGCAGCATTGATGGATTCTGTGAGGGCAAAGATTTTTGGCATTACCCCGGAGAATGTAGCTCAAGTTATTTTAGAGCGATCACACCTACTTAAATCTGTTTTACCTACTTTTAGCCGATTTTGCCAAACTAACCTGCCAATGCTGTCTGAAGCGATGTTACAGGTTTTGTGGGATTTATGGCTACCCCTGGCGATCAAAATTGTTTCAAGTCGTCAAAATTTGGGTAGACCTTTTATCCAGGGGATTTTAGGTGGACAAGGTACTGGTAAAACCACAGTGTGCCAGATTCTGAGTTTGATTATCCAGCAGTTGGGATACTGTACTTTGTGTTTATCTTTAGATGACTTGTACAAAACTTATAGCGATCGCTTGGCTTTAACTCAGCAAGATCCCCGTTTAATTTGGCGCGGCCCACCAGGAACCCACGATATCGACTTAGGTTTAATTTTACTCGATCAGATTCATGAAGGCAAGAGTCCTTTAAGCGTTCCCCGCTTTGACAAATCAGCTTACTCCGGTGCAGGTGATCGCACCACCCCAGAAGTTTTTACCCACGTTGATATAGTCCTATTTGAAGGCTGGTTTGTCGGTGTGCAACCCATTAATCCCCAAACTTTTGATACTGCACCGCCACCCATCGTAACAGATGAAGACCGCGCTTTTGCTCGTGACATGAATCATCAACTCCAAGCTTATTTACCATTATGGTCACGCTTAGATAGCTTAATAGTAATTGATCCCAACGATTATCATTGTTCTTTACAGTGGCGTAAACAAGCAGAAAAGAAAATGATTACTACTGGCAAATCAGGTATGGACGATGCAGAAATAGAAAAATTTGTCAATTACTTTTGGCGCTCATTACACCCAGAATTATTTATCAAGCCGTTACTGAAATCTGCCAAAGTTGATTTAATTGTGAAAGTTGATACTGACCACTCTTTTGGTGCAATATATAGTCATTACTCTTGACATTGCTAAATATATCAACCGAATTAGCTGTAAAACGCTCACAATATAGCTCACCGAATTCTAAAAAAAGCCGGGGATATATAGGACTCCTATATATTGGGTATTACATTTATTTTCACCCACCAACTAGAAAATATATAAAAAAAATAAATTATATATGAAAAATAAATACTTTAACATACCGGAAAATCTCGATCATAGTAAATATGAACAACAACCAATTCACATCCCTGGTTATATACAGGCACATGGTGTACTCCTAGCTTTACAAGAACCAGATCTAAAAATCTTACAAATTAGTGAAAACACAAATCATTTTTTTGGGATTCCCGCAGAATCTTTACTTGGGCAAAACTTAAACTGCCTCTTATCTTCAGAACAAATACAATCAATTACTCATTCCTTACAAGAGGATAAACACGTAGTTATCTACTCGTTAGAAATTACAAATTACAACCAAAAAAAATCTTCAAGATTATTAGGGAGCCTGCATCGTTCTAATGGAGTTCTAATCCTAGAATTAGAACCTCATGCAGCTATCACAGCAAATGCATTAGTAGGATATACTTCTCTTTTAGAAACAGCAATTTTCAACATACGTAACGCCTTCCATTTATCCGATATTCATCGAATAATTACCCAAGAAGTGAGAAAAATAACTCAGTTTGATAGGGTAATGATCTACAGCTTTACCGCAGACTACAGTGGAGTCGTTATTGCCGAAGATAAACAAAGTAATTTAGAAAGTTATTTAGGACTACATTATCCTGCTTTTGACGTTCCTAATCAAGCCAGACAAATTTACCACAAAAATCGGCTGCGAATCATTCCAGATGTTAATTATCAACCTGTGAAAATTATTCCTAGCTATCATCCTCTTAGCAATGAACCCCTTGATTTAAGTTGTGCAATATTAAGAAGTATCTCATCCTGTCATGTAGAATACTTACAAAATATGGGTGTGACTGCTTCAATGTGCATTTCACTAATTCATGAAAATAAGCTTTGGGGTTTAATTGCTTGTCACCATTATTCCCCCAGACATATTGATTATGAAATTCGCAAAATTTGTGAAGTAATTGGTCAATTTGCATCTATTCAATTAGTTAATCGTCGGGAACGAACCTTAAATTTCTATCGTCAAAAAGTCAAATTAATTCAACAAGAACTAAATGAGAATTTAACCAATGAGTTAGATTATATTGGTAAAGTCTTCCAGCGGAATGAAACAAACTTATCAAAATTATTAAAAGCGAATGGCACTGCTGTTTTATTACAAGGACAATTAATGTTAATTGGTAATACCCCATCAGCAGAAGATACGCGGGATCTAGTAGACTGGATATTAAATGAAAAGAATCAACAAGAAATTTTTTACACAGATTCGCTCCCACTACTATATCCAAACGCTAGCAAGTTTCAAGATATAGCGACTGGTATTTTAGCAATTTCAATATTTCTCCATCAGCAGTCTTATCATATTATCTGGTTCAGACCAGAGCAAGTTCAAACTGTAAATTGGGCAGGTAATCCCCATGAAGCAATATCTGTGAACTCACAGCAAGAATATTACCTCACCCCACGTAAATCATTTGAACTATGGAAACAGACAGTAAAACACAAATCACTTGCTTGGCAAATATTTGAAATTGAAGTAGCACAAGAGATGAGAAATAGCCTCATGCTTGCTGCACTAGAGTTTTCCCAATTAGCATTACAACAAGCAGCTGAACAGGCAGAAATGGCCAACCGTGCTAAAAGTCAATTCTTGGCCAAGATGAGTCATGAATTACGAACTCCACTCAATGCCATCTTGGGTTTCACTCAAATATTAACCCGTAATAGCTCATTATCTCAGGAAGATCAAGAAAATTTAGACATCATTAGTCGCAGTGGTGAGCATTTGCTGTCACTAATTAATGATGTGTTGGAAATGTCCAAGATTGAAGCTGGTAAACCGACCCTAAATGAAACCTATTTTGACTTGTATCGTCTCATTTACTCAATTCAAGAAATGTTTGCCCTCAAAGCTGCAGATAAGGGAATAAATTTAATTACTGAATTTGGTGTCGAGGTGAATAAATATATGTTTGGAGATGAAGGCAAACTCAAACAAATACTAATTAATTTAATAGGTAATGCTATCAAATTTACCGTTGTTGGTCATGTTGCTATCAGGGTATCCTGTCCTCAAAATTACGCACCTTTAGCTGTAACAAATGGCAAAATTGTAATTGAATTAGCAGTAGAAGATACAGGTGCAGGTATTGCTCTTGAAGACCAGGAATTAATTTTTGAAGCATTCCTCCAGTCCAAAGGTGGAAGACAGTTTATGCAAGGTACTGGACTGGGATTAGCTATTAGCCGTCAATTTGCCAGACTCATGGGAGGTGACATAACAGTTAAGAGTATTTTAGGTGAGGGTACAACCTTTACTTGTCGTGTTCAACTCAGTCTTGCTCATAAGGGAGATATCATTTTTCCTATTAAAAATACCAAAAGAGTTGTTGGTCTAGAACCGGGACAACCTAGATACAGAATCTTAATTGTTGAGGACATTTTAGAAAATCGTCTTTTACTAGTTAAATTACTAGAATCTGTTGGGTTAGATGTACGTGCAGTAGAAAATGGTTTACAAGCAATTGATATTTGCCAAGAGTGGGAACCCCATCTGATTTGGATGGATATACAAATGCCAGTGATGAACGGGTATGAAGCAACCAAGCAAATCAGAGCCATGAATCAAGGAAAAAATATCATCATGATTGCTCTAACTGCAAGTGCTTTTGAAGAAGATAAACAAGCTATTTTACAAGTCGGTTGTGACGATATTATTTCTAAGCCTTTTGAAGAAAAAATGCTCTTTGAGAAAATGGCTCAGTATCTGAATTTACACTATATCTATGCAGATATTCATCAGCAACAGAAACAAAATAAGCTGAACACTGATTATAGATTAATAAAATTGAGTAACTCTGATTTACAGGTTATGGCACCATTTTGGATTGCTCAGGTTCATGCAGCAGCCATGGTGATTGACGATGCACGACTTTATGAACTTTTTGAACAAATACCCGCGGAACACGGACAACTAGCTGATGTATTAAAAGATTTAGTTTATAACTTCCATATAGAAACAATTATTAACCTCACTGCTCCTGACTAAAATCAAATTAAATTTAATTATGTTTTCATCTGATTACGAACACAATTTCGGACAAATTTTAATTGTTGATGATAATCCAGACAATCTCCGTTTATTATCCAGAATGTTAGAATCAAAAGGATTTAAAGTAAAAAAAACAGTTAGTGGAGAAATTGCTATACAAGCAGCAAAGATAGAACCTCCTGATTTGATTTTACTAGATATTAATATGCCAGATATGAATGGCTATGAAGTGTGTAGACAATTAAAGTCTCAAGAAAAGACTGCTAATATACCTATAATTTTTATTAGTGCTTTAGATCAGACTACTGATAAAATTATAGCCTTTGAAATTGGTGGAGGAGACTACATTACAAAACCTTTTCAAGAATTAGAAGTATTAGCAAGAGTGAGAAATCAAGTTGATATTTACCAGCAAAACCAGCAACTTATTCAACAAAACAAACTTTTACAACGAGAAATCAAAGAACGTCAACGATTTGAAGCAGCGTTGCTGGCAGCAAATCAGCAATTACAACTTTTTGTTTTTCTCGATGGATTAACAGGAGTTGCCAACCGTAGAAAATTTGATGAATATTTAAATTTAGAATGGCAAAGACTCGCTCGTGAAAAATTGCCCCTGTCTTTATTATTATGTGATGTAGATTTTTTTAAAAATTATAATGATACTTATGGTCATTTAACCGGAGATGATTGTTTAAAGCAAATTGCTAAAACACTTAAATTATCAGTTAAGCGGCCATCTGACTTATTAGCTCGTTATGGTGGTGAAGAATTTGCAGTAATTCTTTCCAATACCAATGATAAAGGAGCTATTTACTTAGCTGAAGACATTCGACAAAAAGTATATAATCTCAAGATTCCCCACGCTCAATCTAAAGTCGATAATTTTGTTACTTTGAGTATAGGAGTTGCAACTATTTTCCCTAATATGCAAATTGCTCCCAATACTTTAATTGAAGTTGGAGATCAAGCACTCTATACTGCCAAGGCGCAAGGTAGAAACAAGATTGTATCCAAAAATTTGATGTCATGAAGATAGAGGAGAATTAAAAATTAAAAATTAAAAATTTAATTTAACTCTGGGGAAGTGGGAATAAAGAACCGCATGGGTGTCAAGTTGTTAACCTCTATAGAACTGACAATAATTCCTTGATGGTACAAACCCCTGGATTGATTTATTTATGGAATTAATCCGAAATCCAAAATCTTGGTTACGGCTAATCAGGATTTACAATACGGTGATCTCTTAGACCCTCTGACGAGATTGGCCAATTGGAAAAAGTTTGATGAGTATTTAAATTTACAATGGTAAAAACTTTCTCATGAAAAATCACCCATTTCTCTATTAGTATGCAATGTGGATTTTTTCAGGAAGTTTCTTCATACTGATGATCATTTAAAAACAGACAAATGCTTACAACTATTAGCTACAGAAATTAAATCAGTAGTTAAACGTTCAACTGATTTAGTAGCCCGTTATGAAAATAAACAATTTGCTGTAATTCTCGCTAATACTGATTCTCAAGGTGCTGTTTATGTGGGTACGTTGATCTAAGAAAAAGTAGATTATTTGAAAATATATCACTTTCAATTTAGAAACAATTAACCTTTTACCTTGAATATTAGGACTAGCAACTATTTTTCCTAATGTTAAAATGCTTCCAAACTCTTTAGTTGATATGCTGGAAAAACCTATTGACACTATAAAAGTATAAAAGATTCCCTCTAACCAATACTACTCAGTTAAGATGCACATTTTCTGAAGATATCCCTTATTTCCTCTAAAAAAATGGGACAATAGAGGTATCTTAGCCTCCATTAGGGGATGAATAGTATTGCCAGACTAATACATTAAAGAGGCGTACATTAGTCGGGTAGTATGTTACTGAAATTGTTGAACTAAATCATAAAAAGGTTGCCAATTATCTGCTTCTATTATCGGTTCCCAAATTGATTCAATTACAGGTCTTAATAAATTAGCTTGTGGATTATATTTAGTTAAATTTTTGGCAATTATTAACATTTGTTCAGGATCAAAGTTATTGAGAATTTTATTATAAAGTACACACCAATTACCGAAAAGTGCAGATGAGCCTAAAGCTGGAAAAACTTCAGAATCATTCATCACATAAGCCGGCTCATCACGCCATTTACTTGAAAAAGTACGAGTCATATGTGTGAAGAATTGATGATAACTAACTTGACTATCTTTTAAGAAGGTAATTGTCAATTCCAATAAATCATCAGCTTCTGTAAAATACAAATTATCAAACCCTAATTTTTTCAACATCAAATTTTGATATTCCACCTGATAACATTCGGTAAATTTAGATAGACCATTTTGTAAATCGCCTATATCAATTACTGCCTTTAACGGTTCTTGCAGCATTTCTAAATTCAAATGACAAATACTCGGTTGCTGACCGTAACAATAGCGTCGATAATAATCGAAATATGCAGCGGTGAAGTATAAATCATAAGTAGGAATAAAGGCATAGGGTCCATAGTCAAAACTCTCCCCTGTAATTGACATATTATCAGTATTCAAGACTGCATGACAAAAACCTGCCGCCATCCACTGTGCTACTAACTCTGCTACTCGCTGCACTAATTCTGCATAAAATAGGGCATATTTATCATGTTCATTAATTAGGTTTTGGTAATATTGCTCAATCACATGATCTAACAATTTTTTAGTTAAATCAGGACGTTTTAAATAGTGCAGTCTTTCAAAAGTTCCAAACCGGATATGAGATTTACTCATCCGTATTATTACTGATGAACGAGTAGGGGAAGGTTCATCTCCACGCCATAAACCTAGTCCGGTTTCAATCATGCTCAAACAGCGGGAGGTTCTGACCCCTAAACGGTTAAGTGCTTCGCCTGCAAGAACTTCCCTGACTCCACCTTTGAGTGTGAGCATACCGTCACCAGCACGGGAGTAAGGTGTTCTCCCAGAACCTTTTGTACTAAAGTCGTATAATTCGTGATCTTTTCCCCGTATTTGTCCATAGAGAAACCCTCTACCATCACCCAAATGTGGGTTATATTCACCAAATTGATAACCGTGATAACGCAATGCTAAAAAGGGTTTTCGTTGTTGAAATTTACCAAAAGCGGTAATAAAATCTTCATTTTTTACTAGTTGTGGATCAAGTCCTAAACGGGGTAATAATGCATTATTGCGCCAACGCAGAATATGTTGAGGAAATTCCTCTGGGGCAACTTCGTCGTAGTAATCATTACCTAGAGATTCTAAGGCGCTTTCGTAGTTGAGAGATAGTAAAGGATTACTAGAATTTTTATAATTTGGAGTTTCAGCCAGTGTCATTATCAGCCATTTTTAATTATTCTTATCTTTATCTTACATCTGACATGATTGGGGACTAGTAATTCGTAATTCGTAATTATCAGGATTCATATCCCCGAATTCTTTAACGAGTCGGGGATCTTGTTGTTAAGTATACTCCTGACTCCTGATAGCTATACTCCTGAATTCCTTGTAAGGATTCAGCTATCAGCACTCAGTCTTTTCAGGCTAACGCCAAAAGTACCTATTTGATAATTAACCAATTTCTTCAACATTCTGACTCCTGACTCCTGAATTCTTACAATTTCTCTAAATATGATTTCCAGTTATAATTAGTCAAACTGGTGAGAATATGATCTTCCCAATTACCATTAATTAATATATAATCTCTAGCATATCCTTCAATTACAAAACCCATTTTTTTTAGCACGTTACCACTACGGCGATTGTGTGGCACATAATTTGCCATGATGCGATGAAAATTTAATTCTTGAAAGATATATTCTGTGCTGGCTTTTAAGGCTTCTGTCATGTAGCCATGACTTTGTGCTGTTTCTGCTAGACTATATCCAACATTACAAAAACTAGCTGCTCCCCGCACAAAACTACTAAAATTGACAACGCCAATAATTTTTGTGCGGTTGATTTGGTGATATATAAATAATCTTAAGGCGCAGCCGTGAATTAATTCCAGATGATATTGTTCGATTTGATATTGCCAATATTCTGCTGTGAAAAAACCATCAACCCAAGTTGGTGAAAATGGTGTAAGATAGGCTTTATTAATAGTAAAATATTGGACAATTTGTGGTATATCTTCGGGAATCGCCACTCTTAATAAGAGACGATTGGTTATGATTAGTGGCAGTTCTGATTTCATACACTAGGATTATTAATTTTGTGTATTTTAGTAACAAACTACAAAAGGATAGTGAAGGTGGGAATACGCTACGATTGGCAGCAAGATGAGATTTTGGCAATATATAATACACCATTTCTAGAGCTTATTTATCAAGCTGCTAGTGTGCATCGCCAATTTCATGACCCAAAACAAATACAAGTTTGTAAGCTTATCTCTATTAAAACAGGTGGTTGCCCCGAAGATTGTGGTTACTGCGCTCAATCTTCCCACTATAAAACAGAGGTAAAGCCGGAAGCACTGTTAGAAAAAGAAACCGTGATTAGCATCGCTCAAAAAGCGAAAGAAACTGGTGTCAGTCGCGTCTGTATGGGTGCTGCGTGGCGGGAAGTGCGGGATAATTCGCAATTTGAGGAAGTCCTGGATATGGTAAAGGATGTTACTTCCATGGGTTTGGAGGTATGCTGTACTTTGGGGATGCTAAATACGAATCAGGCCAAGCGGTTAGAGGATGCCGGACTTTATGCTTATAATCATAACTTGGATACTTCCCAGGAATATTATAGTGCAGTGATTACTACGCGCACTTATGGCGATCGCTTGAATACAATTGAAAATGTCCGCAAAACTCATGTTACTGTCTGTTCTGGTGGCATTCTCGGCTTGGGTGAAAGAGTGGAAGATCGCGTAGGAATGTTGTACACGCTATCCAATTTACAGCCCCATCCAGAGTCTGTACCGATTAATATTCTCTCACCAGTTCCTGGTACACCGTTGGCTGATCAACCGGAAGTAACAATTTGGGATGTAGTGCGGATGATTGCTACCGCTAGAATTGTCATACCTACTTCTGATATCCGTCTAAGCGCAGGTAGAGCAAAACTTTCCCAAGTTGAACAAGCTTTATGTTTTATGGGGGGGGCTAATTCGATTTTCTCCAGCGATGACAACAAAATGTTGACGGTGACAACTCCTTGTCCTGATTATGATGCAGACCGGGAAATGCTGAATTTACTCGGTTTAGAAATGCGTCCACCATTCCAAAAACAGGAGAAAAAATCTCCTGCTTTGACTGTGTAGATCCTGATAAAAAAATACTAATAATTGCTAAAAATTGTCCGCATTTTCTTCCTGCTTCATACCTACCGTGTACACACAAGTCCTACCTGTCTTCGTTTCAGCTTATTTCGCCCTCTAAATCCCCCAATGATGGGCGACTTTGAAAATTCTTGTTACCCCAGAATTGGGAGTGAGGAGGCCGTTCGGTGGGGGCTTGGCTATATTCGATCACTTGTGTGTACATGGTAGCTCTTACTTATACTCCCACTGCAATCTTCACCTTTTCCCATTTACCAGTTACAACCAACCATTTACCACCAGAAGGGGCTAAAGTCACACCCCGACGCATAGGTTTGACAGGAATATTATCAACTAATTCCAAATCTAGCTGCGATAAAACTGTGGCTAAAACCAACTTCATTTCAAACATAGCGAACGCCATACCAATACAGATACGATTCCCACCACCAAAAGGAAGATATTCATATTGTGAATATTGACGTTCTAAAAAGCGTTCTGGTTTAAATTTTTCCGGTTCTGTATATAAATCAGGACGACGATGAGTTAAATATATGCAAGGTGCAAGTAAAGTACCTGGTGCAAATTCATAACCCATAATTCTCGTTGGTATTTTAACTATGCGAGGTAAAGTGATCATCACAATCGGATAAATGCGTAATGTTTCTTGGCAAACGGCAGTCAGATAAGGCAAACGATAAATTTCATTTAATCCTGTATTTTCAGTAATACTATTTAATTCATTAATCAGCTTTTCTCGAACCGTGGGTAAATTATGAACCCAATATAATGCCCATGTTAAAGCTGAAGCGGTAGTTTCATGACCAGCTACCAACAAAGTCATTAATTCATCACGCAATTCTATATCTGTCATTCCTTCTCCATTTTCATCCTGGGCTAACATCATTAAGGAAAGGAGATCAGTGCGAGATGAATCAGGATTGTTTCTGCGTTCCTGAATTTCAGTGTACAGAATCTGATGAATTTTTTCTCTTTCACGCAGGAATTTTCCCCAAGGACTCCAAGCCCCTAAATCTACTTGTAATGCAGGAAAAAAAGTGACAGCAGAACGCAAAGGAGAACCTGATAAATCCAGTAAAGACGCTACAAGTTTTCGTAATTTTGTCAAACGTTCTCCTTCACACAAGCCAAATACAGCTTGTAAAATTACCCGCAGAGAAATTTCTTGCATGGAATCCCGCACAGAAAAAGGTTGCCCAAGTTGCCAATTACTAATTACTTGTTTTGTAATGTTAGTGATAATTTGTGCGTAGGCTTTCATTCGTTCTCCATGAAATGGAGGAGTTAATAATCTCCTTTGATGTTGGTGAGTTGCTCCATCTATTAATAGTAAGGAGTTATCTCCAACTAAAGGTTTAATCAGTTTATTTGATCTTCCTACATAAAAATAATCAGGAGGAGTTGTAAAAACTTCTTGAATCCCTTGGGGGTTGCTAATAAATACTATTGGTTCTACATTTGTTAGCTGAAGTGCAAAAAGATCTCCGTGAGTCTTGGCAGATGTTTCCATGAGTTGCAAAGGATTGGAAACCCATTGCAGACGCTGAATAAATCTGGGAATTTCTGAGCTAGGTGGGAGTTGCATGACGAAAATTACTATCAATTTATTTTCTGACTAGGCTAACAAATCTACCAATAAATGCCAAATATTTCTCCAATATCTACCTTGAGGTTATTCCTACTTAAATGTAGACTCGATTAAGTTTGTAAAGGAGCAATGATTTTTTATACAAATTTATACATAAATCTATGATAGATGTTTATATTTTGGATTTGTTGGTGATTGCTCTACTTTTACTGATTGTTACTTTAGGATCAGGTTGGATTTCCCGTCTACCTCTTTCTTTCGCTATGATCTACCTAATGGTAGGGTTTTTTTTATGACCTTATGGTACAGGGTTGATTCAATTACGTAGTCATGAATTATTCAATTACCTAGTCATGAATTATTCAATTACCTAGTCATGAATTATTCAATGCCGCATTGCTGGAAAGATTAACTGAATTTGTTGTGATTATTTCTGTTTTTAGTTCTGGCTTAAAAATAGTTCCACTTCTCCAGTGGAAGTTTTGGAATATTACAGCACGACTGATTGGATTGTTAATGCCAATTTCCATCTTTTCGCTGGCTGCTGTGGGGAAATTATGGTTAGGGATGAATTGAGGAGAGGCAATTTCATTAGGTGTAATTCTGGCACCAACTGACCCTGTATTAACCTCCGAGGTGCAACTGACAGATACAAATGAAGATTATGAGTTACGCTTTGGTTTAACTTCTGAGGGAGGCTTAAATGACGCTTTAGCTTTTTGGTTTGTTTATTTTGGCATTTATGTCCTTAAAGATAGTAATTGGCATAACTGGTTGGGAACATGGTTTGTAGTAGATTTAATATGAGTGATCGCATCTGGGATAGTTATGGAGCTGATTATTCCTTAGACCTGTCGGGAAAATTAACTTGGTGTCAAAAAAATGGTAGACGGTCAAAATTCCCTTATACTAAAAGGAAAAATCCACTGAATTATATTCGAGAATGTCCACATCTTAGAAAACAAATACTGGGAATAACTAACCATAAGTTTCAACACTGGTTAGCCCAAGCTGAAATGCAGCATAAAAAACTTCAAGCTGAGATGGAAAGTAAAAAGATACGTATAAATCAGAAAGGAGGAGGGCGGAAACCGAAACTAGAGATAAA
>ERZ1034415.61-NODE-61-length-26489-cov-39.869638_pt1 | contig 26489 bp, 30 predicted proteins | sample MGYA00520582_ERZ1034415 | MGnify/ENA primary metagenome ERZ1034415 (study PRJEB33736, sample SAMEA104288483) | Azolla nilotica | place: Sudan | collected 1982 | study: EMG produced TPA metagenomics assembly of the PRJEB19522 data set (Is there foul play in the leaf...
ATTAAGTGGATTTTTCCTTTTGGTAGACGGTCAAAATTCCCTTCTACCATTTTTTGACACCAAGTTAATTTTCCTGACAGGTCTAATTGTTAGTTGCTTGTCAGCAAATTAATGAGATAGAAGATACCCATGCAATATATGTAGACGTTAGTTTGTATACATATATTTCCAAAATAACTACTGGCGTTCTAACTGAAATTGCAGGTCTATAACTTGCTGAACTCATGAAAGATAGTGAAGATGACAATGTTATACAATCCATTGATTTAATTCGTAAGCTGGCAAATGGTTATACATAACTATGATGATAGCGACTATTATGAGGAATCTGATTATTATGAACCAGTGATTAGTGTCCAAGGTATTCTTCCTAAGAAAATAGAGGGGTATGGAATAAAGTTAGAGTTAGTAAGAACAGTCAATAACTTAACTAAGTTAACACCTGAAAAATATGGAAATCTGGTTATTGTATCTGATCGATTAGATGGAATTAACGATGCCCAAAAATTTATGCAACTTGTATTACCAGATGAGAAATAAATATCATCTGCGGGTATTGCCCTAGTTCTAGTACGTCTATTAACAGCGGTTTATACTAACTATCGTGATACAGTTGATTATAGTTTATAATACCTGTATTACCAGCCTTTATTGATATAAAAAATGACGCAGAGTCTTATATTCTCTTTGAGAATATTATTCAAACTCGCTGATCTGAAATCTTTATAGAAGAAGTAGCAATTAAAGCATGATTCCGTTTGGAATCTTTAACAGCAGACTGTGATAATCAGTTGTTGAGAATGCAATATCATGAAATTTATAGTTTGCTGAAAATGACATCAAAAAAAAGGAGTTATTGAAATAACTGGAGGAAAGCATAACTTTAAGCGCCTCAAAGACATCAAAGACACTGACTATTTTGAAAGATTTGATGGATGCTGGTTTAATTTTGCAATCTTAGTGAATGAAAATATTAAACCTGCTGAAATTATTGCATTTGATTTTGAAATCAGATTTTTAGAAGATAACCCAACAAAATTTTTATGCTTTGACTTGAACAGACCTGAAGATAATAATGAAGGTAAAGGAAAACTATTTTATATACATCCAGGTAATGATGACTTAATGATTCATGGTTCCCCAATATCACCACTGGAAATTCTACATTTATTCTTATATGACTTAAAAAAGCCTGAACCTCCTCGCACTTAACAGCAAAGGAAAAAATATAGAAAATGTATACACACTGTATTATAAGTCCCTAAACAATTAATTGATATAATTAATCCATAATTCGCAAATAGATTCAAACCCTGAAACCCTGATATTTTGATGGAATCTTAATTTTGAATTTTGAATTTTGAATTTCGAATTTTGAATTTGTATTACTCACCCAAATCAATCGCGGGATTCTTACTAAGAAATCCCCTGGGCATCATTTTAAAACTCACTTCAGTATAGGCATGACTGGCCAATCTTCAGGACGAGGAAGCTGACTGATACCCATTGTATACCACACCACAATATCTTCATTTGCTAAAGATTCATTATCAGCAATATATTTTGGTAAACCTTCCCCTAATTTGCTTTGATTAGGATAATCACCACCTGCATACATTTCACCATCTTTATATTTTGTCACCCAAAAATTATGAGATGCAAAATTAGCTTTCTCTCTAATATTTTCACCTTCCACAGCATACATAATTGTATTTCTACCAGGTGTTAAAATATATGCAGTAAGAACATCTAATTTATTCTGTTTATCTGCATTAGCTATTATCCATTCTCGACTATGTTTGATGTCGGCATCTCGCACAGCATTTTTCCCATGGTTAATTGAGTATCTGCCAAAGTAATAGCATTACCTAAAGGATTTGTATCACTTATTGGTAGAGAATTAATATTCATTTCCATGACAGAATTCTTCTGTGCATCTACATCTAAATCTGGACGATACTTAAAAAAGTGTTGATGATTTACACCACAGATATTTTTAGCTCATAACCGCCCCAAGGATGGATTTTCATTTTGTGTGTTTACATTTGTTCCCTGTGGTAAATCAATTTCTGTTAATTCATTTTTAATTTCTAAAGTTCCATCTTGGTGAAATATCCAATTGAGGATGTAATCATAATTATCAACTGTGGTAATTATTGATATTACTAATTTCCGATTACGACGTACACAATTTTTTTTATTATGATAACTAAAATGTTTCCAAAGTACGCCATTATCTTTTTCATAAATACCAATTGTCCCTGGTACTAGATAAGATTCTCCCTCACCGTTAGCAAACACAGCATCTAATAAAATACCATTTTCAGGAATTTATTTGCCTAATTATAATTTATTGGCTAATAATGCAATGTTGTATTCTCCCAGATCAAAAGCGTTACGAAATGACCAATTAGGATCTGGCTCACCATAAGGAACTACCTTTTCCGAAAGGCTACCACGATAAAGAACAGCTCTGGATTTTTCAGCATCTTGATAATTAACAAGATATAAAACTAAACCTTCACGGGGGTGCATTAAATAACGAGAATGCCAACCTTGCCAAGAAATTTCATTACCTTGAATTTTGAAAGTTGTTCCTTCAGGTTTAACAATTGTCAATGGCTTTGGTGCGGGAATTGATTTCTTAAAAGTGGAAAGATCATAGTCCCAGGTTTCTTGGGAAAAAGCGACGACACCACGATCAATAAAACTATCAACTCTACCTTTATTTAAATTAACTGTCTTTATTTAAATTAACTGTAATTAAAACTCCTTCAATGGGATGAGCAAAATAATTCCCATATTGACCTCTATGTTAGGAGAACACTCGACAAATACGATTACCTTTTTTTGTTCTTCTGATGTGAGTATTCCTAGTGCCCAACAACTGATTTGGACTTGATCAAAATCTTTGATTCCCTGTTTTTCCATGGCATTGTGCCAACGTGAGTCAGATTTAACTACTTCTTCTGCAAGTTGATAATCTAGTGGTAAAATGGCTGCTTGAACCTGGGGTATTGCTTGCCACTTAGTGAGGGTTTTTTTATTTAAATAAACTATTACTACAAAGGTTTGATTAAGTTCACGTTCATAAATTTGTAAAAATACCTGGCGTGGAAATCGTTGACCAGGTTGGAAATTTAAAACTGCTTTTTTATCAGGTTCTTGCAAAGTTATCATGGAAAAAAATGCGGCTTCGCTTAATCTTTTTTTCCCGTTGTAATATTTCTACTGCGGTATTAACTTCTCTTTCTGTTTAGGGGTTGAGAGGATGAAGTGTGATGATTTCCTGAGCAAATGTAATCTGAGGAGAACTTAGCCAGAAATCAAAACTCACGAAGGTAGCGATCGCTAACCTAAAAAAACGATGTAAACTCTGAATCATACTGTTTAAGAACAAAATACATGTATGCTTTTGCTCAAAAACAGTAAAATTACAATAATAACCAGCGGTCAGTGGTCAGCGGTAAAATCCTTTTACTTTTGTACTTCCGTTACCTGCAATACGCTGTATATGGCATTGTTCTTACTTTTTGCGTTTCTGTAGCTCTGGATGAAACTAAATTGTATCTTTATGCAGACACTAAGCGCCGTAAAGATTCAGCACGGCGTTTTGCTGTAGCGTTATTAGGAGCAAATTTCAATACTTCTTCATACATTTGCAACGCCTGAGCAGATAATTTTTTCTTCTCGTAAGCATGACCAAGATTATTCAAGGCTACTACATAATGGGGTTTCAATTTCAGTGCTTCTTTATACTGACGAATAGCTAAATCATATTGTTCTTGGGCGAAGTAAACATAACCCAATCCGTTGTAAACTGGGGCAATATTTTCTTCTCCTTCTTCCTCAGCAGCTTTGATGGCCTTTTGAAATAGGGGTATGGCCTGAGTAAAAACTTTTTTTTCGGAATAAATACTGGCTAATTCGTAGTATTCTTGGGCTGTACCTTTTTCTTTTGTTAATTTGGTTTTTAATTGAGAAAGAGAGTTTTCCAGTTTACGAGTTTTGAAAACCTCGCGAACAACACTCACTGCTGTAAATGCGAGTAAAATGACGAAAATTGAGAGATAAACAAGGACTAGGTTATTATCCATTGGCTGAAATATAGACTATTAAATGTTTCTTCTTGATCTATTTTGTCAGTTGTTGGTTGTTATCTTTCAGTTGTTAATGTTTTCTCCTGACTATTACCCAATCCCCAATGCTGTGTACTTTCTTTGAGCCAACCTGTAGCTATATAACGTGCTATCGCTTCATTGACCGACCTTCTAAACTCATCGTACTGCAAACCCTTGGCCATGACCACAGATAAGGGTTCAGTTGATAGTTGGCTGGGTAAGATGTGATATTTAGGATATTCTTGTACCCAACCGCTAAGAAGGCTATTATCAGCCGCAAAAGCATCAACAGCATTACTTTCTATTTTTTCTTGTGCTTGGGCATAAGAGCTAACGCCTATTAACTCAGACATAGGTATAAAAGATTTTACATAAAAGATAGTACTTGAATTATTGAGGACAGCTATTTTACGTTGATATAAATCTTTTAAGTGATTGATAGAAGTATCTTTAGTAACTATTGCAGCGCCATCATAATAGTAAGGAACACTGAAACTAACAATGCGTGAGCGTGATTCAGTGGCTGTAACGTTGGCAATAGCAAGGTCAATTTTATTTTCGACAATGACAGGTAAGCGATCGCTATTAGCCACAGGTTGGAATTTCACAGCATCTGGTTTACCCAGCAAATCACTTGCTAAACGCTTGGCTAAATCAATTTCTAAGCCTTGTAAATTGCCCTTATCATCTCTAAATCCCAAAGGACGTAGGTTATCTTTTACGGCCACAGTCAAATAACCACGCTTTTGAATTTCTGGGAGAGTTGCGGCAGATGCAACCAAATCTGTCCCCAGAGAAAACAAGCACAAAATTAAAATTAAGATAGCAGATAATACCGGATGTAACCGATTCATAGTAAACCTGTGCTTTGCTTCAATTAAAAATTCAATCAAAAATCCCAATGGGTTGATAATTTTTAATTCCCCGCAGGGGACATCTGTTACTGAAAAAATGGGTTTAAAGCCCCGTGCTTCTAGGACGGCTTTTTGATGATAGAATGTTTTGGGTAGAAGTTTTCCACGTAAAATGTTCTTCTTGGAGTTCAAAGCTAAGGGGCTGGCAACTGAATACAATGCTGTTGATGAGGCAATTATAAAGGCTCAATTTGTCCGCAATAAGAGTATCTTTTTTTGGATGGATAATTGAGGTGTAGCGCAGAAAGAGTAGAGTTATACCGCCTTAGTAAAACACTCCGAGAAGAGTTTCCCTTTGTTAAAGCTTTGAACTCAAGTGCTTCCCAAGCCTCTATCGAAAGAGCCTATAGTTCCATAGTTCGGTTCTACGACAACTGCAAGAAGTCTATTCCCGGCAAAAAGAAAGGGATATCCAAGGTTTCAGAAAAATTGTTGCTCAGTTGAATACAAGACACCTGGGTGAAAATTATCTGATGCTAGGAAGCAAATAACTTTCACCGACAAGACAAAAAGGATATTAGCAAACTGAAACTTAAAGGAACTTCGGATTTCAACTTCTACCCATTAGACTAGATAAAACTGGTTAGGTTGATAGGTCGGGCGGATGGCTACTATATTCAGTATTCAGTTTTTAATTAGTATCAGAAAACAAAGTAGAAGCACAGCCCACAGGTAAGACCGTTGGGTTTAGATGTAGGACTCAAATAGTTCTATACCGATAGCAATGGTAACACCGAACCTAACCCCAGGTTTATCGTACTAGCCAAAAAAGGCTCTGCCAATCGTAAAAAGGCCATTAATCGACTAGGGCGAATACACCTCAAAATAAGTAGGCAAAGTGAATAACACGCCAAGAGAGTGGCGCGTTGCATAATCCAACCTCATGATTTAGTCGCCTAGGAAATTTAGTCGCCTACGAAGATTTGAGGATTAAGAACTAAGTTAAAGATCACTGTCTTGCCAAGTCAATTAATGATGCTGGTTGGTATCAGTTCAGAAAATGGTTGGAGTATTTTGGGGTAAAGTTTGGCAGAATAACTGTTGTAGTTAATCCTGCCTACACTTCCCAGGAATGCTCTAACTGTCGTGCGATAGTCAAAAAGTCTTTGTCAATGAGAACCCTTTGTCAATGAGAACCCACGGTTGCAAATTTGGGTTTGTTTTAGACCGAGACTGGAATGCTGCTATCAACATTCTGAAATTAGCCTTGATTACCGTAGGGCATACGGGAACTTGGATCTTAGATCTGAACGCTTCAAGAGATTCGACCACCACTGTGATTGGAGCAATCCTATCACAGCAAGTTAGGTCTTGTAATGAAGAATCCCCACTCCTTGAGGTTGGGGAGTGTCAAATCCGCTATTTATCCGTGTTACCTTTATCCGTTAATTAAGCTTTAACAGAATTTGCCAGTTCTGCGACTTTAGCAAAGCTTGCAGGATCAAGAACTGCCAATTGTGCCAACATTTTGCGGTTAAGTTCAACGTTAGCTTTTTTGAGATTACCAATTAACTGGCTGTAGCTCAGACCATTTTGTCTAGAAGCCGCGTTAATACGAGTGATCCACAGACGGCGAAAATCACGTTTTTTCTTTTTCCGATCGCGGTAAGCACTACGAAGCGCCTTCATCACCTGTTGGTTAGCGGTTCTAAACAGAGTTGAGTGAGAACCACGAAAACCTTTAGCTAATTTGAGAATCTTATTGCGGCGTTTACGAGCTACATTACCGCGTTTTACCCGGGTCATATCTTACTACCTAAAGAATATTTTACAAATAAGGAAGCATAAAGCGTACATTCTCTGCATCGCGTTCATTAACAATTGCCATCTTAGACATATTGCGCTTTTTGTCAGCAGACTTGTGTTCAAGAAGGTGGTTTTTGAAAGCCTTGCGACGGACGATTTTACCTGTACCTGTGGCACGAAATCGCTTTGCCGCTGCTTTACGAGTTTTGAGTTTAGGCATGGGGATGGCTTTGATTCGACACAATCCCTCATTGTATACTAAGAGAACCTAATTTAAACAATTGAGAGTTATTTTTGTAAAGCTGTGCTGACTTTCGGATCTAAAAGGATGCGTGAACCGGTTTGATCTACATGATAAATCCAAGATGCTTGATTAACTCTCACAACCACTTCCCAACCGTTAATAGGGTCAAACTGTTGAGTACAGACTTCACCAAAGTTGAACACACAACCATTACTGAAAGTTTTTTGTGTAGAACGAATGATTTTTATAGCACGAGTTTGTAAATTAGAACGTTTATAAGCATCACTCAAAACTTTTTCAGCGATTTGTTCTGGTAGTTCAGAACCCTTAGAGGTAGTAATTTTTGGGTCAAGAACGATTTGTGAACCGGATTTATCTACATGATAGGTCCAAGATTCTCCTTTTACCTTCACAATTAGTTGCCAACCTTCTACGGGGTTAAACAATTGACTACAGACTTCATCAAAATTAAACACACAGGAATTACTGAAAATTTTTGTTGTAGAGCGAGTAATTTTTATGGCACTTTTTGGTAAACCATAACGGCTAGCTGCATCTGTGATCACTTTATCCGCAATGCTTTTTGGCAGTTGGGAAACATCAGATATATTAATTTTAGGGTCAATCAAAATTTGGGAAGATTGACTAACATGATAAGTCCAAGATTGTTCTTTAACTCTGACAATGACCACCCAACCCTGAATAGGTCTGTATTCCTTAGTACAAACTTCCTTAAACTCAAATATACAGCGGTTTCCAAAGGTTGTCGGTGTGACTTGAGAAATTTTCAAATGAGCGATTTTCACCCCAGAACGCAGGGAAGCATCCCTTAGCACAGCCGTAGAAATATCTCCGGGTAAAGTATTTTGGGCGATTTGTATCTGTTTAGCTCCAGGAATAGCTACAGATGTATTATTGTTAGCAACATCCACTCCACAAGCCAGTATACTGCTTAAGACAAGAGTTAAAATAACAGACTGAGATAATTTAGAGTTATTTTTCAGATGAGATAACATAGATATTTTTTCCAAATCTTTAGATAGATACAAACTTATTTACTATTTTTATCATAATTTTCTTCCCGAGATTGTTAATTGATAATCGGCAATATGAACCGACATAAAAACTACTATGTCTTCGTTCCGACTGACCATATTCTTTGATACAAGCAATATATTTCTGTATTCCTTTAAAGCTGTGGATATCAAAATGACTGGAGAACGTAGGGAATTTAGGGCATACAGGGTAATTACTGTACCTACTAAGGTAGCTGCGCAATTAACATAACTTGCACTAACTTCTCTAAAGAATAGGAGTTGGAGATGGTGAAACTAAAAAGTAATACCAAAAGTGGGATATGCGTGCCTAAAAAAGCTACTAATATAAAGAATAGGAGTTGGAGATAATGAAACTAAAAAGTAATACCAAAAGTGGGATGTGCGTGCCTAAAAAAGCCACTAACATAATCTTGGCTATATAATTTTCTTAACGAATCTAAAACAACTTAGGGATGAATATAGATGAAGTTTTTAACTGTGTCGCATAACTTTTGATACATTTTGTGTTAAGATTTATATTTTTATAGGAAAACAGGAAAATTTGTGATCCTGTTCGGTAAATTTAAAACTCTAATTTTTAACATTCCCAATTTGTTTTCTGAAGTTTCTATAGTTTTGGATTACTGCGATTTTTGTAAGAAAAACTACAATGTCCCCAACTTTTTGGAAAGGTCGGGGCTATATTCATAGCGAAGATAACAAACGGACATGATATCTTTATTAAGATATATTCTTGGAGAATTGTCGTTTTAAAGCGGTAAATACTGGACAAGGGGCTGAAGCTTGTAAATTATCAGGTTGACTCCAAGTAAATGGTGCTTGATGCGCCGCAGACATCCATAAAAGTCTTTTTGCCCTGGTCATAGCAACATACAATAAACGGTATTCCTCGGCCACTTTGAGGTATTTGGCTTGTTCCCAAGCTTGGCTTACATTGGGTATAGTTTCTGTTTGTTGATGAAGTCCGGCCCGAATTTGGGTGCGTGCTACTTCTGATAAGGTAAAATCGCCTAAAAATTGGCTTTGGGGAGGAACCCAAAATTTACCAGGAATTAAGTTTTCATGCAAAAACGGTAGGAAAACATAATCCCAGTCCAACCCTTTCGCTTTGTGCATAGTTATAATTGTTAATTGTCCCTTTTTGGTATATTGTTCTTCTGAATTTTCTGTATCTACTGGTTCAAAGCGTTCAGAATTGACGATTTCACTTAAAGCCGACAGCATTGAACCCATAGAATTATTACCCCAAGTTTGTAGGTTTACTCGTTCTGCAAGTTTGTCAGCGGTGGCTAATTCGGCTTGGTCGTAATTTAAGGTTAAGGCTAAAAACGGAATAATTTGATATATGGGTAGTTCTAAACGGGCATGAAGTAAACTGCGACACAAATGAGCAGCTTTTTGAACTATCTCTGTTTGAGGAGTGGCTAGGGGTCCAGGATATAAAAATTCTTCTGGGATACTGGCTAGGGAGTTGATGTCTTGGGTGGGAATTAATTGACGTTGTACTAAAACCTGGAGAGTGGCTTTTAAATAATCGGGGGAATGCGGGCGATCGCAAAATTGCAATAATGATAAAATTTCCTGTGGAACATGAGAACGCCTTTCCATTTCTCCCACATCATAAAGTTTAATTTGATGTTCTTGACAAATAGCTTCTAAAGCCGATGTTAACCATCTCCCCTGACGATTTTCCCTGACTAATACTGCCGCACGGGAATCAGGGTTTTGAGTAAATAATTCAACTACTCTCTGGGAAACCAACTCAACTGTATGATGAATATCACGAGGGCTATATAATTCCAGACCTTTACCAAATGGTGCAGGATTAGCATTTGGTTGGGGGTCGTCCATATTAACAGCCGCAATTTTCTGGGAGAGAAATGGTGTTTGTTCGTTGTTAGTTATGGTTGACCATTGACTATTTACCCACTCCAATGCAAAGTTAGCCGCATCAATAATAATTTTGCTACTACGACCAGCTTGATTCATTGTTGCTAGTCGTTGATTAATATCACAACTCTTACAAAACTCCCGAAAATAAATCGGATCAGCAGGTGTAAAAGTTGAATTAATTGCCTGATTAGGATCACCAACTCTGACTAAATTGAGTGTTGATTTATCTGCATTATTACCATCTTCTTCACAAGCTAATATTTCTAAAAGCTGCGTTTGTAGTGGGCTAGAATCTTGGGCTTCATCTTCAAAAATTGCGAAAATTTGATTTTGTTCAATCCGTCTGGCGCTAGAATTTTCTAACACGCGTAAAGCGGCTAAAATCATATCATCGTAGTCAATGAAATCTTGGGAAGCCATTGATTTTTGATATTGTTCATACAAACCCGCTGCAACTTGTAAAATTCGATAGGTATCTTGGGTTTTTTCACTCCATTTATAGAGTTTTTCCGGTAATATTCCCGAACTTTTAGCTTCGTGAATAACCGTATAAGCTAAATCTGGTAATATTTCTGTGCGTAGCACCGACTGACGACGTAGTTTTTCTGTTTCTTCACCATCAAATTTTTGACCTTCTAGTAAGCGTCGATAAAGTTCAGGATGTTTTGTAATCCATTGTTCTACGGCTGCGCGGATGAAGCGATGAGTTTGATTAGGGGTGATTAATGTGACGTTTTCTAACTGCAACCCAGATAAATCAGGATAACGATTGGCTATATTTAAGGCTAAACTGTGGAGGGTATAAACAGCAAAGCCTGTTTGTGGTAAGGATAGTTTTTTAAGTTTGTCGCGGATTTTTAATTTTAGGTTAGCAGCAGCAGAACGGGTAAAGGTGACAACTACTAACTGACGCCGATAATTCTCACCACAGGTGAGGGAATACTGATACTGCCGAGCTATTGCTATGGCAGCGGCAGCAGCCATTCCTGTAGACTTACCAGCACCAGGGACAGCAGATACAGCCAGTGGACCCGATTCCCAATCAGCCATTTGCTTTTGTCCAGGTCGCAGACTATGACGAATTTTGTCAATATTTTTTCGTAAGTTAGCTGCTGGTGATGGGTGAATATCTTCTATTTCCAGGCTTTCTTGATTGACTATAAGCGTAAAATTATCTTTTGACATATTAAAATTTAGACGTTTATTTTAAACATGACAGCAGAGAAATGAACAACATCGATTTATTATTTATCTTTAATTAGTGTTCAATACTTGTCAGTTCAGACGGGAAGGGACAAAATGAAACCTGAATGATCAATATTATCTAGGTTTAACTGGTGTTATTAGACTGGGGGCTATTTTGCGCTTTTGGCATTTGGACTTGAAACCCCTGTAGCTAGATGAAATAATTACTGCTATTTTTAGCTTGGGTAAAAATTACCGTTATTTACCTTTATATGTAGTTTTTCCTCTCCACTAGCTACAGGAAATTTTTACTTTTCAGCCTGGGGTTAGCTGTTCTCAAATCGCGGAGAATCTGGCCAGTTATTCTACGCATCCACTGCTGTTTTTTTGTATTATGTACAGTTAGTTAGGGTGGTCAAATCCTTTGGGTACAGATTGGGTAACAAAGTTGTGATCGCTCTCAGTTTTATTTGGTGTGGCTGCTATCATGGCCATTTATGGTGTTAATAGTATTGCCTTTTATCCTCCTTCTGGAATCATTGCCGCATTATTCATGGCTTTATCCCCCTTTGCTGTGTATCTTTCCCAAAAAGCAAGGCACTACACTTTACCTGTGCTCTTGATAATTTTATCATTATTCTTGCTCATTAAAATTCAGCAAGATATCTTGAGCAGGCAGCATGTTAGATTTAGTGTTTGGTTATTATGGTCAACTATTAATAGTCTTGGTCTTTATATTCACTACTTTTTTAGTATCGCTTTTAGTGCCGAGATTGCCACACTGTCACTAATAATTTATTACGTCAGAACAAAAATTATTAACCTGCCTCAAATTTTTTTATATCTAATTATCTCTACCAGCGGCGTTATTACTAGTTATATTCCCTGGTTATTGCCAGTATTCAGCCGTTGTCACAGTTGATATACTAACTGGTTGCCATCTCCTCATCATCTTGAACCCATCTATCACACTTTGATTAATTGGGCATTAATTATCATTTCTCTCCCTGTAGAGAATCAGCCCATAGGAATTGCGGTTATTTGTGGATGTTTCATGGTGGTGTTTACAATTTGGGTGGGAATACAAGTCTTTGCGAGTTTAAAATTACTGTGGTCAGAAAGTAAAACTCATTTATCTACATTAATTCTTCTGAGTTTTACTTTAATTCTTCTGAGTTTTACTTTTTTTGTTTTACTTCAATTTTCAATTATTGCTTATTTACTAGGTAAAGACATTACGCCTGTCCCGTGTTATAGTCTTGTTTACTAGACTGGATTTTGCGCCCTTTTAGCAGCAAGTTTAGAAAAAGTTAGAAAGACAAAATTCATTTTTTTAAAAGTAGGTCTTGTCAGTTGTATTTTCCTTGTTAATAATTTAACTTTCCAAAAACCTTTTCTACCTGACCTAGTTGCCAAAAATATGAATTTAGAACCTAATCTAACGTTGATTTCGGTGATAAAATACGACAGTTATCAAGATGTAGCAGCAGGTTGAAGTTCGGCTTTGATATTGGAAAGATTAAGATACCATAAAATCCAAAACCAATCAAATTTATTAAACAATGATAGTTTGGCTTTTGTATATAAACCTGCTGATTTATCTTCTATTACTCACAAAGTTAGTAAATTTTATAACTTCCATAAATCTCAGTTTCATTTATGGTTTGTAGGCTCAGGAATGACAAAAAAAGATTACGCTGCTAAGTTAACAATTGCTGGGCAAATCAATTGTTATATAGAACCTACCCAGCATTATCGTATTGCTCAATTTCCCTATCAGCTTTCTCTTTGTGAAAAGAGGGAATAGGGAACAGAGGAGAAATATTATCTTTCTTCTGCCTCTTGCTTTTTGCCTTCTTCCACTGATAACTGATATTTATTCGTCAATTTGCCAGGAGTCTTTGGTAAATTCTTCATCGAGAACTTTCTTAGGACGTAAAATGATGATGATTTTTCCTAATAAAGTGTTTTCTGGTGCTGTTTCAAACCATTGAAAATCAACTTCTCCAGAATTGTCAAATGCAAAGTAACTAGATGCATCCCATTCTCTTTGGGCGCGATCTATGACGACTATAACTGGTTCTATTTTGGTTTGTGTGGGGTTGGGGAAAATATCACTACTGGCAACAATTACTACTGGATCTTCTGCTGACTTTAACACTTGCCAACCTGGTAAAGCTACCCAAGCTTGTTCTCCGGCAAATTTAACAATGCGAAATGGTTCAATTTCTGTAATTATGGGTACGGAACGTACATCTTTTAGTGTTAACGGCAACTCACCCACTACAGGGAGAATTCTGGGTAAGTCTTCGTCTGATTCTAGACGGAAAAAGGGGAGAATTGGGGCTGGACGTTGGGCAATTACGGTAAAATCAGTTAATAGTTGTTCGATTTGTTTTCTGGCTGTGGGCGAATTAACAAAACGTAACCCCTTAGCAATTAAGCATGATCGCTCTTGTAAATCGGAGTTTTGTCTGGCTAATTTCCAAGCTTGATAAGCTACTGCATCCCCTGGATGTTTGTTAAAACCTTGTGGTGGTGTGGAGAAGCGAGAAAAATCTTTAATTGCTTTGGCTATCTCCCGCGCTTCCTCTACATCGAGTTTATGGAGAAAAATCAGGTCTGCGGCTGCGGCTCGATCTTCTTGAGTCAGGAAGCGTAGTTCGTAGAGAATATCACTAGCTCTTGTCCCGTAGTATGCCCTTGTTGCTTCAGATGCGCCAAACTTTTCTAAAGCACTGTAAACCTGAGAACCAACAATCACTTGATTCTGTTGGATTGGCTCAAATCCAGTGGTTTCAAAGATATCTTGGGGATTGTAACCATTTTTTTGGAGGAAGGCGATCGCCTTCCCCCATTCTACCCAGTTACCTTGTTTTTGTCTTAACTTGACTAATAATTCTTGTGCTGTATCGTTAACAGTATGATCAGTATCTTGAGAGTCGGATTGTAATTCAGTCATAATTCTGATTTGTAAGCGTCAACTTAGATATGGTGATAGTAGTTTTTGCAGTTATGGACTTGGCTGCTGGCATCAGCTTTTAGTCTTTACTCCAGACTCTGATCTCATCTATCAAGATGTAATTAAAATATGTTACAGCTTAATCTGAGAAGCAAATCTTATTTTAATCTGCTTAATGCCCACACAAAATTAATCCCCAGACAGAAAGGAAAAATCGCCAAATCCTATACGAATCTATAATATCCAGCCCCGAAATCTACTAATGAGGTTCTATACACCCTACAGCCTATCTCCTATCCCCAGGTTATTGACTTCTGAAGTCAACTGTATGTTGAATCACTGACAACAAAGATTTTCAACTCAGCCTTGTATGGAATATAACAAAATTGTGAAGATGATATAAAGCAAAATTATGAATAACTCTAATGTCGAAGTTAATACAATTAACCGTCCATTAAGTACCCGCGAACGGAATCAAAAGCTCAAAATCCTCGTAGTTGATGATGAACAAGATAATCTAGATTTGCTGTATCGCACCTTTCGCCGTGATTTTAATGTCCTCAAGGCTGATAGTGGTTTAAATGCCCTGCAACTGTTGGAAACAGAGGGTGAAGTGGCGGTAATTATCTCTGATCAGCGGATGCCAGAAATGAAAGGAACTGAATTTCTGAGCCGAACTGTACCACAATTTCCCGATACAGTCAGAATTATTCTTACTGGTTTCACTGATATTGAAGATTTGGTAGAGGCTATTAATGCTGGTCAAGTTTTCAAGTACATTACCAAACCTTGGGACTCTGGAGAACTGAAGGAAGTGGTGCAAAGAGCAGCAGCAACCTATGATTTACTGAAGCAACGCACAGAAGAATTGCGCCGTGCTAATTCCCAAATGCACCTTTTGACTGTTTTAGTGGAAGTGACACAAGTTGCTTCTAAACTAGAAGCAACTCTAATTCCTATCGCTAAAGCCTTTAGTGAAACTTTTACTGCCGATAGCTGTATTGTACAACTTATAGAAGGAAATGCTCTGACGGAAACCCAAGGGGCTTACAGTGATAAAGGAGTAGTTGACAATTGGCTCTCCCAAGATCCACTAGCCAAAAACGCGATCGCCACTGGCCAAATCCAATCATCTCTCAATATACCTAAAGACCCTAATCTCAACAGTCTTACTCACTACCAAGGAGCTGGTGTGGAAGCACATGTAATTATCCCCATTATTTATCGACAGCAAATGTTGGGAGTGTTATCGCTACAGTGGCAAAAACCCTGTTATTTAAGAGCAGATGAACTTAAACTCATACATCTATCAGTAGAATTAATAGCAATCGCCTTATCGAGTAGTTATAGGGGTGTAGAGGTATAGGGGGAAAAAATCTAACGACTAATGACTAATGACTAACGAAATTCGTGACATTTTCAACCGTATTGCTCCCGTATATGACCAATTAAACGATTGGTTAAGTTTGGGACAACACCGGATATGGAAAGAAATGACCGTCAAATGGAGTGCAGCTAAACCAGGAGATACTTGCTTGGATTTGTGTTGTGGTAGTGGTGATTTAACTTTTAGACTGGCGCGATATGTAGGAGTGACCGGAAAAGTATATGGTGTGGACTTTTCTTGTAACTTACTGGAAACTGCTAAACAGCGTTGCCAAATATATTACCCCCAATCAGCTATAGACTGGATAGAAGCTGATGTGCTAAACCTGCCCTTGGACAACAATCAATTTGATGCGATCACCATGGGCTATGGGTTGAGAAATCTTAAAGATATACCTCGTAGTCTTCAAGAAATACATCGTGTCCTCAAACCTGGTGGGAAAGCAGCAATATTAGACTTTCATCGCCCTGATAATGGCATATTTCGGGCTTTTCAGCAGTGGTATTTAGATGACCTGGTTGTTCCCCTAGCAACTAATTTGGGTGTCAAGGAAGAATATGCTTATATTAGTCCCAGCTTAGACCACTTCCCCACAGGTAGACAGCAAGTAGAAATAGCGCTTCAAGCAGGTTTTGCTAACGCCACACACTATCCCATCTCTAACGGTATGATGGGAGTGTTGGTAATTGGTAATTGGTAATGGGTAATGGGTAATTGGTAATTAGTAAAAGTATTTCCGAGTCCCCAGTCCCCAGTCCCCAGTCCCCAATCCTTTGTCCCTTGTCCTTTGTCCCTTGTCCTTTGTCCCTTGTCCTTTTTTCCTAATCCAAAATACTGTGGATTGGTCTTATCTTTGGCTTTATATATCACCCCCAATTCTGGGTGGATTTATTGGCTATTTCACAAATGATATAGCCATAAAAATGCTATTTCGCCCTTATGGACCTATTTATATTCTTGGTCGAAGAGTGCCTTTTACTCCTGGATTGATACCTGCTAATCAGGAGCGTTTGGCGAAAAATATTTCTAATACCATTATGGGATCTTTGTTAACGCCAGACGAACTACAAAAGCTGGCGCGGCGACTCCTACAAACAGAACGAGTACAAGGCGCGATTTCTTGGTTATTAGAGTTAGCAATTGAAGAAATTCAAGGTGATAAAAATCAGAAAAGTACCAAAATTGTGGCAGGGATTTTACGGGATTTGTTAGGAGAATCCTTACCTCGATTACTGAAGGTTTTAGCTCGTCAAGAGGATTTTTTAGAAGCGCAAATTAACCATATTTTTGACCAAATATTACTGGAATTTCAACTGAGTCAAGAACAATCTACACGCTTGGCTGATTGGTTGTTACAAGTAGTTTTACCACCGGATGCGTTAAGACAGGCAATAGTTAATTTTTTAACAGACCGCACAATTCAAACTATCGATGATAGCTTTCGAGAAAAAACTAGTGGTACTTACTGGGTAGTAGCAAATCTGTTTGGTTTACGTAATACTCTGACTCGATTAAGGACATTTTGTTTAGATGAAAAAGAGGCCACTAATAAGCAATTGCAAGAATTAATTCAAGATTTGCAAATGCGCGATCGCCTCAAAAAATTATTACAGGATTTATCTTTACAAAACTTACCAGTTGGCACAGTCCGTCAACTTAGAAAAACCACCAGGGAAAGTGTTCATCATTACCTCCAAAATAGTGGTAGCACTTTGTTACAGGAATTGACGGAATCAGCAGACTGGGAAAATATTGCTAGTTTGTTATTAAAGCGTCTTGGTAATTCATCTGTTATTGGTACTTCTTTAGAAGTAGTGTCTCAAGAATTAGCTTTAATTTTAGAAAGGTATTTGGAAAAAGATTTAGAAGCAATTGTCGCACAAGTAATTCCTATCTTGTCTATAGATCAAGTGATTATTGATCGTGTAAAAGCAACTTCTCCTGCTGATTTAGAAGCCGGAATTGAAGGAATTGTTAAAAATGAATTACAAGCAATTGTGACTTTAGGTGGAATTTTGGGTTTTGTTCTCGGCTTGTTACAAGTAGGATTTCTATTTTTGAGTCGATATTAATTGTTGAGAGAATGTTTTACTCGCAATATGCACATAAAGTATCTATCAACTTTCTAACTCTGTCATCTGTCACTTACTAAGTAAGTGGGCGTTAAAAATTGTCGTTATGACAAGGTAAGAGGTGAACCAGCTCGGTCTTGGGGAGCCACTGCACTGGAAGGGTTTCCCAGCATAAAGTAAGTGGCGTGGTTTCCCCGATGTATGTGCTTCGCCTTCCCCCAGGGTCTGACTGGAGAACGCGAAGGGGAAAAGGCACTCATGCAAGAGTGAAGAGGTTTTCAGGCTAGTTTATATTTTGTTACATACTTTTGTTTTTTCACGTCGTTCTACTTACAATTCAAAAATATCCCGGCCAAGGTGAGGTGGGAGCATCAGCATCAACTGTTGATAAATGATCTGTAGAATAGTGTTGTGCTAAAGCTATATTTACATCTTCATAAACCACTAACTTATTCAGATCCTCTAAAACTTGGTATGCAGAATTATATCGCTGTTGATGATCATCCAAAACCATTTTATTAATAATTGCTGCTAATTCCTCGCTTACTATTGCTTTGTCAAGCCATTTTACTTCTCCATTGGTATCTCTTTCTAATTCATGAGGAGATATACCAGTTAAGGCTTTAATGCCAATCATTCCTACAGCATAAATATCACTATTATATTTAGGACGACCGAAACATTGCTCATTAGGGGCATAACCTCTTGTCCCAATGCCGATGGTGAAAGCAGTTGAGTCAAAACTTTCGGTGATTTGGGTGCTAACTTCTTTAACAGCACCAAAGTCAATTAATACTAGTTTCCAATCTGAGTGACGACGGATAATATTGTTAGGTTTAATATCTCGGTGAATTACACCATTCTCATGGACAAATCTTAATATTTGCAATAGTTCTTTTAACAGCGAGATTGTTAAACTTTCTATGATACTCTTACCTGAGAGTAATTCCTGATTTAAAGGATGTCCAATTATATACTCTTGGATCAAATAAAATTCTTCGTCTTCTTCAAAATATGCTAAAAGCTGAGGAATTTGGTTATGTGTTCCCAATTTTTCCAAAGTTTTCGCTTCTGCACTAAATAAACGCCTAGCTAGTGCTAAATTTTCTGATTTTGTGGTGGCTGGTTTTAGTTGCTTGACAACGCATTGAGGATTACCAGGAACTTGTATATCTTCTGCAATGTAAGTTTCACTAAATCCTCCTGCACCAAGCACTTTGATAATTTTGTATCGTCCGGCTAAAATTTTACCGTTCAATGCTAAATCCCTTTGTTGTATTAGGTCTTGCAGGTCATCTTGTTAATGAACAATTTCCTGAACCACAGGAGAAGATTTATATTTCTGAAAAATTAGTAATAAGTTATGTTTGTTGATTTTTTCCCTAGCTACTTCAGTAGCTAAATAAGAGAATCCAGTTAAGGCAATGGCTATGATTGGTATTGTATTGGGAAACATTAATTTACCATAAATAAAGCTGGTATAGCTAATTCCTCCCCACACACCAGCTAAGGCAATACTTAATAAAAATCGCTGGATACCCTGTTTTCTTATCTTTACTACCATAGATGAACAACTTACCAACAGGAGTACAAATAAACCTCTCCATAATGGACTTCTAATGGTTGTGGAAATGGATTTATTGGCTATTAAGGTTGGGATCGCATTGGCATAAATTTCTACACCAGCCATGCTGTCACGTGGTGAAACAGCCACTCGATGATCATCATGGCTTAATTTCTCTATAGCGCCAATTAGCACGATCTCATTTTGGAAAAACTGTCCTTGTTTTAAACAATTATTCCAGTTTTCTGGATCAAACAGATACCACAAAGGAATTGTCCTGAATGTCTCCCCATTTCCCCAAAAATAAATGTGATCGCCCCTGCCTTGGAAATAATTCACTTGTGCTGCTGCTAAAACAGCTTCCTCAAAAGAGGGCATTTTTGAGTTAAAAACAGTGCTTGGGTCTGACAAAGGTGAAAACTCACTGGATAAGCGATGGATTTTACCATCTAGCTCCAGGGGAAAATTGACTGCACCTATTGACACTGCCCCAAAACGAAATATAGGCTGTGGTTGGGTTAACTGCTGAAATAGAAATTGATGTGTCTTAAAATTATTATACACTGCCGCTAAGGTAAAGTTCCTACCATATCTTCGCAATACTACCTGTAATTGGCGATCATCAGTTTCACAATAGATACTTGATTGATCAAAAACTATATTTAAGTTAACTGAACGCGCACTAGCATTAATCAACTTAGTGATCACCTGAGCATAAGCTGCACGTTGATAAGGAAAAGATTTTATTGGTTTTAAATAGGCATACTGTTGAGGATCGGTCTTATAATACTGTTCGGCAATGGAGACAGATTGATCATCAATCGCCAAAATTACAATATCCTGTGGAGCTACTACCGTTCCACGCATTTGAAAAAAGGTAGTCAGAGCTTGATTTTCTAGCAATTGCACCCTACTTCCATTAGCCGCACTTAGTATTGCTGCCAAAAATACAGAAATTCCAGTAAGTAGATGACCAAAACGCACTATTAGTTTAGGCTGGTGTAATGGTGTTGTTAAACTCCCCTTTGTTAACTTACTTAACTGCCTCTTGGCAGCAGAGAGTGATTTGTCGGCTAAGGTGGGTGTAGGTTCTTCTGCCATATTGAGTTACTCATTAATTTCAGTACAACACTGTTATTTGTTTACAAGCTGTCTTATAGGCAACATTCTAAATAGCAATCAAACTTAAATGAGAATCTTATACATTTACCATGTATGCTTCAATTATTACCAGAATAACACTAGTATACTTACCTTTCAGGATTTCCTATACAAATACAGTCGAACTTTCTATCTCACGCAATATCTATCTGTAATTCTTGCATACATATTATCTAGAGGCTGTTCACCCAAGTATTTGACGGAAAATAGGGTGTGGGGTGTAGGGTTGTAGGGAAAGATAGTTTGTCCCACACTCAAAAGGTACAAGCCTATCAATAGTATTGATGGAGAAGATAAAAATGTAGCTCCAGACGTGCAGTACCAGAAATACAAATTCCTAATTTGAAACCGTTGATTTTAATTATGGGGTTTCCTACACTCTACACCCCTTTCATTAAGGTGAGTTTATTTCCTCAGTTCAGTAGTATCGCTTATACCACTCTTTGCTATCAAAAGTAAGATTAATTTTCCCCATCTCTCCTACTCCTTGGTAAAAAGCTCCCCACACTCCTCATGACCACAACTAAATGTTATAGGGTATCAGTATGGATCTTACCGCCAGCCTATACCATACCTCTTTAGGAGTAAACTTGACTGGTGTACAGATCAGAGTCCTGTTACTAAGTCAATTTTATTGGTAGATTTTGATCACAGCGGATTTGGGAAAGATTTGGAGGTTAGTAACTAGCTAATTATTTAATCACCATTACTAACTATATCTGGCTAATGCTAAATAATGCTAAATAGCGTCAGATAGTGGGATAATCACAAGTATCAGTTTTACCAAAAATTGCACAGTCAAATTATCATGATGCTCATCTGGGTAATAACCGAACTTAAATTAAATCACCAACAGCCCACAGCGTTAGCCAAAAAAGCAGACCAAGCCAAAGTTACAAGTATCACAAATTTAATGTTTTAGCCAATTTTACGCCTTGACAGAGGTAAGATAAAAGCTATACATGAAAATAACCCTATAGACATTAGCAACCTTGCCAATTAAGAATTGCTATAATCTATTGTTCAATCTTACATACTTATCTATTATTTAGGTGTAAATTTCTATGGGTTCTATGATGAATCGTCTGTCTATTTTTGTAGACGGAAACAATATGTTCTATGCCCAACAAAAAAATGGCTGGTTTTTCGACCCACGACGAGTATTAGAATATTTCAAAAATGAGCAGCCAGAGACAACATTAATTAATGCTTTTTGGTACACAGGCTTAAAAGATCCACAAGATCAGCGCGGTTTTAGAGATGCACTCATTAGTTTGGGATATACAGTACGCACTAAAATTCTCAAAGAATACTATGATGATGTCTCTGGTCGTTACTCGCAAAAAGCAAATTTAGATATTGAAATTGTTGTCGATATGTTTAATACGGTAGACCAATACGACCGAGTTGTTTTATTCAGCGGTGATGGAGATTTTGAGAGAGCTATCGAACTATTACGTTCAAAAAATACGCATATTACAGTTGTATCAACAGAAGGAATGATAGCCAGAGAATTACGTAATGCTACTGATAGATATATAGACTTGAATGATATTAGAGACCAAATAGAAAAAACCGAAGCTTAGTAAAATTAACAATTATTTACAAAGCCAAGAGTTAAATCAAGGAACTCTTAACAGGTAACAGTAAAAAGGTTGATAACTGAACAATTGTTAAAAAATAAAGTTCAAGGTATTGTTAGTCGACAATCTCAAGCTAAAACAACCAAAAAAATGAGCGATAAAGCAGACAGAATTATCATATTTGATACGACACTGCGAGATGGAGAACAGTGTCCAGGTGCGACTTTAAACATAGATGAAAAGCTAATTATTGCTAAACAGTTAGCACGTTTGGGTGTAGATATAATTGAAGCAGGATTTGCTTTTGCTAGTCCAGGTGATTTTGAAGCAGTCCAGAAAATTGCCCAAACAGTAGGAACGGAAAATGGACCGGTCATTTGTAGTTTGGCCAGAGCTAGACATGATGATATCAAAGCCGCAGCAGAAGCGATCAAACCGGCCGCTAAGGGCAGAATTCATACTTTTATTGCCACTTCTGATATTCACCTGCAATATAAGCTGAAAAAAACCAAACCAGAAGTTATCTCTATTGCTGAAGAAATGGTAGCTTATGCCAAAAGTTTCACTGATGATGTGGAATTTTCTCCTGAAGATGCTGGACGGTCTGATCCAGAATTTTTGTATCAGGTTTTGGAGAGAGCGATCGCAGCTGGTGCAACAACAGTTAACATTCCTGATACCGTAGGTTACACTACACCAAGCGAATTTGGGGCTATTATCAAAGGCATTACAGAAAATGTCCCCAACATCGACAAAGCCATTATTTCGGTTCACGGTCATAATGATTTGGGTCTAGCTGTTGCCAACTTCTTAGAAGCTGTGAAAATTGGCGCAAGGCAACTAGAATGTACCATCAATGGTATTGGTGAACGGGCAGGAAATGCTGCACTCGAAGAATTAGTAATGGCACTGCACGTGCGGCGGCAATATTTTAACCCCTTCTTTGGTAGATCTACTGATTCCCAAGAATCATTAACTAATATTGACACCAAGCAAATTTATAAAACTTCTCGTTTGGTTTCCAACTTGACAGGAATGTTAGTACAACCAAATAAAGCGATAGTTGGTGCAAATGCCTTTGCACACGAGTCAGGTATTCATCAAGATGGAGTTTTGAAAAACAAACTCACCTATGAGATTATGGATGCCCAATTGATTGGTTTAACAGACAATCAAATCGTATTGGGCAAACATTCTGGCCGAAATGCATTCGGTACTCGTTTAAAAGAATTGAGCTTTGAATTATCGGAAAAAGACCTCAATAAAGCCTTTATTCGTTTTAAAGAAGTAGCTGATAAAAAAAAAGAAATCTCAGATTGGGATTTAGAGGCGATTGTTAACGACGAAATCCAACAAGCACCTGATTTATTCCGAGTTGAATTAGTACAGGTTTCCTGCGGTAGTAATACCCAACCTACAGCTACAGTCACTCTCCGCACTCCCAACGGGGAAGAATTGACCGATGCAGCTATTGGTACAGGTCCAATCGATGCAGTTTATAAAGCCATCAACCGAGTCGTGAATGTACCTAATGAATTGATTGAGTTTTCTGTGCAATCAGTAACAGGTGGTATTGATGCGCTTGGGGAAGTCACGATTCGCCTACGTTATGAGTCTTGTGTATTTTCTGGTCATGCAGCTAATACAGATATTATTGTGGCCTCGGCTCAGGCTTATGTAAATGCACTAAATAGATTATATGCTGCATTGCAACAGCAAGTGAAATAAGAAGTAACAGCTTGACGATCTCAGCTAGTCTGGCTTTAATAGTAGTAAAAAACAATATTTTTAGCTCATTTGCCAAGCGTAGAAGGAGTAACGATGCCGCCTAATCAGCGGTATTCGCCTTTTTATAGGCTTCATATTTATTTTGTAGCTTTCGCTGCCGATGTGCTTGGGTAACTAAATAAGCTGTCCACAAAAGTACATATCCTTCACGGTTAGCTAAAATTACAAGATATTCTTCAGCTTCTAGCCACAGACAAATGCGTTTTTCCCCTTTTCTGTCATTTTCCCAGACTTTTATAGCGGGATCTTCAGCATTTTCAATTATAGGTCATAGTCAACAGATGCGTTCAGAACTGCGAAAAACAGGAATGCGTTCCTTTTCCTGGCTACCTTCTGAGGTGACGTGCCAGAAAGTTACTTCTTTATCTTGAAATAAAGGATGACGTTTAAGGCTAAATCGTATACATTAAAACGTAGGCTTGCTATCAATGAAATCTTCTTTGAAAATGTTGTAAACTGATTCTAGGTAAGCTTCCCAATTACCACTGTAATCATTAAATAAAACCAGAGGTGGCCGTCAAATCGGCTGTTTGATGCTAAAGCCTCCGCAGGTTGCCAGTACAAAAGATTTACCTTATCTTCCAAATACAGTGTAGTTTTAGTTAGGATATAGCCGGAACGCTCTCGCATTCTGTCAACTAAAGCACTTTTAGCTGCATTGCTAGAAGGTCATCGATTTATATAGGAAATACTTCCAATTAAAAGGTCTGCAAGTTGCAAGATTTCTAATTCGTGAGAACGCAAAGTTTGAAGCTGTTCAATTATCTGGCGTGAAAACTCAAGGAGGTTGTTAGAAAGTACATCATGTAATTTTGCAACTTTTCTTGCTCCTTGTGTATCTTTAATGTCCAAATAGATTCTATAATGTGCTTGTGGACTGAGAATTACCTTGAGCAAGGTAAAATACATCCTATATTAAGAATAATCATGAGTTTGATTGTAAACCTCATGTTGTAGTTGGAATTTATCTGCTACAATGAGACCTCGAAAACGCAGATTTTCATTACCAAATAAATAATCTATTAATTCGAGATAAAAATGTATTCTAGCTGGTTAAAACTTTGTCCATTTAATTTCTAATTCTGGTTTTAGATCATATCTTCTCTTAATTTCCCGGATATAAATTGAAACTTCTCGCCTCCTTTTCTAAAGGACACCAAACTGCACCCAGTATCATTGTCGGTTGGTGATCATTTTCTAAATGGCAGCTTTCATCACAGTAAACATTAAAAGTTTGAGACATGCATGATTTTTTAGCCTCTTAATTTTTCAAGAAAATGTTATGATATCACATAGGTTTATCCAAAACTTTAGCAGTTATATCTTTCACTGATTATGAATTTTCCCATCACAACCTCATTAACTGAAATCCGCACCGCATTAAGATAAATCTGGGGTTATGATGATTTTCGTCCCCCACAGCGAGAAACACAGCGAGAAATAGTCAAAAGTTTATTACCACAAAAAGACGCATTAATTATTATGCCCACAGGTGGGGGAAAGTCCACTTATTTTCAACTTCCTGCACTCGTGAAAACAGATTAACTTAGTAGTTTCTCCCTTGGTAGCATTGATGGAAAACCAACTAGAAGAGCTCAAACAACGAAATCAAAAAGCTGTACCTTTACATAGTGAATTACCTACTTATCAACCTCGGGCAACTTTACAAGCTTTAGAAAAACAACAATTAAGATTATTATATTTATCACCAGAAACTTTATTCACTTCCACAATATGGGAAAGATTATCTCATCCCCAATTACAAATTAATGTATTGATATTAGATATTGATATTAGAGGAAGCCCTTTGTTCAGTACAATAGGGTGATACATTTCGTCCAGGTTATCAGCGTTTAGATGCAGTTCTTCCAGCGTTATTAAAATCAAAACTACCAGGTACAAAAATTAGTATAGCTGCTTTTACGGCAACTGCTAATCCTTCAGCACAAAAGATAATTACTGATGTTTTACAATTACAACAACCTGATATTTATAATCTCAATCCTTACCAGGATAATTTAGCTCTTAATGTAAAAATGACTGGGACTCCAAAGGGAAGAAAACAACAATTATTAAAATTTATTCGAAATTGCCCAAATCAAGCTAGTTCGATTTATTAGATCAAATCTCGGTAAGATAGCAATAATTTAGCTGATTGGTTCGTAGAAATGGGACATAATACTGCTAGCTATAATGCAGGATTAGGTGCAATGGAAAGACGCGCAGTATAAGCTAGTTGGTTAGCGAGGAAAACACCATTTGTAGTTTGTACCTGCGCATTTGTAATGGGGATAAATAAATCTTATTATCGTTGGATTATTCATTTTCATGCACCACATTTATGATCTGAATATTTGCAAGAAATCTGACGTGCGGGAAGAGATGGAAAATTAGCATGAGCGTTAACTTCAATAAGTTAATCAACGGGTTTTTTAGACGGTGAAGATAAACAAAGACAGCAGTTTTTTGAAGAACAAATGCTGAAGCAAGAATAAAAAGCTCAACAATGAGCTAAAAAGTTAGAGCTAAAAAGTTACCAAAACAAGGAGAAGTAACATCTGTAATGAAACAATTTCCAGATGGTGCAACGGCGCTTTCTTTACTTCATAGTAGTGGACAATTGCAATAGAGACAGCCGAAAATTTACAAAGGAGTCTGTGTCTGGCTTTCCATAGTGTTAAGATTAGGAGAGAGCCAAGGAAAGAATCAGGGTTGGGAAGAGTAACTGATAGGAACTATCCATGAAGATGTTGATGACTAATTCATAACTGACCTCATATCCATAACATTTATGAAATGGGCAAAACTAAT
>ERZ1034415.62-NODE-62-length-26345-cov-38.539293_pt1 | contig 26345 bp, 28 predicted proteins | sample MGYA00520582_ERZ1034415 | MGnify/ENA primary metagenome ERZ1034415 (study PRJEB33736, sample SAMEA104288483) | Azolla nilotica | place: Sudan | collected 1982 | study: EMG produced TPA metagenomics assembly of the PRJEB19522 data set (Is there foul play in the leaf...
AGGTTATTTTCCATAACTGCTTGCTATATTCTGCCTCACCTATCACACTTGTCAACACCCCACCACCTCAATCCTTACCCTAAAACAGGAGTAAAGGAATGATAGAATATATCTGGTGTTGAAGATTCTTCGAGTCTGTATATTTTTCTGATTTTTTGCTGCATGCATATTTATTTCTCTGTTCATAAATACAATCCAGTTAATAGAAACTAAAAAAATCCCCCTTCCGGATTTTATAGATTATCACGAAAGACGGATTTAAATTAATTAAAATTTGGCTGTTGCCTTAAGCAGCAACTTTTTCTTCGAGTGGTTTAAAAGTCTTTTTAGTCGCACCGCAAATAGGACAACTCCAATCATCAGGAATTTGTGCAAAAGGTGTATAAGGTGCAATTCCCGAATCAGGATCACCAACAACGGGATCATAAATCATGCTGCATTGTCTACAAATCCATTTTTGAGTTTGAGGATCTTCACCTGCTACTCTGGTTACAGCTTGTCCTCCATTTAATACTTCTAATGCTTCGGTGTAACGATCTGCGTGATAATTTTCGACGAATTTTAATAATCCAAAACGGTGTGCAGCGGCGCGGAATGTGTTAGCGTGGTCGCTAGATTCTTGGGCTTGTTTAAGAAATTCTTCAGCTGTGGGATTGTCTCTGTCGTTTTGAGCAGAAGCGGCAAATTCAGGATACATTGTAGTGTATTCATAGGTTTCGCCTTCAATTGCTAAAGACAAACAGCGAGATACTATTTCCCGTTTTTGTTCATCAGTTAAACTAGCGGCATCTTTCACAACTAGTTCTGGATGTAATAACTCGAAATGTGCAAAAGCGTGTTCAGTTTCTTGATCTGCTGTTTCTTTAAAAAGTTTTGCTAAGTCTGAAAAATCCAGTTGACGTGCTACTTTTGCAAAAAACAGATATTTGCGATTTGCCATCGATTCACCACCGAAAGCAGATTCTAAGTTTTGGAGTGTAGTAAAGTTCGACGAGTCCATATTTTTGTATGCCTGCTAAGTGATATTTAATGGAAAAAACAGACTTTCAAACTAGCATAGATGATTTGATCTTGAAAAAGATACTAAATAGGTTTTATACAACCTATTATGATTCATCTTTTAATGACGTGGTTTGTTAGCTGCTCTCGACAATTATAAAGCTGAAAACTTTGGTTAGCTTATGATTTTTTTACAGGAATTGAGATAAGTTTGTGAAGATTCTAAGATTCTAAGAAGGGATAATCTGTATATCCTGTAGCATCTGGAGCATAAAATGTTTTCTGGTCTGGGCTATTCAATTGGGCGTTAAGTTGCAAGCGTTTTGGTAAATCTGGATTGGAGATAAATAGCTTGCCAAAAGAGACTGAATCTGCATTACCTTCTCCAAGAATCCGATCGCTTATAATCAGATCATAGCCACTGTTAGTAATGATTGTGCCTTGGTAAATGGGGCGGAACTCAGTAATTACAGGATTCAACACCTGAGGGGTAGCTAAATCAATTTAATTCGCTTCCATCAAATGCAAATAGGCTAGTCCAAAGGAGTTAAGTGCCTGAATTACATAACCAAAAGTTGCTAGAGGATTGCTATCTTGCATCCCTTAAAATGTATTACTAAATGAAAGTCTAATACCGATGTGATCGCCTCCCCAAACGTTAGCCAGAGTAGCGACCACATCCAATAGAAACCTGCTGCAGTTTTCAATTGAACCACCATATTCATCAGTACGTTGCTTAGAACCATCTTGTAACAATGGGTCAATTAAATAACCAAAAGCACCGTGTAGTTCCAGACCATCAAAACCAGCTACTAAAACATTTTTTGCCCCTTGGCGGAATTGCTCAACTATTTCGAGGATTTCCTCAATTTCTAAGGCGTGTGTAGTGCCTAAAGATACGTTAATAGTCGGTGTATGTAATGAACCAACTGCTGCGATCATACTGGGAGCAACAGGCAACTCTCCCCCCAACAAAAATGAGTGGGAAATCCTGCCAGAGTGGCATAGTTGCAGAACAATTCTTCCCCCTTGTTCATGAACAACATCTACCACCAGTTGTCATCCTCCCACCTGTCATCTGGGCAAATACCCAGATGAATCATGTAACGTAAACTCATTGGAGACACCATCATGCATTCTGTTACAATTAGTCCTGCACTAGCGCGTTGAGGAAAATAAGTCGCCATCAGCGAGTTAGGAATGCTATCAATCGCCCTTAACCGAGTTATAGGAGCCATGAAAATCCGATTAGGTAGAATATATGATTCAAGTTGAACAGGTGTAAAAAGATTTCCCTTGCTATCCATTTAATCACATCTTTAAAGAGATACTGTCAAATTCAATATACTTGTAAATCTTTAATAAATGTTTAATAAAATCCCGAAATCTCACTACTTGAAAAGCCAATTTCTCTGTAAAAATAATACTAAATATACTAGATACATAATTTCCGTAAACTAAAACTGTCATGTCAAAAACCATATCTATGACAAAAACAGCCCTAATCACTGGCATTACAGGTCAAGATGGCTACTATCTCAGTCATTTACTTGTTAACCAAAATTACCGAGTCGTGGGCTTGATGCCTCCTCACCGACAACCTAATTTATCAAAATTGGGAGATCTGGCAGATAAAGTAGAAATTTACACTGTTGATTTAAGAGATAGTGCGGGTTTATTTACTGCTGTTGAACAACTACAACCCGAGGAAATTTATAATTTAGCTGCTCCCAGTTTCGTTCCTGATTCCTGGCATGATCCTTTGGGAACTCTCGATCTCATCACGGGTACTGCTACCAGATTATTAGAGGCAATCCGGCAAGTTGGTTTATCTACAAGGTTTTATCAAGCCAGCAGTTCAGAAATGTTTGGTGATGTAACTGTTTCTCCCCAGGATGAAGAAACTCCTTTCCGTCCTAAAAATCCCTACGCAGCCGCAAAATTACACGCTCACTGGACGATGGTACATCACCGAAAGCGTTATGGTTTGTTTGCTTGTAGTGGTATTTTATATAACCATGAATCTCCTTTACGTCCTCCTCAGTTTGTGACACGGAAAGTTTCTTTAGCAGCAGCATCAATAAAATTGGGTTTAGCCCAAAGCTTGGAAATGGGTAACTTAGATGCTAAACGGGATTGGGGTTTTGCGGGAGATCACGTAAATGCTATGTGGCGAATGCTGCAAGTTGATCGACCAGAAGAATATGTAATTGGTACAGGTAAGCTCCACAGTGTTAAGGAATTAACCAGTACAGCCTTTGGTGCTGTCGGACTTGATTGGCAAAAGTATGTAATTGTGAATACTAATTTATTACGGGCAGATGAACATTTTCAACTTGTAGCTAACCCTGATAAAGCTAAAAAGAACCTGGGGTGGGAACCGCAAGTTAGTTTTGAACAACTTTTAGACAATATGGTAAAAACAGATTTACACCAGTTGAAAAGTGGTAAGATTCAGCCTTTTACAGCAGTTGAGCAGAAATAATAAAACCCAAAAATGCTAATTAATAAAGTGCCAAATAATCATCTATTTGTGTTCTTAGAAATCTTTACGCTTGAAGGTGGAGTTCAATCCTATGTTAAGGATATTTTTCGTGTCTATCAGAGATTAAATCAAACTTGTAAAGCTGAAGTTTTCTTGTTGCGAGATAGTCCTGCTTGTATTAATATTTTTTCATCAGAAAATTTAAAGTTTCATTATTTTAAAAGCAAATCGGCCAAAATAGGTAGACTCAAATTGGCGATCGCATTACTTCGATATCTTCTGCAAAAACGACCGCAACAGGTTTTCTGTGGTCATATTAAGTTAGCAGGACTGATACAAATTTTATGTCAGCCCTTGAGCATTTCCTATACAGTACTCACTTATGGTAAAGAGGTATGGGAACCTCTAAATAATACAGAACGACGTGCTTTAGCTTCAGCTTCAGCAATTTGGACAATTAGCCGTTATAGTCGGGATCGCGCTTGTGCTGCTAATGGTATCGACCCAAAAAAGGTACAAATGCTACCTTGTGCAATAGATGGAGAGAAATTTACTCCTGGAGAAAAAGCACTGGAATTAATTGAAAAGTATGGTTTAAATAATGCCAAAGTATTAATGACAGTAGCGCGGTTGTGGTCTGGAGATATTTACAAAGGTGTAGATGTAACAATTAGAGCCTTACCGCACATTATCCAGGTGTTTCCAGAGGTAAAATATTTAGTGATTGGGCGTGGTGATGACCAACCAAGATTAGCCCAGTTAGCAAAAGATTTAGGTGTGAGCAATCCCGTTATCTTTGCTGGTTTTGTACCTACAGAAGCATTAATGTTACACTATCGCCTAGCCAATGCCTATATTATGCCCTCCCAAGAAGGATTTGGTATAGTTTACCTAGAAGCAATGGCTTGTGGTGTACCAGTTTTATCTGGTGATGATGATGGCTCGGCTGACCCATTACAAGATGGTAAACTAGGATGGAGAGTACAACACCGGAATCCTGATGCAGTGGCAGCAGCTTGTATTGAAATTCTTCAAGGTCAGGATCAACGTTGTGATGGTAAATGGTTAAGAGAGCAAACAATCACCATTTTTGGGATAGAAGCTTTTCAAAAACGTTTACAGCAAATGCTCCAATCAACTAATAACTAATAACTAAGTAAGAATTCAGGAGTCAGGAGTCAGGAGTCAGGAGTCAGAATATTTGAGAAATTGGTTAATTATCAAAAAGGTATTTTTGGCGTTAGCCTGAAGAAGCTGACTGCTTATAGCTGATAGTTGAAAGCTTGCATAACTAAGATCAAACTAGAGTAGAAAAAATTTGAGAAATGAGTCTTCAAAACTTGCAATTTAATCTTGAAAAACTCCGTCCTTGGCTCACTTTGTTAGCAGTGGCCTGGTTATTAGCATCATTAGGCTTAGGTTGGTTGGTTAATTCCCTGCTAATTATTTTTGGATTGTTGTTAGTAACACCAGTAATAGCATTTTTTGGATTTCGTTGGTGGCTACAAAAAAACTTAGTTACTGGTCAGTGTCCAGTCTGCGGATATGAATTAACAGGTTTAAACAACAGTCAGTTGCAGTGTCAAAACTGCAGAGAACAGCTATCAGTACAAAATAATCAATTTAGCCGGTTTGCACCAGAAGGAACAATTGATGTTACAGCAATTGAAGTCCCAGCCAAATCACTAGAAGACTGATCAGTTATCAGTTATCAGTCCTGCACTGTTACCAATCATCAATCACCAATCCCCAATTACTATTTCTTTTGTTTGGAAATAGAAAGATTATAAGTAAACTGTCCTGGGGATAGATTGCCAATATACAGCGAATATTTCCCAAGCTGCCAAAAACCAGCAAGTTCCGGTTTATTGTCAGAGTAATTATCTGCCAACACACAAAATCGCCCTCCAGGTCCGTCAATTAGCAGTGTTGGCTTACCCTGACTCTCAACTATTAATCGCAAATAGGGTAGGGATTCTGTAACCTTAATTACTTGACTAGGTTGAGCAGTAATGTTTCCGCAATTACTCGGCACTGTTCCCCCCGAAGTACCATTGACAACAAGCGTGTCTATGGGGAAGTTTTGATTAATTTGTATGACAGGAGTTTGAGCTAAATTAGCTTGGTTAAATAGCAAACTTGTTACCACACTTACGGGAACAAGGGTCAATAACCTTAAAGTCTTCATTTTAATTAATGCTCCCGACTATTGATAGAGCAATATTATTGATATATAATCTGATGATCATCTTGACGGAAACAATCCGTTGTTGTTCCCACAGAGAAAGTATAAATTTTTATTGTCAAATTCAACTAAATTTATGTATGATCAAAAATTAAAATATCCTGAAGTAACGGGAAAGAAGCAGAAAAATCTTGCTGATACCCAAGTTATAATCACCTTTTTAGCTAAAATCACTAACATAACTAGCAAATAAGAAATTTGCTTAGTGGGTTGTATAACCAGTGTTCAAGCTGATGTAAAAAAATGATGAATCCTCAACCCGAAGAAGACTTGCAGCGTCGCCTCCAACAGCTAGAGGCTGAGATGAATTCATTTTCCCCAATCTCGTCCCAAAGAGAGACGCAAGAACAGACACAACAGTCTGATTTTGCCAAATTAACCTGGCATTTCCAGTGATCGCAAATTTGGTATCAGGGTTTATCAGGGATGAATAAGCTTGCCGTTGCCGGTGTAGCGATGTTCGTAGCCTTGTTGCATACTGCAAACAGTATTTAAACTTGTGGCATCGGTGATGAATCTGGCGATGTTACCAGTGTTAGTTTATTTTGGATACAAAAAATTTGTATCTAATAGCTTTCAACGTAAGCAATAGTCTATTTTAACCCCGCCGAGATTGGCGTAAACATAAAGTGAAAGGGAATTATGCAATGACGACCCCAACTGTCAGGAGAAATATTAATCAATCAAGCCAGTCCCAAAAACCCGAAAAAGTTAATTCCCTCCCTCTGGGAACAAGACGGTTGGCTGCTTGGGCAGTCGAAATAACACTAGTAGTTTCCAGCGGGTTAGTTCCCTTTGGCATGGGCGTTTATGCCAATTCTCGCAGCGATCTTAACCGAGTACCTCTGAACCCGGTTTTGGTAGTCACAGAAAGAGCAATCACTCGGCCTTTAGCACTACCAGTTAGTTATGGTATTAATAATGTTGCCAGTCCGACTAATTTTTTATGGACAATCGCCCTACTAGCACCTATTACCCTCTCAGGGTGGCAGTTGTATTTACTGGGTACAACTGGCAGCACCCTTCCCAAGTATTGGTTTGGTGTCCGGGTAGTAAATGAAGAAGGTCAAACCCCTGGTTTGGGAGTTGTAGTGGTGCGTGAAGGGCTACGCTGGACTGCACCAGTTTCCATTGCTTATATACTATGGCGTTACAGCTTTGCCTTTCCCAACTTAGGTTTATTCACATTTTTAGCTGTCTTGTTAGTGCTGGGTGAAGGAATGGGCTGGCCTTCGCAAAAACGTCGTCGTTCCTTCCATGATCAGTTAGCACGTACATATACCATAGATGCTAGAGACATCAACAGATGGGTAAAAACTCCTCCAGAAAATACTAGTGAACAGTTACCGCTGGAAAACGCTCAGGAAGTAAATACATCTACTCAGCAGCCTAGTTCCACGAATATAATCCGACGCAGCCCCAATTTCACCTTATTTGTAGTCGGGCTAACGAGTATGATAGCGGTGTTATCAACACTAGTTGGTACACAAATTTACATCCAAAATCAAGAAAGCTTGCGTAAAACGGAGCAAATCAACAGCCAGAAATTTCTCGAACTTGTCAAAGAACTTAATCCTGGCTCTGGAGTCACCAATGAAGAACGCCAGAGAGCAATTCTAGCATTAGGTGGGATGAATGATACACAATCAACTAAATTTATCGTAGATTTACTGGTGAAGGAAACTGACCCCAGCACTATAGATAGTATACAGCAAGCCTTGGCCAATATTGGACCCAAAGCCATACCAGAACTAAAACGCATGAATTTGTTTCTCGCCGGAGAAGTAGAATCAGTCAGCACTTTCCGAAACATTCGACAACAGCAGTTAAGTCTTAACCAACAGGCAATCAACAAAATTCTCTCTGTCTACACTGGTAAAATTAAGGACATAGATTTGAGCAACGCCCAATTGGGTTCAAAAAGCTCTGAGGAAAATTCTTTATTTAAATTGGTACTGGACAATACTGATTTATCTGGAGTAGTTTTTAAATCTGCCAACCTTAACCAAGCCAGTTTAAAAGCTAGTCGGTTCCGCAGTGCTGGTGAAGATGGACGTTGGGATACTTATGATGATGCGATCGCTGATTTGAGTAAAATTCAAATGAAGCAAGCTAACCTCACTGAAGCTAATCTTAGTCGTGTATTGATGAATCGCAGCGATTTAAGCCGTTCCATCCTCAATAAAGCCAACATGTCCCATGCCAGATTAGTGGGAACTAACCTCAGCAGTACCCAACTAATAGGTAGCGATTTGCAAAAAACAATTTTAGAAGATGCAATTCTCACAGGAGCAGACATCAGCGACGCAAAATTAATGGAAGCAGATTTGTATGCTGCTAACTTAGGTCGTGTTTCTGCCATTGGTACACAAATGTCACATGCCAACTTAACCAACACAGACTGGCAAGGTGCAGACTTATCAGAAGCCTATTTAGATAATGCTAACCTCACCAATGCGAACTTTAGTGCAGCTCGTTTATTAGGTGCTGTTTTACGCTCTACCAACATGAAAAACGCCAACCTGCGGAATGCTGATTTAAGCCGTGCAGATTTACGGGGTGCAAATTTGGAAGGAGCCGATTTTCAAGGAACCATTCTCTTCCCTGGTAAACAAGATCCCAGAGATCAATTTGTCCAAACTTCTGATCTCGGTTCACAAGCAGCTATAGTCCAAGGAGTTGATTTTAGCCAAGCTAAAAATTTAGATCCCCAGCAACTAGCTTTCATTTGTACCAAGGGTGGTATTCATTCCCGTTGTCCATAGTATTTAGGTGACAGGTGATAGAGGATATGGGGTGGGGAAATAATATATTACTTCCTATCTTTTGCCTTTCGCCTATTCCCTGTTCCCTTCTTTTCCAATTACCAATCACCGTTAAGAGTAATATAGATAACATATTTATATAAATGGTGTTAGGAGCAGTACGGTAATGAAGTATCTTAAATATTTAGTTTCTGTTCTGGGAACTGCTGTGGTTTTAAGTTTGGCTATCAATAATCAACGAGTACAAGCTCAAGTCGCTTATGGTAGCTATATACGTATTGGTCCTGCTGTTGGGTTAAGTGATGATACTCAACTGGGTGGGACTTTGGCTTTTAGCTACAAGTTACTAGAAACCCCGGTTTCTTTCCGCGCTCAAGCCTTAATTGGGAAAGGTACAGCAATAGTACCTACAGTTTCTTATGATCTGCCCCTCAACTGGCAAACTGATGTTTACCTGGGTGCTGGAATGGTATTAACTAGTGGTGATAATGCCTCTCCTGTAGGTAATAAAATCAGTTTTACTTTACAACCGGGAATTGATTATATTCTTCCTAATAGCAATACAATAATTTTTGGTAACACCATTATTGCTTTTGATGCTTATCGCAATGGTCGAGGTACGGCATTATCTTTGTAAGGTGGTGTGGGTTTAAGATTTAAAATAGTAAAAATATCAGAAAAAAGATACCCGAATTTTTTCTGAATTTGGGAATATACCAATATGATGTGTAGATTGGGTTGAGACCTTGGTAAACCCAACACAACCAACGATTTTTAATGTTGGGTTTCGTTCCTCTATCCAACCTACTGTAGAAGTAATTAGCTAAACATAATATTATGAGTAACACATTAGGAATTTTTACCAAAAAGCCAGTTTCTATTTTAAATAAAAATTTGAACGTTAACTTAACGTTAACTTTGGGAGTTTCTTCACAGCACTAACCAAAGCTGGAGCAAAAGCCGCTGTTATGAATTTGGGCAGTAAAACAATGGGCTATCTTGTGTGGGACATCTCTGCTGAATGAGTGTCTATTTAGCTTTATTTGTGATGAAATGCGGTTGCAAGAACTAGGAAATATTGAGAAATGGCAGCAGACTTTATGTAATTTGATTAGTTTTATGTTACGTCATGGGATGCCGATAGAAGAATTAGAGTTAACTTATTTATATGAAGAAAATCGGCAACCGCGAAATGCAGAAAAAGCATTATTAGTTGTCTTAAATGCTTGTGCTAAAGTGACAAAGAAAGTTTCCGAAATTAAATGGCATTCTTGTGAAAATTTTGGTGTGTGGATTTATAGATTACGTGGACAAAGATTAGATTATATTAGTAAGATTTTTTACTTAAATTATTTGATTTATTTAAATTTACAGAATTGTATTCTGATTCATCAATATTTTTATACAGCGAGTCTTCTAGGGGCAAATCTTGAGGAGGCAGATGTTAGAGGTACTATTCTGGAAGGTAAAGACTTAAAGAATTTGAATACAGACACAGATTCCAGCACCGTGTGACAACAGCCGATATCATCAAAAACTGTGTAAGTCAAAATACTCGCAGTATAATTATAAATTGTGCAAATCTGCGAGGATACAGATGACTGCTGCTAACATTTCTCCAATTTCCCCTACCAGTGAGACTGGTGTAGCTTCTCATAGTTTATTTGTGTGTAAAACCTGCGCCAGTGCTTGGCAAGATGGTAAGCGTGTCGGTGAAAGTGGCGGTCAAAAACTTTTAAAAGAAATTCAGCAAGTCGCGCAACATTGGGATTTACGGGATGAATTCCCCATCAAAGAAGTTGAATGCATGAGTGCTTGTAACTGTTCCTGTGTCGTCGCTTTTCCTGGTGAAGTTAAATTAACTTATCTATTCGGTGATTTGCCGGTTGAGGGTTGTGCTGAAGCAGTGCTGGAATGTGCCAGTAAATACTACTCTCAGCCTGATAGTGTCCTACCTTGGTCAGAACGCCTAGAACCTTTGGAAAAGGGGATTTTGGCAAGAATTCCGTCTTTATCACTTAATTAATTGACTTCTCTCCTGCGAGGAGAGAGGCTGAAAGAATGGATAAAATTCCAAAATCTCAAATCCAAGATTTCTATGTTGCGTGTTTTAATTCTAGGTGGAACTGGTGATGTAGCAGAATTAACTGCAAGAATAACTAATATTAGCGGAGTTGAGGTGATCACATCATTAGCCGGTCGTACCCGTGAACCTGTTTTACCCGCTGGTAATGTTCGTGTTGGTGGTTTTGGCGGTGTGACAGGTTTGGTTGAGTATTTACAGCATCAACAAATAGATGTATTAATTGACGCCACTCATCCCTTCGCCAATCATATCTCCTGGAATGCAGCGGTAGCAGCAACAGAAGCAGGTATTCCTCGATTATTAGTAAATCGTCCCCCTTGGGAAAAACTCTTAGGCGATCATTGGATAGAAGTAGAAAATATTACTAATGCAGCAGCAGCTTTAGAACATCAAGCAAAACGGGTATTTTTGACCATTGGTAGACAAGAAATTTCTGCTTTTACCCATTTGCAAGAAATGTGGTTTTTAATGCGAATGATAGATCCGTTTCCTGCTAATGTTATCACTCCACCTGGATTTATTTTGTGCGATCGCGGTCCCTTTAATTTAGAAAACGAAAGGGAAATTTTAACTCACCATCAAATAGATACCATTGTCAGCAAAAATAGCGGCGGTAATGCCACATATCCCAAAATTATTGCAGCGCGAGAAATGGGAATAAAAGTAGTGATGGTAAATCGTCCACCCATACCACCAGGAGAACAAGTCGCAGATGTAGAAAGTGCGGTGATGTGGTTGTTAGATAAAGTAAATCTTCAGTAGGGTGCGTTAGGCTTTAGCCTAACGCACCTTGTTACATAAAAATGCCCATAGTCCTATATTATTTAAAATTGAGATACTCACTATGAATTTTTAATTTTTAATTTGTTTATTGCTTACAATAAACATTGTAAATTTGAATTTAAATTTAATATTTCTCATTACCAATGAGAGAAATAGACGAATCTAGATATCGTGGAGGTATTATGCCAAAGTCTATACTTATAGAAGTAAAAAGTTGGTTTAAGAGAGATAGAATTATCCGTAACTTAGAAATTTTTCAAGACATTATAGTTATTTCCTTGTGCGTAGGTTTATTTTGTGTCATGCTTATCAGATTAGGAGATATGTTCCTCTCCTTTTTACATCCACTAGACTTGCGGCTAGTCACATCTGATATTTTGTTTATCTTGATTCTAGTAGAATTATTTAGATTATTAGTTGATTATATCCGAGAACATAATATTTCTGTGGGTGCAGCAGTAGAAATTACAATTGTTTCTACTTTACGAGAAGTAATTTTACGTGGGGTGCTAGAAATTCCCCGTGATCAAATTTTTGGAATTTCTGTATTTTTATCAATTTTAGCAGGCATTTTCATCTCTATTCCTACGATATCTCGCTTGTTTGAACAAGCTAAAATCCTTAATCAGGATACCGAAATATAGTATTACTATATATGTAACAAACTGATTTCATGTATTTACTATTTACCTAAAAAATGCGTCTACCTGTTTTTAATATCCTATCCAAATTACTTGGTAACTTCACCAAACCAGCAAATATCTAGCCACTATTGTCCTTATTCAAAAAACAAATAAGAATTTTTCAGATATATATAGTTTTATTTCTACTCTTTGTTACAATTAATGATATTTTTATCCAAAATATACCATTATGGCCTTATACGCTGAATTACATCGACACTTGGGGGGTTGTGTTGTCCCTCGTGTGTTGTGGCGATATTTTGAGCGCCATGCTGCAGATTTAATTTCTCGTTTTGCTGAATATTCAGAATTTGAAGATTTTTATACCCGTCCTCGTAACACTTTAGATAAATATCTAGAACTACATACCTTGGTAGAAAGTGTGCAAACTGTAGAAACTTTGCCTTACTTTATCTATCGGTTGCTACGGGGTGCTTATATATTTGAAAATTTGGCTTATTTAGAACTCCGCTATACTCCCTATTTGCGGACACCGGAACATCTGGGTCAAAACGAAAGAATTGATAAGATGACGGAAATTGTTGAGATTGTGGGAAAAGCCAGCCATTCCTCAGAATATCCAATTCTTAATAGTCAAATTCTCTGTATGCACTCTCGTTTACCCTATCAAGTCAATAAGGCAATTGTTGATTTAGCAGCACGGAATAGGGAATATGTTTGTGCAGTAGATATAGCTGGTGGCGATCACTATTATGCTGAACGTATGGATGAATGGGTAAGTTTATATAATTATGCCCGTTCTTTAGGCTTGAACACTACCGGACATCTTTATGAAACTACAGCAGGTTGTTATCCTCAACTACTACCTTATTTAATGCGAATTGGTCACGGTATCCAAATTCCATTACTTTATCCTGAATTATTGCCAGATTTAGCTAAATGTGGACAATGTTTAGAAGTTTGTCCCACAACCTACCTAAAAACAGGAACTTTACAGGATATCCGTCAACTGAAGTTAGTATTTGACCGCTGTTTTGAAGCAGGGGTTGATATTGCAATTTGTACAGACAACGCTGGCTTACATAACGTGCGGCTACCGTTTGAGTATGAAAATCTCTTGACTTACGACATAATTAATTTCCAACAGCTACAAGCTTGTCAAGATGCCGCTTTTCGCCATGCTTTTACTTGGCCTCATAGTCAACGTCCTGCATCTTTACTCAATGGCTTGTTGAAACCTGAACCAGCTAAAGTTTTGGCAAGATAAAGATTACAAAAGACTAACCTTGAATACAGCAGGAGTCGGGAGTCAGGAGTAAAACTCTCTTACTGTCTAGGTTTCAATTTAGATTCTGTACCTCATTGATCTGCAATCTGCTGTATCTCAATTTTTAATAATTTCCCCCACTCAGATGGGGGATTTCTGCTTTGGATAATCAACTAATTTTTTTTGACAATTAGAGTTACAAAATATGGATTTAAGAATTGCTAGGAATACGTTCTATTTCCGCATAACCGCTTAAAATTAAGCTCTTTCCTTCAGTTTCTAAACGATTAATTCGCATTTTTACCCCATCTAAGTCAAAGCAATCTAAATCGACCATCTTATCTAAAATTTCCACCAGTGCGGTGCTTAAAGTTTGAGAAACTTCTCGCTGTGCTTCTGGAATTTGCTCAAGTTCAATTTTTGGGTCTTTAAAAGAAACCCGCCTCCTTCTTTCAATACCGATACCAAGAGTCATACTCAGGGACATGAGTTCGCCGTTATTTAAATCGGCTTTAGCTACCAGATGCAAGCGGTTTTCCGGTAATAGCTTTATTTGAACTTCGGTAAACGAAACTGGTTCACCACCAGATATCGCCGTTAAAGTTGCTTCAGAAAGGTTGAGCAGACGCTTCTTAACCAATTCTGCCTGGAAAGCTTGATTTATACCTGTTTCCGATAATATTACTTGCGCTACCGCTTGGGTGGGTTGCTTAAGGCTGAGTTTGCCACTCAAAACCGAGCCGAAGTCAATTGACACTGCATCAGTTTCAAAGGACATTTCCTCAACTGCGAAGTCTTTACGAATTACTAAACCACGACCGCTCATTTTAAAGCTATCAATGCTGCCTTGCAACAGTTTGCTGGAGGGATAGCAGCGCACAAAGACTTCTACTGACTCGCTTTGGGTAAACAGGTGGCGAATCGTTTGGCTGGCGACTGTGTTGAGCATTCGCTCTCCCCAGTCTGTGCCTTTGGGATCTGTGAAACCAGTAAGTCCGCCTAACATTAGGTTCTGGGTCTCTAGAAGTTCTTTGTACTTTTGTAACAAATTGTGAACAATAGTGCAAGCGATCCCCAGATTTATTGTTCTGATGACATTGTGCAGTATACCTGATGGTTGATAGCCAAATGTGTCGGATATGACGGTGTTAGCTGTGATAGCGTTAGTCTACTTGTTCTAAATACTGGTTAATATCCTCAATCATGCGAGTGAGTTCAGTTTCTGTAGTTAAGCGAATGTTGATATTGCGGATAGTCAGCAGGACTTTGGCTGCAAAGGGGGTCGGCCAAATATTGGGATTGCAGAAAACTTCTAAAAATACCTCACCAGTGTGGCGATACTCTAAAGGAGGTTGGGGAGTAACTTTACCACCTCCAGGGGTGGGTTTAGCAGCAACAGCTTTTAGGCTTAGTATTAATTCATTGATTGCTGCTTTTAATTCTCGTGCTGCTTGGGGTGAAAAACTGAAGGATACAGAGCCTTCACCGAGGTTCAGTGTCATCCGGGTAGAAGACATAGACTTTTTTGATTCAAACTTCTTGGTAATTACATATCTTAGCAGGATGGAGTGATTGAGTGTGGGGTGTGGGGGAGGAGAGGAAAAATCACCAATGACAAGTGACTTAGGACTTATGTAAGTGTCACAATCAAATCTCTTGTAGGGTGCGTCAGATGCCGAAAATCTATTGATATTAACCAATATATAGGTCTGACACACCATACTAAACTAGTATGCCAGTTAAATAGGTGGGTGTTAAAAATTGTCGTTATGACAAGGCAAGAGGTGAACCAGCGCGGTATTGGGGAGCCGCTGCGGTGGACGGGTTTCCCGGCATAAAGCAAGTGGCGTGGTTTCGCCCATGTAGGCGCTTCGCTTTCCCCCAGGGTGGGACTGGAGAACCCGAAGGGCAAAAGGCAATAGGGAAGAGGTTTTGGTCAATTTTACTTTTCGTTACATACTTCTCTCTGAGAAGCCGCTGCGCGTCTACGGTTTTTTTGTGCCTTCCTACTTACGTAAGTTCTGTAACTATTTTAGATTCTGGATTAGAAATCTTTTTCTGTTTATAGGTCTATAAATCGATTTGTCACAATTATTTTTCAAAGTGGGATTAGTTATTGATGATAATAATAGTCTGTTATGAACAACAATAGTAGCTATCTATTACTGCATTTCAATGAAATTTAACTATAATTAATCTCAATAATTTAGCAAAAGATTTAGATTTTATAGAGACTTTTATTCGTTATAGTGTAGGACTTCGATACATTTTTTTGTTTTGATTTTTGCTTTAGGCTTTACAGTAGAAGTGATAGAATATGATGTTATAAATTGTTTATGAGTTACGATAATCGCGCTGAAGTAAGAAAGGTTTTAATTATTACTCTCCTGCTCAACTTATTTGTGATGGCATTAAAAGTAGTGGTAGGATATTCAACAGGTTCTTTAAGCTTGTTGGCTGACGCATTACATAGTGTCACAGATAGCGCCAATAACGTTTTAGGATTGATTGCTAGTAAGTTTTCTTCTCCGTTACCAGATCGAGAACATCCCTATGGACACCATAAATTTGAAGCTGTGGGTGCTTTGGGGATAGGGGCTTTTTTAGGGATAGCTTGTTTTGAAATTCTCCAAGGAGCAATAGAACAAATTTTTAAAGGTGGTTCACCTGTGAAAATATCAGGTTCTGAGTTGTGGTTATTATTAATTGTGCTAGGGATCAATATTTCTGTCGCTTTTTATGAACGTAGTGTTGGTAAACGGGTAGGTAGTTCAATTTTAATTGCTGATGCCACACATACAATGAGTGATATTTGGGTGACTATCTCTGTGCTGGGAGGGTTAATAGGTATTTGGTGGCTAAATTTTCAATGGCTAGATGTGGTGTTGGCTTTTCCGGTGGCTTTGTTAGTATTTTGGAGTGGTTGGTCAGTCTTAAAAGAGAACTTACCTTGGTTGGTAGATCAAATGGCGATCGCTCCCGAAGCCATTCATGCGATCACAGTTTCTGTCCCAGGCGTAATTAACTGTCATGACATTGCTTCCCGTGGCGTTTTGGGTCGCCAAGTTTTTATAGAAATGCATTTAATAGTAGATGCACCAGATGTAGAAACTGCTCATCGAATTACTGAAGAACTAGAACGTCAATTAGAAGAACACTTTAGTCCTGTCAGGATTTCAATTCACGTTGAGCCACCAGCTTATAAGTCTGAAAGCATTAGTTTTGAAAATGGAGTAAGGTAGTAGATTTTGATTTGCTCCCATTTCCAAATTAACGCTTAGAAAATGTGACTAAATTGGCGATAATTTCTACTAATTCACCAGGATCAACAGGTTTAGCTACATGAGTTTGAAAGCCAGCTTCTAAGGCACGGCTACGATCTTCACTATCTGCATAACCAGTTAAAGCAACAGCTGGAATTCTGCCGCCTTCATAAGCTTTGCGCGATCGCACTTTCCGAATTAAAGTGTAGCCATCTTCACCAGGTAGTGCAATATCGCAGATCAAAGCATCAGGTTTAAATCTGGGTAGTATTTCTAGAGCTAATGCTGCTGATGGAACTGTTCTAACTCCGGCTCCATATGCTTCTAAGACGATAGTCAGGTAAAAGCAACTATCATCATCATCATCAACTACCAGAATGCGTAATCCAGTCAGACGGAGATTATTTTGCATAACATCTCCATAGGTGTTGGGAATTAGAAAGAAGAATTTTACATCAACTTTTCTTGCTATCCTCAGTCACCATACCAATAGTAATTTTACTGCGTTAAATGAGATTTATTACTGTTAATTAATTTTCTTAATCTACTGGTAAAAAGTAGGATTATTAATCAGGGTTTCGTAAATTAGATAAATTTTGATAATTGGCGATTTTTTTAGCACTTATCGCCAAAAAAACGAACTATATAGAGCAGGAGTCAGGAGTCAAGATATCGCCAGGTTCCACGATTAGAAGAAAGAAGAAAGAATTAATCTTTCCCCCTGCTCTCTTCCCTGTCACCTATCACCTATTCCCACTCGATAGTTCCAGGTGGCTTGGAGGTGATGTCATAAACCACACGGTTAACGCCTTTTACCTCATTGACGATTCTGTTAGAAATTCCTTCTAGGACATCGTAAGGTACACGGGCCCAGTCTGCTGTCATCCCATCTTCACTGGTGACAATCCGTAAAACTATGGGGTAAGCGTAGGTACGCTTATCACCCATTACGCCTACACTCCGAATTGGTAATAAGACGGCAAATGCTTGCCAATAGTCATGATACAAGCCACGCTGATTGATTTCTTGGCGGACAATTAAATCAGCATCGCGTAAAATATTTAACCCTTCGGCTGTGACTTCGCCTAAGATACGAATTGCTAAACCGGGGCCGGGGAAGGGTTGTCTTTGGACAATTTCTTCTGGTAAACCAATTGAACGACCTACTTTACGGACTTCATCTTTAAAAAGTTTCCGCAAGGGTTCGACGAGTTTAAATCTGAGGTCTTTGGGTAAACCACCAACATTGTGATGACTCTTAATTTTTACTGCTACTCGTTCGCCGGTTTTGGGGTCAACATTAGTATCAGCAGATTCAATCACATCAGGATAGAGAGTACCTTGAGCTAAATAATCAAAGTGACCGAGTTTTTTGGAGGTTTCTTCAAATACGCGGATAAATTCATGGCCGATGCGACGGCGTTTTTCTTCGGGGTCTGTGATATTAGCAATAGCTTTAATAAAGCGATCGCGAGCATTGACATATTCCACCGGAATATGAAACTCTTCTTGAAATAGTCTGAGTAATCTTTCAGGCTCTAACTTACGCATGAAGCCTTGGTCAATAAAGACACAAGTTAGCTGTTCACCAATGGCTTTATACAGCAGAAATGCCAGGGTGGAAGAATCTACACCCCCAGAAAGAGCCAATAATACGCGCTTCTCACCAACTCTAGCGCGAATTTCCCGAATTGATTCTTCCACAAAAGCTGCTGTTGTCCAGGTGGGTTCACAGTCGCAAATGTGGTAAACAAAGTTACGAATTAATGCTATTCCACCAAGGGAATGCACCACTTCTGGATGGAACTGTACACCATAAAGTTTCTTGTCGTGGTCAGCAATAGCGGCACAGGGAGTATTTTCTGTATGTGCCAATAATTCAAATCCAGATGGCATTTTTGTGACTGAATCGCCATGACTCATCCACATTGTTGTGCCATCTTCAACATTAGTTAGCAAATCTGTGGGATCATCTATATATAATGATGCTTTCCCGTATTCACCTCGATCAGCTTTGGTGACTTCCCCACCTAGTTGGTTCACCATCAACTGCATTCCATAGCATACACCTAAGATAGGGATTCCCAAATTCCAGATTTCTGGGTCACAATGGGGTGCATAATCGCTATATACTGAATTTGGCCCACCAGACAAGATAATTCCCTTGGGATTTAATTGGCGCAAATGTTCTGCTTTGGTGCGATAGGAGAGAACTTCAGAATATACTTGAGTCTCACGGATACGCCGAGCGATTAGTTCAGAATATTGAGAACCAAAGTCTAAAATAACAATTATTTGGCGATTAATCACCCCCAAATTTTCTTGTATTTGAGGTGCTTGTTCGGTTGGTAGAGTCACCGCTGTATTCATGATGTCGAGAGTGTGTCTTTAAAGATAAAACGTGATTACCACTTCCGGCTTTTTAGGCTAGTAATGGTCATAAAACCCTAATATCCTAATATATAGACGCGACTGCTGCCGCGTCCGTTGAGCCGATAAATTTGGCTTGTATTAAAAGCTATAATTAGCTACTGAAAAAAAATTATTTATTTGGTTTATTTATGATAATTCATAATAAGTTAACACAATTTTTCCATTAACATACAACCAGTTTTACTCTTGACGATAATTTCTCGATCGCGGTCAAAAAGAACTGAACCACAAACTGTTGTGGCTGTAACCCTGTCACTGTGGCTTTTAAGATATTCTTGGCAACGGATATCAATGGTTTCGGCAATGGTGCTATAAACTTGATTTACCCAATTACTGCCAGTATTACTGTCTAGGGAATGGAGGTGTTTTAATGCAGCTTCAGCAGTGCGGCTGTGAAATACTACTTCTACATCTGAAGGTTCTAAACCTGCGATCGCACAATGGGCTGCTAAAATTTCCCGTCGGCCATCAGCTAAGTGATGATGGGTGTGAAAAATCCCTCCTGCCAGTTTCATCAGCTTACCGTGATAACCAAACAATAAAATTTCTTTAACCCCTAAAATATCAGCTTCCACTAACATTGCTCCTAACCAGTTAGCAGTTTTTACCAATTTTTCAGGGTTAATGCCCGATTTTGCTGCGAAATCCAAGCCATTTTCACCAATACAGAACACTAAACTCTCAAACCGACTGGCTTTAGTTTGTAAATCAGCACGGAAAGCTGTTAATTGATCTGGTGTACTCAAAGGTTGAGAAATTCCTGTTGTTCCCAACAGAGAAAGACCTTCGACTACACCAAAAGCAGAATTAGAAGTTCTGACAGCGAGCGAGCGCCCTTCGGGTAAAATAATTGTGACTGTGATTTTTTCCCCAGGTGCTAACAGCCGTTGCAAATTTTCAGTTAACAATCTCTGAGCATAACCATAAATTGCTGCTTTCCCTTCACCATTAAGTTGCTTGCCAATCCCCTCTCCCCCCTGAATAATTACTGACTCCCCATCTCCCTCATAACATGCCACCATCGCCCAAATCGGTGTATTTTTAGTCAAATCCAAGTTATCACCAGGATCACTGCGAGTAATAGCCAAAGCCGAATTTTCAGATATTCCTGCTACCTGTTCAATTGGTATTTCTGCTATTTCGGCTGGTAAAATCAAATCAACAGCAGTTATGTTCAGAGATTGACGATAACGTAACCAATGTAAAGCAGCAACAGCCGCAGCACAAGCAAAAACCGGCAGAGTGTATCCAGATCGGGACATAAAAATTCAAAATGCTTCTTTCAGAAGAGCTACGCTAACAAAATAGTGCTTCCAGCAGGCTGAGCCAACAAAATTCAAAAAGGTTATTAGATTTTATCCCCTCCTCCCCTTCCCCTTCCCCTTCTTCTGATCTGCCTTCTGCCTCCTGCCTCTTAAATTCCTACTTCTAATAACAAAGCTTCCATTGCTTCCCAAGAAATACCTTGTTGAATATAACGGGGTGATTCAGGATTATAAGGACTAGCTATGCGGTCAATGCTGATAATTGTTGCTTTATCTGGTAATACAGGTACATCTGGATCAAATGCCGTTGATTGCATTAAAGAACTAGAAAAGCCCTTAAAAACTGCAATTTTATCTTGGTCATCAGCAATACTTATAGACACTATTAGAACTTCTTGAGGTCGTTTGACAGTATATTGTTCCAGCCTTTTACCGATTGAATTATTCATCAAAAAAAGAAAGTACAAGTTAGTTGATTATTTGCAGTATTATCATTAAGTCGACAATTAACCTGTATACTTTATCTTTTTTTTATTGTGTTGCGGAACGTCCCTTCTTCCCTAGCTTTATCATGACAAAATAGCTTAAGTAAGCCATATAAACTATTAAAGCTATTATTCCCAGAAAACCTAAAAGGGCTGGTTTACTATTATGATGAAAATATTCTTTAAACATTAATGGTGCTTCTAGCCAAACCCTACAATAGGGGGTTTTGAGGGCATCTCCTGAAAAACCACAACCCAAAAAAGGTGCAAGGCCTATTATACCTAAAGCGCAGTAAAGAGTCATTGCCCAGCGCCAAGATGTGAACACCAATTTTAATAGACTATTTGCTTGATACTCAATTTCATCGTTTAGATCCACCCAAAACCATAGGGATATGGGAATCAGAAAACGAGCTATTAAGCCAGAGATAAAACTTACTGCCATGCCACCAATCATCAAGTAAGCTGTGATAGCTAATAGACTCGCTACTCGCCAGTAAATCATTAACAAGCGTTGTATTCCTTCTGATTTTTGCACGAATGCCCAAATTAGGAGAATTAGGGGAATAATTAAGGCAAATAATAACGTCAATCTATAATCCATCCAGACGTAAGGGCGAAACCAAACTTGTGGCATAATTTTTGTCAGTTGATCAATGATAAATTTACAGCAGAATTCAGAACTAAGGAGTCAAACCCGTTTTAGAGGATGTTTGAAAAGTTAGAAAAGGTATAATTTGTCATTCTGTATCCCTTCTGGACACTGTGTGAACGCGAAGCTTGGCGTATGACTCCTATGTCGTCACGCAAGCTATAGCCATGTGGAGCAAACCGGAACTTATCCCTTAGGGACACTGCGTGAACGCGAAGCGTGCCGGAGGCTATAGAATCTAGGGTTTGAGCAACTAATCTGAGATGCTTCACTTCGCTGCACTATGTACCGTGCGGGAAGTAAGCTACAGCATGAATTTTCACACACCCTCTTAATATTTGATAGAGCAACTTAGCATATAGCTAACGTTAGGCTAGAGCCATTTTTTAATTTAAATTTTGTACTTCATTTACCTGTAATCTGCTTTATTTATTTGTTACTTGATTGATAAAATCTTTCAATAGAGTTTAGTGCTGATCTACTGGCGTAAATAAACCAACCATTTAAATCTCTGAAAAGCTAACGCCGTATACATTTTGAATTTTGTTGGCTCAGCCTGCTGGAAGCACTATTTTGTTAGCGTAGCTCTTCTGAAAGAAGCATTTTGAATTCACGGCGGTACTAGCTTTCAATAAGTAAGTCGGTGGGTAAATTTTATAGTTTCCTATCTATTGGGAAAAAAAGCAAGTAACATTTACGTTTGTAGCTGATATTCTGCGTCTTGTCTCTAAATACTATCAGGGTGAATTTAGATTCACCCTGATCTGCTGAGAATTGAGCATACCCAGATTCAGGTATATTTTTGCACCCTTTATGGGATTTTAGTTGCTTTTTCCCTCTATAAACTTGCTTTCTGCCCAGATTCACGGATTATCTAGGAAAAATGCGAGATTTATAGGGGAATCTGCTGGAACCGCAAGATGTTCACACTATAGATATTGATTGCTTCCCGACTAGACTAAAAAGAAAAGCCGTTGGCTCAATTTCTATTAGTCTTCGTAAACCCGGCATTCATCTGCGTCTGGGTTAGCATCACAGTATTTTTCTAGGGAGTTTTTGGGCTTGCTTTGACGCTGATGGGAAGCTTCCGCTTGCAATTCTTCGACGGCATCCCAAGCAGCAGCACATTCTCCGGAGTTCCCACCTGAAACATCACAGACAGCACGGGCTTGTTCAATTTCCTCTTGAATCTGTTCTTGGATGTTGTTTGTTTTTTCTGTAATATTGGTCATTACGTTAATCTCGCTATGTATTGTTTATACCAGTGTGAAAAAACAAAAATTGCTATTTTTGCTCTATTACTCGCTTACTATTCTAACCACTGAGCTGTTCAGTTCGTATTGCACCCTGATAATCAATAAGTAATACAGCAAATTACCTCATTTGTACCGTGTTTCTGTTAATGTTTTAAGATTTTATCGTGACAGGTCTACAGAAAAGGAATCATAGAATATATTTAGATTCATCAGAAGTCAGGAGTCAGTAAAAACGTTTCGTCGGAACGTTTCTACTGTAGGCAGAAGGCAGCTATGCTGGAGATAATACATTTTTATCCCGATTTCCTCAAACCCTAAACTCTAAACTCCACATCCTTACCCCTTGTCCTGATTGATAACTAAACTCCACACCCTACAATCCTGAATAAGATACATTTCCAGCCTCAACATAAAGAGAATTCCAAAACTCATGGCAGATAAAATGCAGTGGGCAAATGCCCTATCAACCCATCATTCTTTGGAAACAGCTGTTACAGATGTGGTACAACAAGCTGTTTCATCTTTAACAGCACCTGCTGATTTAGGGCTGGTGTTCATTTCCTCTGCTTTTACAAGTGAGTATTCCCGACTTTTACCGTTGCTGGCTGAAAAACTATCAGTACCTATGCTGATTGGCTGTAGTGCTACGGGTGTAGTTGGTACGAAATCAGGGAATAAAACTCAAGAAATAGAGTCTGAACCAGCTATCAGCTTGACTTTAGCTCATTTGCCCGGTGTGGATATTCGAGCTTTTCATATTCTGGGTGATCAGTTGCCTGATTTGGATAGTTCACCGGATGCTTGGATTGATTTAGTTGGTGTGCTGCCATCATCTGCACCCCAGTTTATTTTGTTGTCTAGTGCTTTTTCCTCAGGAACTAATGATCTGTTGCAGGGGTTGGATTTTGCTTATCCTAGTTCGGTGATTGTGGGGGGGCAGGCCAGCGGTGGTTTTGTGAGCGATCGCATTGCTCTATTTTGTAATAATCGCCTGTATCGTCAGGGTACGGTAGGTTTGGCTTTAAGCGGTGATATTGTTCTGGAAACTATTGTTGCTCAAGGATGCCGACCAATTGGTGAACTATTACAGGTGACTAAAGCTGAACGCAATATTATTTTGGAGTTGGATGAACAAGTACCTTTGGTGGTGCTGCGGAATTTGATCAGTAGTCTCAGTGAAGAGGAGAAGATGCTAACACAGCATTCTTTGTTTGTAGGTTTGGCAATGAATGAGTTTAAGCTTTCTTTAAAGCAAGGTGATTTCTTAATTCGCAATTTAGTGGGAGTAGATCCATCCGCTGGCGCGATCGCTATTGGCGATCGCGTCCGTCCTGGTCAAAGGTTACAATTCCACCTCCGTGATGCTCAAGCCTCGGCTGAAGACCTAGAATTGATTTTACAAGAACATCAGGAACAAAGCAGTAGTAGTTCTTCTCCTTTGGCTGCACTTATGTTTAGTTGTGTGGGACGTGGTGCAGAACTCTACGGTAAACCAAATTTTGATTCTGAGTTATTTAAGCGCTACTTTCACGATATCCCCATGAGTGGTTATTTCTGCGCTGGTGAAATTGGCCCTGTGAGTGGCAGAACTTTCCTTCATGGTTATACTTCAGTTTTTGCAATTTGCCGACAGCGTAATTCGTAATAATGCCTCTGGCTCCCGTGAGGGATACGTAATTTTTTCCTCTGCTCCTCTGCTCCTCTCCTCCCCAATCACCAATCTACTATTGTTATCAATTGGGGTAGGATGACCAGTTTGAGTGATTGCGCCATATTTTTGAATGTAGCGACGTACTTCTAGGGGAAATTCAGGATAATCTAAGACTCCATCGCCATCGGCAATGGTAGCCCAAAAATCACGCAAATCGGGAGCTAGTTCTTGTGCTTGGGCTAATGGCAGGTTTAAGGGTGGTAGGGTGAGTAATTTGATCACGAAGGGATATGAGTGATCACCCATCCATTGTCGTGATGACTCTTGTAAATCAGGGAAATCTGGTACTGATTCAACACGATGAGATACAATCTGTAACCATTTCCTACCGATATGATCTCGCTGAAACTCCAGAACCCGATAAGGATGGGGATAGCTGACTAATGAACCGGTGGTAATATCATAAACTCCATCTGCACAAGCTACGTCCTGAACGTGCAAATGCCCAGTGAATACTAATCTCACTCCATACTTACGCAACAAATCGAGAACTTGTGGTGCATTTTCTAGCATATAGCGATTTGCCATGGGATGATCTGATTGATTAGGCAAATGCTCAACTACATTATGATGTATGATTACCAAAACTAATTCATCAGTAATTGCTGCTAATTCTGCTTCTAACCATCTGAATTGGTTATCATCCAATCTGCCTATCTGCTTACCTTTGTGATCATAGGAATTAGAATTTAACCCAATCAGTCTTACTCCTGGTAGGATTTGATGATTGTAGTAACATTGATCTGGATTTTTATAACCAAACTGACGGTAATAATGGGGAAAATCTCCAAAAGCAATAGATTGTTCATTTGCCATTAATACCGGAACATCATGATTACCAGGAACAACATAGACTGGAAAAGGTAGTTGAGATAACCTTGTTTGTAACCAAGCATGGTTTTCTGGTTCACCATGTTGGGTTAAGTCTCCGGGGATCAAAAGAAAATCTAAATCAAGTTGTGTTAAATGTTCTAGTACACTTTCAAAGGCTGGGATACTAACTTCCACTAAATGAAATCGGCTGGGATGATCCCATATTGTGTGCGGAAGACCAATGTGTAGGTCACTAACTATGGCAAAGCGAAAATTCATATCCATTAGATTTAAGAAAATGTTAAAAGCAGAAGTGCAAATACTCTTTTCTCAAAAGTATACCTCTTGCTTTGTCTGACTGCGTAGCAGCAGTTATACTTAATATTTGTACACATTTATGTTTAATTCTGTTAACCTAAAGGAGAGTTAATTTTGCCTTTGATTCGAGTGCGTCAGCACGTTAACCCACTAGCGAGAAAGTTTCAAACCCCAGTTGATCCCCTAGAATGGGGAAAAGTTTATACACAGCCAAATCAACCCCTACATTTAGATATTGGGTGTGCCAGAGGCAGGTTTTTACTACATATGGCACCAATAGAACCGAACTGGAATTTTTTCGGTTTGGAAATTCGTGAACCTTTGGTAGAGGAAGCTAATAGGTTGCGTTCTGAGTTGGGTTTAACCAATTTGCATTATTTGTTTTGCAATGTAAATAATTCTTTAGCACCAGTTTTATCTACTTTGCCATCAGGAATTTTACAGCGGGTAACAATTCAATTTCCTGATCCCTGGTTTAAAACTCGTCACGCAAAACGGCGTGTAGTGCAACCGGAATTAGTGACAGAATTAGCTAATTATTTGGCTGTGGGTGGGATTGTGTTTTTGCAATCTGATCAGAAATTTATTGCTGTAGAGATGTGCGATCACTTTAGTAAAAATCCGGCATTTGCGAAAATGGGTACAGAGGAATGGTTAGCAGAAAATCCCCTTCCAGTTCCTACAGAACGCGAAATAGCAACACAAAAGAAGGCTGAACCTGTCTATCGGGCTTTGTTTGTGAAACGTTGACATACTCACCAACCTGAAGGTGCGGAGATTCTTGAGAGTTCACAGTAAGGATCATGGATTAAATAAGGTCTAAGAGTGCCAATAATATCTATACCCTAGAAGGGTAGATGGAGAACTGGTAGATG
>ERZ1034415.66-NODE-66-length-25477-cov-41.829911_pt1 | contig 25477 bp, 29 predicted proteins | sample MGYA00520582_ERZ1034415 | MGnify/ENA primary metagenome ERZ1034415 (study PRJEB33736, sample SAMEA104288483) | Azolla nilotica | place: Sudan | collected 1982 | study: EMG produced TPA metagenomics assembly of the PRJEB19522 data set (Is there foul play in the leaf...
TAGAAAGAGTTTTAGCTTTAGCGTAAACTAGCTTGTCAATAATTTAGTTAAAATAGTTACTTATTTATGGCTGAATAATTAGCTAATTTATCCTTAGACAAAAGTTATTTGACTAGAGATAAGTTAATTTACACCTTTGCAAAATAATCCATTTGTTCTGTTTATCCTCCTGTCAATTTTTGGACTTATATAGATGATTTTGAAATCCTTATTAGTTTTTGTTACGAAATCAAGTATGTGGAATTTGTGGACTTATGCTTAGAGATAGCCAAGCAATTGAAACACAGATATTTTGTTCACTTCAAGCATTTGTTCATTTATAAAAAATGTGCTCTGAAAACATGATTTCTAATTGCTATGAATTGCAAATGAACTTATTCACTTTAGTTGTGCGCGACTACATTGTGGACAGTCTTACCAATGCTGGTGCTGCTTAATACTCATGGATGAGTTTTTTGTCAATGCGTAACTCCTATGGTCTTAGTTCTGTCCAATTGTGAAGATAAGTTAACTATTGGATAAATGGTACAAGTCTAGAGAATGTGCTGTTACTCATAGATGGAAGAATAATCACAGAATACTGTGTTTCACGCTAGTTGCTCACCTAAGTGAGCTTACAGTAACCTAGTAACAAGGAGTTAAGTTATAAAAGCAACGAAGCTGTGAAGTTAGCAACATAACAAATCAAAATTTGGGTGATTTTGCCAAAGAAATGCTATTAGTACGTTATGAAGTGCAGCAACAACTGGGTAGAAAAGCAGGACGGAGGACGCTACTAACTCATAATTTACAAACTCAAGAACTAGTAGTAGTTAAACTACTGACATTTGATGATGAGTTTCAATGGCACGATTTAAAGTTGTTTGAACGGGAAGCTAAAAGCCTCAAATCACTTTCTCATCCAGCTATTCCCCGCTATCTAGATTATTTTGAATTAGATACACAAACCTACAAAGGATTTGCATTAGTACAGAGTTACATTCCTGCGGAATCTTTGGAAACCCAACTGAAGGCAGGACGCAGTTTTAGTGAATAAGAAGTTAAACAGTTAGCAAAAGCATTACTAGAAATTCTGAAATATTTACACAATCAGCAACCACCTGTTATTCATCAATAACAAACTAAATTCGGCTGCATCATCATCTAAATCACCATCTTCACCTGCTAAGATGGGTTTAAAATTAGCACCGTGAATTAATTCAGTAAATTTCATTGCTGGATTTTGATAAATAACATTTAACACCCTAATAAAATCTCTAATGATTTCCCCTGGTGTCAATAATGCTTCTGCACCCAAGCGATTGATAATTTTTTGGACAAATTCTTTTAAATCACTATTCCTTAATATTTGTTAACACCCAAAATCAAGAGTATGAATATCTGTTAAACGCTGTAAAGGTGTGAGTATTTCTGTTTCTGTTAGGGCGTTGAGACGAATCACGGATCCTATGTATTCTTGTACATTGGCTTGGGTAACAAATCGGCTTTCTTTGGTGCGTCTGCGCCAAGCTTGGTCTGCAAATAGTTCACGATTTGGGTCTTCTAAAAATTTTGTTGTTCCACCAATGAAAATACCAAGATGTTCAGCTTTACATTGCTTGGTATCATTAAAGATTGCTAAAACTCTGTTGTAGTTTTTTTCACGAGTAACTGTGGTGGAAATTTGATATAAATTTACAGTTTCATCTACTAAAATTAATAGTCCTTTATAGCCGATTTCGGCGATAAATCTAGCTAATAATTTGATATAATCAAACCTAGCCTCAACATCAATGATGAAGCGCACTCCTAAAGGTGCTTTAGCTTCAGTTTTGGTGTTAAATTCTCCTCTTAACCACCGTAAAAAGGCATTTTTTAATTCATCGTCGTCTAAGCGATAGCTCCGCCAATAGGCTATAATGACACTACCAAAATCAAAGTAGTGAACTAAATCCTCAATATACTGAATTACTTCTCGGATTTTTGTTTCTACTTGGTCATCAAAACCTTCATCATTGGGGCGTATTCCGGTTTCTTTAGCTACTTCTTGCTGGATTTTATTAATCCATCCTTCTAATATGGAAACTAAAGCACCACCATCAGGATGGGTTTTTATAGCGAGATGACTCATGAATTCTCAATAGGTTGCTAAACCTTCATTGTGACTTACTGCTAGTCTGCATTCAGAGGATAAATCAGCGTCAGCAACTATAAATCCTTGCTCCATTGCACGGTTACGAATAATTTGCATCATGAAGCTTTTACCTGAGCCGTAGTTACCGATTATAAATCGAAATGCAGCTACACCTTCTGCAATATCATTGAGATTTTGTAATAGGCCATTTAGTTCTTTTTCTCCACCTACTGCTATATGTTCAATTCCTCTTCTGGGTACTACTCCTGTACCTAGTGAATTAATTAAAGCAGTGGATACTTTTTTCGAGGTTTTGAGCTTTGTAATGTAAACTACAATACTGGATTTTTAATCTCTATTACAAATAGCAAGTATATCATACCCAGTTGGGATATATGTTATTGGTCGATTTTGACTATCTAAAATCCTAAGTTTATATCAGATTATGTCAGCTATTGAGTAAGATGATTATTCTGATTGTTTAGGATTGAGTAATTAATTCTTCATGCTTGGTGATCATTTTTTTCACATTTAGTATATGCTTTTGATAAATTTCGGGTATTTCTGCATCTGTTTTAATAATTAGTTCCCCAATGGTATGATTGGCAATTTCATTTATAGCATCCATTAATAAATTTGGCATGGTGATATGTTCTTCGGCGATTTGTTTGATAATAGCCTTGGGATTATCTTGAGCAACTATGGCTTTTAATACGTGAATTTGGTCACTTGGCAATTTTTCTAGAAAATTAGTCCATTCTGGTGGTAAATTATCTGAAGTAGGACTTGAAGAATCTATGGGTTCTAGTATTTCATCAAAAGGAAATAATTCAATATCTTCTTGTGTGTTTTCAGTTAATGCTTCCTGATGGAGAGTTTCCATGTTTTGGAGTAATTCGCAAACTTCGTTTTGCAACAAGTGACGCTCATGTTGTAATAAAGAGATTTGATTGTGTAATTGGCTAATTTCTAATTGTTGTGCTTGTTTTCTGGTGTATAGGTCGGTGAGAATATTTTCGAGATTTTCTCTGGCGGTTATTGTATCTGTGAGTAAGTTATTTTGATTGGATACTTTGATTTCTAATTCGTGAATTTCGATTCTCAGTTCATAAAGTTTTTCGTCTAGTTGGGGCTTGAGTCGATTCATGAGAACTAGGTTATTTTCTATTTCCTGTTTTTCTTGCTTGAAGGCTTCAAGTTGGGTTTGTAGTTGGGTAATTTCTGAACGTGATACGTTACAATTTAGTTCTAGACGGCGTTTTTCTGCTGCGAGTTCAGAGTAAGAATTATTAAGTTCTTCTGTATTATTCTGTAGTTGATGCAGTTCGGTTGTGAAATTATTAATTTCTAATTCTAACTGCTTTTTTTGTCCAGCGAAGGTCCCTAGCTCTCGATGAAGGCTATCTCTTTGATTACGACATTCTGCGATCTGATTTTGCAGTTGTTGTGATTCTGTATAGAGGATGGTTTTATGTTCTTCTACTTGTTTAATTTCTCTAGCAATCCGATATTTTAATCCTTCCAGTTCTCTAATTCTTCTATGCAGAGAACTTAAAACTAGCATTTCATAATTTCTACGCCGTTTATCAACAAATAATGCAGCTGAATAGGTTGCTAAGACGGTAATTATACCTGTGAGTAAGGCTTTAGTAAAATCCCAGTTGGGGACGAGGCTTAAACCAAAACTGACACTAAAGGCAAATACACATAGAATTAATCTATTGCTGACTATTGCTGATTGCATATTGCTTGTTTTTAGCGTAGTAGATTTGTCCAAATTAGTAGTTATTAATGTCATTATTTTTCACATTTGCTTGTCGTTAAAGTTGATTGGGATTATTTCTAATAAAAGTTGACAATTCACTTAAGTACAGACTATTTTTATTTTCTCTGTATACAGATAAATCTGCTTTTAAGAAGTCCATAAACTGCTGTGTGGTGCATCCAAAACGGCCATTGTGGCGAGTTGCCCATTGCAAAGCTTGGTAATCTAAATGTTCTTGATTGAGATTAAGATCCACTTGTGCTGCTAAACGTTGAACAATTTGTAAATATGTTTTTTGATCTGCTGATTCAAATGTTAATGTTAGACCAAAGTGATTGCTAAAGGAAAGCTTCTCCTGCATTGTATCCCAAGTATGGACTTCCTCGTCATCCTTAGGGGTGGGTCTATCATTAAAATACTCTCGAATTAGGTGACAACAGTTCGACGTAGCATAAATTACTACATTTTGTGGTCTATCAGTTAAACTCCCTTCTAAAACTACTTTTAATGCTTTAAAAGCATCATTATCTTCCTCAAAGGAAAGATCATCGACAAAAATGATAAATTTTTGTGGTATCCCCCGCAACTGTTCGATAATTTGCGGTAAGTTTTTTAACTCTGATTTTGTTACTTTTATCAAACGCAGGTTTTTGTGACCATTTTCATTTAGTAAGGATTTGACTAAAGAAGATTTGCCAGAACCCCGACTACCGTAAAGTAATACGTGCAATACTGGCTGTCCTGACAATAAAAACTTGGTATTTTTTAACAATGTATCTTTTTGCCACTCATAGCCTACCAATCTATCTAGTTTAACTGGATCAGGATAGGGTATACCAGTAAGATTCCCATTTTGCGAGCGAAAAGCCCGATATTGTGCAAATAAACCTGTTCCGTATTGCTGATAATAATGGACTAAATTTTCTAGAGCATCCGCCCATTTTTCCAACTGTGGAAATAAGGAAATAAAATCTGTATCAACTTCTATGCTTTCTGATTCTTGATACCACACCACGGGGGAAACTGGCAAATGAGCAACAAATTGCACCCACTCACTTAAAATAGCACTGTTACAATCGTATATATTTTGTAATATTTGTAAATCATGTTGGGCTGCCGCAACCAACGCGCTTGGTAAATCAGCAAATGGTCGTTGTTGAGCTAATCTAGTAAAAGGGTTGTCAGCAATGAGAATTTGACGAATTAAGTATTCTTCCCAAGTTTTTTTGCTGGCATGTAAAGCTTGAAAGTAATTACCGTAAGCTTGGAGACAGTTCCGCCCATCGGCATCACTGTAACGTATAGATTGTAATAGATCAAGAAATGCGATCAGCACTTCGCCTTGAAGGACAGATTGGTAAAGTAAAAGAGATGCTGCTTGAAGCTGGAAAAATTGGACTTTGGTGTAAAAAGAGGTATTTACCATAGACATCGGTTGATAATCCATCAATCAACTGTAATTTTCCACTGACTCTATCAGATTTCGGATTGATACCACGGATCAATCCGGGGCCTTGTAACATAAATGAATTATTGGTAACAATGAATTTAGGTATAGTTATCGCTTTTGGCTACGGTATTTTAGCATTAGTAGGTGGAATAATTGGTTATATCCAGGCTAAGAGCAAAGTTTCTTTACTAAGTGGTAGCATTAGCGGTTTCTTGATAATCTTTGCTGCCTACAGTCAACTTCAGGGACAAACCTGGGGTTTAACTTTAGCAGCTTTTGTTACTGGTATTTTAGTAGTTTTCTTTCCCTTTAGACTAGCTAGAACACGCAAATTTATGCCTGCGGGCTTGATGATTATTTTTGGTATTCTGACATTAGTGGTAATAGTGAATCAAATCTTTGCTTCTTAGTAGCTACCTGTGTTTATTCAGAATTCAGAAGTATGGCTTGCGTCACGCTGCACTACCAGGAGAAAGAATAAAGGTTTTTCGCCTACATCCCTATTTTGTATAGGAACGGACAAGGCGGTTAGGACATCAATTGATGATAAAACCCATATACCAAAAGACTTTTCACACTGTCACCTGCTATAACTCCCAGCTTGGGTTATTCATGTTTAAGTAAACATATACATTTCCTGAACACCAGTAAATTTATTAGTACATTCATCTTATGAAATAACACTATGATTTTTACAACATCACAGTAAATATGAATAAATAACTCCTGTAAAATGACCTACAAGAGTGAAATTAAAAGTATTTAAACCCTTCGTTACATCAGGAATAAACACAAAAAATTGAATCCTGTTTCCTGTCACCAGTCATATATCATCGGTAACAGATGTTTCTTGAGAGCCAAGAACATTGACTAGCAATCATAAACTAGTTAGTAAACTTTACGATCAATAGCATTTAACCACAGAACTCTATATATACTAGAGTTATTAATGTCAACCTTGTAAAGATTTTATGGTATTCTCAGTATACTTTAAAGGAAAAATAAAGGTTATTTTGCCATTTTGGCAGGTTTACCAGGCATAGATAAGATATTACTAGATAGTAGCAATCGTGATTAATGCTTACTCCCTTGTGATTACCTACCGAATCATCATTAGTCTAAATCAACTCTGACTTCAGTAATTCTCTCAGCAACTTAAGAAACTAGGAAAATCATACATGATATTATCACTGTCTTCTCAAAATGTTATCCAGTATCTGCAAAATGTAGGTCTGTGTAGCTCAGAAGATGGCACCTTATATGAATCTGAGTTGCCAGGAAATAGCGGTAATAATCGAAATTTATTGGTGAATCTGCCGGATAGTCGTAAACTGCTGGTTAAACAAGAACGTCGCCTGAATTTTGATAGCAATATCCATCAATTCTTTAATGAGTGGCTATTTCACCAATTACTCCAAAAATTTCCAGTTATTGGCAATATTTCGGAGCTTGCATCATTATTACTTCATTTTGATGAAGAAAATTCTATTATTGTTCGTAGTTATTTAGGCGAATATGTGGAACTAGGTAAATTTTATCAAAATAACAGTATTTTTCCCACAGAAATTGCCACCGCTATTGGTACCACACTAGCAGGATTACATTGTTCCACTTTTCAACGACGAGAGTATCAAGATTTTATGGATACTGCTCCCCAAGGACAGTTCCGCTATCACTTTTATAATCCTGCTCAAGGAATCGGTTCAATTAATCAAGATATTTTTAGCAAAATCCCCACTGAAGCACTGAAGTTTCATGTTCTCTATCAAAGGTACGAAAGTTTAGAATCAGCAATTGGTGACTTAGCTTATGAATGGAAGCCTTGCTGTTTGACTCACAACGATTTGCAGTTAAACAATATTTTGGTACATTCCCGTTGGCAACAACTAGATAATTGCTTAATGAGAGTAATTGATTGGGAAGCTTGCGCTTGGGGAGACCCAGCTTTTGATTTAGGAACTTTATTAGCAAGTTACATCAAAATTTGGCTTTCAAGTTTGGTAGTAGATGCCAGTTTAGAGTTGGAAGAATCTCTAAATTTGGCAATGATTCCCCTAGAAATCATTCAATCTTCCATGTTGGCTGTAATTCGTGCTTACCTCCAGGCTTTCCCCCTGATTTTAGATGAACGCCAAGACTTTATTTTGCGTGTGATTCAGTTTACAGGATTAGTACTAACTCACCAAACTCAAAATATGATTGAGTGCTGCAAATACTTTGATAATACTCACATCTGTATGTTGGAAGTAGCCAAAAATTTGTTAATTAGTCCTGAAAAATCTGTATTAACTGTTTTTGGAAGTTCCGAAGCCGAAATCCTGGAATCTGTCAAAGGCTGCCACAAAATAGTTCAACCTGAAGAAAAGCAACTACTGCGGATTTATCACGAAAAAACGCGTCTACTTGGTTGCTAGTAATTCTAGATTTTTTTATTTAGAATAAATTTGGAGGTGCAAATTTATTAATGTTAAACAATTCTACTAATGAGATCCTAAATTCTTTATTTGATATTGCCGCCAATATCCAAATTGAACCTAACTTCTGTATTCAACATCCCAACTATCAACCTTTTGCTCTACCAACTACAGTAGCAAATAGATTTCAACAAAATTCATCAGATTTACAACATAAATATCTAGCTCTACTTTTGCGAAATTTTCTACATGGTATTTATTATAATGGTTCACTCCAAACAGCTTTATCAATAAATGCCAATCATGGGAATTACTCATCACATAAAATTTTAGATCAAAACTCTAATGTGGGCATTGATTGGGACTTTTATGAACAATTACACCAGCACAATAATGGTAATGGTCATTATGATTGTAATTGGGAAGTTTTGCGACTAGAACCTGATGGGAGTTTAGCGGTGACAAAAAATGATTTAACATTGTATGTTGAACCAGAATGTTATCTTAAATCCCGTAGAAAATATGCAAAAGTGGGTGATTTAATCGCTATTTGGATGCCTAAAAACCGCTTACAAAATGGCTGTTATCTGGCAGTTAGTAATCTAGGACAGGAACGCCAAGATACAGGAGATCCTAATTTGGGAGTAGGGCGAATTTATTTTAATTTTACTTCATTGGGTGCGATCGCACTCATGGATAGCCTGACACAACATCTTAACAACGCCAATATTCCCTTTAGCTTTGAAGTTCTTTATAACCCATCAACTTATGGGCGTTATGATGCAGGCGTACTTCACTTTGAACTACAAGATTATTCCATAATTCACAAAATTCTTCAGATAGTTTATAAACAGCACCAATCTTATTTTCAGCCAGAAATTCCCCTATTTACCAAATTTTTAGCACCCGGACTAAGTTTAGCAGAAGCACCAAGCCAAAAATTTGCCCCACAGGAAAGTTTTGGTATGAACCGATGTCAAATAGTTGCTAATGCCTTATTAGAAGCTTGGGAAAAAGGTAAAAATGCCATTGAAGAACGCATGAGGATAATTGACCAACATTTTGCACAGAATTTAATTGATCTCCAGCGTCCTTACTTGAACCCCAGTTCTGAAGATATATATATCCCCTTAAATTCCTAACCTTGGTAATTAGAGTAACATGAGTTTATAGAGCAGGCGTAATGCCTGCTTTTTGTTTTTATTGAGGAAATTAAAAACATGATTTTTACATATCAACGCACGATAAGATTTCAAGATACTGATGCCGCTGGAGTCGTTTATTTTGCTAATATTTTAAGTATGTGTCATGAAGCCTACGAAGAATCTCTAGGGTGTTCAGGTATAAATATTCAAAATTTTTTCACTCGTCCATTTGTGGCTTTTCCCATTGTTCATGCCAATGTAGATTTTTTGCGTCCTATGTATTGTGGTGATAAATTGATGATTAGTTTAATTCCTCAAAAAATAGGTATGGATAACTTTGAAATTAGCTATGAAATTACGGTCAATGATGTAATAGTTGCCAAAGCAATTACTAGGCACGTTTGTATTGATGTGAATAGTAGAACTAAGCAGGAATTACCAGTTGAGATGATTTCTTGGTTGGAAACGAACCGCAGAGATGCAGAAGTTGTAGAGAGGAGAAAGTCCAGAGAGGAAATTATGTAATTCGTAATTCTTAATTTGTAATTAAGAATTAACCAAAAGTGTATTTGTGTTTTCAATAGGTAAAGAAAAATTACATATTTGGCAGAAAATCTTCAGCAATTTGTTGTATTTGTTGGCGGTTAATTTTACCTTGAGCGTTACGGGGTAAGTTTGATAGGGGAATCCAATATTTAGGAATTTTGAATTTACTCAGTTGATTTTTGAGTTGGGTTTCAATTTCTAAGGTGGATGTATTTGGGTGTTTAGGAAGATAAATAGCTGTTAATGCTTGTCCCCAGTATTTATCAGGTATACCAATTACACAAACATCAATAATCAGGTTTGTTTTTCTAATCGCCGATTCTATTTCTGCTGGATAAATATTTTCACCACCTGTAATGATTTTGTTGCTGCTGCGCCCAATAATATGTAAATATCCCTCTGAATCTAAAAAACCAATATCATCAACTAAGAAATGACCTGGATTTGTCCAAAGTTGTGGATAGTAACCTAAGGCTAATGATTTAGCTTGAATATTGAGATTTTCTGTTAAATTTTCAATGGTGATTTTGGCATGGGGAAGAATATGACCACTGTTAATTTTACCATTCAGGAAATCATCAGGTTTCAAAGTAGCAATTTGAGAAGCGGTTTCTGTCATTCCATAAGTAGGTGCTAACCTAATCTGATGAAATCTCGCTTTTTCTAAAAGTTCATTCCATGCTGGTGCACCTCCTAAAAGCACAGTTTGAAATTGAGATAACCACTGGGTTAGTTGGGTATTTTGCAGTAACCGTTGTAGCTGGGTAGGAACTAAAGATATAAAAAAATCTGAAACATTAATATTTGGTAATTGATAAGATTTAACTTCTTTAAATGGACTAATAACTAATTTACCACCTGTAGTAAAGCTTCTCATAAATTGCATTAAACCACTGACATGATATAGAGGTAAGATACAAAAAGAATTAACTGCATTTAATTGAAAATATTCTGTAAATCCTTGTACAGAAGCTGTTAATGTTTCCCAAGTATGAATAGCAAATTTAATCTTACCCGAAGAACCACCTGTAGGAATCATAATATAATTGGTAATTGGTGATTGGTAATTGGCGATTGGTGGTTGGAAACTAATATTACCTAGCCCCCAAACTATATCCGGTTGGACTAAATCAAAAACTTGTTGCCATTCATTTTTTCCCCAGTCTGGGTTACATAAAAAAACTGGACATTTGGCAGCACAAGCAGCGATGAAACTGGCTAGGAATCGCACTGGTTCACGTTCAGCCAAAATTATTTCTGGTGGTTTTTCTTGTGTTGATAATTGGGATAATTGTAAATATAGTTCTGTGGCTATTTGGTAAAAATATTGGCTATTGTTACTAATTAACCAATCCTGATTTTTCAGGTTTTGTAGATAGTCTAAAGGTTGTTCCATAAACTTTCAGCTAGTTTGAGTCTTTTTCTTATGACTTCGGAAGTGTCACACTCAAGTCTCTTGTAGTCTCCTTTAGGGTGCGTCAGACCTATAAACAGATTTTTGACATCTGACGCACCCTACTAATATGCCAGTTGCGTAAGTCCTGTTTATGTAAAAAAGTGGTTGATACCAAAACCTACTGCGCGGTTATTTCTGGATAATTCTGCTGCTAATTTTAGTGCTGCTTCTCTACCAATTGCAGTTTCAAATACAGATGAAAATACTACATCAATTTGATGCTGGTGACAACATTTCCTTAACTGTGATGGTGAACCAAATATACCAGGTTTAATCACAAAAATTCCTTGCCAACCTTTTTGATAATACTCTTCAAGTTGTTGCAATGTGGCGACAGATTCATCTAAAGCGATTTTTGTATTATAAGCATTACTTAATGCCAGCATTTCTGGGAATTTATCAACAGGTAGAGGTTGTTCAATAAATTCAATTCTATTTTCTAGATTTTCGCAAGTTGTCAACCATAATTTAGTTGACTCATAGCTAAGTCCACCATTAGCATCTAAACGTAGTTTAGCTGATTTGGGTAATTTCTGAATCAGTGAATTGAAAATTTTTATTTCTTTGGATATTTCATCAATACCTATTTTCCATTTTAATGTTTGATATCCTTGTCTCCATAAGGTTTTCCATTGGTCTAAAGCTGGTTTTCCTGCTGGTAATAAGCCGCTATAGGTGAGATTCTGGTAATTTATAGATTCGTGCTTTTCTACTAAATTTTCTAATGCTGATTCAAAACAAAATTGACAAGCTGGTAATTTATCTGGAATATCAAAAATTATTTCTGGTGTAATTTCTGTCGGTAGTTGACTACAAAAATTTAAAGCTTGTTCTAGGGTTTCAGAACCAAACCAATGAATAGGGGAAATTTCCCCCCAACTAACTTTACCTGAAATATCCACAAGCCTGATAATTACGCTTTCACGAATTTCCCAAATTCCATGGTTGGTAATTACAGGACGAGTGAATTTTTTACTAATAGGACGATAGGAAAATTGATAAACCATTAGCCCAGCATAAATCCTATACCAAATAATAAGCAGCTCCAAAAATGTACAGCTACAGCAATGAATTTACAGTTACTGACTTTATCTGGTAAATCGTGATTTTCTAGGACATGACGACATAATTTGAATGCAAAGGGTAAACTTACCCAACTTAATAGCGTCCAAATTGGGAAAATTCCTAATCCAACCAACAACAAAGACAAGGGATAAATACTAGCTGTAAACCAAACTAGGACTTGTGCGCTTTTCTTTGTACCTAAACGAACAATAGGGGATCGCTTTCCTGCCGCTATATCATCCTTAATTTGGTGAAAGTGTGAGCAAAATAAAACTAAGCTGGTGACAATACCGACAATCACGGAAGCGGCTAAATTGGTGATAGACCAAGTTTGTGTTTGACTGTAGTAGGCTGCTGCCATTCCCAAGGGTCCAAAAGCAAAAAAACAGAGAATTTCACCCAAACCCTGGTATCCTAGACGAAAGGGAGGTCCTTGGTACATATAGCCCAAACCGCAGCATAGTAACATTATACCAATTACAGTCGGGTCTTTTTGCAAAAGGGCGATCACAATTATCGCCAACAAACCCGAACCTAAACACAAATTTCCTAACCAAAACATTAACTGCTTATTACCAGATAAATTCACAAGCGAGTGATTTTTATTTTTATCAATCCCTGTTTCCGAGTCGAAAACATCATTACTGATATTTTCCCAAGCCAGAATTAAAATCGCCGCAGTCATAAAAACTGCAAATATTACGCCATTAAAAATTTTAGTTTCTGCAAAAGCTACTCCTGAACCTACCCATATAGGCATAATAGCAACACTATACATCGGCGGTTTAATAGCCGCCATCCATAATTTGTTTTTGGGGATTGATATATGATTTGTAGTCATCAGTCGTGATGAGTTAAATTACTAAAAATTTACTTATCAATTAGATTTTATAGTTTAGTGAGACATTTAGCGGTGGTGAATTGCTAAAAAATGCTAATTTTGTGATTGCTGGTTTACCTCATGGTCATAAAACTTGGCTTTACATTTTGCAGCCACCAAACAGCATCAGTTCTGGGAAACCCCAGAACCAAGAAAATTTGAGGCTGGTTAATTGGCCACTGAATATGTTACCTATAGAAATAGGAACACAACTTATTACCCTTTAGGAAGATAACTTAAAAAAAATTAACTTACACATCCATGACAATTTCACCATGTCGGAGCCGTTTCCTTGTAGACTATAAAGATTTGCATCAATTGCTGTTAGCAGTTCAAGAAAAGTGCTGTGAAAATCATAGCCAGCAAATTGTTAGTATTTCTCTACAAATCGACTTCATTGATCCTTTAGTTGTATTGGATACATTTGCCCAAGCAAATACATTAAATTTTCACTTTGAAAATAGAAGTAAAGGTGAAGCCATTGCAGCCATTGATGCTGTAACCAAATTAGAGATCACTGGTAAACACAGGTTTAGTAAAGCAGAGGATTTTATCAAAGATTGCCTCAGAAATGTCATCAACTTTGGCAATATAAATCAACCATTTGCAGGTATGCACTTTTTTTCTTGTTTTAGTTTTTTTGATCAGCATTATCAAGCAGATTATCCATTTCCAGACGCTACTATTTTTCTACCTAAATTTCAAGTAGCTGTCAAAAATTCATCCTGTACTTTAGTGGTGAATAATTTGATTCATGCCGATATTAATATTCAAACCATATTACGAGAATTACAAAATAAAGTTAAAACTCTCCAATCTTTAGCAGATTATTCTCCCAACATTGAAATTTCTCCATCTGGCTTTAACAAAAATAAGATTACTAATTCCCACACTTTCAAGCATTCAGTATCATCAGCTTTAGAAAGAATTGCATCTAATCATTTAATAAAAATTGTTTTAGCAGATGCTTTAGATGTCAGATCACATAATTCTTTTAACTTATTCAAATCTTTAAATAATCTGCGACAACTACATCCTAACTGTTATGTTTTTTCTACCAGCAATGGTAAAGGACAAAATTTTATTGGTGCTAGTCCAGAACGCCTAATTAGTATTCAAGAACAGCAATTAATCACAGATGCTTTAGCAGGTTCAGCACCCAGAGGAAAAACACCTAATGAAGATGCAGCTAATGCCAACAATTTAGTTAATAGCAACAAAGAAAAGCACGAACACTCCCTAGTTATTGATTTTATCACCCAACGTCTATCACAATTAGGTTTATTGCCGCAAATTTTAGCCCCACGTCTGCGACAACTATCTAATATTCAGCATTTATGGACACCAATTACGGCTGTAGTACCTGTTAATATCCATCCGTTGAAAATCGTTTCCCAATTACATCCTACACCAGCCGTTGCAGGTGCAGCCAGAGATATTGCTTGTGCAGAAATTCGCCGTTATGAGAGTTTTGAAAGAGGTTTATATGCTGCACCCCTGGGTTGGGTAGATGGAAAGGGAAATTGTGAGTTTATTGTCGGGATTCGTTCAGCATTAATTGATGGCGATCACGCTAGACTATATGCAGGTGCTGGTATAGTTGCGGGTTCTGACCCTGATAAGGAATTTGCGGAAGTACAACTTAAGCTGCAAGCTTTACTCAAAGCCTTGGTTTAACAGATACCCGAATCTGGAAAAACTTTTGGAAAATTGGTTATGGATGTATTCAAACTCTGATAAATCTTCCTTAAACAAGGGGGATTTATAGGGGTTGAAAAACTTGTTAAATATCCTCTAACCGGCGAATCACATCAGCTTGACTAGAAAAATCTAAAAGTGCTTCTGCTAAACTTTCTAATTGAGTTTTAGACAACTGATTAATTCTTTCTTCTATCTTAGGTTCAACAGCACCAAATCCACGAGAAAGTAAACGGAGAATTAACAACACCTCTCCTTCTTATTTTCCTTGCTGTTTACCGATTTGTAAACTTTCCTGTTTTCCTTCGCACTTTCCTTTTTGCAGGATATCTTGATAAATTACAGATTCTTGCATAATTTCCTCTCGGAATAGTTGTTAAATTACGTCTTTTTCAAACCGCAAACCAGCTAGAAGCTGTAGGTATAATTAGTCAGCTAAAATAGGTGTTCTTTATCATAAGACCTTATAGCGATAATAAATCACGGATAAACAGACAAAACCCTGATTTGTTGTCAATCCATACAGTTGGACTTTGTTTGTCTACCAGCAGTTTATCATCGCTACTTTCTTGAATTTTATTCCAAATCACGATGGGTAAATGATTTTGCATTAGCCCCTGTGTAGCTGCTAACAATATGACCATCACCAGACATTTGATATTTATATGTCACCAAACCCTCTAAACCCACAGGTCCGCGAGGTGGCATTTGTTGGGTACTAATTCCTACTTCTGCACCAAAACCATAACGGAAACCATCAGCAAAACGCGTAGAACAATTATGATAAACTCCCGCTGCATTTACTAAAGCTTGAAAAGTTTCTGCTGCTGCTATATCTTCCGTCACAATTGCTTCTGTGTGCCGAGAACCATATTCCCTAATATGGGTTATGGAATCTTCTAAAGAATCAACAATTCTAATTGCTAAAATCAAATCACTGTATTCTGTTTCCCAGTCTAGTTCTGTCGCACTACCAAGATTAGGTAAAATTTCTAAAGTGCGTTCATCACCTCTTAATTCTACATTTTGTGCTGCTAAAGCTGCGGCAATTTTTGGTAAAAACTCTGAAGCAATGCTATTGTGAACTAATAAAGTTTCAATGGCATTACAAGCAGCAGGATATTGAGTTTTAGAATCAACAGTAATGTTAATGGCTTTATCAATATCAGCGGCTTTGTCTACATAAAGATGACAAATTCCATCGGCATGACCAAGTACAGGAATGCGAGTATTTTCTTGGACGAGTCTGACAAAAGAATTAGAACCTCTGGGAATAATTAAATCTAGATATTTATCTAATTGTAAAAGTTCTAATATTTCCTCTCTGGTTGTTAGCAATTGCACAGCATCCGGGTTAACAGCCGTGTGAGATAATTCTTGTTTAATGGCTTTAACTATGACTTCACAAGAACGTAAAGCTTCTTTCCCACCTTTGAGAATTACACCGTTACCTGATTTAATTGCCAGAGAAACAATTTGAATTGCAGCTTCAGGACGGGCTTCAAAAATAATTCCTAACACACCCAAAGGACAGGTAATACGCTTGAGAATTAAGCCAGTATCAATTTCCCGGTGAATTTGTACCTTACCCACAGGATCATCTAATTTACCAACATCACGCACACCTGCGATCGCATCTCTTAACTTAAGTTCATCTAACTGCAAACGTTTATAAAGAGGTTTAGCAATCCCTTCAGCCACAGCCGCTTGACAATCAGCCAAATTTGCTGTCAATATTTCCTCTTTAGCAGATTCTAACCCCAGTGCAATCGCATCAATAGCTTGATTTTTCTCCTCAGTCGAAACCAAAGCTAACTTACTAGCCGCTAAACGAGTTTGTTGGGCAATCTGAACTAATGGAAAAGTAACTTGCACAGTAGTCATAATGAAAATAAAGTTAATTATAATAACCAAAGTCAATAAAGAGTGCTGAGTTAGAAGACCGTAGTCGCTACACAACGAGCTTGCATTGAGTTTTTAGTAATGAGTAGGGAATCTAGTAAATCACTCAACACTCAAGTAATTACCAATTATTGCACAAATGTGGTAATCATAGCTAATTTGTCAGACATGAGATTTAGTGCCAATCATCGCTTTAGCAACGTCTATCAACAAAATTAAAATAAATGCTCAGTATGTAAATGAATATTACCGAATTAGTCAAGATTTCAGTTATTCTCCTGCTCGTTGCCACTGGTGTAGCTTTAGTATCTCGTCGTTTGGGAGTCCCTTATGTTACGGGTTTAGTCTTGGCAGGTTTGCCAATCACAGAACTATTATCTCGTCCCATTGGTTTAGATCCTGCCCTCGTTTTGAATCTTTTCCTGCCAATTCTCATCTTTGAGGCTGGTATCAACACCGATATCAGCCGTCTACGCAGCACGTTTAAACCAATTGCCCTTCTAGCGGGGCCTGGGGCTGTGCTTTCCAGTGCTATTATTGCCGTCCTATTAAAATTTGGGCTAGGACTGACTTGGATACCTGCTCTATTGATAGGAGTAATTCTAGCAAACACTGATACAGTTTCCATGATTGCCGTCTTTAAGGATATACCAGTACCCTCCCGGCTTTCTGCCATTGTTGAAGGAGAAACCCTTTTTAACGATGCCGCTGCCCTAGTTTTCTTCAATCTGATTTTGCAAGTATATTCCACAGGTTCACTCACATTACTAGAAGGAATCCAACAACTACTATTTATCTCTGTAGGGGGCTGTCTCGTAGGTTTAGTACTAGGCTACTTAAGCATACCTATATTTTCCCGTTTAGATGATCCCCTAGGCAGTCTCTTACTGACGGTCACAGTTGCATTAGGAACTTTTCAGGTTGGACAATTTCTGGGTGTATCAGGCGCTGTTGCCGTAGTGGTAGCTGGATTAATTTTCGGTAATTTTGGACTGTCTGGGAAGACTTCCGCTTCCAGTCGTATTACCTTGTTTAGTTTCTGGGAATATGCCAGTTTTACTGTCAACACCTTTATTTTTCTCCTAATTGGTGTAGAAATAAACCTAGTGATACTTTGGAGAACTTTACCTGCTATTCTACTTGCCGTTTTAGTTTATCAAGCGGGAAGAATTCTGACAGTCTATCCACTACTGACAGCGGTTCGTTGGTTTGACCGCCCAATTCCTCTGCGCTGGCAACATTTACTCTTTTTAGGTAACATAAAGGGTTCACTTTCTATGGCTCTGGCATTGAGCCTACCCAGTATGCTGCCAAGTCGAGAATCTCTCATTACTTTAGTCTTTGGTAGTGTGTTGGTGTCATTAGTAGGACAGGGTTTAAGCTTACCTTGGCTAGTCAAACGCTTAAAATTATCTAAAGTTTCAGAATCGCAGCACCAAGTTGAAGAAATGCAAGCCCAACTGATTACAAGTAAAGCAGCACAGGATGAATTAGATAGCTTGTTGAAGTCAGGGGTATTACCAAAAGCCCTCTATGAAGAAATGCGTTCAGCTTATCAGGTAAGAATTGCTGGAGCAGAAAAGGTATTGCGAGAATTTTATAATCGCCGTCCAGACGAGTTTGCAGCTAAAAGTAATAGTATTGGTAAACTAGATGCTATTCGCCGTCGTTTATTGCTTGCAGAAAAAGGGGCGCTCAACGAAGCAATGCGGAAGCGAATTCTTTCCGAAGATATTATGCGAGGGCGGATACAAACTATTGATGAACATTTACTCCAACTTGATGATGATTAATTTTGGTTTTTAATCACCTTGCCAGGACTGGTAAAAGAAATTCCTTGCTGAAAATCACTACCAATCATGATTACCTCTACTATCGGTTCAGAAACTTCTGTTGAGGCTACCCACTCGACAATAAAGTTTGTACCCAAACCACCACTGGTATCATTTCTATTGATAAAAACATTTGTTGAAGCCAGGGCATCCAGTTGAATAGGACGCTCTAAATATTGCCTTATTAATTTCCCATCTGAGTCATATTAACGCACAGAAGTAATGATGATCGGTTGTTCCAAATCTGTATTGCGAATACTCAACGTGGCTGCTAAATTAAAGATCTCCTGTCGATTGTTATGATAAATATGAGAATAGACGGGAACATAAATAGTCTGACCCATTGCTATCTTGAAGTTTTTATCTAAGGTCACAGTTTTTTGAAATGAGATGGCTGGAGTATTATTAGGTTGTAACTTAGATGGAATGTCTCTTGATTGACAAGAGGCAAGCAAAATCACTTCGACTGTTAAATAAATAAAATAAATCTTTGGACATAGCTTCATTCAAACTATAGGAATCCTATTTGAGTTTTCAACAAATCACATAAACATTTTACTTTTTTATTCCCTATTCCCTTCTTACTATCACCTGTCACCTGTCACCTGTCACCTGTCACCTGTTCTCACAACCTTCGATAAAATCAATAACTTCGTGTAAACATCCTGGTTTAGTCACAATCAGTAGAGTCGAACCTGGTTCTAGCACTGTACTACCATTAGGAATCATTAAATCCTCGTGAGGAAGAGGTTGGTAGCCGATAATTAGTGAGCCAGTAGGAAACCGAGAATCTTGAGCAATTTCAGCAACGCTGCGATTGGCTACATAACAACTGTTGGGAATAGCGAGTTTTAAAACCTCAATCTGCCCCTGGTCAAAATGCATCATTGATTCTATTTGGGGATACTCAATGGCATTCACCATTGTGGAAACTGCTAGCTCGACGGTACTGATAATATGGTTTGCTCCTGCCAGACGAAGCGGTTCGACAAAATCGGGGTGACGCATTCGACTGATCATATGGGGAACACCGTAGTGCTTGGCAAGAGTTACCATCGCTAAGTTTAAGGCATCACTTCTGAGGACAGCTGCTAAGGAGTCTGCTTTACGAATTCCAGCTTCTAACAACACTTCTGTACTTACAGCACTGCCTTCAAAAGCCATAGCTCCGACTTGTTCACGGGCATAGCGGCAGGCAGTGGGGTCAATATCAATAATGGCAACAGTATGTCCTAGTTCTACCAATTTTTGAGCCAAAGACAGCCCTACTAAGCCTGCTCCACCAATTAGCACGTACATGGTTGCTCCTGACGCTCAAAAACGTTTTACTTTAACTTATATCAAATCCGTTGGAATAGGTGACAGTTATCAGTGGGAATAGGAAATATTTATTCTGAACTCTTGCCTCCTGCCTTATCCCTCCTAAAACTCCCTCTTCTTTAACTTTTACAAAATTCTGATGACGAATCCTAGATTATTGGGTATTCATGGAATGAAATAACACCCTTTTGATCAGGGATATCATCGTATCATTGCAATCGGGCTTAGATGCCTTTCAACAGGGGCGCTATCAAGACGTAGTGTATCTCCTAGAGGAATTTTCCGAAAATTCTTTAGAACTTAATTCTCCAGATTATTTAACAGACCAAATGTGGCTGATGAAAGCTTAAGTGACAACCAACAGGTACGAGAATGGTCAGAACAAGACGGTCCATTTTTTTCCTCAGTTGCCAAGTCTAAAGCGGGACGTACAGTAAGCATGGGTGTTAGCTTCGCCATGGCAGGTGTCTGTGGTAGTTTAGCCCTAGCATCTGGTGTTACCATCGCCTTACTATTTGGTATGGTTTTTGTTTTAGGTTTAAGTGTAATATTAATTTACAATAGTAGCGATCCTTTGACCGGTTTAGCGATCGCTATTGGTATTACCTTAATATTCAATCGGGAGCAACGCGATTTTGTGAGGTGGGGCATAAAGTATTCTTTTAGCTACGTCAATCACAGACATCGCTAAAATATTTATTTTTCTGGAATTAAAGTAAAATAAATCACATCGAACAAATAAAGTTGCAAGACAAGGTATCTTATCAAAATATCCTAAGAAGACTTGCATTCAATAATTTGTGGCTGCTGGGAATAGGCTGCTTACGCTAGTAATTAAATAAGCATGTATTGATTAGCATAGAGAATTCTGTTAAATAGGAGTTGTAGGTCTAAAATATTAGACAGTTTGAAGATGGATAAAAGAGGTAAAAATGGAATTACAGAAATTATGCCAACTTCCAGCTATCCATTGACAACGAAAATGTAACATAATTTCCGCATTTTGTTTTAACCAAAATTTACTGTTTCCTTTCATTCTTAAATTGACAACTTGGCGGATTAAACTTTCGATAGCTCCACTACCAATAGGTAATTTACGGGCTAAAACTTTAGCATAATTCAAAGGTTCTTCCCGATAGGCACGTAAAAGATAATTTCTTTATTTAACCAGAGTTTTAGAATGTACTCCTACTGCTGAAGCAATAAATTCATCCACATTAGTACAGCTTCTCTAATCTTTTCTTCATGGGCCTTAAAAGTTTGTCTATTCCATTCGGGAATGTTTTTTTTTCTAAAAGTCTCGTAACTTGCTCTTGAAAATCTTTCAAACATTCGGTTAAATCAAGACTTGAATATATATGTTTTGTCATTAATGGTAGGCGTTCCCTGTTTTTTCTTTGGAAATCCTACCTTTTTTTGACCACAATACTAGTCTGTCTCAACTTCTCTCATCTGATAAATTTATTTAAGCAATTTCATTTAATCTATATGTATACGATATTTTAATCGTACGGTAAATGATTTTTATCGATGCCTGTTTTGGGTTTAGTGATCGCACACTTCTTACCCCACCTCACAAAATCGCCTTGCTTCCCTGGTTGGTTTCGTCGCGGTGTGATGCCCTGGATGGATTTAATTCAACTAGAAGGTGAAAATGGCACAGTTGTCAACAGCTATCATCGCTTTTGCTCATTTATAGTCAGTGGCGGATCTATTATGCTGGGAGTGGTATTGATTGGATTTCTAAACGGCAAGTAATCTGCTATCCAAGCATTTCTAATTTATGCAAGCTGTGTTTTTTATGCCCCACATCTCCCCACATCTATCGTGGGGTTTCTTTTTTGGTGGCTTTTTCAATCCCTAATAGGGATTTAGTTGAATTGCAATTTTAAGGCTTATTTATCTAAATATGAATTTCTAATCTGTCTGCAAACCCCATATCCCTACCCCACACTATTAGCTTGATGAAGTTTGCAAAGTAGATTACCTCTGCATGACTGCATCTAACAGTAATCCACCACCAAACCGCACGGGATCTGTACAAGGTAGACCTGTTTGAGTTATAGTTTGGGCGATCGCATCCTTAGCCCCAGATTCATCTAAATCCCTAGTATTTAAAGCTATCGCCGCTACGGGAACTTTACCAAAAGCACCCCCTGCACTGGCCACAATTTCATACATCTTAATTACCTCTGGTAGCGGTGGAATGGAAACATGAGGATTATTACGGTTATGAGTTTGTCCTGCTTGATGAACTAGGATCAAATGGGTTGGTTGAGAACCACGAATCAAAGGTAAAGTTCCAGTTGAACCAGGATGCAGCAGAGAACCTTGACCTTCAATTTGCAAAATATCGTAGTGTTTACCAAAACGCATCACCAACTGTTCCACAGCACCAGCAGCAAAGTCTACCCGCACTGCATCTAAAGCGACTCCATCCCCTTCTAACATCAAACCAGTTTGACCAGTAGCTAAAAATTTAGAACGCCAACCGCGCAACTTAGCCGCCCAATGTAATTCTAAACTAGTAGACATCTTTCCAATGGCCATATCTGTTCCTACCGTCAACACCCTACGACAGGGAAGAGTCCGGGCTAACCCCGAAGCAACTTCTAAATTAGGTGGTTCTTTGCGGACATCCCAAATTAACTGTCCTGGTTTCAATAGTGCATTTAAATCTGGGATATTAGCTAAAGGTGTGTGTAAACCGTTAACTAAAGACATTCCCCCCTTCAGCGCATCTTGAATATCCGGCCAATAATTATCTGGTACGATTCCACCTTTGGGGGCTATACCAATTACTAAAACTTCCGGTTTATACTGTAAAGCTGCGGCTACAGAGGCGACGATGGGAACATCGCGCTTGATACCTGTTAACTTTGGGACAGATTTACCTACAGATTCCCGATCTATGACTGCAACAATAGGGGCTTCACTGTAGCGTAAAATCGATAATCCTGTTTTCCCCTGAGTTCCACTCAGTCCTTCATGCAGTAGAATTGCTATCTTTTTATTAAGGGGCAAACGCACTATATTGTACTCCCAAACCAGGTAAATCGTTAGGTAAAACTCGTCCTGCTTTTACTGATGCACCTGTAAACGGATCATCAATTAAATTCAGGTGACTATCTAAGTCTAAATAATCAGCTAAAGGTGCAAGTTGTGCAGCTGCTGTATTAGCTAGAGAACTATCAGAATAACAGCCAAACATTACTTTTAAACTGTATGCTTTGGCTGTATGTACCATTCGCAAAGCTTCACTCAAACCCCCAGATTTCATCAATTTAATATTAACCCCATCTACATAATCTGCTAATTGGGGAATATCAGCACTGGTAAAGCAACTTTCATCAACAAAGATTGGTAAAGGTGAATGTTCTTTCAATGTGGCTAAATGTGTTTCTTGACCTCGTGGTAATGGCTGTTCTATATACTGTATCCCCAAATCGGCTAACCAAAGGGACATGGCGATCGCATCTGGTAAACTCCAACCGCCGTTAGCATCTACAAATAAATCAATTTCTGGTGCTGTTTCCCGCACCGCTAACAGCATTTTTCTGTCTGCTTCTATCCCCTCGCTCGAACCTAATTTCACCTTCAACAGACGTACATCCATATATTTTAACCAGTCTCGCGTTCGAGTTGCTGCACCTGCTGGGGTATTAATGCCAATTGTCACCGAAGTTGGTGCAATCGCATTTCTATCCAGTCCCCAAAGTTGCCATAGAGATAAACCCACACTTTTACCCATCCAATCATACAGCGCCATATCTAACGCCGCCCTAGCTGCGGAAGGAATTTGATTTTTTTTTAAAACAGCTTCAATTTCCTGACGTTGCCAAGGGTTGAATGATTCTAACACAGGGGTAATTTTTTGCAAGGCTTCAGTAATTATATTAGTTGATTGGCGGTGATTACCGAAACCGAAGGGTGATGCTTCTCCCCATCCTTCTATGCCATTTTCAATAATTTTTACACAAATATTTGTGGTCTGTGCTGTTGTTCCTCTACTAATTGTTAAGGGAAATCGTTTATTGACTGTAAATAGATTGACTAGTATTTTCATGTTAAATGTTTATGATCACCCAAAGGCGCAGGGAGAAGACTGAAAACGTTATAATTTTAGCTTGTTGGATGTATTTTTTAACTGAAAAATGAATAATTTACACAAATGGAAAATTTTAAGTTCTCAAATGTTAATAGATCATCCTTTATGTCAGGTGAGACAGGAAGAAATAGAGTTACTTAATGGTAAAGTTATAGATGATTATTTTGTCCGTCAGTACAGACACGCTATAGGAGATTTTTTCATTGAACTTCCCACTGGAAGTTTTAATGCTGATGAAGAAGGTGCAGCAGCATTGAGGGAGTTAATAAAGAAACTGGTTATATTGCTGACAATGTCAGAAAAATAGGTACCCTGTAGGATAAACCCAGTAAAGATATCAATCTAATTCATTTGTTTATTGCTGAAAATGTGGTAAAGGTTGGAGAATAGGAAAACCTTGATATCTCTGAAGAAATTGAAGTTATTTTAGTTCCTACAGATTCCGTTCTTGAAGAGATTACTAAAGGAAAAATTTCCGTTCCGGAAACTGTAGCGCCGCTGTTTCTGGGATTCAATTTAAGTTCCTTGATAGGAAGTAGAAAAACTATTTCTAGTTAATTTAAAAAGAAGTATCACTGGAAAATACTTATGGCACAATTGGGAAAATGATTAACACCACAAGACTTATGCTAAAAACAGTCGAAGGTATTTATCGAGACAGACAAATTGAATTTACCGAACTCCCCGAAAATACTAATAATAGTACCCAGGTTCTCATTATCTTTTTAGATCCTGGTAAAATCAACCCTAGGAAGATACGTCGATTAATTGAGCATTTATAAACTATTGCTGGTATTCAACAGGGTTTTGAAGAACTCAATAGTGGTCAAAGTCGTCCTCTTGCAGAATTTATTCAAGAAATGCAACAGAAATATGACATTTTAAGTTGAAATTACTCCAATTGCTGAAAAGCAGATTGAGCAAGCATATCGTTGGTATCGAGAACGTAATCCTGAATTTGCTGATAGCTAGTTTCGAGGATTGATGAATGCTATTCCTACGTCACAAGATAAACCTCATCGTTGTGCTTTAGCAGTTGAACATGAGATTCTTCCAGAAGAAGTTCTTCAATTGCTTTATCGTAAATCTAAGAATGTTTACAGAGTGTTATTTACAATTCGAGATACTATAGTATCTGTTTTATATGTTTGTCATACTTCTCAAGAACCTATCATAGTAGATGATTTAGAAGATTTTACCTAGCATTCAAGGAAAATGTTGAGCAACAAGAACAAGATTATTATCAGAATCCGAGTATCTTCCTCTGAAAGTTTCACCTTCTCAAGGGTTGTAATATATAATCATAAAAAGCTTCTTTATCTACGTTATTCATAGCTTGAATGTTCCTACCAGTCGGTAATACTTTATTGCTTCCTTGACTCACACGATGAGTAATAATTTCTATTTCCAATTCTAGCAGTTCATAAAATTCAGGTTTTCCTGAATAAGCTGTTTCCAAAACATCCCAACAATAATATTATTGAGGAATAACTAAGGCGTAATATTGTCCTGCTAAATCAGAAATCGGATAATCACGTTGTTTACCCATTTTCCCCACTAACTCTGATGTTACTGGTACATTTTTTGTTAAATCTAAAGGACACATAATAATTTCAATTTGCGTTTCCCAAACTCTTGCTGCGGAAACTGCATCCCAATAAACATTCCATTCCGCAGAACCGTCTTGGGAGCATCCACTATTGGAAAATAGACAAGTTTTAGGAGAAGATAAGGATAAACAAGTGTGGATTAGCAACCATGAACCAGGATAAAAAAGAACGGC
>ERZ1034415.69-NODE-69-length-24686-cov-42.034997_pt1 | contig 24686 bp, 32 predicted proteins | sample MGYA00520582_ERZ1034415 | MGnify/ENA primary metagenome ERZ1034415 (study PRJEB33736, sample SAMEA104288483) | Azolla nilotica | place: Sudan | collected 1982 | study: EMG produced TPA metagenomics assembly of the PRJEB19522 data set (Is there foul play in the leaf...
GTGGAATGTTGAAAGTGTCTACCAAATCCTTTCCCTTCGTTGTGCTTATCTCAATTGTTTGCTTGCTATTTGAGTCTTTCTGCCAAAACTCTATGCTCCCGATGTGATCGCACCACGTTAAAACTTGAGAAAACTAAAATTTTGAATTATATTTATGTTATGTGTAGAAATCTGTGGGGGGATATATACTAGAATTTTGAATCATCAACATTATTATCTTTATTCACATCCGAAAAATCCAGAAATCAATGATATTTATCCGTAAAATCTGTAAGTTCTTATTCACACAGATAAGAGATCATATATTCTTATATATATGTGCGAACAGATTTCTAGATATCGCATACAGCAATTATCTTTTATTACAAATTAACAATATGAAGAAACCAACTCTTTATGTACATAGAGATTCTTAGAGTCCTAATAACCCCACATTTAAAAGATACCCTAATGTCCCAGCACTTTAGATCTGGGATGATGCTTGAATTGAAGAATGGCAACTCAGTTTAAAACACCTAACTTTTATTTATGAATGTTTACTAGAATTACCTGTAGAAATTCGTCGGGGAAATGTAGCACAAGAAATTATGATGCTAATTCAGTTGTCACTATTGATAGTCCCAGTTCCGGGTTTGAGGAGATCTGTGGTCAAATTGAAAAATATTTAGAATTAGAAGTGTTTGAAGTACAACCATTTTCGATTATGATGGATTTATTGATTTAAAGCGGTTTTCACACTGTTGGAGAGTGGCTAAACAATATGTTTTTGAATATAATTTCAAAAGCAGATTGCCTTCGACCAAGAAAATTGATCTAAATATTTACAAAATAAATACAGTATGAACACTAAGAAGAATGCCAAATACACTTGCTGACGTACAAAATTTACTATCTGAGCTAATCACCCGCTATAGCTCCCGCGTGGATTATTTGATGATTCGCTTAGAAGAGGCAGAAGGAACAGATATCTTCTTACGTGGTGACAAGGTAGAAACTCTCAGCGAAGGTATATCTATTGGTGGCCATGTTCGTGCTTGTTATAAAGGAGGCTGGGGGTTAAGTAGTTTCAACCAGTTAGCTACTATCAAAGAACGGATAGAAGAAGCGATCACAGCGGCTAGAATAGTGGGAGATGAAGAAACTATACTCGCACCCATTGACCCAATCAAAGCCATCTCTGAGTTGCCTTTGACAGGTATTAACCCGCGTCGAGTTTCCCTAAAAGAAAAAAAAGAATTGTGCGATCACTATACCGAATTATTAAAAAGTGTTGACCACCGCATCACGACGACCTCTGTCCGCTATGGTGACAGCGCCCAGAAAGTGATTATTGCTACCTCTGAGGGAACTCTCATTCAACAATCTTGGGTAGATATGGAAATGCGCTTTGCAGCTACAGCAAGAAACAGCGACACCGTACAAACTGGTAGAGAAACCATCGGTTCTCGCAAAGCCTACGAAGATTTAGTAAATTTAGATGCTCAAGTTAAAAGTTCCGCAGAAAGAGCAGTTACAGCCTTATCCTTACCCCCAGTTAAAGGCAAGACTTATACAGTAGTAATTGATCCCATACTGAGTGGTTTATTTGTCCATGAAGCTTTTGGGCATCTTTCCGAAGCAGATATGGCTTATGAAAACCCCGATTTACTCGAAGTTATGACCCTTGGCCGTCGCTTTGGCTCCGAAGAACTGCAAATTTTTGATGGTGCAGCCCCACAAGGTCATCGCGGTAGTTACTTCTACGACGATGAAGGCACACCAGCAACAACTACGCAATTAATTAAAGATGGTGTTTTAGTCGGGCGTTTGCATTCTCGTGAAACTGCGGGCAAATTAGAAGAAGCACCCACTGGTAATGCTCGTTGTCTCGATTATCACTTTTCTCCCATTGTGCGAATGACAAACACCTGGATTGAGAGAGGTAATACACCAGTCGTAGACTTATTTACTGATATTAAAGAAGGGGTTTATGCTCGTAACTGGTTAGGTGGAATGACAAACGGGGAAATGTTCACCTTTAGCGCCGGTGAAGCCTGGATGATTAGAAATGGCAAAATAGCTGAACCTGTTAAAGATGTCACCCTTTCCGGTAATGTTTTCCAAACCCTTGCAGACATAGAAGCGATAGGTGATGATTTTTACTGGGATGAATCAGGTGGATGCGGTAAAGGTGGACAAAATGGTTTACCTGTCGGTTGTGGTGGGCCAAGTTTGCGAATCAGAGATATAGTTGTGGGGGGAGAAAGTTAAATCCTTAATGAAATTAAGGCTCTTCATTACTTGTTATGCTAAATTATTGGCTACACTTATAAAACAGTATTTAGAAATGTGTCAGAAAATAGATGAAAGTATTGTAGGGGTTGACATATAGAGAATATTCATTATTAAATAGGGCTTGCTGAATAAACGAAAAACCTAGATAAATCAAGAGATTCGGGGGGATAAAAAGTGAATAAGGTACAAGGAAAAGAGTTAAAATAGGTAAAAACCATATTAAATCAAGCAAGAAAGCAAACAAAAAAACTATAGTTATTTTATATAACTCCCTGGAAGTAAAAAAGATAAATAAACTGAGAACCTACAAGAATATAGCGAGAAAGAATTATACGGGTTTTTTGTGTTTTTTTATGGCAATTGTTCAAGACAACATCTTTTTTTACTTCTTCTATTAATAAAATTGATACTTTGGCCAATTTAAGACAACAAAAACGTATTTTTACCCCTGCCTGACTACTTAGTCAATTCTTCTCTTGCCTTTTCATTACTTTTTCAGCAAGTCCTAAGTAGTAAAGATGCAGATGAAAATGCCATACCGCGTTATTTAATTCCTGCTACCTATAGTGCATTTAAGACTAAATCGCTGGACAAAGACCCCTATTATAAGGCTTTAGAAAAAGTGGTCAAAAATACCGTACCTTATCCTAATTCTGGATTTCCAGAAATTCGTAAAAAATTAAAGTAGTTAATTATTCTAGAGTGACAACCAGAACCAGAACCAGAAATCACAAATAAATTGGCTTGAATACACAGTCAATTAATAATATTTTTGACTCCTGTAGGGGTGAAGCATTCGGTAGATTAATTATCGGTTTTTGCCAAAGGCTATTTTCGGAATGCTTCGCCCCTACTTTTCATCACTAAATCTACCTGTTGTAAAAGTGATTCTAAACTGGAGGAATTATCTAAAATAACATCAGCACGTGCAACTTTTTCTGAGATTGGTAACTGACTATTAATTCTAGCTACTGCTTGTTCAGTGCTTAAATTATTTCGCTGAATTAATCTCTCTTGTTGCTGTTCTGCTGAACACGATACAACCCAAATTTCACTAACTAGATTTTCTAAATCGGCTTCAAATAACAGAGGAATAACTAAAACTAGTATCGGTGCAGATGATTTAGTAATTTCTTGGTAAAAATAATTCCTGATATAAGGATGAATAACATTTTCTACCCAATTACGTTCTTCTGGTTGATTGAAAATAATTTCTCCCAACTTAGCACGATTTAAGTTACCATCTGGAAGTAAAATCTCTTTGTTGTAACGTTGGGCAATTTGTGCGAGAACATGTGAACCAGAAGATACTGCATTTCTAGCATAAATATCTGCATCTAAAATTGGTAAATCATAAGCAGTAGCTAAATAATCAGCCACTGTAGTTTTACCTGTAGCGACACCACCAGTTAAACCGATTAAACGTTTGGTCATTAGTCATAGGTTATTATAAAATATTGGAAATAGGGAATAGGTAAAGTATTTTCTCCTCATCTGCCTCATCTCCCCAGTCACCCTTGCGCCCATTGAATAATTGCTTTAGTTAATCCATCTACAGTGTATTCTTCTGCTTCTATATCAACACGGCCAAAGAAATCATAGCAAGTTTCAGAAGTTTGGGGACCAATGGAAGCAATGCAAGTTCTACTTAAGTATTGTGTGATTCCTTCTGGAAATTTAGCTGCTGTTAATAGACAGAAAAATTGTACTGTTTTAGAACTAGCAAAGGTGATTAAATCTAAAGTTCCATTTCGCAAAACTACTTCTACTGCTGGGGGAATACTTTGAGGACAGCAAGATTCATAAGCAGGAACTTCTATAACTTCTGCACCTTTAGCGGTTAATTCTTTGACTAAAACTTGTCTTCCTCCGCTTTCAACTCTGGGAAATAAAATCTTTTTACCGGCTAGATTTTCGGGAAAGTTGATTACTAAAGAGTCAGCGATAAAGTGGGGAGGGATAAAATCTGGCTGGATATTTTGTTTTTTAAGACTTTGGGCTGTTTTTTCACCAACAAGAGCAATTTTTACCTTCTTTAAGGCGCTTTTATCTTTACGTTTGGTTTGGAGTCTCTTAAAAAAGTATTCTACGCCATTGCTGGAAGTAAGAATTAACCAGTGGAAGGTTGATAACTTAGATATTGCTTGATCTAAAGGTTTCCAACTGGAAGGGGGTCTAATTTCTAAAGCAGGCATTTCAATTACTGTAGCACCTGCGGCGACAAGGCGATCGCTAAATTGGCTGGACTGTCCGATTGAACGGGTAACTAAGATGGTTTTACCTGCAAGGGTAGTGGTGGAAGGATGGGGTGATGGGGTCATAGAATGATCGCTATGCACGATTTTATAGTTGTAAGATGAGTAAATAATAAGTAGGTGGGCGGAAAAATTTATAACTATGTCATGGCGAATGCAGCAAGGGGGAATCAAGCAATCCCAAGGGTTTCAATTAATTTACATTTTGTTACATAGTTATGTTTATTTGTGTCTACCTACTTAGTTTATATTCAATAGTTTATATTTTTTCATTTTATGTACCAATCCTAACTCATTTGCTAACGATAATATCACCGACTTCTTCTGGGAGTTTAGGTATCTGAGATACTATAGGAATTTCCGTAATCCTACAACTTCACCAATGACGATTACTGCAGGGGAGAGACATAGACCCGCAGTTTTTTCCAAAATATTACCGAGTTCGCCTGTCCAAACTTCTTTACGAGGAGTTCCTGCCCAACGAATAATGGCTATGGGTTTGGAGTGCGATTCCCCATATTTTAGAAGTTGATGGACTATTTCCGCTAGATTTTTCCCCCCCATCAAAATTACTAAAGTTTCTAATCTTGATAGTGCTTCCCAGTCCAAAACATCTGGTTCATGTGCTGTCAGCACAGCAAAACAGCGACTGAGAACTGGGTCTGTTAGGGGTATTCCTGCTAGTAAAGGTGCTGCTAAAGCTGAAGAAATTCCCGATATAACTTCAAAATCGCAACCAGCAGCTTTGAGGGATTCAATTTCAGAAATAGAGCGACCAAAAATAAACGGATCACCTGATTTAAGTCTAACAACTTGTTTCCCTTCTAGGCAATGCTTCACCAATAAATTGTTAATTTTAGCTTGGGAAGTGCTGGGTTTACCTCCACGTTTACCAACATCTAATTTCAAACAATCAGGAGGTACACAATTTAACAATTTAGCATCTACTAAAGCATCATAAACTAATACCTGAGCAGATGCTAAGACACGATAGGCTTGGACAGTTAAATATGCTACGTCTCCAGGACCTGCACCGACGAGGTAAACTTTATTGTTAGTCATTAGTCGTTAGTCATTAGTAAAAACTCTTCCCTGTCACCTGTCACTTTTTAGCTGCTATATCTTGGAGAATTTTATCTATGGTTTCTGCTTTCTGAGGTTGGCGTTGTTTTTGGAATAAATATTTGGATTTTTGGAGGTTATTTACTGCTTCTTGCTGATTGTTTTGCAGCAGTAAAATATTTGCCAATCTTAGGTAAGCATCTGGGTCTTTAGGACTACGACTAATTACTTCACTAAATAATTCTTTTGCTTATTCAGTTTTACCTTGATGGCTTAAAATATCGCCTAATAACAACCGCACTATATCATTTCATTAGTAGAGTTAATCGCAATTGCTTGGCGGAAAGCTGCTTCTGCGCCATTATAATCTTTTACTTGATACAGCTTAATGCCTTTTTGGAATAGATTTGAAGTAGTTAATGTTTTCCAAGCAAAATAAATGATAAATCCAATACTGATAGTTGCTATAGAGATAGCAAGATTGTTACCAATTCGTGAATTATCTAACATGATTTTAAGATAAAAAACAGGCAATAGGGAAAATTAAGTATTCGATAAAAAAGAGTTTCCAGATAAATTGATAGAACTGAGAAATTGCATTTTTGTCTTCTAAGTCTACCCTTCTACTGTGTCTCCACATCATAATCAGGATTATTATATGGCTGATAAACAAAAACATAGGGTTAACTTCAGCTATGCGTAGCACACCAACAAAAATCATGCCGACATAGGAAACTGTTAATACCCAAAGGGTAAGATTAAATACTGCTGGTTGACCCAGTTGGAGAGTAAAAGTAGTAATATTGTAAAGTTTATCGCCTTCCATATCGGGGATATCTTTAAAGATGGCGATTGCAAATGTAAACACCAAGATAAATACTGTCAAAACCCAAACTGCGGCAGGAATACCTTGGCTTCTTTGAAATAACCAATTAAAATGTAGAAACAACCCTAGATTAACAATACTTCCCCGCACAGAAAAAATACACAATGCTGCCCAAAAGGGAAACTGTTTTAACCTAATAGGTGGTAAAGAATAAGCAGTACCAATTGCTAAACTTATTGCCACCATTCCCAATAAAAAGGGACTATTTAGCCATGCTAAAACCAAAGCTAAAATCCCTGTAATAATGACAATTAAGTTGCCTTGTTCCCTGGTAAATTCCCCTGAAGCTATGGGTAGATGGGGTTTATTAATTTTGTCAATTTCCACATCTTCCAGTTGATTTAAACCAACAATATAAATATTGCCAGATATACAAGCAGCCCAAGTTCCGAAGATTTGCCAAATATGAAAATTAGAAAAACTTGTAGAAGTGACACTAAGGGTTAGCAAATATAAACCCAATACACTTAAACTTGTGCCAATAATCGTGTGCGGTCGAGAAAATTTCCAAAATGCATAAAGCCGACTTCCTGGAAAGATAGGTGAATTTTGTTGATAAAATTGATTCATTTTTTACTGCTGACTGCTGACTGCTAAATAAGTAGGTGGGTGGAAAAATTGATAACTATAGTAATGGCAAATGCAGCAAACCGGAATCAAGCAATCCCAAGTGTTTCAAGTAATTTACATTTTGTAACATAGTTATGCTTATTTGTGTCTACCTACTTACTATTTATTTCCACACACCAAACCAAACCGAATTAACCCCCGTTCATAACCCCGACGCATCAACCCCAAAGAAAGCGCACCTTGAATTGTACTCCAACCAGAAAACAGTAACCCGAAAAATGCCTGGGGGGTAAAAGCTGAATCAATAACCACATTCCAAAAAGGAGCCACAGCAGTTGACCAATCAGCCGTCTGGATGTTGTTCAATGGTAATTGACGTCCGATCGCTTCATACTCTGGTAACGAAATCACATAAGGTAAACAATAGACCCGATAAATATCGTGCAAATGCTTTTTTTCATCAGGAGTTAGTAGTAACTCATGGGTAGGTCGATGACACCAAGTTACCATAATTAAAGTACCACCAGCCTTTAACACCCGGTAACACTCTTGCAGAAACTTCGTTTTATCTGGCATATGTTCACCACTTTCCAGTGACCATACCAAGTCAAAAGAATTATCAGCAAAAGGCATTTCTTGAGCATTAGCCACCAGAAACTGACTTCTTGCACCCAAATTTGCCTCTAAAGCTCTTTGGGTAGCTCTAGCAGCTTGTACAGGACTCAGTGTAATACCCGTTGATTTAGCATTAAATTTGTCAGCTAAGTATAAAGAACTGCCACCAATCCCACAACCCACATCAAGTATATTCTCCGCATCCTTCACACCTGAGTAATTCAGCAGTTCTTCAATTAAATCAATTTGCGCTTGACGACGGTCTTTTTGCTGCTTACCATCTGCACCATAATAGCCGTGGTGCATGTGTTCTCCCCATATTTGTTCCCACAGATCAGAGGAGGCATCGTAAAATTGTCGAATTTGCTGATAAAGTGTTGTACTCATGAATCCACCAGATGAAGAACAAGCCGAATTTTAAAAAACATATTGTTAGGTTACCATCTGTGTATTTAATTAGATAAGGCGATTTTGCCTCCAGAAGAAGATTTTTAAATTACTTATGACTGTTGCTCGCACAATCTGCTTGGGATTTCTGGCTGTCATCTTGGTAGGAACTATCCTGTTAATAATGCCTTTCTCAACTAGCAATGGTATGTGGAATAACCCAATTGTAGCACTTTTTACCTCAACTTCCGCAGTTTGTGTTACAGGGTTATCTGTAGTTGATCTTGGTATCTTTTTCTCCTTTTGGGGTCAATTGTTTATCACACTATTGGCTCAAATTGGTGGTTTGGGATATATGACAACTACCACATTTTTGATTTTGTTAATTGGGCACAGATTTGATCTGCGACAAAAAGTAGCAATTCAACAAGCTTTAGACCGTCCAGGGATCAGTGGTAGCACGCAAGTTATACGTTCAATTATTGCTACCACTATGATTTTCGAAATCACAGGAATATTATTATTATTACCAGCTTTTGTTCCTGATTATGGTTGGAATCAAGGACTGTGGTTAGCAATATTTCATAGCATCAATGCTTGGAACAATGCTGGTTTTAGTTTGTTTAAAGATAATTTAATAGGCTATCAAAGTTCTGGTTTAGTAGTTTTCACTATCACAGGCTTGATTATTTTTGGAGGAATTGGTTATAAGGTAATTTTAGATATATATCTTTGGATGCGAGATAGATTTTTAAAAAAGCCCAATGCTATCGTATTTTCTCTTGATTTTAAAGTAGCAACCAGTACAACTATCCTGCTTTTAATTTTGGGAACAATCGCCTTTTTCTGTATAGAAATCAGAAATCCTAAAACATTAGGTGATTTGAGTTTTACTAACCAATTATTATCAGCTTGGTTTCAATCAGTTACTCCTAGAACTGCTGGATTTAATACCATTGATATTGGGCAAATGACGGATGCTGGTTTATTTATTACCATTGCAATGATGTTTATTGGTGCAAGCCCTGGTGGTACAGGAGGAGGTATAAAAACGACAACCTTGAGAGTTCTTACCAGTTGTACAAAAGCTATCCTCCAAGGAAAAGAGGAAGTTTTATTGTATGATCGGAAGATAGTAATATCACTGGTATTAAAAGCTGTAGGAGTAGTTTTTGGTTCTCTAGCTACTGTGATAGGTGCGACAATTTTAATTAGTATCACAGACCCTAAATTAGAGTTTATTCAAATTCTTTTTGAAGTGGTATCAGCATTCGGTACAGTGGGTTTGTCTACAGGTATAACTGGTGGTGTTTCCACAACAGCAAAAATAATTTTGATTGTCACAATGTATATTGGCAGAGTCGGTGTTTTATTATTGATGTCAGCGATATTAGGTGATCCTCGTCCCAGCAGAATTCACTATCCTGAAGAAAATTTGCTTGTTGGTTAATTGATAATTGGTAATTGGGAAAAACTTTTACCTCTTACCTTCCCTTTTCCCTATATCCCTGACAAAATTATGAATCTTTCATCATTGAAGTTTTTTCGCAGTTTACGTCATCATAACCAGCAATTTGCGGTAATTGGGTTAGGTCGATTTGGCCGTTCTGTTTGTTCCACACTCCATAATTTAGGTTATCAGGTTCTGGCTACAGATGTTGATGAAAAGAGGGTTTCTCAAGCATTAACTGATGAATTAGTCAGTCATGCTGTACAACTAGATTCAACTGAAAGTGTGGCTCTCAAAGAAGCTGGTATTCTGGAGTTTGATACAGTAATTGTGGCAATTGGTAACTATATTCAAGAAAGTATTATCACCACTCTCAATGTTAAAGAAGCTGGTGTACCTCATGTAGTTGCTAAGGCTTCTAGTGAAGTTCACCGTAAATTGTTAAAGCGTGTGGGGGCAGATCATGTTGTTTTTCCAGAATATGAAGCTGGTTGTGCTTTAGCAAGAACATTAACTAAACCATCAATTTTAGATCGATTTGATCTTGACCCAGATAACAGTATTGTTGAGGTTATTGTTCCTGATGAATTTCATGGTAAAACTGTTGCTCAAATTCAACTTCGTAATCGTTATGGTTTAAATTTGTTGGCAGTAAGTCAGGATGGTAAATTTAAGATTAATCCTGACCCCAGCAAGCTTTTAGAACGTGGCTCGGCAATGGTAGTGATTGGTTGTAATAAAGATATTAATCGGTTGCCAATTTGATGCTAAAAGGCAGAAGACAAAATATTATCTTTGCCTTTGCCTATTCTTAGAGATAACTTATAACGTAAGCATTCAGCTAATGCTTAACGGCACGCTACGCGAACAGGCATCAGCAGTCAGCTTTTTCAGGCTAACGCCAAAAATCTCTATTTGATAATTAACTAATTTCTCAAACATTCTGACTCCTGAATTCTTACCTTATAACTGTTAACTTTCACCTATGGCTTTGGTTCAACTGTTTTAGGAACATCAGTAGATTTCTCTGGCTTTTGTTTTAGGAACATCAGTAGATTTCTCTGGCTTTTGTTGTTCAGGTGTTTGCATTTCCGGTGTTTGCATTTCCGGTGTTGGTAGCACTACATTACTGTTATTTGGAGTGGGAGTTGTGGTTTGTGTGGGTTGAAGTTTTTTAGGTGTTAAATACTCGCTAATTTTCTGAATCATTTCGTCAATTCTGGTGGTTTTTTCGGTGTTTCCTTGTTCACCATATTCTTCAAGAGCGCGTTTTAATGCGGCATTAGCTTCTTTTAAATTACCTTCATTGTATAAAGTTATTCCTAAGTTATAGTAAGCTAAGGCATTTCTGGGATTTTGGCCAATAGCTTTTTGGTAGATGGCAACAGCTTCTGAGGGCTGACCTTGAATTACCATGAGACTACCTAAATTATTGTAAGCTACAGTATTTTCAGGATTTAGCTTTAAGGTTTGACGATAAGCAGTGATCGCTGGTTCTAATTGACCTTCTTGTTGCAGAGCGATCGCTAAATTAAAGTAAGCATTAGCATTGTTTCCATCTAAATTAATAGCTTCCTGGTAAGCGGTGATCGCTTCTTGGTACCGTTCTTCTTCATACAACACCAATCCCAGATTATACTGAGCATTTGCCATTTTTGGATTTGCTGCTAAGGCTTGCCGATAAGCAGCAATTGCCGCTTCTTTCTGTCCCTGTTTTTGCAAAGCCAACCCTAAATTGTAATAAGCTTCACCAAAATTGGGAATCAGTCTAATTGCTTCTCGATATTCTTGTAAAGCTAAATCTAGGCGATTTTGCTCCATCAAAATATTACCTAAATAATTCCGTGCCAACCCAATATTACTATCTCGTTGTAAAGCTTGACGAAAGGCACATTCTGCACTTTGTAAATCTCTGCGGTTATAGCGTGTCACTCCTAATTGGTATAATATAGCCGCATCTAAATCCTGAGAAACCGCATTCTGCGCTAACAATTTACTACTAGGTAAATTAATTGTCGGTAAAGCCAACACTAAAAATGCAGAGGAGGCAAACAGAATTACTAATATCTTTACAGAATTTTTGTTAAATGATGGTTTAATTAGACTGGATAAACACTGATTAGATTGCAGTTTTTTAGACATATTAAGCAGTCCTGTATTTATATTTAAGATCCTCACAACATCAGATTACCGATAACTACATCAAAAATTCACAATTCACTTCCTAAATAGTCATTGGTCATTGGTCATTAGTCATTAGCGAAATTACTTCCCTAGTCCCCAATCATAAAATTAACATGGCATCACCAAAGGAATAAAAACGATATTGAGATGCGATCGCCTGTTGATAAATCTTCAATAATCTTTCTCTACCAATCAACGCGCTTACGAGCATCAGCAAACTGGAACGGGGGAGGTGAAAATTAGTGATCAAACCCTCCACTACCTGCCATTGATAGCCAGGATAAATAAATAAATTTACCTTACCCACATACGGCTGTAAATCCCCAGATTGGGCTGCACCTTCTAAAGCACGAACTACTGTAGTACCAATAGCAATAATACGTCCTCCAGCAGCCTTAGTAGCGCGGATTTCCTCTACCGTAGCAGCGTTCACCTCAATCCATTCTGAGTGCATTTGGTGAGTAGTGACATCTTCTACTTCCACAGGACGAAAAGTACCGACACCGACGTGCAGCGTCAAAAAAGCTTGATTAATGCCGCGAGCGCGCAATTTTTCTAAAAGTTCTGGTGTAAAATGTAAACCTGCCGTTGGGGCTGCGATGGCACCAGGTTGTTGGGCATATACAGTTTGATATTGTTCATCAGCAGCCTTTGACCTAGTGATATAAGGAGGCAGAGGTATTTCCCCAAAATTCTCCAACACTTGCACCAAAGACTTATATTCTGGTAAATCAAATTGCAATAGTCGGCCACCAGTCGCCGTATCTTTGTCCACAACTATAGCGATCAATTCATCGTCATTAGTTGTAGTGGGGTGTTTAGCCTGTCCTGATTTATTACTACATTTATTACCACCAAAAATAATTTTAGTTCCAACTTTGAAGTGCTTTCCTGGCTTCACCAAAGCCAACCAACAATTAGGCTGTTTTTCTTCCAATAGCAACACTTCCACTTCTGCCCCCGTTAACTTGCGACCATACAAACGTGCGGGCATCACTTTCGTATTATTCATAACTAATAAATCCCCCGGTTGTAGGAGATCAGGCAAATCCCGGAAAGTGTGATTTAAGGCTGGTATTTCCTCACCGATATTCGGAGAATTAACCACCAGTAACCGTGAAGTATCTCTGGGAACTGCTGGATTTTGGGCAATCAGTTCGGGTGGAAGTTCATAGTCATACCCAGATAATGAACGGTCTAAATCAACATCTTGAATCTCTAAGTTAGACATTTCCTGCAAATTACTTGTGTTATCGATTTAAGTGGGAACAGGATCCAGAGGGGCAGATGGGCAGGGTGTAGAGGGAGAATAACCGCTGGCAACTGATAACTGAATAAATGATAACTGATAAAAATTGGGTAAATCTCCCCATATAAAAACGGGGACTTTTACCCTACCGGGAACTATCCTTTATTGAGGAAGATATAGATGTAGGATTGGATTTGATCCCAAACACCATCATGGAATATTTATATTACCTGGCCAATGCTAGTTTAACTCTCAGGGTCGTTCAACACCTGCACAACAGACCCCAAACACCTGTTTCCTTCATCACCGTAATTCATCAAATTGATGGTTGGGTAGTAAGGATAAAACTTAGAGATCCTGTCTCAGCTCAAGAAGATGGTGATTTTCGGGCTTTCTGTAATGAATTAGGAATTAGTTACGAGCCACCCATGCGGGTACAAATGGCACTTTGGAGTTTGGAAGCAGGACAGTATCCTGTAGACGTAATGCGCCGTTACCAAGTAGCAGTTGTATCTCATGGTAGCCCAGAAAAAGAAGAAATAGAAGCATTCCGACAACAATTTGTCCGGGGCTTGGGCTATTGCCCAGAAACACTGGCTTGAAAACAAGTGACAAGTCACAAGTCACAAAAAACCGAGAGTGCAGCGTGCATAATTTTCACCCTACTGACAACTGACCAATTAATAATTCAAAATTTCTGGATCAAAAGCTGCTGGAATATCATCTTGCAGCTTAAACTCATATACCGGTATTGATAAACTCGCCATAGTTTCAGGGGTAATTATCGCCCCATCAAGATTTTCTGATATAGCGTTTACAAACAACAAAAGCCACATCAAAGCGGCACGGATAATCAGCCTTTTCAGGATACTGAGCTAAAAATATTCCTGCTGTGTGACAAAGTTTTGCTTACTTTTGTGAAGTAATAGAGTTTCTACCTCCTCCATCCCAATTGCCAGCACTGCGGGTTCTTACCTCTACAAGTGCCAGTATTGAGTCCTGATGATTGCCATTTTGATGATTTGCTGTGGCTTTGTTGTCGTCATACTGGGGAACAATATCAATCTATTCCCACCGACAAGAAAAGCGACGGTGCAGAATTTCCCAACCTTTACATTGTAACCATTAGGCTACCAGGTCTTCTCCTATGTCACCGATATCTGGATAATTAGATGGAGGAGCTTTAGACATTTATTAACATCCATTAAAAATATCATGAATACTAAGTATCGAATTTCATCACTAGTACTCAGCTTATTAGTGTGGGCAATTATTCCTATTACAGCATTGGTCGGTTTAGCATCAACGGCTTTGGCACTAGAATACAACAAAGAAATTTTGATTGAAGCTGATTTTTCTGGACGTGATTTAAGAGACTCCAGTTTTACCAAAGCTAATCTTCGTCACAGTAATTTCACTGATGCTAACTTGCGTGGTGTGAGCTTTTTTGCAGCAAATCTAGAATCTGCAAACTTAGAAGGTGCTGATTTGACCAATGCTACCTTAGATTCCGCTCGTCTTATTAGAGCCAATTTAACCAATGCCGTGTTAGAAGGTGCATTTGCTGCCAGTGCTAAATTTGATGGTGCCATAGTTGACGGAGCGGATTTTACTGATGCATTGCTGCGTCAAGATGAGCAAAAAAAATTATGCAAGCTGGCCAAAGGTACTAATCCTATTACCGGTAGGGATACCCGGGAGACTTTGTTTTGTACCTAGTACAGTACGGCGTAAATAAACCAACCATTCCAAACCTCTGAAAAGCTCACGCAATATACATTAATATACATTTTGAATTTTGTTAGCGTAGCTCTTCTGAAAGAGGCATTTTGAATTCACGGCGGTACTAGTTGTTAATCAAGTCATATTCATTCAAATATTTGTCAGGTTTTGTATTCCAAGGGCAAGGGATAAGGTGTTAAAGAACCTGTAAGCCTTTACCCTTTTTTAATATCAAGGTATGTGAAATGACAACTTATTTTTTAATTGGTAGACACAGCGGATAATTAAAAATTTATTAAAAAAATTGAGACTCCTGAATGAATACTGGAAACTATTGCCTGATATATCAAATATTTGAATCTAACTTACAGCAGATTGCCGATCAATGAGGTACAGAATCTAAATTGAAACCAAGACAGCAAGAGAGTTTTACTCCTCACTCCTGGTTTAGCACTCTCACTCAACAAGTGCTAATTTATGAAAAAATTCCGCATAATTTTCAAAAGCTATAATTGAGATGGTAATTTCACTTTTTTGTAGTTATAGTTGAATATACAGCAATAACATTAATTTGTCATCTTGCGCTTGTGTAGCGCAGCCATATTCACTCGTCTAACTGATTTGGAGGACTGGTATGAAATATGCATTTGACATTGTAGGAGTATCTCCAGTTTTGTACTTTTTCAATCATCAACAACAGAGTTGGCATAAAAATCAGCCCCAAGGAGTTGAATACTTGGGAACACCAACCTGCACACTAGATGCATTTCTAGAATCTCTGGAATCTATTTCACCATCTGGAAGTTGGAATTCCGATCAAGTTGTAGACACAGTGATTCAGTTTTGGTTGAACAATGTTGAGAGTGTTCAATATTGGAAAGCTAGATTAAAAGATGCAGGCAGAGATAATGTATTAGTAGCTAGAGTTGCAGATATCAAAGCCTTACAGGCTGAATTTGAATCTTTATTGGGTAAAAAATGGTGAATTAAGTCCATCTGAAACTCTGGATTATTCTCTTTCTAATGCTTGCAGAATGAGGCGATATAAATTTTCTACTTTCTGTATTTGCCTGTCTCCAAGAAAAGCATAATGAGCTAAACTAGGGGCGCTGTTAATTTCTAACAGTGTATAATCTACCAATGGTTGAGTAATATCAGTGGTAAGGATATCTACACCTGCTAATCTCAACCCCATATCTTTAGTGATATTAACCGCTAGTTTCTCAAAACTAGGATGAATAATATCAGTAAAATCTATTGAATCACCACCAGTAGATAGATTGGCATTATCTAAAAGATAAACTACAGTATCGTTGTCAACGATACTTTCCCAAGTAAGGTTTTGTTGGTGTATTTTTTTAATTATGCGGAAATCTTCTAAATCAATTAATATTTTTTCCCCAGTTTTTAGCAACTGTTCGCGTTTTGTTAGGAGTAATTGTAAGATTGTGGATTTACCATCACCAGTTACAGACAAAGGAATTCTCTGATAAGCAGCAATTACTTGATTATCAAAAGTTAAAATTCTAAAGTCATTACCATTATAAAATTTTTCTACAATTAACACAGACTGAATGTTAAATATTTTTTCTGCTACTTGATAGTATTCAGATTTGTCATATACTTTCGTAACTAAGATTCCTAAACTTAAATTTAACGGCTTAACAATCACAGGTAGTCCTAATTCCTGGGCATAATCCCAACCATCATGGATATTTCTGGGATTGGCTACTTTTGCACACATTTTCTCATTAAAAAATGTTTTACCCTCTGTCACTCGATAACCAAGTTGCTGCAGAAAATAATTAGAGAAGCCTTTATCCTGAGCTAAGTATGCAGAACCAAAACCATTAATGTTGAGTCTAGTATTATCAAAAACGGTAGTTTTGCCGTTTTTAAACGTAATATGTCCAATTAATTCATATTCAGGTTCTATTAAAAGAATAGCACCCATTTCTGTAGCTACTTTTTTTAAAATTGCCGTAGTTAATCGCATATATAGCAATCCTGGATGATTTTTGATAGCTTGCGTGGAGTATTCATACTTATTCGTAGTGGTAGCAGGAAACAGGCAACATATTTTCTGATATATGATTGAGGATTCCTATATCTATTTACCAATAGATATGCTAATTACTAATATATATGCTAAGTATGATATAACTATTTTATCAGGATAGGTGTGGCTTTATTTACACTTAAATCAGAACTGTTTTGATTAATTAGCTCTGTGTATAATGACAAAGTTGTAGAATCGATTGATATCAGTTTTCTTGCCTAGTAAAAACTATTGTGTTGCACTAAGTATTGACAACTCAAAAATTATGTAATAACAAGGTGGCATCGTCAATTAAAGGTGCTAGTGCTATCCCCGCTAAGAGACGCACTAACGCCATTTACTCAAGTCCATACGGATAATATAATCATGCCACAAAACAGAGATTACAAAGATACCAAATCAGAAAATCAAGCAATTTCTTACAAAAATCGGTTGAATGGGTGGGCTATAGCTCGTGTGCTTGCGGATAAAGAGCGTGTAATTGTTGCCAGGTTCCGTAGTCGTTCAGACGCAGATGGTTATGTTCAGCACTTACGCCAAATGGTACCTGCTGGTTCTTTTGAGATTTTCTTTGATTCTCAACGGGAAGTAGCGGTGATTTAGGCTTTGCGTTCTGTAATACTCAGATTTCCGACTTTTTTGAGAAGTCGGGGATCTGTCTACTGGTTTACGGACTTGCCAAACAGTAAGCGACTCTCTCTAATATTTTTAGTCCTTTTAAGGGACCGCGAATCAACCGAGTAGCGGACAGGGGTTGTCGGATTAATACTAAGGCCAGTGGTAAAGGTTGGAGTGAAGCATCGCTATTGATGGCTGATGTCACGTCAGGTATATCATGGAGAGAATCATCGCTAACGACTCCTAGTATTGCCACTGATGTCTCAAGTTGCTGGAAAAATTCTAGGAACGCAAATTCTTCCATATCGACAACATCAGTACCAGATTGTTCATGTAAATTACTTTTTTCCTCGGTTAAAGAAATTACGCAATCGCTCGTTAATCCCTTGACAAAAGATACTTACTCCTCAACCTTCTTATATATATCTGCTGTTAAATTACTACTACACGCTTGTAAATGATTTTGATAAATACAATCCCTATAAAGGACAAGATCACCAACCCCATAACACTGATTTAAGCTGCCACATAAACCCATGAGTAGAACTTTCTGATTTAGATGTTGGCAACTTAGGGCTAAAAATTGGCGTAATGATTCCATCCCCATAGGAATGGCTATCACCTGTGGTTGATCAGCAGTAACATGACTTACACCGCGACATACGGCTTGGTATTCTGCTCCTTGGGGTACTATAATTCTGTGCATCATCTGCATATTTTCAATTGTCGAGAGGAAATAATATAAATCCGTGTTCCATACTATTTAATCTTTTTAAAACTCCTAAATCTACAATTTCTAGTCTTGAAGTATCTCCTAGTTAGTGCGTAGCTTATGGAAAGTTAGATACTTTAAGAGTACATGTTATTTGGCAAGATGAAAAATTGGCAGTTATGTCTGCACCCGAAGAATTTGCACTTAGTCCTACAAAAAGATTTATAATATTTGGTGATATATGGTTGAGTAATCGAGCACAACTACTGCAAAAATTGGCAATTGATATTAACCAATTGATATTAACGATAATGTTAGTAATCAACAAATAATTGCACAGCTTCGGGAAAAGTACAATTTCCAATCTCTTACCCTATTGGTGGCAATGTTTGGACTAGTAATTTGGGATAGAGAAAAGCAAGTGTTATATTCAGGAATAGATGCCATAGGTAGCCGGACTTTATATTATAAAACCACTAGTTTAACCCGTTGTATTGCCCCAAATTAATACCCCTTGGAGCTTATCGCACCAATAATTTATATTTAGTAGCATTACGGGATTACCTTTGTTGTGCATTTGTTCCCGGAGAAAGAACACTTTAGCAAGATGTCCGAGAAATAGGTCCTGGAACATTTATAGAAATGCCATTAGAAAAAGTTTATCATTATTGGCAACTACAAGAACTTATATATAAAAATTAACCTTTAGAAGGGTATAGTCAAAAATTACGTTATTTACTTGAGGAAGTTGTTAAAGAATATTTACCTGAGAATCAACCCGTTGGTGTATTTATTTCTGGTGGTTTAGATTCTAGGAGTATTACAGAATTAGCTGTAAAATTGCATACTGCACCAGTTCATACTTATTCCATTCATTTTGGTACGGAAACACCCAATGAATTAGAATTTTCTAGTTTAGTTGCTGAACACTGTCAAACTCAACACCACATTTTAGAAATTACCTTTAGAGATATGTGGGAACATCTTCCAGAAACGATGTTCTATTTAGATGTTCCGATAGGTGATCCTTTAACAGTCCAAAATTTATTAGTAGGAAAACTAGCAATAGAAAATGTACAAACTACACTAAACATAGAAGGTGGAGTTCCTTGCTTTGGTGATCCAAAAAATCAACCCATTTTGATTAATATCTTATATGGTGCAATCAATAATCAAGATTCTCTACAAGCATATTTGATAGCTTTCCAAAAATGTGCTTTAGATGTACCGCAACTTTTGCGGATAGAAATTCGGCAAAGTTTAAAAAATAAATTATCTGTATTTTCCCATGATTCAAATTCCGACGCTAATTACTTAAATAAAGTAATGTCATTGAATTTTAAATTTAAAAGTATCGATTAGATTTTAACAAAAGTGAATAATTTAACTCAAGTAGCTAATTTACAGGGTTTATCACCGTTATTTGATCAGCGAGTAGTTGAATCAAGTATGCAAATTCCTCCAGAATATAAACTTTCTGGAGTGGAAGAAAAAGCCGTTTTCACAAAAGCAGTGAATGATATTTCACCAGATAATATTATTCATACTCCTAAAAGTGGAATGATGGTTCCTGTTCAATTAGGGTTTGGAAAATATTGCCAAAGAGAAGTGAAAAAACTGTTATTCAATAGAAATACTGAAATTTCAGCTTATATTAATCAGGATATTTTGCAGAAATGATTATATTTTAAAGGTGATATCTGGGGAAGATATAGTGTTAAACTATGCTTACTGGTTACTTTGGAAATTTGGTTACAGGTAAATAAATCCGTATTCAAGAGGTAATCAAATATTAAACGAACTTCATTTAAGGTCTGTAAGACCATCTTCTCAATTTGATTTTTAATTTACTGATAAAATCAAAATTTTTACTGGTGATAATAAACTAGGTAAGTAGGGAGACACAATTTTTTATAAAAAAGTCTCGTACCTTAAATATTTCTCAAACCCTTAATTTATGAGAGGTTTAGATATATTTTTCATCTTAGATTTAATTACACTCGCCTACTTAAAAGCTTTTTACTTGATGTTGCTTGGTGGGTACTTACTGGAAATTGGGTAGAACACCCTGCTTATCCGCAAAAAATAGCAGAAAGATCCCCAGAAATTAGCTCCCAAATTCACACTAAATATGGTTTAAAAGACTATCAAAGTGGCCTTAATTTTTCTGATCAACAATGGCTGAATGTACAGTTACCTCCTGAATTAAATAAGGTAGTTATTTTTGTTCGTGTTCATGGCAGTTTCTCTATTTTTGATCCTGATTTACTTTTATCTGCTAAATACTGGGAGCATAATCTGTAACCAGCCTATTAACCAAAACTTTCCACCATATAAAGATAAAGATCATTTCCATAATCACCCATTAAAATCATAGTAATATCATCGCTTTCTAAATTCAGACTTCCAGAAATACCACTTAGCAGAACCTTAATTAACATTTGCGGAGTAAAAGATTCCAACTCTACAAAATTACCAGCATCTAACCAAGCTAACTCCTCAGATCTTAAACTCTGACGAATTTCTGCACTTAATTTTTTGGATCCTGTTGTTATGGATGGTGTTTTTTGAATAAACATACCTCGCTTATTAACAATAATTTTACTGGGTATAAAACCATATCAGCAATTATTGCATTCCTGTTAAGAAATCAATTCTCACTAGTGCGGAGAGGATGCGCTAAACTAATACCTTTAGGACTACAATCATGTAGTGCATAAACTTTTAAATCAGGGTTATGACGCAGCATTTGCATTGTTGTACTGAAAATGCTTTGGGGATAACCAGTAATGCTGAGAATTGCACAGTTATTTTCAAAGTGGAAATTATTAGCAATTAATAATTGAGCAACACTAGAATTATCAGAAACTACTAATCTATCAAAAGTGTAAGCAGTAACATCAGCATTGATTGTTACTGGTGTAATTCCTTATCGTGGTGATGGTAGAATCCTCGGTAGTGAGCCATTAATTCGTTGCCATTTATTTAACGATTTTTGAAACTCTGATTGAGAAAATAAAAATTCCTGAACTAATTTAATTTTCCCTCTCTATCGAGTTCCTAAATATATTGAAATCATTCCTGTAATAACGCTAATAGCAAATAGGATAGATGATTCAATGATAAATATACTGGCAATAATTCCCGCAATCATCACAACAACTCCGATAATTTGTAAAAATTTAGCCATTGCTTGACAAGTTTTGTAGTTAATTTTTGCAGAATTAGTTCCTTTAAATAAATAATATACCACCACGACTTGAAATATTAAAATAGCTAAAATCAAGCTAATTTCCTCTGGAATATTTATTTTGAAAAAAAATGTTAATACTGATCTTATTGGTTTGGATAAAAAAACTAAACCAAAAATGACTGTAAAAAATACATTGAAGACAATATAAGTTCCCATAAAAATAGAAATTGATGATGGAGCTCTATTTTTTAGACGAATATCTAGGAAATAAAGCAGTTGTTTGGGTGTAAAAGATAAGGTGTTTTTAGCGGGAAGATCAGAAATGGTTCTAGCAAACTGGGGTCTGTAATTTTTACAGTTCCCATTATTGTTGGCTCAAAAGTAAAAGGATGATTACACTGTTTACATTTTCCTTGGTTTGCTGTTCTGTCTTTTAAAGTATTATCAGTTCCGCAGTTTATACATTTCATAGTTTTGTAGTTATTGATGTGATGTTTATCAAAATATCGAGTTAATTGTCTTACGCGAAGACACAAATATCCAAAGGAAGTAAAAATTATTTATCCTTCTTCATCTGAAGTTATATGCGTTTAATGAACTTTTAAAAAAAAACGCTGTAATCTTTCCGTTTTCCAACTAAATAATGTGTTCTATTTTCTAATAGAACCTCCGCTGGTTTAGGAAGATGTAAAAAGTAAAAAGTGAGAAGACATTGCATAACGATAAGCACCAATATCTAAAATAGCGATAATATCCCCAATTTATAAAGCAGGAAGTTGGCAATTATTCCCTCAGTAATCTCGTGAATAAGTCGTATTTCTACAAATAGCGGTGAGGTAATTGTCTGAAGTCCAAGTTACTATTTCACGATAACCACCATGTACAGCAGGAACAGAGATGTTAGCCACAGTAGAATCAACACCAATAATTTATTTTTCTCCTTACCATTTCACAGATACAACCTTAGCTAACAAAGTCGCACAACCACTGATAGCAGCGCGTCTGGCTTCAATTATCAAATCAATATGTTTTTTAAAATCGATAATTCTTCTACTTAATTCATCTTCAAAGATATCCCAATTAAAAGTTGCACCTCGGCGATGATATGGATAACCAAAAGTACCACCAGAATCTAAATATTACCAGATTGGTAACTTTTGTGCAGTTCCTAAAACATTATCAATCACATCAGTAAAAGCAGAAGTTGCATTAGTTCCCGTACCCCGATAAAAATGTAACTCTGAAATCTTTAAACACACATTTTTAGCAATAGAAACAGTCTCATCGAAATCTGCTAAACTAATACCAATCCAACTATCTTCAGAAACATTCAACCGCAACCCAAGATGTAACTCCTCCTTCTCTTTGCGACTCTGCGTGAGACAAAAAACCTCACACAACAAACTTAACTAAGAAATACTATCCAAATTTAGAGTAGTCACACCCCAATTTAGAAACTGTTCCATTTCCTCCCGATTTGAATTACTACCGCTATAGACGATATCTCTAGGATCAAAAACAGAATTCAAACCCAAACAAGTATCCCCTGGAGTATTAGCATGAAGTCCCCAGCCAGCGGATTTAAAAATTTTCAATAATGCAATGTTACCATTTTTCACACTAGGGAGATGAAACTTTGTATGAGAATAATTGAAAGCTTTGGTACTATCTAAAATAGTTTTGCGTAAAATATCGCTATCATAAACATACAAAGGAGAACGGTAAATCTGTAATAATTCCTGAGCGAGTTCCAGAAAAAATGGTGTTGTTAAATTTAAAATTTTTTGTAATATTTCCATAACCAACTAGGGAATAAAAATGGATGATTTTAAGAATTTGATCCTAGTTTGATACCGAAAAGGTGAGAATACCAAAGTAAGTTGCCATATAATTAGTAACGAAAGAATCTCACCTATCCGTCGTCCTTGAATATTTCCTCCTAATTGTCCTGTAACAATTTGTGATGCTATGTCAGGGTAAAAATATTTTCTGCCTTTAGTATACCCAGATTTAGCCAATTACCGATATCATGCCAAAAATCATTTATACACCAAGAGGTTAAGGGAACACCCATACCCCGCTTTTGTCTCTAAAATATATCTGCTGGTAGCAAATTTTCTACAGCGCGTTTGAGGATATATTTTTCACAAGCACCGTGTAAACACAGTTCTCCAGATAACTGAAAAGTCCATACTACTAAAAGTAAATCACAAAAAGGCGATCACACATTCAACCCATGAACAAAACCCAACGCACTCGCACATGGATAGATATTTTGCGCCCCTTTTAACATCAAACTGGCATGACGGAGACGATGCAACAACGAAGGTCAAAAATTGGTATCAAGAGCCTCAAACATCCACTCCTGCGCATTTAATTCCCGAATCTGATCATAAATTTCTGGCTGATAAACCATAGATTCATAACCCCAGAGGCGATGAAAAGTTCGGAGATATTGCTGAATAAAACCTTATGCTTGATTAGGATATTCAGCTTGATAAGTACCAGCAGCAATTAAAGGTTTATTAGTCCAACCCGCAAATAATTGATCACCACCTTCACCATTAAAAATTACCTGAGTTTCTTGACTAGCAACTTGATTTAGAACAAATAGAGGAACAGTTACACCATCAGCAAAAGGTAAATCTAAAGCCTTAATAGTAGAAATAAGAGCGTTTTTAATATTCTTGGGACTAGCATTAACCTTCACCATAGGAATATTGAGGAACTTCGCTACTTTTTCAGCATAGGGATATTCAGAAATCCCAAACTGACAAAGATCTAAAGAATAAGCACGAACCTTCACCCCCGCTTCTACCAACAAAGCAGCAACAAGGGAAGAATCTAAACCACCAGGAAGAAAAACTCCCACTGGTTCATCTTGTAAATCAGCAATTTGCTTTTGAATTGAATCTTTTAGTAACCTTTATAATTGAGAAACTGCGGTTCTTTCATCTTTAATTTCTTCCTTTTACTCACACGATTAATGAATATGGCGAAATTGAGGATAACTAACACCATCAAAAATAACTTCAGTTCCCAGAGCTACAGAAAACACGTAATTAACAGAAGTTAAAGGATTAGGAAGATAACAAAAATAACTATAACCATATAATATAAACCATTTTTAATAATAAAAACCACAAATACTAACTTCCGGTTTTTCAATGATTTATAAAAGTGATTATTACTGAGGAGTAAACTAAATAAGATTATTTCAGCAGGAGAACGAGTATCAGGACCATGAAATCAAGGGAGGTCAGTATTGGCAAAAATCCATAACCATTCTTTCACCCCTTTGATTACCCAGGGTGTTTCATCCCCAAGGATATTAGGCTGGGTTTGTTTTATCCACTGTTTGAGGCTATCAATACTTTGAGCCACTGCACCATCTATTCCTTCATTCGTAGCTACTAATGTTCCCACTCCAATTTCTATTTGACCCAGTTC
>ERZ1034415.81-NODE-81-length-19440-cov-38.386691_pt1 | contig 19440 bp, 24 predicted proteins | sample MGYA00520582_ERZ1034415 | MGnify/ENA primary metagenome ERZ1034415 (study PRJEB33736, sample SAMEA104288483) | Azolla nilotica | place: Sudan | collected 1982 | study: EMG produced TPA metagenomics assembly of the PRJEB19522 data set (Is there foul play in the leaf...
ATTAGGTAAGATAAGCGATATTACACTATTTAGAAATAATCGCCAAAACCTAGATGCCAAACAAACATTTTTGGGAGACAAAGCTTATATAGGAGAAGAATTTATTACCACACTTTATCAGGAGCCCAAAAAGGCTGAACTTTCAGAGATTCAAAAATAAGAAAATATCATCAAGAAGAATTGGTGTTGCACATCTCATATGTAGAGTCAAAACTTTTCGAGTAGCTAGTGATAGATTTCGCTTAGCTCGACATTGTTATAATCAGGTTCTAATGACAGTATGTTGATCAGTTAGGTTAGATCTAAATTATTCATTTATATTAAGTCATAATATTTGAATTATCAGGCTTTAGATTTTCTTTTTTAGAAAGCTATATTTCTCAAAACTTTTAATAATCTTTATATTTTCATCCCCAAACCGTTATTTTTGCGTTCAGCCATAATTAGTGTTTCATCCCAGTTATAGTTAGTGTACTCTTTTCAAAGTAAGGTTTTTATCTTTTGTGAACAAGTCTATTGTTTATATTTTGGAATTAAATGGTGAAAATATCATATTGATAGCTCAAGAATCCAATCCTGTAAAATAGGATTTACCAATTCAGGCGCTTCATCTTGGGGGCAATGTCCCACTCCATCTAAAGCAATAAACCTCTGAACTTGAGGAAAACTAGCTAACTCTTTACCCAAATTAATCGGTTCCCAAGGGTCAGCCGTTCCCCATAAAATAATTGCTGGGCAAGATAGTACGGGTAAAAGGTCTTCTGGTAAAGGTCCACTAGAATAGGATGTAAAGGCTAAAAATACAGCCGCAGCACCAGGATCATTTGCTGGTTTCATGAGAATATCTACTAACTCATCGGTCACAGTTTCCCCGTTGCCATAAGCTTGGAGGAGAATCTTCCGTACCGTTTTTGGTTTAGCTAGCTGACTAAAAAAGAATTCACCTACTGTGGGAATAGATAAAAGTTTTTGCAGAATTGGCGCACCAACGCGCTTTGTCCAAGGTAAAGTTACTCGTTTGCGATCATGTAATAACCTTAGAGAACAGTTGAGTAAGGCAGTTCCCAAAGCTATATCTGGGTTACTAACAGCAGCTTGCATAATGACAATGCAACCGATAGAATTTCCCACTAGAAATGCAGGTTCTCCCACAACTTCCCGACAAAAATCTGCTATTTGTTGTCCCCAGCTTTCAAGTGTGTAGGTAATTTTTTCGCCTGGTACTGGTTTCGCTGAAGCACCAAAACCAATCAAGTCAATCGCATAAACTCGACAATTTTCTGCTAAAACTGGTATGTTTTTGCGCCAGTGCAACCATGAAGCACCAAAGCCATGTACTAAAATAACCGCAGGTCCAGCATTGCCTTGAGTTTGGTAACTAATAGGGAAGCCTTGCCAAGTCCACGTTTTTATTGAAATAAAAGCATTTGTATAAGTTGTCATAGAAAATTTAAGTTTCAAATATATTTAATTAGGATCTGACTGTGATGCGTTTAATTTAAACTGATACATATTAAGTAGTTTAGACTATTTTTAAATAAAATTTACATAAACATTATAATTGGGAATAATAAAACAAGTATTAATACTTGTATTAATATCAGATCAGTAGTTTTACTATTTACGTCAACCTGTACTAGTATAAAGTTAGTTGAATATGGAACGAAAGCTCAAGCCTGGTTTTACACCTGAAAACTAACGCTGATTTTGAAAAAGTTTGTGTTCCTAGTTCCTTTGGACAAGACAAAATGATTATACTAGAAACAATAGATACTCCTATTGGAGGTTATGCTCCTGATTTTGAGTTGCCAGGAATTGATGATCATGTCCATCATCTGAGCTGCTATCGAGAAAATTTACGCACCCTATGCGTAATTTCTATGTGTAAACTATGTCCTTATGTGGAGCTATATCTAGACAGGCTAAAAAGAATTAAAACTGAATTCTCCGCTGATGGTTTTACACTCATTGGACTCAATAGTGCTAATGGTAACAATGATGTGAGTGCTCAATCAAAATTTGGTGTTGTGTCAACTTTTGAAAACATGAAAGCTTTTGCCCACCAACATGAGTTAAATTTCCCTTATCTATGGGATTCAACCCAAGATGTCACTCGCAGTTTTGGGGCAATTCAGTACACCAACTGCCTATTTAATTGATAATGAGGGAATTTTGCGTTACAAAGGTCAAATCCACAATCACCCCACACATCCACTGATAGAGGGAGTAGATTTTTTGAAAAATGCGATCTTAGCTTTATTTCAAGGAGAAGAAATCCAGCCAGCACAAACACAACAGGTTGGTACGCCATTAATATGGCGTAAATAGACATATTGCATTATAAGATAACTAATTATCTAACTATTTCCTCTGAATCTACATACAACTGGAGTCAGAAGTCAGGCGTTAGGAGTCAGGAATCAATTCCTACTAAATAATTTATAGTTAACAGGTGGGATTCATCATCAATATCATGTTCATTATGTTGCACTTAACTAAACCGATTTAAAACTCAAGACCCGTGTTTATCAATGTCAGAATATTCAATGTTCAACGTTTATAATCACGATAGATAGAGATTAAGGAAAGGTTAATAAACTGTTAATGCACCATAATCAATTTGTACGCCAGGCTCTGGCGGAAGTTACGCCCGTAGACAAGAAGTAGCCTTCTACCTTGGTGGAAGCGGGAAATAAACAACAATGTATGGCTTGCGCCAAGCTGCACTACCAGCATTGTATAAGTTTTATTGAGCAGGCAATTGCAACTTATTTGATAAAGCGTGACTTCATGGGAACGAATTACCGACGGGTTTTACTTAAACTAAGCGGTGAAGCCTTAATGGGCAACATGGGCTATGGCATTGATCCAGAAGTAGTCAAGGGAATAGCTCAGGAGTTAGGAGAGGTAGTAGCCACTGGCGTTCAAGTCGCTATTGTCGTTGGCGGCGGCAACATTTTTAGAGGCGTTAAAGCGGCATCGGCAGGAATGGACAGGGCAACAGGTGACTATATAGGGATGATTGCCACAGTAATGAATGCCATGACGCTGCAAGATTCCCTAGAAAGAATAGGGGTACAAACGCGGGTACAAACGGCGATTGCTATGCAAGAATTAGCAGAACCGTATATTCGTCGTCGTGCCATTCGCCATTTAGAAAAAGGACGAGTGGTAATTTTTGGGGCTGGTTCAGGAAATCCCTTCTTTACTACAGATACCACTGCTGCCTTAAGAGCAGCAGAAATCGAAGCAGAAGTGATTTTTAAAGCCACCAAAGTAGACGGAATCTACGATGCTGACCCCGAAATTCATCCTGAAGCCAAACGTTATTCAACCCTCACCTACACCCACGTTTTGGCCAAAGATTTGCGAGTCATGGATAGTACCGCAATTGCCTTGTGTAAAGAAAACAATATTCCCATTTTGGTATTTGACCTAACGGTGCGAGGAAATATCCACCGAGCAGTAATGGGAAAATCTATTGGCACCCTTGTGGGAGGTTCTTGTGAAATTAGCTGAAGCTGAAAGCAAAATGCAAAAAACTGTTGAATCAACTCAACAGGCTTTTAATACCATTCGCACTGGTCGAGCCAATGCGAGTCTATTGGATAAAATCCAGGTGGAATACTATGGTTCACCTACTCCCCTGAAATCATTGGCAAACATTTCCACACCTGATGCCTCAACAATCCTGATCCAGCCTTATGATAGGAGCAGTTTAAACATACTTGAAAAGGCAATTTCCTTATCAGATATAGGTATAACCCCTAGTAATGACGGTTCTGTTATTCGTTTGAACATTCCGTCTTTGACAAGCGATCGCCGGAAAGAATTTGCCAAATTAGCTGCTAAGTATGCCGAAGAAGGACGGGTAGGCATTCGCAATATCCGCCGTGATGCCCTCGATTCCATTCGCAAACAAGAAAAAGCTGCGGAAATTTCCGAAGATGAATCACGGGATCAGCAAGACAAACTGCAAAAACTTACCAACAAGTACACAGAAAAAATTGATCACTTGTTGACAGAAAAAGAAAAAGACATCACAACCGTCTAAGAGGGTATAGGGGTGTAGGGAGCAGGGGAAAAAATTAATTCTTTCTTCTGATAGCGTAGCTTGGCGTTAACTGAACTCCTGATAGCGTTAAAGTATTCTGCCATAGGGATAGCGTGGCCATAGCCATACTCCTGAACTCCTATTCCCGATATTTATTGAAACTTTACCAAAAATTGGAAACCCTTATATATACTTGAAAATCAATTAATTAAAATAAAAAGCAAAAATTTAGCCATTATGTACGACTGCATCATCATCGGTGCTGGACCAGCGGGTGGAACAGCAGCATATCATCTAGCCAAGCGGGGACGCTCAGTATTAGTCTTAGAAAAAGAATCCCTGCCCAGATATAAACCTTGTGGTGGTGGTGTGTCACCAGCGATCGCTCAATGGTTTGACTTCGACTTTAGCCCCGCAATCTCCGTAAAAGTAGATTCCCTCCGATTTACCTGGAAACTAGAAGATCCCGTAGAAGCCAAAGTGGGCATCAAAGAACCAGTCTGGATGGTGCGGCGAGATGTTTTTGACCATTTTCTAGTTCAACAAGCCCAAAAGCAAGGAGCTGAACTAAAAGACTATACAGAAGTCACAGGCACCGAATTGAAAGGCGATTATTGGCAAGTAAACACAGCTAATGGATCCGTTACAGGTCGTTACTTAATTGCTGCTGATGGAGCAAAAGGGCCAATGGCAAAATGGCTAGGTTTTAAAGACCGTAAACGCCGTTTCGCAGCAGCATTAGAAGCCGAAGTTCCCGCCGAAGTCGTCAACAACAACATGGCACACTTCGAGTTCGGCTTGCTGAAAAACGGCTATATTTGGAACTTCCCCAAAGCTGATGGCTATTCTATTGGTGTAGGTACATTTATTGGTGGCGAACCTCAAGACTTTAAGAAAATTTTGGATGAGTATGCCAAATCCTTTAATCTAGATGTCAAAACGACCAAGCAGTACGGTCATCCCATCTGTTTGTGGGATGGTAATCAAAAACTACATACCCAAAATGCCGTTTTAGCTGGTGAAGCTGCTTGTGTAGTTGACCCATTTACCGCAGAAGGTATTCGCCCCTCAATATTTAGCGGTGTTCTAGCAGCACAATTTATTCATGATGCTTTGAGTGGTGATATCAACGCTTTAGGAAATTATACTCAGGCCATTAATGAACAATGGGGAACTGATATGGCTTGGGCGCAAAAATTAGCCGGTACGTTCTATCGTTTTCCCAGTATTGGTTATAAGGTCGGCGTTCAACGTCCATCTGGCGCTCAAATTATGGCCAAAATCCTTTGTGGTGAATTGCGATATGGCGATGTAGTCGGTCGCGCCTTAAAGCGGTTAATTCCTGGTTTTGGTGGTTAGTTAATGAAAGGGGCGTAGGGAATCCGATGATTAAAATCAGGGGTCTCAAATTAGAACTTTGTATTTCTGGTACTGTGCGTCTGGAATCAGATTTTTTTCTCCATCAATAAATCGTGAGGCGTCCTGAACGAAGTGAAGGATCTAGGCTTGTAACTTTCATAGTCCAGGACAAACTATCTTTCCCTACACCCCACACCCTTTCTTCAGTCAGGCTTAGATCCCCAACTTCTCTGAAAAATTGGGAATCTTTTTGTTTAAAACTCATTTTGAGAAAACCACCAGAGAATTACTCCTGTTGCTAAAACGTACAAAACCCCAGCTAAACCAGCTAGGGATTTTTTGTTTTTACCCGTAAACCAGTCTGAAACTTTTTCTGTGTAGGTTATTAAGCCCGCTGTATCTATAGTCCCGATCACCCACACCCAACCAGCATGAAGTCCCCACGCTATCCCTAAATTTTTATCATCAGCTAACCTGGCCACGACTAAAACCATTCCCATCAGCCATAATCCTGGAATTTGGGGTAAAGTTTCCCGTTGTTCCCACACTAAATGTAGTAAAGCAAAAATCAAGCTAGAGATAATCGCCGCCATCCAAATTGCATAATCTTTCTCCAGCGTAGTCAACAAAAAACCACGAAAAACCAACTCTTCTATCCCACCTACAAACAAGGCCACCAAATAAATTGGTAGCAAAATAGATGGTATTAATTTGATATTTGACTTTTCTAAATAGCACCAACCCAGCCAAAATTGGCAAGTAAACAGCATCACAAGCCCCAACACACCCAAACCAAAACCCAGCAATAAAGAAACCCAAATAGTATGGTTCTCTACTAAGCCATAATCAGCAAAAGATCCAAATCCTAGCCAATTAACTCCCCAAAGAATTAAAGGTGCTAATAAATAGAGAGATACCAATAAAGGTATTTTTTGCTCTGGTTGTAAAGGTTTATTAACTTGCCAATTCAGTAGAACAGCAATTATCCCTGCTAATGGCAACCAACACCCTACCCAAACAATAAAAAAAGCCATGACAACAAATAGTACTGGCGCATTCTTCAAAAACGCCAGTAATGTATTGACTGATGGCTCTAAAAGTGATAAGAAGGCAGACAAAAAAATCACGATAGACTTCTGGTTAAAATAGGGTTCTTGATAATTATTCAAGACTCTACTACAATTGGTAACTTGTCTAAGAGGTCAAATCGTATTTTGTTGTGTAAATAAATTCTTAAACTACAAATACTATTTATTTGTAGCAGTAGGGACAAGTTGTTAAGCATTCACCTCAAACTTACCCCTACTATCAGAGAAATTTAATTCTCCTCTTCATCTTCTAAATCTGCTTCGTCAGCGTCTATATCTGGCGCGGTTAATCTTTTATCACTTTCACCTAACTGAATCAAGTGAATATGCTTGTAACCTAGTCGAATTTCAAACTCATCACCAGGCTTTAAGCCCATTGCTTTGGTGTAAGTAGCACCAATAACAATCTGGCGATTTTGATGAACACTCACCCGATATGTCGGTTCGCGACCACGGCCATCTTTAGGTGCTTCTGGACTCAGAGGAATGCCTCTAGCTGACAGCAAGGCATCATAAAAATCAGTGAGATTTACACGAACTTGGTTATTCTTAGTAACGGTGTAATAGCCGCACTGCTTTGCTCTTTCTCGGCGTGGTAAATTAGAAAGCTCTTTTACTTTAGCCAGCAGTGCTTTTCCAGTTAATGGGGCGGTTGCAGTTTCAGTCATTATGCTCAAAATTTCCTTAATTTCTCAAAGCTGATCATCAATCTAGTCTTATTCTTTGTATTTGGGTTCTTAGCCAATTTACAGAGCTACTAAAGACTGGAGGGTGATATATGAATTCCTGCTGATCTAAGCGGACAAAGTACCTCTATAAATGGTTAGATTATCCATATTAAATTAGAGGTCATGGTTGTCACAGACATTTATTTAGGTGATTTTACAACACTTTTAACCATCATTCGCCATTAGAAATTCAAGTATTTTATCTTTTGGCGCTACTGTAGCGGTGTATTTTTGAACCACCTTTATAAATCAGGTTAGTTCTACTCCAAAAAAGTCGTAGAAACAATAAATTGCAGGTTTTCCACTTTTAATGCTTGCCTTCCTTGAGTTTAACTTGTAAGGGTATCCCTACTCGTCGTCTCAAGCTGAGGACAGCATAGTATTTGTTGATGGTCTACGGATAGACACCCTTTTGTCCAGCCAGCAGAGACATGAATTTTCTTGCCTCTACATTACGAATAAACAAAGCAGCCACCGCCGCACTTGTACGGCGATTGGTACTGGTTTTGTGAGTTCGTAATTTCATATTAAATACTATCATGGACTAATAGTAGCAAAATATTTATTTAAATTGAAAATCAATTTCCAATTTAATTTTTCTCTAGATCCCTGGACTTGGGCAGCGAAAAAGCAGTGGAGATTTTTTAAAAGGCTTTATGCTGTCATGAGTAATGAGTCAAGACTTTTATAAAAATTAATCTGATCTAGAGGAGGAGTTTTGAGTGAGTGAGTTAAGCGCAGGTTTTATTGATATAGATGAAACAAAAAGCATGGGGTATTTTGCGCCATGTTTATTATTATCAGTCAAAATCTCTCCGATTATTCTGCACATCTAGGGGAAAAATCAATTTACCATATCTATCCCCTGCTTGATAGCGATGACCAAATTATTTCTGCCGCTTTAACACTTCTCTATATTCAAAAAATTTTTGCTTCACTACTGCTTGAAGACTTTTTATAACTAGGGCTTGACGAAAGAAGTGTGAAGTATGGACAGTAAACTTGTGATTGACAGAAGCATCATCAATGTTTTTGTGATTAGTAGGGGTAAAGGGCATTCCTTATTGCCTACTTACCTAGCAGCCTGGATCGAGATTAAGGGTTGAATTAAAACCTTTTCCCTTTCGCTCTGAAGCCAAAGGTCTTGTACCATTAATTTTTCCTCTCAGCTTACTTGCAGGAGATAAATTCCACCCACAGCACTTCTACAACTAAAATTTGAATGGTTATCCTAGAAATGGAATCATGAATGCCTTCAGTGTCGTCCTGTAAGAGGATTTTGGATTCACCCCACGGATAAATCCGGGGGCTTGTACCATTAAGGAATTATTGGTCAGGTTATTAGCCACTGATCTGAAATAAATGGCTAATTGTTGACAACAACCTGCCTGTACAGATGACTTTTGCAGCAGGTAAAGCAATTTTAAGAATTTGGTTGGTAATAATGGAAGTTATTTTTAAGATTATTCGGCAACAAGAAAACTCTGCCCCCGTTGTGCAAACTTATCCTTTGGAGGTAGAACCAGGAAATACAATCCTCGATTGCTTGAATCGGATTAAGTGGGAACAAGATGGAACTTTAGCATTTCGCAAAAATTGCCGCAATACTATTTGTGGCAGCTGTTCTATGCAAATTAATGGACGTTCCGCTTTAGCCTGTAAAGAAAATGTTGGCAGTGAACTGGCTAGATTACAATATCTCCAATCACCAGAAACCCAAAATAAGACCATACACGAAGTCACGATCGCGCCTTTGGGTAATATGCCTGTGATTAAGGATTTGGTGGTGGATATGAGCAGTTTTTGGAATAACTTAGAAGCAGTTGCGCCTTATGTAAGTACAGCAGCACGACAAGTACCAGAAAAAGAATTTTTGCAAACACCACACGAGCGATCACTCCTAGATCAAACTGGTAATTGTATTATGTGCGGTGCTTGTTATTCAGAGTGCAACGCCCGTGAAGTTAATTCTGACTTTGTCGGACCCCATGCCCTCGCCAAAGCATATCGCATGGTGGCAGATTCCCGCGATAGTAATACAGAAAATCGCTTGGAAAACTACAATGAAGGTACTAAAGGAGTTTGGGGTTGTACTCGCTGTTTTTACTGTGACTCAGTTTGTCCAATGAAAGTAGCACCATTAGAACAAATTACCAAAATTAAACAAGAAATTCTCGATTGTAAACAAGCCAGCGATAGCCGTTCAATTCGTCACCACAAAGTATTGATAGAGTTAGTAAAAGCAGGTGGTTGGATTGATGAACGCCAATTTGGTATCCAAATAGTTGGTAACTACTTCCGCGACTTAAAAGGATTACTCAGTCTTGCACCTCTAGGTTTGCGGATGCTTGTCCGGGGTAAATTTCCCCTCTCCTTTGAACCCTCAGAAGGTACAGAACAAGTGCGGTCGCTCATCGAATCTGTACAAAAAACTGAATCCTGATTGGGGATTGGGGACTGGGATTAACTGAATAATTACGAATTACAAATTATCTTGGTTTTTGAGGGATATTCAACTGTCGTCCAGAACGGTCATACAGTAAAATATCCCATTGCCCATTATTGCTAAACTCAAATGCGATCGCATTCCCATCAGCACTAATTATCGGATTACGGATTTCTGCTTGCAGATTAGCAGTTAAATTCCTTGATTGGCGTGTTTCCCGGTCATAGAGGAAAATACTTGATCGCCCCAGATGACTGGCAACAAACACAACATAACGACCATCTTGAGTAACAGAAGGATGAGAAGCGATAGTATCAAAGGCATTTAAACCTGGTAAATCCACCAAATTCCGTGTCACCATATCAAACATATAAACATCTTGGCTACCCCGACGGTCAGTAGTAAATACAATATATCTTCCAGAAACTTGCGGATTTAACTCTGAAGCCAGACTGTTCAGACCCCGACCACCTGGATCAAACGGATAACTTAATATACGTGGGTAGCCAAAACACCCAGTTAATAAACTAGAGCTTAAAAATAAAATAATTGGTAATTGGTCATTAGTCATTGGTAATTGGTCATTAGTTATTCTTGATTTTTAATTTTGAATTTTTAATTACTCACAGTTGAACCATTGGAAATATCTAACTCCACAGTCGGACCTCTGTCTAAAACTTCAACATCCCATTGTCCACGACTAGCAGATTCAAACACAACATAACGTCCATCAGGACTGATATCAGGATTTCTCACCAAACCGCGATAGGTAGGACTAAGGATTTGTGATTGTTGCATAGCGCGATCGTAAAGAGCTATCACTGGTCTACCTTGGTCGCTAGTTAAATAACAAATATAACGACCTGTATAGCTCAAACTAGGGCTTTCAGCAATAGTTTCTCGACGATTTAAACCTGGTGTGGGAATAAAACTTTGCGTTTGCAAGTCGTACATCAATAATTGCTGATTACCATTTCGATTAGAAACAAACGCCAAAAAGCGACCATTTCCACTTAAAGCAGGTTGTTCCTCAGTAAAACGACTATTGAGCGAAGAGACCCCAAGAGGAATATCACCAGAAGCACAAGACATAAGCAAACCAGTCAAACTAAAAACAAGGCTCCAATGAATGCGTCTTTGGAGCCACAATGTAAAAGTAAATGTTTTCACATTAACTGTTTTCCGTCGCCTTTGAAACTACCATCACCCAAATGTCTTAAATCTCATCATAAAAGTCGTTAGCATTATCTGAACCATCATTTGGCTTTTCAATTGGATTATATGGTACATAATCAGTGGGAATAGCCTCATCATCCCTTTCTCTGCGACGAGAAGAGTCAACAGGTGGACGGCCTTTTCTAGGTCTAGGAGCAACATCCTCCTCACTGCTTGCTGCGCGCTGAGGTCTATTACTAGTAGTGCGGCGTGGCGTTTTTCTTACTTCCTCCTGAGAACTTTCCCAGTCATCAACTTCCCTGGAAACAGAACCCCAATTTTCCTGTTCATAACTTTCACTAGGGCGATTTACCGAACGGCTAGAACTACTAGTACGACGTTTCTTTTCTGTAGTTTCAGGTTTTTCTCTAGTGTTACGACGTTCTAAATGACGGGGAGCTTGATCCTCATAGTAATCCTCACGTCCTGAACGCTCATCTTTGCTACCACGAATTTTAGCACGTACAGGAAGATCTTCTTTATCTTCCTCGTAATAAGGTAGCGGTTCTAAATCTGCATCCATCTCTGCTTGATAATTTCGACGATCAGAGTAAGAATATTTTCTGCTTACCTCTCGCTCATCATCCACAATCGGAGTATTCCGTTTCGCTTGTTGGGTAGCTATACTCCTGAGACGAATACTTTCAACCGCAAAAAATACAGTAGAGCCAACCAACAACAACTGACCAAATTGCAAAATTGGGTCAAGTCGCCATCCTTGAAAAATAAGAATAAATCCGCATAATAAACCCACTGCTGCAAAGAAGATATCCTGATCTCGTGACAGTTCTGGACGCACAGTGCGGAGAAAATACAGTGCTGCCCCAGCCACAGCCAGGAAAATTCCCAGAATACTGGCTGAGTTAGCCCCAAAATTTATCTGAGCCAAAACACTGGCTGAGTTCAGCCCAAAATTTATCATTGCTGTTTTCCCAATATCAAAATTAGCGAGTCAACATTAAAATCACTACTCTAGCTACTGAAAATATATTTAAGCTCCAAACCATCTGGCAAAGAATCTTTGAAGCTGTTTACCCTTATTGGGGACTGGGGATGAGGGAGATGAGGGAGATGAGGGAGATGAGGAAAATAAAAAATATACCATCTATCACCCTTCGGGTTCGTCAGTCGGTCTTGGGGTTTCCCCAAGACCGACTGACTCACCTGTCATCTGTTACCTGTCATCTGTTACCTGTCATCTGTTACCTGTCATCTGTTACCTGTCACCTATTCCCCAAAAACGTTAAGAACGTTGGATTTTATCTTTCTGACTGATGAAAATCAAGCCAACAGTGGCAGGGATTACCACAATAGCAGTACCCCAAACCAGACTCCAAAGAAAATTTGCTAAAGAGGGTGTCATAGTTCTCAACCTTTTTTTACACAGTTCATTTTAATTTTAATGGTGTATCACTTTCTTGAGAAGCCATTAAAAGTTATCTGTTATTTGTTACCTGTTCGAGAAAATGACAGCATTTGGTTACAATGTGAGAGAGAATGCTTTACAAAGCTTAAACTTTTCTGGCTTACGCCCCCCAAGTTTTTTTTTGATTTGATTTCTTCACAGATAGATAGTAACTCAAAGCCATGACTGGTGTTAACCTGACTGTTTGGATTCTCAGTCCCGTTTTGGGAATCATGACGTTTTTGTTTATTTTCCGCATCATTCTCACTTGGTATCCACAAGTGAATCTTAATCGGTTGCCTTTCAATCTCATAGCTTGGCCGACAGAACCATTTTTAGTGCTATTGCGAAAGGTAGTACAACCCATTGGTGGGGTGGATATTACCCCCATCATCTGGGTCGGTATTTTCAGTCTTATCCGCGAAATTTTACTAGGCCAGCAAGGATTACTGACCATGATGGCGCGTGTTAATTAGGTGACAAGTGACAGGTGAGTCAGCGCGCCGGAGGCATACCCCGAAGGGTGACAGGTGATAGGAAAGAGAAGAGGGGAGAAGGCTTACGCCGTTAGTATAAGACGAATGGGAGGAAGGGATGAAGATGTTTCTCAATCACCAATCACCAATCACTGCTCTTTCATTTCCTGCACAAAATTGGTATAAACGGTGCCTTGTAAAAACTGTGGGGTTTCCATAATTTTTTGATGAAATCCAATAGTTGTGGGTAGACCAGTGATTGCACACTCTCTCAAAGCGCGTTTCATGCGGTTAATGGCTGTAGATCGGTCGTGACCCCACACAATTAGCTTACCGATGAGGGAGTCATAATAAGGCGGAATTTGGTAATCTGTATACACATGGGAATCAATCCTTACTCCCGGTCCTCCGGGTGGTAGATAGCCGCTGATTTTGCCAGGGGAAGGACGAAAATCATGTTCTGGGTCTTCGGCATTAATACGGCATTCGATCGCATGACCTCTTAAAATCACTTGGTCTTGTGTTAACTGGAGTCTTTCACCTTGAGCAATGCGAATTTGTTCAACAAGTAAGTCTATACCAGTAACCATTTCTGTAACTGGATGCTCAACTTGAATCCGGGTGTTCATTTCCATAAAGTAGAATTTACCGGATTTATCCAACAGAAACTCAATAGTACCAGCCCCAGTGTAGTTGATGAATCGGGCGGCTTTTACGGCTGCTTGTCCCATTCTTTCCCTGAGTTCGTCATCTAGTGCAGGGCTGGGGGCTTCTTCTAAAAGTTTTTGATTACGTCGCTGAATTGAACAATCTCTTTCGCCTAAATGGATAACATTACCGTAGCTATCCGCTAAAATTTGAAATTCAATGTGACGCGGACGTTCAATAGATTTTTCTATATAAAGGCCAGCATTGCCAAAAGCCGCTCCTGCTTCTCCTTGGGCTGCTAGAAAAAGTTTGACAAATTCATCTTCAGAACGAACAAGCCGCATACCCCGTCCACCACCTCCGGCTGTGGCTTTAATCATGACAGGATAACCGATATCTTTGGCGATGAGCTTACCTTCCTGCTCCGATTCTACCAAGCCATCACTACCTGGTACAGTTGGTACTCCTGCTTTTTGCATCGTTTCTTTCGCTGTGGATTTATCGCCCATTAAGCGAATGGCTTCAGGAGTGGGTCCAATAAAAACAATTTGATGATCAGCACAGATTTCTGCAAATCGGGCGTTTTCTGCCAAGAAGCCATAACCAGGATGAATAGCAGTAGCGCCGCGTGTTAAGGCAGCGGCAATAATATTGGGAATGTTCAAATAACTTTTACTGCTGGCAGGTTCGCCAATACAAACGGCTTCGTCAGCAAGTTGGACATGGAGAGCATTCCGGTCAACAGTGGAGTGAATGGCAACCGTCGCGATTCCCATTTCTTCACAGGCGCGGAGAATGCGAAGAGCTATTTCTCCCCGATTGGCAATTAAGATTTTGTCAAACTTCATTTTCAAGCTGCGATATTAGTACCAATAGATTGACATTCTCTCCTATCCCGTGGAAATAAAGCTGTCGCATTACTGCAGATTCTCAAAAATTTTCAGGGATTGGCGACTGGGGATTGGGGATACGGAAGATGAGGGAGATGGGGAAGTAATTTTTCTAATGCCCCATGACCAATACCCCCTGCCTGCTCCTAACGACTAATATTTACGCCCACCTACTTAGTCCTGCCTTCTGCCTCTTGTCTGTTCCCTGATTAAAACATTATTGGGAAAAAAACTGGAAAATATTTGCTTTTATCTATTTTTTATGCTAGATTATTATGGTTATATTCAAATTGTGCGGATGTGGCGGAATTGGTATACGCGCACGCTTGAGGTGCGTGTGGCTTTGCCTTGCGAGTTCAAGTCTCGCCATCCGCATTTTTAAATTTTCAGCGATTTTTTTGTTGCTCAATTTATTAATTATCGGCTGCCCATTTTATCTTTAAATTTTAAATGATGGATTTGTCAGTATATTTTACCCAGTCTCCCAATAGGAATCTGGGTTTTTTGTGCTTTTATAGAGATAGGTAAAGTTTTGTAAATAAAATTGACTACTATTGACTACTATTGTTACGCCCACAAATAACTTAACACTGCCAACCGATTGGCATCGCTTAAATCCTATTTGGCAAGCTGGAGAAGAGGATATTCAAAAAGGTTTGCCTCACACTCAGTTAGCACCAGCATGGCAATTGCTGCTTTTGGGTGATGGTTCTCCAACCAGACACTTACAATTACTCACTTCTGAGCCAATAGAAGTGGATGTGATTGATATGTCTTTGATTGGCATGAATTCGGATAATGCTCCTAGTTTAATTCAAGCTGTTCGAGGGCCAAGACTGCGCCGACAGGTATGGCTGCGTACTCCCTCTGGTCAGCGTTTGGGTTATGCTACTTCCTGGTGGGAGGCTAGTCATGTTGATGAGTTTTTGCAAAACCGTTCTTTGGCGATTTGGGCGAGTTTAGCTCCTATCCGTACAGAGTTGTATCGGGATATCAAAGGAATTTACTGTGGTTACTCAGCCCCGCTGGAGTCAGGCTTTGATGAAGTTGGTCCTTTTTGGGGTCGCCATTATTTGTTTTGGCATCATGGACAGCCTCTAACTTTGATTTATGAGGTTTTTTCACCTTATTTAACTAAATATTTGGGTCAACAAGAAGGGTATAAGGTGTAGGGCTTTATCGAAAATTGGGGTTTAAAACCCCGTCCTAAAAGGACGGATTTTCTTGACTTCTGAAACGATTTAAAAGATCATAAACTGAATTTATTCAGTTAGAAAGTATTCTTAATTATAAGTATAAGTTGCAATGACGCTACCTATTGTGTCTGAAGTGATGAAGAAAAAAAAGAAGCGGTCTTTGGTGCTGACATTATCAGCTGCGGGGTTATTGATTGGTGTAGGCAGTTTTGCTTATTGGTTTTTTACCCAAGGACGACCGTTTTCTAGGAATTTGCCAGTGGGTGCAAATATTATTCCCCAAGACGCCTTGTTTGCAGTTTCTTTGACAACAGATACTAAACAATGGCAAAAGTTGAGGGAATTTGGGACACCAGAAACTCAAAAGGAACTGGATAAAAATTGGGTGCAACTGCGTGATCGCTGGTTAAGCAATAATGGCTTCAATTTCGAGAAGGATATTCAACCTTGGGTGGCGGATGAAGTCACCATTGCTGTTTTGCCTCCCCCAGTAGTCAAGCCAGTGCTGAAACCAGTCACTACTGAGGCTAATATTCCTTATGAACAATCAATGGTGATGGTGCTGCCAATCAAAAACCCAGCAATTGCTAAAAAGATGTTGGCACAACCTGAAACCCTTAAACAAGGTAAATCGACTGATCTTACCTATCGGGGAATCGCCATTAAGCAAACTGAAGGACAAGCTGGAGAAAAGCTGTCAGCAACATTAATAAATGAGCAATTGCTTGTAATTACAGATAATGCTAAAGCCACAGAAAGAACAATTGATGCTTATAAAAATCAAACATCTGTAGCAACATTAGGAGGCTTTGCAGAAAATTTCTCAAAAACGTCTAGTTATCAACCGTTTGCTCAATTTTATATAAATGTACCCTTGGCTGCAAAAATAGCGGCGACAGCCCCTAATCGACGTTTACCTGTTCAGGTTCTTGCCCAACTTCAGAATAACCAAGGTTTAGCGGGAACTCTGAACTTAGAATCTGAAGGAGTGCGTTTAAAGGGTGTTTCTTGGTTAAGCGCTAATAGTCAACGAGTTTTGGCGGTAGAAAATAAAGCTGGAAGTATGCAAAATCGCCTCCCCAGCGAAACTTTAATGATGTTGTCTGGTAGTAACTTAAAGCGGTTGTGGGCAGACTATGTTTCTACTTCTGGGGGAAATCCTTTGGCACCAATCAAACCCGAAGAACTGCGACGGGGTGTAAAATCTTTAACAAATTTGGATTTAGATCAAGATTTACTGAGTTGGATGAAGGGGGAATTTTCAGTTTCGGTAATTCCTAATACTTCACGAGATGGTTCACCGGATAATTTTCGGGCTGGTTTAGTATTTATGGTTAAGGTAAGTGATGCTAAAGCTCGGGTACGGCAATCGGCTGAAACTGCTTTACAAAATCTTGATGATGTGGTGAAAAATCAATACCAGTTTAAAGTCGAATCAGCTACTGTTGGGGGTAAACCCGTTGTTAACTGGATTTCACCTTTTGGGACTTTAACTGCTACTCATGGTTGGTTAGATGACAATGTGGTTTTTTTCGCCTTCGGCGCTCCCATCAGCGATAAAATTGTTCCTAAACCCAACAATACTCTAGCCAGCACTCTACCTTTTCAACAAACCGTTCCCAAGGAATTAAATCCAGCCAAGGGTCAATTTTTCTTGGATATGGAACGGACTGTTAAAAGTTTTCCTCTCAATCTTGAATCTCCTGGTCAACAAGCATTACTTTCTGCTATACAAACTATAGGTATAACAACTGCTGTCAACGATAATCGTAGTCAGCAATATGACATTTTTGTGGAACTGAAAAAAGGTAAATAGTTGAGGGGACTGGGGACTGGGGACTGGGAAGAATACCAATTACCAACCTCATGTTACCAAAAGTAGATACGATCAGGATAGTCGGAATTAAATCAGTGAAACGTGATCAAGGGTTTGAGTTGGGTTTATTGTCTAACTCAGTCTGATAACTGATAACTGATAACTGATTCACTAGGGAGAAGAATTTATGAATCTGGTTGTACTCCAGAACTGGTTAGATAATGCCTCCTTTGCTCTCTTATTCTGCACTATGCTGGTGTATTGGGTGGGGGCGGCTTTTCCGAGTTTATGGGTGACTGCGGCTTTGGGGACGGCTGGAATGGTGATCGCAAATTTGTGTATTGCGGCTCTACTAGGCGCAAGATGGATTGAAGCAGGTTATTTTCCCCTCAGCAATCTCTATGAGTCTCTATTTTTCCTGACTTGGGGAATTACGGCTGTCCATCTAATTGCAGAAAATAGCAGTCGTAGTCGCTTGGTGGGAGTTGTCACTGCTCCTGTAGCAATGGGAATTGCAGCTTTTGCTACTTTGACACTACCAGCAACAATGCAAGTCTCGGAACCTTTAGTTCCGGCTTTAAAGTCGAATTGGTTAATGATGCACGTAAGCGTGATGATGCTTAGTTATTCGGCTTTGATGGTAGGCTCTTTGTTAGCGATCACATTTTTAATTGTTACTCGCGGGCAAAATATCCAATTACAGGGTAGTTCCTTAGGCACAGGTGGCTATCGCAGCAATGGTTACAAATTACTCAAAGCTGGAGAATTAGTTACTCAACCCTCAACACCCTCACCGGAAAATAATGGGTTCTCTCGCTTGGAAACCAGTAACAACGGTCATGGTACTGCTGTTTTAGATTTAGTAACTGTTGCAGAAACGCAAAACATCGCCTCAAGTGAAACGCTTTCACCCCAACGCCTCAGCCTAGCTGAAACCTTAGATAATATCAGTTATCGCATTATCGGTTTGGGATTTCCCCTACTGACCATTGGTATTATTGCAGGTGGTGTTTGGGCTAATGAAGCATGGGGTTCTTATTGGAGTTGGGACCCAAAGGAAACTTGGGCTTTAATCACTTGGTTAGTTTTTGCAGCCTATTTGCATTCCAGAATAACTCGTGGTTGGCAAGGTAGAAAACCAGCAATTTTAGCTGCTGGTGGTTTTGTTGTAGTTTGGATTTGTTATTTGGGTGTAAATATTTTAGGTAAGGGTTTACATTCTTACGGTTGGTTTTTCTAAGCATATCTTTATTATTCCCCCTTTCTAGTCAGAGGGGGGAATAATTAGATTTTGTGAAATTAATTTCAAATGTGATAAGAAAACCACTCTAAGTTGAGAAGGTTATATAAATAATTTATTTTTTAAATACAGTTACTGCGGAAAATATCCAGCTAAACTTAGATATGCTAACCAATGCCCAACCTACTTAAAATTAACTTTAACGATATAGCTCGGATCTAAAAGAATCAAAAAAATTAGCCACTTCTGTAGTTAATTCATCGAATATCCTAGCTCCCAGCAAATAAAGTCTTCGTCTCACTACATATCAGTACATATCCTTGATATTGTCCTTGACTACCATCAGAATGGTGTATCAGTAACTCAATAGCCAGATATCCTTCAATTACCATATTCGTGCTTTTAACAACTTTACCTGTAAAATATTCACAAACGTGAATATATAATAACTGATGCAATCAAAACAAAAGATGAATCAACAAGAGTTTGAGCGCGTATTCGAGAAGCTGACAGATCGGCGTAAAGAAGTGTTGCAAAAAATACTAGCATTTGATGTTAGTTGGCTATGCACAGCCAAAAAATTCCATTGGTTAGTTACATCTGGAATGTTGACAGAGGTTTGGAATATAGAAAGTTGTCGGCGCTACTGGTTGATGGAAGACTAAGGAAGGTGGATTAAATAAGGTGTAAGAGTGCCAATAATATCTATACACTAGAAGGTTAGATGGAGAACTGGTAGATGATGCCCCTTGACCCTGGTGAAATTGAAGTTAAAATGCAACGATACTATAATTCGTTATCACAGAAGGATCGCTGTATATCGTCGGCGATTGAAGCGGTAAAAGTAGGGTAGGGCGGGCAGGCATAGATCCGCGGCTT
>ERZ1034415.83-NODE-83-length-19319-cov-40.152720_pt1 | contig 19319 bp, 17 predicted proteins | sample MGYA00520582_ERZ1034415 | MGnify/ENA primary metagenome ERZ1034415 (study PRJEB33736, sample SAMEA104288483) | Azolla nilotica | place: Sudan | collected 1982 | study: EMG produced TPA metagenomics assembly of the PRJEB19522 data set (Is there foul play in the leaf...
TTCATCCTGAGCCAGGATCAAACTCTCCGTTTTGTTAAGTTTGCTTTTTAGCTCTACTTTTTTCTGAGTCTCTGAATCCTTTATTTCTCTTTCCAGGATTCCTGAATCTCATTTTTCTGACTCTCAATTTTTTTTTGACGAGGATATGGTCGTCTCTATTCTTTCAAAGTATTATTTTTTCTTCGGTTCAGTAGTTTAGGGGCTCACCCTTCACCTCTATTAATATAGCAACTCTTTCTCTTTTTTGTCAAGCAGTTCTTCAAACTTTTTCTGCTGCCATATAATAAACCCTAAAATAGGGTGTAACCCTTATACAACAGGTGATGACATCTCAATTATAGAGTTTGATTATCCTTCCTTATATGTTCTTGATTTTTTCTGTTGCCAAATTTGCCAAAATATATCTGTAAGCTAGAATCACTAAGCTTTCAACATTGTTTTTTTATGGGGCGGGTTCAGGAGTGTAGATTTACTAACTAGAAATAATCTAAGAGGAAGGGAGTATGGATAGCAATAATTGGTTGGAACAGCTAATGATGCTGGGTATTGGCACAACTTCTTTGGTAGCAGAGAAACTAAGACAAGTCAGTGATGAACTTGTCAAGGATGGTAAGCTCAATCCCGAGCAAGCCAAAGTGGTTATGGATGATATTGTGCAGCAGTTAAAGTCGGAGCAAGGTAATTGGGAAGTGCAGATGCAACGGCAGATGCGAAATATGATGCAGGATCTCGGGGTGGCTCGTCAGTCAGAAGTGGATGAATTACGAGGTAGAATTGATCGTTTAGAGCGTCAGCTACGTGATTTGGAAAATAAGCTTTGGCATTAGGATATTTATTATGATTTAAACTGATTTCTGTCCTATCGGTAATCTGATTACCAAGCTATCTATAAATCAAGCTATCTATAAATAGGGAGGGCTGATTTTGAAAGGAATTTTACTGAGCGTAGTGTTCGTGCTACTGTGTGTTGTGGCTTTGGTATTAACGCAAACGGGTGTTAAAAATAATACTGCTGTTGTGGCTAAGTCGATTCAAACACCATCAGTAGTGACTACTGCAATTGCTGAAAACAATACTTTGACAGCGAGCAATACTATGATGTCGGAAATGAATGTTGTAACTACCTCCTCTGGACTGAAGTATATTGAATTAAAAAAAGGGGATGGACTGGTTACTCCTGAACAGGGACAAACAGTTGTGGTTCAGTATACTGGTACTTTAGAAGATGGTACTAAGTTTGATAGTTCAAGGGATCACGGCCAACCCTTCAGCTTTAAAATTGGTATAGGGCAGGTAATTAAGGGTTGGGATGAAGGTCTGAGTACTATGAAAGTAGGCGATCACCGTCAGTTGATTATTCCCTCGGAGTTGGGTTATGGTGCTAGAGGTGCTGGTGGTGTAATTCCACCATTCTCAACGCTGATTTTTGATGTGGAATTGTTGGATATTAAGTAGTTATTGGGAAATTGGGATTTAGGAAAAGATGAATTCCCAATTCCCGATTTGCAATATTCTATTAAATTAATAGTTATTGAGTCTGGCTAGGTTTTTGAACTTTGTAAATTGTGGATCAAATAAAAGTTTGACTGTTCCGGTCGGTCCGTTGCGGTGTTTAGCTATAATCACTTCTGCTATTCCGCGATCTGGAGTCTCTGGAGAGTAATATTCGTCCCGGTAAAGCATGATTACTAAATCTGCGTCTTGTTCAATGGAATTATGAACAACGATATTATTGGCTACAAAATTATGCAGATGAGGAACTGTTAAGTCAAAGACTTCTTCTTCTCCATCTGGTATGATTGATACAATTTCATCCCAATATACATCACTGTTGGCAAGGGCAAGTAACTCATTGTTTTGAAAAATATTGGCAACTGGTAAACACATATCTTGTTGAGGATTTAATTCATCAAGTTTTTTCCAACCATGAATTGTGAGGAATTTGTGATTAGCTGTTGCCCTAATTTTTTTTCCTAGTCGAGTTGTTAAGATAAATACGGGTTTGATACCTGTGGAAAAGGTATTACTAACAATTGCTGTTTCTAGCTTCATTGTTTTTTCATTTAATGCCCAAACTGGAAAACCAGATTTACCTACTAATTCTTTTATTGGTACTTGTAATCCTGTAGCTGCCAATCTGACTAGACTATCACTTGTCAAACAACCAGATTCACGTAAATCTGATAACATTGGGCGTTTACTGGTACGTGCTTCTACACCGCGGCTTAACTGAGATAGGGCGATAATAGGAACGGACAATTCACGGGCTAAACCTTTGAGAGAACGGGTTATTTTCGATAATTCTTGAACGCGATTATCTCCTGCTCCTTCCATGAGTTGTAAGTAATCTATGACTATTAGTCCTAATTCTGTATTCTGTTGGGCTTGGAGTCGTCGCGCTTGACTCCGCATTTGGGTAACTGTAATATTGGCGGTGTCGTCAATGAAAATCGGCATTTCTGAGAGATTACTGATCGCACGGCTTAAAGATTCCCATTGGGTTTGGCTGATGCGTCCACTTCGCAAATAACCGCTTTCAATTTGTGCTTCACTAGCAAGTAGTCGCTGTACTAGTTGTTCTTTGGACATTTCTAAGCTGAAAACTGCAACGGGTAGTTTATAACCAGCAGCAATATTATGAGCTAGGTTAAGGCAGAAGGCTGTTTTCCCCATTGATGGCCTGCCAGCGACGATGATTAAATCAGAACGCTGAAACCCGCTGGTCATAGCATCTAAATCATAAAAACCGCAGGGAATACCGGGTAAAGCGATCCCTTCATGTCGTTTTTCAACTTCTTGAAAGACGTTAATGAGGGTATCAGAAATGTGAACTAATCCTGATTGGGGTTTTTCTTGAGTAACGCCAAAAACTTTTTGTTCTGCTTGGTCGAGGACAATGGGTAATTCGGTTTCTGTTTCGTAACCAAGTTGTACAATTTCATTGCCAGCTTTGATTAATTGCCGTCGCAGGTATTTTTCCATGACTAACCCTGCTAAGGCGTCAATGTTGACTGCTGATACTGTGCGGTCTACTAATGTGGCTAATTTATTTCTGCCACCTATGCGGATTAGTTTGTCGTTGTCAGTTAGCCAATTTGTGAGGGAGAGTAAGTCTGTGGGTTTATTTTGGGCGTGAAGGGTAAGGGCAGCTTGATAGATATCCTTATGGGCATTAATATAAAAGGCTTCGAGTACTAGGCGATCACGTATTCGACTTATAGCTTCTGGATCTAGTAAAATACCCCCCAATATCGCCTCTTCTACTTCGATATTTTGGGGTGGTAGGCGGTTGCTACCATCTCCTTGAAAACTAAGTTCTTCAGCCATAAGCGATTTTGGATTGGTAAGCAGGTTTTAAATATTAACGTAATTTGCAGGTTAGGAGGCAAAAGGCAAAAGGCAGAAGGGATACTTTATTTTCTCTATCACCCTATCTCCCTCTTCCCTGTCACCTATAACCTGTTACCTAACTTAAGTAGCAACAACTTCTATATTAATTTCTGCTGTTACTTCAGACTGTAGCTTAATTTCGGCTTTGTATATACCCAGGTGGTTAATGTCGGGAATCGTAATACCACGCCGATCGATTTCTTGACTGGTAGCTGCTTGAATTGCTCCTGCTACGTCTTGGGTGGTGACTGTACCGAAAATAGCTTTGTTTTCACCAACTGGCTTGGCAATTTTCAAGCTACCGACTTTTTCCAAGGCTGCCTTTTGTTCTAGTGCTTTTTGTCTAAGTTCTAATTGCCGTTGACGTTCTTGTTCACGACGGCGTTCTACTTGTCTGAGAACACCAGGTGTAGCATAAGTGGCTAAACTCTGGGGAATTAGATAATTACGAGCATAGCCTGGTTCTACATCTACTAAATCGCCCGATTTCCCTAGTTTGCTGACATCTTTTATTAAAACTAACTGCACTCGTTTCACCATTGTCTTTGTTTTTCCTGTTAAATTTCATTACATTGGGTGTCAGCAGAAAAGCTTACAAAAGTAAGTATAGCTTGACCTTAAGGGAGTTTGCTTATACCCCAAAGACTAAATATTGTAGCTAATTAGGGGGAGTGATCGCAATAGGGAAGGGTGACACTAAATGCTTATGTTATCGCTAAAATTTATCTTTCATGCTGCGAATCCGGGCAAATGTTTGTACTGCTTCGTTACTTTTTGCAGATAATTGTAATGAAGGTTTATCCCAACGAAGAAATGGATTTGTACGCTTTTCTATTTCGAGTAATGAAGGAACTGTAGCTTCTTGGCGTTTACGCATAGCTATTACTTCTTCATAACGCTTTTGTAAGTCTGGGTTATCTCCATCCACAGTCAAGGCGAAGCACAAATTATTTAAAGTATATTCGTGGGCACACCAAATACGGGTATTGTCAGGTAAAGCCCGGAGTTTACTTAAGGAGTCTAGCATTTGGGCTGGTGTCCCTTCAAACAAACGACCACAACCACCAGCAAACAGAGTATCACCGGAGAATAATTCTCCAGTTTCACCTGTTGTTACTGGTGGAAAGTAGTAAGCGATATGAGCGCGAGTATGTCCGGGAACATAGAATACTTTTGCTGTACGATTAGCAAATGGGATGTGATCGCCTTCTTGCAAAAATACCTGCTGTCTAGGAATTCTACCTTGATCCTCAATCCCAGCGTAAACCTTTAATTCAGGAAATTCCTGTATTAGCTGTTGATTTGCACCTACATGATCATGGTGGTGATGTGTATTAAAAATTGCTACTAACTCAGCTTTTATTTGCTCCAACTTTTTTAAAACAGGTTCAGACTCAGCCGGATCAACTACTACAGCAATATGTTGATGTGAATCATATAACAGAAATATATAGTTGTCAGAAAGTGCTGACAGACGGATAACCTGCACTACTTTGCCTCCGTTACTTATAAGTAATTACCGTAAAATATAGTATATACTATATTTTATACGATGTTGGGAATAATCACTGAACTTTTTCGGTAAATATCAAAAGATAGCTGGTATGATAATATAAAATCATACTTTGGACGGTATCAAAGATTACTCACATAAAAGTTTTATGGTATCCGCAAACAGAGACTATAAATTGTAATTTACAGCTATAAATAGCTAATTAGAAGCATATTTCCCAATATATCAAAAAATTTGTAGTGGTAGGAGAAAAGATCCAAATTGAAAATCTCTATCCTTGTGAGTGATCTATCTAGTGCTGGAGCAGGAAGATGGGGAGGAGGATCAGTTCGTTCCTTCCTATTAGCACAATCCCTACAAGAACTTAATTATCAAGTAGAAATTTTAGGATTTATTTTTGGTAAAGAAGCAACTGTAATTCCTCAATCAGAAATTAGGATCAATAAGTTTATTGGCTATAATTATCCAAAATTCTTGATGTCGGCTTCTCAGCTCCTAAAAAAAATTGATGGTGATATTATTTATGCCATGAGACCGAAGCCTACAACTTTTGGTCTAGCACTATTACAAAAATCAAGAACTAATCAACCAATAATTTTAGATATAGACGATTGGGAACTGAGTTGGTATGGAGGTAAAAAATGTGAGTGTAAAGCCTCTCTTAAACAACTTTACCGTGATATTGTCAAATCAGATGGAGCATTAAGACAGCCAGATAATCTCTTCTACTTAAAGATGCTGGAAGGCATGACCAAAAAAGCAAATGCTATTACAATACATACTAAATTTTTACAGGACAAATTTGGTGGTACATATTTACCTAATGGCAAAGATACAGAACTTTTTAATCCCAATTACTATAATCCAGAAAGAAGTAGGATCTTCTATGGTTTATCTGGATATAGGATTTTAATGTTTCCAGGCGCTCCTAGACCATATAAAGGTGTTGAAGATGTATTATTAGCTCTTGAACTTCTCAATGAACCAGATATAAAACTAGTAATTGTGGGAGGTAGTCCTTATGATGATTATGATACTCAACTTTCAGCAAAATGGGGACGTTGGATTATAAAACTACCAAAATATCCACCGACAGAAATGCCTAAAATTATTGCAGCAGCACATATTGTAGTTGTTCCCCAAAGAAATACACCAGCCGCTTTAGCTCAATTTCCATTAAAACTCACTGATGGTATGGCAATGGGTAAACCAATATTAGCAACCCGTGTGGGAGATATTCCTGAAATTTTAGGTGAGACTGGTTATTTAGTCGATCCTGAGTCACCTGAACAAATTGCCAAGGAAATAAAGTTGATATTTCACAATTTAGATGCAGCTAATCAGCGTGCAGTTAAAGCTAGAGAAAGATGTATAGAAAAATATAGTATCAATTCGATGTCTAATATTCTAGAATCTATTATTAGCAAGTTATAAGTAATTGTGAATGATAATTAATTCGCGAATTAATTATTTTTTATTTGAAAAACTTCCCTGTCATAAAATAAACTGCAATGCCTACCAGAAAGATAATACTAAGATTTTCTAGACCTTATTCGAAGTTAATTTTACTAACAATATTATTAGGATTTTCTGGAGCATTATTTAATGGTGTTAGTACAGCTATAATTGTTCCAGTAATTCTAAAAATAGTTGGACAATCAGTAGATTTACAAGGTACTCCTAGTATTTTGAGATTTATGCTCAATCCGTTTAACGGTGTAGCAGAAAGTTACCGGATTGGAGTGATGTCTGGGGTAATCTTAGCCATAATTATTTTGAAAAATTTAGCTAATTATGCTGGGTTATTAACATCTAGTTCTCTAACCCGGATGATAACCTCCGATATGCGAGAAGCTGGAATTAGTATGTTATTAAAAGTAGATATAGATTATTATACTTCGATGGAAGTTGGCGATTTAATCAACCGTCTAGGTGGAGAAATAAGTCGTGCATCTACTGTTATTAACAGTAGTATTAAGTTAACTACTCTATCAATTACAATCGTAATTTTTATTACTTTTTTGTTGTTAATTTCTTGGCAATTAACCATTGCAGCAACGACTTTAATGCTGTTAGTAACCCTAGTTAATCAGTATTTTATTAATAGGTCTAAAAAATTTGGGAAAGAACTTAGTGAAGTGTCTAAATGCTATTCAACAGCTGTTCTGGAAGTTTTAAATGGGATTAGATTACTTAAGTCAACAGGTAATGAGGAAAAAGAATATAACCGCATAAAAAAATTAATTAAAATGCGTGAGCAGGCAGATTTTCAAGATCAGGCAAATTCACAAATAGTTGGACCATTAAGTGAAGTTCTAGGAATTGCTTGTCTACTGATAATTGTAACTTTAAGTAAAACTTTATTTGCTGAACAAGTTACGTCAATTTCCACAGTACTGCTGACGTATTTATTGGTATTATTGCGACTGCTACCACTAGTTTCTCAGCTAAATGGTCTTCGCAGTAACTTTGCCAGTACTGCTGCCAGTGTGGATATGGTGAGTCAGTTTTTAAGGCTAGATGATAAGCCTTTTATGGGTAATGGCAAACTTCCCTACAAAAAATTAAAACAGGGAGTGCATTTTAAATCTATTTCTTTTGGCTATACGAACAATAGCGGGCAAGTACTTAAAGAAGTGGATTTATATTTAGGCCGTGGTACAACTCTAGCCTTAGTTGGTAGTTCAGGTGCCGGTAAATCTACATTGGCAGACCTTTTACTAAGATTTTACGATCCAACAAGTGGTTCTATTACTTTTGATGGTATAGATTTGCGAGATTTTGATTTGGCATCTGTACGAAAAAATATGGGAATTATTAGTCAAGATACGTTTCTTTTTAATGATTCGGTGCGGAATAATATAGCTTATTCTAAACCAGAGGCTACAGAATCAGAAATTATCAAAGCAGCAAAGCTGGCTAATGCCTATGAATTTATTAGTAAACTACCTGAGCAGTTTGATACTGTGATAGGTGATCGCGGTGTGATGTTATCTGGTGGACAAAAACAAAGATTAGCGATCGCACGCACACTGCTGCAAAACCCGGAAATCCTGATTTTGGACGAAGCTACCAGCGCATTAGATACTGTTTCCGAACGCTTGGTACAATGTGCACTTGATGAACTGAGTCACGATCGTACTACCCTGGTAATTGCTCACCGACTTTCCACAGTTCGCAAAGCTGATCAAATTGCTGTCTTAGATCAAGGAAGAGTAGTAGAAGTTGGCAATCATGAAGAACTACTTCAAAAAGGTGGTTATTATGCTCACTTGTATTCAATGCAATTTGGTAACAGTACTGATAATTCTAGCAAGCGTAACCAAAGCTTACTCCGCATATCTCATGAAATTCGCACCCAACTAAATTCATTAATTGGATTACTACAATTATTAATAGATAATTTTGTAGACGATGTTCAAGAACGTCAAGAATTACTTGAACAATCTTATAAAGCAGCATGGAGAATTCTTAACACTGTTGATGTTTTTGAAGATGTAATTACTCGACAAATTAAAGGACAATCAGTTGCGGGAGAGCAGAATCACAGCAGTATTACTCGCCATTATCAAAAATTGAGCTGTATATTTGATGAATTCCGATCTGGTCTAAATCCTACATTGGTGTGCCTTCGTACAGTTACTGATAATGTAACAAACAAGGATAAGTTTGAAGGTCAATTACTAACAGAAGCTTATGAATCTATTATTAACCTGCTTGGAAATTTACAAAAGTTTGAAGATAGTATTAAAACATGAAATGTCACCATCTTGAAATAGGGCTGGATTTAATCTCGGTTGTATAAAAACATATAAAAATATGCTCAAAAAAGTAGGTATGATTAGTAGCTATAGCGCTCTGGAATCTAGAGCAGACTGGCTATGGCAACAAACGCCTCATCCATTTGGTACTTGGGGTAATATGCAAATGCAAGCACTAGCAGGAGAACCTGATTTCTTACTAATGTATCAGTTTGATTTTCCTCAATCTGTAAAAAAACTATCTTTGTTAGATCGATTGCGAAAAGTTCAAAAACAACCAGAATTGAATATTTATAAATTACTGCGTGATGTCAAGCAAGAAAGAATTATTTATTTATTGAGAGAACCACCTTTAGATGAAATTGTAGAAATCAATAAGAGTAATTATAAACAAGCACAAAATTATTGTGGCTATATTTCTGGACCAGATGATTTTGCTCCCACTCCAGATTATATGCCTGCGGTTTGGTATCACTCCAACTCGTTTAAGGATTTAAATGAAATGCCATCTCCAGAAAAGATTGCTATCTGTAGTTGGATTACTTCAGGAATTAAACGCACAGCTAACCATCGCCAGCGTTTGAATTTTCTACAATCTTTACGATCTAGCGGTATGCAAATTGATTTTTATGGACGTGGTTTACAAAAATGGGTAAAAACTTCAGGAGAACTTGGTAATAAGTGGTACGGTATGGCACCATACTACTATAATCTAGCAATTGAAAACTATGCTGAAAATGATTGGTATGTGAGTGAAAAACTTTGGGATAGTTTACTAGCTTGGTGTTTACCAATTTACTATGGTGGATCAGCAGCAGATAAACTATTACCACCAGATAGTTTTTTAAGATTACCCAGTTTAGATGAAAAAGGCATCGCTTATATTCAAGAAATAACTTCTACCTCTGATGCTTGGTATGCTGCCAAGGATGCGATCACAGAAGCTAGACAAATTATCTTATACAAACTAAATTTACTCAACTGGCTATCAGACTTTGTCACCCAATTTTCTTGATTCCACTAGATATACACTTTGAGAATTGATATATGAATGGTATTTGTACCCTAGCTAATGATTATGTTTACGACCAACTCATTGCCCTACTCAACAGCATAGAGGCGATTTATGGCCAAACAATGCCTGTATGTATCTATCCTTATGATGAAAATACAGCCAAAATTACTGCTGAACTTGCTCACCGTCCTCATGTAAAACTTTACGATCACCAAGATTCAATTCAAAAATGGGACAAATTCGTTAAAGATATTTGGGATAAGCATCCCATAGCCCAAAAACATTGGCAAACAATAGGCGCAAATAAATATCATCGATTGGGAACTCATCGCCGTTATTGTGCTTTTGATGCGCCTTTTGATAGCTTTGTTTATATGGATGCTGATATTTTATTAATGAGTCCCTTAGATCATATCTTTACTCAGCTAAATCATAATAATTGGGTAGTATATGATTTTCAATTTAAAGATTCATCTCATGTTTACAGTATATCTTCAACTAAATTGAAGGAATTATTCACTCCAGAACAATTGCAAACAGAAATTTTTTGTTCTGGTTTTTATGGGTCTAAAAAAGATATATTTCCTGAACAAGAGCGAGAAATTTTGTTGAACTATTTGCATCAGGGAGAGGCAGAAGTTCTCTATGATATGGCTCCTGACCAAACGATTCTCAATTATATGGTAATGCGATTAGGCATTCTTAGCTATAATTTTGCCCGCACCCTACCTGCTAATGAGGTAACAGGTTGTTCGGTAACTTCCCTGCACTTTGAGAATAGAGATCAAATTCTCTATGATAAGGGTAACAGACTCACTTATTTGCATTATATAGGTTTAGCTTCCAAATTATTTAGTCGAGTTTGTGCTGGTGAAGATATAAACTTTCCTTACCGGGATATTTTCTTGCACTATAGATATTTACATACACCGGAACAAAAACCAAAATTTACAACTAAACTTAAACCTTATGATCCTTCTCCTAGTTTAGGTACGCGAATTTTAAAAAGGTTAGGTTTTGCCAAAAAATAGAGGATTATGCTCATGAACAGGGGAATTTATATCATTGCTAATGACAAAGTAACAGACCAAGCAATCGCACTACTCAATAGCATCAGATTGCATGATGTTGATACCTCTGTAGTAATGATTCCTTACGATGATAATTATCACAATATTGCATATACTCTCGGTCAAAATTATGGCGTGAACACCTATGAGGACTTAGATTTTATCGACCGTCTTTCCCAAAAATTATACGAAATTTTCGGAGGCCAGTTCTTTGCGCGTCCTAATCAATTTCGTAAACAAGCTTGCTGGTTTGGACCATTTGATGAGTTTTTGTATATTGACACTGATATTGTTGTCTTTGAAAAAATTATTGATAATCTTAACTACTTAAAGAGCACCGATTTCATTTGTTGTGACTACCAACATTTAGGAGGGATTAAAAACGTTTTCAGTCCCAGAGTCATGGAAGATCAACTATTTACTAAATATGAAGTCAAGTCAATTTTTAACGGTGGTTTTTGGGGATCTAAGAAAAACCTAATTTCCGAAACAGAATTGTATGAATTCTTTAGTGAATGTGCAGCAAACACAGAATATTTTGATTTTTCTGAAAAAACTTCAGATCAACCAATTATTAACTATATTTTATTAAAGCGAATTCCCCACCGCTTTAATATTGTGCGTAGAGAAGGTAAAGCACCAGGAAATTGGGCGGGAACTCCTCATTTTCAATGTCGAGGAAACCTCCTGTTTGATCCGACAGTAAATCAACCTTTACAATATCTTCACTGGGCTGGTATTAGAATTGAACCAGGTTGTCCCTATTGGGAAACTTGGGAATATTATCGTAATTTAAATCCAGCCTTACCAACTACAGCTATACCCGCATGTGTGCAGAAAAGTAAATGGCAGCAAATGTTAGATAATATAAAAAATCAGTTAAGCCAAATTGAACCCAAATCATAAAAATTTAGGAATAGATTTATTGATTTACAAGGAATTTCAACTCTTACTACAGGTAGTTAATTAAGGAAGTGATAAAATAAAAATCACTTCCTAAACTTCCTAAAATCTTAGCTTATACCTATTAAGACCAAGAATCTAAATCGAGAGATTGCATTCCCCGACTGCTGACAAATTCCAGCAAACTTCTCAACTGCAACCAAACAAATAAACAAGTTAGTAAACTCAGCGGTAAACCCACACCTAAAGCCAGAGGAGAGGGAAAGCCAAATATTTCTAACCCAGAATACATAAATAAACAAACGCCTACTGTAATGCCAATAAATGGCACCAACAATTGTTTGAAGGAGGAACTAGATTTTATAGGTTCTTTATTAAGACTTGGCCATTCCTGGAGAATTACTTCCAAAGTTCCAGATAAGGCTAAACCAGAAGTTAATGCTGTGAGAAATCCCACTAAAAGTAAGATGTAAGGTGGTTGCATAGGGTAATAGTACATGAAAATCCTGATTGTTATTAAATTAGTTTTTACTTGGTAACTGGTTATTCGTAAAGGAAATCAAAGAAGTAGCTTTTGGCAGAATAGCTGCTACACCTTCTCTAGATAACTCCGTCAAAATCCCGACCGCTACATTTAATAACCAATTTAGTGGTAGGTCATCTTTGACTAAGTTCCACAGTCGTTGTACTTCGTCAGTGTGCAAACGATCATCTTCAGTTAGGGCAAGTACCAACTGACGACGGAGAAATTTACCTTCTTCAGATAGCAAGAATTGTAATCCCATTTTCGCTGTAGGTAAAACATCAAATTCTACATCAGTACGAGCGATGGAAATTAGATTCTCTAACCTCTGCCATTGGAATTTACCATCTTTAAATAAGACATTGAGTAAGCGCCGTCTTAATGCCAGAGATTCTCCTGTTAGCAACCGTCGTGCTATGTAGGGATAACCTATTTCTACAATTTTAAAATTGGGGTTGAGGCTCAGAGCAATACCTTCCTGTGTCACCAAGGAACGAATAATTAAGGCAAACTTGGCGGGAATTCGGAAGGGATATTCATACATCAATTCTGAGAATTCATCAGTAATGGTTTTGAAATTAAAATCATTGATATTTTTACCTATGGCATTTCCGAGCACAGCTTCTAATGCTGGCACAACTGGGGTAATATTGGTACCTGGAGCGAGAAAGCCAAGTTTTACAAAGTCTTCAGCTAAGTCGGTGTAATCTTTATTGATAAGATGTACTAACGCATCTACGAGTGTTTCCTTTGTAGTTTCTTCTAGTTGATCCATCATACCAAAGTCGATGTAAGCCATGCGACCATCCGTAACGGCAAATAAATTACCTGGATGGGGGTCGGCATGGAAGAAGCCATGTTCTAACAGTTGTTGTAAACCAGAGGTAACTCCGATCTGGATAATTGTTTCGGGATCTAAACCTGCTTGGCGTATGCTTTGCATATCTGTAAGTTTAAAGCCATTAATCCATTCTAGAGTTAAAACCCGGGTACTACTATAGCGCCAATAGATAGACGGAACTTTGATTTGAGGGTCGTCGCGGAAGTTGGTAGCAAATTTTTCTGCATTACGACCCTCATTTATGTAATCAATTTCTTCAAATAATTTTGTGCCAAACTCATCGACAATTAATGTCAGATCGTGGCCGAGATTGAGGGGTAACCAAGGAGTTAGCCAACTGGCAGCCCAACGCATTAAATACAAGTCCCGTGTGATCACTGGACGCAAGTTAGGGCGTTGCACTTTGACGGCGACTTCTTCTCCACTGATGAGACGACCTCGATATACTTGACCCAAGCTAGCAGCTGCTACAGGTTTGGGTGATAGTTCGCTAAATATCTCGTCAATGGATCGTTCTAGTTCTGTTTCAATGATATGTTGCGCTAAGTTATAGTCGAACGGTGGTAACTGGTCTTGCAACTTCACCAGTTCTGCTAAAAAGTCTTTGCGGATTAAGTCTGGTCGGGTGGAGAGGGCTTGACCTACTTTAATGAAAGTGGGTCCGAAGTGGGTGAGCAGTTCTCGGAGTTGGGTGGCTCGTTTTCCCTGATTCTGCTCAACTTGATTTTGCCATTCATCCCACTTTAGACTGAGTATAAAGCTTGCACAGGAGAAGATTATTCTCAGTAGTCTGCCCCAAGCTAACCAGGGACGGTAACGGTAGTAACGAGCTATCGCGTCTGGATTATACTGCTGTAGTTGAGCAGGTTGATACTGACCCACGCCTTTATTTGCCTCTTCAACTGGGAACTTTACAATTTTGGTTGCTTGTTTTTTTAGCTACAAGCTGGTTGATATTCAGGATTTTTAGGTGGAGTAGTGAGCTTCTTTCTGTTTTAGCTACAAGAAAGAATTACGCTTTACTTATTCCTAGATTTTCTAGTGTAATAAATAAGGCAAACTAAGCGGATCTTTACTGCCTAGAGTTCTTTATGTTTTTCTTAATTATACTTTATAAAAGTACAGAGTCTTATCTTATCAGTGGACTATTTTATATATTCTTAATAATTTGGTTCCAACATCATAGCTTGTACTATATTCTGTAATTGGTTTCATTGCAGTGAATTTCAATACGCACAGCTAAGTCGAGGATGGTTATAGTTATTGGTACTAGCTAATTATGTTATTTCAAGGCTAGGTAGTAATTACCTGTATAGAGTCTAAAATCTCTGATTCGCAATGAATCTTATTTTTGCTAAAATTATCCCGTTATAATGCTTCAAAAATACAATATTTTGGATTCACATCTGGGAATTGTGACTAAGATGATACCGATTTCTTTATAATTTTACCTCGCAACTTCTTCTATTTACCCATACAGTTTTAAACTAGGTAAAGTTTGCAATAACAGTTTCCTAACTTAATGAATCAGTTAACAGGTCAGGGTGTAAGAGCTATTACGAAATGTTCAATGGTAGATATAATAAACGATATTGCTTGGCAAACTCGCCAAGGTAGTGTTGCGGCAATTATTCAACTGTTGAACGAAAAACTAGTTATCTCTGGTCTCAGACATATAGCTATTGTTGCCGATGGTGTCTTACAACTTTTGTGTGAGGCAGCTACGGAAGAGCAACTTGATCAATCTACTTTAGTGCAAGAAGTTCAGCAAATTCTTGATTCAACTGTACTCGGTAATATTCGCACGGTCAATATTAACTCTAGAATTGTCAGGGAAGAACAATTGTTATGGTTGGAGGAAATCAATCACGATCGCCCTAGTCAATTACTGTGGTCACAGGAGATTACTCTCTCTCATCAATTACCCTAGTCACAGGAAATTACTCTCTCTGAGCCTGGTCTTTTCAAGCAATTAGTTCAAGATTTAAAAGCAGTTTATACTGAATACGGAAAACCTATTTTTCCTAAATCTAGACCTATACTAACTAACAGATATCAAGAGACAATTACAGTTTGAAAATTAGTACTAGCAGCCACTGGCTTACCTATAATTATTTTATTTTTTGGTCAACTTGATTCTCCTTTAGGAAAACCACTTAAGAATATGTTCCCTTTGGATGTTTCACCATCTTTGCAAACAACAAACAAAATTAAATCACAAAAATTATCTCGTGATGATAAGAAAAGTTTTTCTAATCCCGCAAATTATTCATTTGCAGATGGTGTCATGCTCGGTAACCAGGCTGCTACTACTGTTAAAGTAGTTATAATTTCAACTCAGTGCTGGGAATTAGCTGCTAGGTGGCAAAGAGGTTCTGATTTAATGAATTAGGTTTCTTCTGATCATAGCCGTTATCAAGAAGTTCAAATTTAGAACTAAATTATATCAGGAATATAATGAAGCAGCACAAAAAGACGCAGAAAAAAGCAAATCAATTCCTGCGGGAAATTAACAATGGAAAAATCTAATGCACATAAAAATCTATGTAGAGACATTTAATCAAGTGTCTCTACTAACTATGTAGGGCTTGCTAATAGCGTAGCGTGGCGTTAAGCCATAGAAACGGAAGATCTCGGTAAATCAATAATTCAAAGGTTATTTAAGGTGGATAAGATGCAGGAAATAAGCCTTGATACCATGAAAACTCAAATACCTTTTCAGATTCTAGATTATTCTAAATCCTCCTCTTCTTCCTTCTGACTATTGACTCCTGACTCGTAATCGTCACGAATAACTTTTTCAGCAAGCCCTATGTAATTTGAATTAAATACTCATTTCTAACATCCGTTGGATGGGACTGAGTGCTGCAACTCGGATTTCCTCGGACATGGTAATTTCTGGGGTAAGATTTTTCATGGTTAAGTGCAGCTTTTCTAAGGTATTCAAATGCATGAATGGACATTCATTACACTTACAGTTATTTTCAGGTGGTGCAGGAATAAACTGTTTGTGAGGTGCGAGTTTTTGCATCTGGTGGATGATGCCTGGCTCTGTAGCTACAATGAATGCTTGTGCAGGGCTTTTTTGACAATAATTGAGTAAGGCTGCTGTGGAACCAATGTAGTTGGCATGGCGCAAAACGCCGGTTTCACATTCTGGGTGTGCGATCACTTCGGCTTCAGCATGTATGGTTTGTAACTGGACAATTTTCTTTTCAGAGAAGGTTTCATGAACTATGCAGCTACCTTTCCATAACAACATATCTCGTCCGGTTTGCTGGATTACATACCGTCCTAAATTTTTATCGGGTGCAAAAATGATGGGCTGTTCTTTGGGTATTTGCTGAACGATTTTTACTGCGTTGGAACTGGTACAGATAATATCGCTCATGGCTTTAATTTGCGCAGAGCAGTTAATGTAGGAAATTACCAGATGATCAGGATGTGCAGCTTTGAAAGCTGCAAATTCATCAGGAGGACAACTGTCTGCTAAAGAACAACCCGCGTTTAAGTCTGGTAACAATACTAATTTGTCAGGGTTAAGAATCTTTGCGGTTTCGGCCATAAAGTGAACACCAGCAAATACAATAACATCGGCATTAGTTTGGGCTGCTGCCTTTGCTAGTTGTAAGGAATCGCCAATAAAGTCAGCAATATCTTGAATATCTGGGTCTTGATAATAATGCGCCAATATGACCGCGTTGAGTTTGTGCTTTAAATCCTCAATGACAGTAAATAAATCTAGTGGTAGTGTAGCTGATTTTTGAGCAAGTGTAGTTGTAAACACAGTTAGAAGTTGCTTTTAGCCGTAAATAATGATTTGGAAATAATGATTTGGTGAGTTGAAGAATCAGGGAGTTGTCGGATTTACAGAAGTAGAGATTTTGCAATAGCAAATCCCCACCAATATGAGACTTGCTCCCTGATTAGTAGCTAGAATTTAAGTTCTTCTAAGAACGTATAAAATTTTTAACTACAGAAGTCCTAAACTTCTGTATTCCTTGATTCAATTATAGTAGTTTTTACCATTCAATTATAGTAGTTCTTACCAAAAAAAAGAACATTTATGTTCGCAATTAATGTGCAAATTCGGCCGAGTTTCATATCCTGGAGATATATGGCTTTTTAAAGTGGCATGACCAGTCAAAAAACTCAATTAACTCTCAAAATTGCTGTAGTTGGCGATGTTCACGACCAATGGGAAGTAGAAGATGGTTTAGCACTCAAGCATTTGGGTGTTGATTTAGTGTTGTTTGTGGGGGATTTTGGGAATGAGTCGGTAGAGGTGGTGCGCGTGATCGCTTCTCTGGACATTCCTAAAGCTGCCGTAATGGGAAACCATGATGCTTGGTATTCTGCTACTGAATGGGGAAGAAAAAAGTGTCCCTACGACAGAACGAAGGAAGACTGGTTGCAAAAACAGCTAGATTTACTAGGTGTTGCCCATGTTAGTTACAGCAAGTTAGATTTCCCAGAGTGGAATTTAACTGTGGTGGGAGGTCGTCCTTTTACCTGGGGTGGCCACGAGTGGAGATTTGCAGATATCTGTGCAGAACGCTATGGTATTTCCTGCTTAGAAGAGTCTGCTGAAAAAATCTTTCAGGTAGTGAAAAGTGCAGCTTGTGAGAATATTATCTTTTTGGGACATAATGGACCAAGTGGTTTAGGTGATCGCCCAGATGACCCCTGTGGTAAAGATTGGCATCCTATAGGTGGTGACTTTGGTGATCCAGACTTAGCTGAAGCCATTTCCTTATGTCTAAAAACAGGAAAAACCATTCCCTTAGTTACCTTTGGTCATATGCACCGCACCCTCCGCCATACCAAGAAGAGGCAAAGAAGGGCTGTATTTAGAAGTCCAGAAGGAATCATCTACCTAAATGCAGCTAATGTACCCCGAATTATAGAAACACATGGCGTAAGATTACGGAATTTTTCCCTAGTTTCGCTAGAAGGGAGTATGGTGACAAAGGCTTCTGTTATTTGGGTTAGTAATGACTTCCAAATGGTATCAGAAGAACTTCTTTATAATTCTTAACCTTTAGTGGTGCAGTCTGTGTAATTAGTATGTTATGATTTTATCTGTCGGTTTTTGTGTCTAAAATCCTGACAGATAATTTGGAGAGGTGGCAGAGTGGTCGATTGCGTCCGACTTGAAATCGGATGAGGCTAAAACCTCCGGGAGTTCGAATCTCCCCCTCTCCGTTGAAAAAACTGAATTTCTACAAATCCTATGAGAAAGAGAGCCATTGTTAGTTTTCATATAAACAATGGTTTACATTTGATTTGTTCTTGGTTAGTACCTCTTGAATAATTCAACTTCCTAAGTTGAATTATTCAACTTAGGAAGAACTATTTATCAGCACACCCTAACTAAAGCGATACTGTAATCGACTTATTTGCTTTATCAAACCAAGCATTCAGATATTTGCGCTGATTTACATATTTGACGTAAACCTTGAATGTTGCTACCCTTCAATAATTAATGAAACAACCATGCTAGTGGAATCTTCATGCAAGAGTATATGACTTCCTGCTTGGCAGCATTTGTCTTGTGAAAAATTTTTAGCTTCCTTCTTCACCTGATTCAAATAAAGTTGGAATAATTTTACGGCTTCTTCTTCATCTCTTATAGGTGAAGATTGAACTTCTTTAGTTAGACTACCTCTAATCGGTGGAAAGATTTCACGGTAACGATTAAGAGCATCTATAGTTAAAGCAACCATCAGTAGAAGATATTTAGGAAGTACATCAATTGATACTTGCAGAGCAGACAAATACCTTAAAATAATAGTTATAGTTTTTGATAAGCTGAAGTCCTGTTTTTCTAACTTATCAAGAAGGATGAAAATACCTTCTAAAGTAGTAAGGATTCAGGTCTAAGCTAGAGGGATTAAAAAAGGTGTCTGCACAGCAGAGTTAACCATTGCTTTGATATGTTGGTCAAAAAACTCAATTAGAGACAGTCCTTGAGGGCGACAAGTTTGTATAACCGTCAATAAATTGGCAGTATGTTAGAATCGCTCCATAGAAAGAAACAGAGCCACCACAGACTTTTCCTTTTGTTAGTGCTAAAGGTAACGTTAAAGTAACATCCGATTGTGCATACTTTCTTTCCTCATATTTCTCCCCTGTATCAGAGGCTGATTTTTGAGAGTGTCCATACTGTACAAGACCTCATGGCCAAGGCAACCACCCGAACTCGACTCAAATTGTTGAGGACCATTCTCTATAACACCTATCAAACTGGCCAAAAAGTGGCTCTTGACTTCAAATCAAATCTGAAGATTGTTGTTGATGAAT
>ERZ1034415.84-NODE-84-length-19289-cov-199.849173_pt1 | contig 19289 bp, 14 predicted proteins | sample MGYA00520582_ERZ1034415 | MGnify/ENA primary metagenome ERZ1034415 (study PRJEB33736, sample SAMEA104288483) | Azolla nilotica | place: Sudan | collected 1982 | study: EMG produced TPA metagenomics assembly of the PRJEB19522 data set (Is there foul play in the...
TTCCTGATATTGACGCTATTCCTGATATTGACGCTATTCCTGATATTGACGCTATTCCTGATATTGATGCTATTCCTGATATTGACCATCTTCCTGATATTGAAAAGATTCCTAATATTAATGAAACAGCATACGCAGATATATTTTATCAACCAAAAAACATCGAATCAGAAATAAAGATAAATTCAATTTTTGATTTGAAGTTATGGATAGTTCCAGATTCTATTGATTTAAATAATTATTTTCTTAAAAAAATAGAATCTAATTTTGTTTTTTCAAGTAAAAACAAAAGGGATAAAAATAAAAAGACGTCAAATGATTTAGACTTAAAATCCAAAAATTCAGAATTAACATCAACTAATACAGAATTAACATCAAATAATACAGAATTAACATCAACTAATACAGAATTAACATCAAATAATACAGAATTAATTTCAAATAATTTAGACTTAATATCAAATAAGTCAGAAATTACACCCAATATTTTAGATTTAAACTTAAATAACATAGAATTAACATCAACTAATAAAGAATTAACTTCAGATAATCCAGAATTAAATTCAAATAATCCAGAATTAAAATCAAATGATTCAGAATTAACATCAAAGAATTTCAATTTTTATGATAGCTTTAAAGATACATTGAAAAAGAAATACGATATCAGTTTAAAAGAGAGAGAGAGATTTAATTATATATCTCGATGGAAGTGGAAATCCAAAGCTTTAGAAGGAAAATCAGAGAACTTGAGGAACTTTATGGTTCTTGTTGATGTATTAGAAAACGATCAAGATATTATTGTGTTCTGTTCTAATACAGGCATAAAATCAGATCTATTGAATTTGTTTTTCCAAAAAAATAGACGTAATATAGCAGAAAATTTGTCTTTTTATTGTGCCCATCGTCTAGTACCGATCTCTAACGAGCCTAAATTTATGTACAGAACCATTAACCTTTTACAAAATTTAAATGAAAAGTTTACAACTGGATTTAAAAAACAGTTGGAAAATAAAAAGGATAATGATTCTGCACCATCTCTATCCCTCATAGCGACAGAAAAATCCAAAAGAATAAAAGAAATAGAAGATAAGTATGGCTCCTACAATATTGAGGATCTCCTGCTTTCGGGACGTCGTCGAGAATTGCGATTCCTCCAATCCGTTTTAGGTATAAAAGCATCCGAATCAGAGGAACAGATCTCTGATTTGTTTATTGAGGTTGAGCAATCTTGCCAAAGCGAAAAATATGACCCAAGCGATATTAATATAATGAAGCATTTTCTATGGCCAAGTTACCGTCTAGAAGAACTAGCCTGTATAGGGAGATTTTGTTTCAATATTAGTAACGGAAGTTGTTTTACCACGCTCAAGTTACGAATGTATCCGACCACCATTTAGATTTTATATGGACAAATGATCAAAAGGTATAGACATTAGTTCAATCATTCCTTTGATTGAGATTGCCGGGGTTTCGGTAATCTCAATCAAATACTTGACATATCTATTGAATCATCTTAACTTGCTGAGCCCTCAGAAAAATTTATTATTCAATGAGTATAGGTAATGGATCTGTACCTAGTTTATGATTATATATACTAAAAATTTTATTTTTTGTTATTCCTTTGGTTAGTGAACAAACTCCTCATAAATTTAAGCATAATAGACAATTCTTTTAATTAATATGAATAAAAAAATATCAACTTATTCCTTTTTGGTGAGTAAAAAAGAAGATACAGGATCTGCTAACTTCCAAATTTGCAATTTGACTCATCGAGTCTCGAAACTAACTTCTCATTTAGAACTACACCCCAAAGATTACTCATCTCAAAGAGGTTTATGGAAGGTGCTTGGCAAGCGGAAACGTCTTCTTATGTATCTATCGAATCGAGATACTATTTCATATAAGAAAGTTATAAAAAATATGAATATTCGGGGATTGAAGGGACAATAAATTAAATAATTAGTCGTTAATTTTTACTACTGCTGCATAACATGCATTACTAGAGATGGAATTCTTTTATTTTTACTAAAACGAGATTCTGTGATACTTACTGAGAAGGATTAAATTTACGAATATGTCTCTGAAAGAAGTGGATCCTGTTACTATAAGTATGGGTCCTCACCACCCATCGATGCATGGTGTTCTTCGGCTTATTGTCACTTTGGATGGAGAAAATGTTGTTGATTGTGAACCAATACTGGGATATTTACATAGAGGGATGGAAAAGATTGCTGAAAATCGAACGATTGTACAATACCTTCCTTATGTCACAAGGTGGGATTACCTAGCAACCATGTTTACCGAAGCGGTGACTGTAAATGCGCCGGAAAAACTGGCAAACATCCGAGTACCTGAAAGGGCTAGTTATATACGTGTGATAATGCTTGAACTAAGCCGAATAGCTTCTCACTTGCTGTGGCTTGGACCCTTTCTTGCGGATGTCGGTGCGCAGACTCCCTTTTTCTATATATTACGAGAAAGAGAGATGATTTATGACTTATTTGAAGCTGCTACAGGTATGCGAATGATGCATAACTACTTCCGGATTGGGGGAGTTGCCGCGGATCTACCATATGGATGGGTAGATAAATGTCTCGACTTCTGTAAGTATTGTCTTCCAAAAATTGGTGAATATGAGCGATTAATAACCAGGAATCCTATTTTTCTAAGACGAGTAGAGGGTATAGGTTTCGTGAGTAGGGAAGAGGCTATCAACTGGGGCTTATCGGGACCTTTGTTACGAGCCTCGGGAGTTAAATGGGATCTCCGAAAGGTTGATAATTATGAATGTTATGATAATTTGGATTGGGAAATCCAATGGAAAACAGAAGGGGATTCATTGGCACGTTACTTAGTACGAATCAACGAAATGAGAGAGTCAATTAAGATTATTCGACAAGCCTTGAAACTACTTCCAGGAGGTCCGTACGAAAATTTAGAGAACCGACGATTTCGTCAACAACTGGGAGAGGCAAAATGGAACGAATTCAATTACCAATTTGTTGGTAAAAAATCTTCCCCCACACTTAAGTTGCCTAAACAAGAACATTATATCAGGGTGGAGGCCCCAAAAGGCGAATTAGGTGTATTCTCAATCGGAGATGATAGTGTTTTTCCCTGGAGATGGAAGATTCGCTCGCCTGGTTTTACAAATCTACAGATTCTATCCCAATTGATAAAAGGAATGAAATTAGCAGATATTATGACAATATCAGGTAGTATAGATATTATTATGGGAGAGGTCGATCGTCGAAACGGTAATTAGTCTTGAAACATACTTGGAGCAATTAGCTCACTTCTTAGATATCGCTAGAGATCCCCTGGATTCAATTCGCATTCTAGTCTTTATCCTTTTGTTGGTCTTGGGAGTTACAGTAGGAGTCTTAGTTATTGTATGGCTCGAACGAAAAGTGTCTGCAGGAGTACAGCAGCGTATTGGACCGGAATACGCGGGCCCCTTGGGGATTATTCAATCTTTGACAGATGGTATTAAGCTTCTTCTAAAGGAAGATATTGTTCCAGCTGGAAGTGATTTCTGGTTATTCAAAACCGGACCAGCTATCGTAGTTATACCAGTCTTTATAAGTCGTTTGGTTATACCGTTTGGTCCGCATACAATTCTATCTGATCCGAATATAGGTGTTTCTTTTTGGATTGCTATCTCAAGCATCGTTCCTCTCGGTCTTTTAATGGCTGGATATGGTTCAAATAACAAATATTCTTTTTTGGGTGGTCTGAGAGCAGCTGCTCAATCCATCAGTTATGAAATACCTCTAGCTTTATGCGTTTTGTCGATATCCCTACGTGCGATTCGCCGAATGAGACGAGCATGAAACTGCTTCTTAGAAAAAGAAATTCTCGTTTCTTCATTAACTAAATAGTCATTTGGGTGAGATTAAACAGCATATCGCAGTTACTGGATCGAGCCCCATTCACCGTGTGCAGGTGTAAAGCATATCCGAGCGGCAGGCACCGCTTAAATCCAGATTTAGGCTAATCCACGAAGATCTGCAGCGGAAATGAAGAATAGTTAAAGATTATTGTTTCTTAGGATTAAGCGAGAGTAGATAGTAAGGAACACTAATATACATAAGAGGTTCGTTAGGCAAAAAAAAAAAAAAAGAAAAAATTTGTTGTTTGGTAAATCCCTGTACTAATCCAAACATATATATATATATTTCTTTTTTTTTTTTTTTAGAGGTTTAGAAGGCTCAGCTTTGGTGGGGGTGACTGAGTGGTACACCTAGAGAGAATCTCAATCTCGAGTATATTTCTATCTACACGAATAATGACTATTTAGAACGAAATAACCTTTGTAACAGTCTACTAAATTTAGCAAAAAAATGTCTATTTATATACATACTTTAATATAGGCTCAAAACTTTCTCCATCTGTGAATTTACAGATAGACAACCTAACAAGATTACTGATCTTTTTTTTTTGTAACTTCATTTACAAGTATGGACTTCTGGATAGGTATTTATGACGAGCCAAACATTTTCAAGTTTAGTGCAACAATAAAAACATATTCTTAAATAAAAACATATTCTTAAAAAGCTGGGAAAGTAGAGATAGATTCAGAAGCAATCACTTTTCTAGCAAACGGAATCTCATTGATAAGAACATTTTTATAAAGTTCCGTATAGCGCGGCACAAAAAAAGAATCGAACGAGTCGATGGGGAGCCGTATGAAAACCAAATTCATGTACGGTTTTGTATTAGAGGCGGCAACCAGAGCAGTGCTGTCGACTATTCTTATCTGGTAGTTTAAGTACAGTCGATATCGTTAAAACGCAATCCAAATATGGTTTTTTGGGATGGAATCTATGGCGCCAACCTATAGGTTTTATAGCGTTCTTTATTGCATCACTAGCAGAGTGTGAAAGGCTCCCATTCGATCTACCAGAGGCGGAGGAGGAACTGGTGGCAGGTTACCAAACCGAATATTCGGGAATAAAATTTGGTTTATTTTATGTCGGTTCATACCTAAATCTATTGGTTTCTTCATTATTTGTAACAGTTCTTTATCTAGGTGGATGGGATTCGTCAATTCCGTTCCTCGGAAAACTCGCGCAAGATTCTTTATCTTGGGATTTTAGTAGTTATTTCAGTGTTTCGTTTAAGATCGTTATAGATATTGTTACTACACTGTCAAAATGTTTTTTATTTTTATTAATATCTATTTTGACGAGATGGACATTACCAAGAGTAAGAATAGATCAATCATTAGATCTCGGATGGAAATTTCTGTTGCCCATCTCTCTGGGGAATCTGTTGCCGACAGCTCCATTCCAACTTCTATCAATTAAATAAAATAAATTCTGCTTTTCTTTGTTTCAAATTAACTTTAAGTAAAGTCTATCTAAATCTTATACAAATTGATAAGTAAATATTTATATATGAATACTTTATTTGTATTTTTTTATTTATTTATATGCTTGGTTTTTCATTTCTATTCTTAGGTTTAGTAAGTAAATAATATTAATAAGGTTAGGTTTATCTATCACACGTTTTCAACATTAATGACGTTTCGGAATCATGGACAACAAGCACTAGAAGCCGCAAGATACATCGGTCAGGGATTTGCAGTCACTTTAGACCACTCGAGCCGTTCGCCTATAACTGTCCAATATCCGTATGAAAAAACTGTACCATCCGAACGATTTCGCGGTCGCATTCACTTTGAATTTGATAAATGTATCGCTTGCGAAGTCCGTGTCCGAGTATGCCCTATTAATCTGCCTGTCGTTGATTGGATGTTGGTTAAGAATATGAAAAAGAAGCAATTAAAAAGTTATAGCATTGATTTTGGAATTTGTATCTTCTGTGGGAATCGTGTCGAATATTGTCCAACCAACTGTTTGTCAATGACTGAAGAGTATGAACTTTCGAGTTACGACCGTCATGAATTGAATTACGATCAAACAGCTTCGGGTCGCTTACCTCTCTCTGTTTCTCAAGACGTTTCGATCCAGATAGTTTCAACAACTCGCTTACCAAAAAGAGTTATTGACGGATTATTGATTGATCGAAGCATTACTCGTATCAGTGACTGAGTCTTTGGAAAAAAAAACCAACAAGTTTTTTCATTTATGATGACAACAACAAATCCGTAAAAAAAAGTTTGAGCAATTATGTACAATGAATCTATCTGAATCAATCCATCAAGGTATTTTGGTATTAATAGAATTAGGTATTCTACTAGGGAGTTTGGGAGTAGTATCACTTACTAATGTGGTTCATTCTGCTTTTCTTCCGGGATTGGTGTTCACCTGTGTATCCCCATCATACCTCGTATTGAATGCCGATTCTGTAGCTGCAGCACAGTTGCTCATCTATGTAGGAGCTATAAATGTTTTAATCGTATCTGCTGTCATGGTCACTGACGAACCAGCTGGTTCTCGTCCATCCACCTATTTTAATGTAGGATACTCCATAGCTTCGGTAGTTCGTACAGGTCTTTCTTTACTACTAATTGTCATGATTCATGGTACGAAATGGTCTGACGTACAATCAACCGATCGGTTGATTTTTTCGGTTTCCGTGGGGGACACTTCGAAAAATAATGTTCAAGAAGCGGGATTCCAACTATTAACGACCTTTATTGTTCCATTTGAATTGCTTTCCGTACTACTTCTAATCGCTCTCGTGGGAGCTATTACCATGGCCCGTAACGATGGGTTAACCACAAAAAAAAAGGTTTTTCCACCATCATCCCAAGAGAAATATTGATTTTGAGCAATCGTGCTTACTCTGACTGTAAATACAGAATTTCTTAAAAGAAAGTTTTATAGGAAAAAAAGGAATCGATTCTAACTATTCTTAGAAGTAGGAGGGGGAAGTTAATAAATAATGATCGAACATGGACTAGTTTTAGGTGCCTACCCCCATTGTGTCGGTTTCTTTGGATTAATCACGAGTCGAAACACGGTTAGGGCACTGATGTGTCTTGAGTCAATTTTTAATGCAATAAATATTAACTTTATAGCATTCTCTCATCTGCTTTTTGGTGATTTAAAACAGCAGCAAACAAGAGGAGAAATCTTTTGTTTATTCGTAATAGCTGTTGCAGCTGCCGAAGCTGCGATTGGGTTAGCCCTTGCTCTCGTTATTCGGCGAAACAGAAGATCGACTCGTATCGATCAATTCGATTTGTTAAAATGGTAATCGATTCATAAGTATGGCTTTTTTTTCCCCGATCAAATCGGTATCCGATTCAGTAATAGATGTTTCCGATTCAGTAATAGATGTTAATGTAAAACAAACAATGTCGCAGACCCCTGTTTCTTTTGTAAAAAAGTCAATAAGAAACAAATCTATTGAAAAGTTGTGGTGGAACAGTTGATTTGATCATGTAAATCCCGTACATGGGAAGCATCTTAGTTCAGCCGAGAATGAGCAAAAAAAAGCATCAGTATAAAAAAAAATACGGATGTAATCGCGATCCAGAATGAATAGTTCCGATATATCAATCCGATAGGAGTAAATAGACTAAATGGCACATTCAGTTAAAATATATGATACTTGTATCGGTTGTACCCAATGCGTAAGAGCATGTCCCACGGATGTGCTGGAGATGATACCCTGGGATGGGTGTAAAGCCAGTCAAATAGCTTCTGCTCCTAGAACAGAAGATTGTGTAGGTTGTAAGAGATGTGAGTCCGCTTGTCCAACGGATTTTCTGAGTGTACGTGTCTATTTGGGCGCTGAAACTACACGTAGTATGGGCCTGGCTTACTAGTTGAATGGGAGATAGGATAGAAACATTGAAACAAAATTGATTTCAATCAAATAGTTTTCCCCCCTTTTTTTAGTTTATTTCGGCTCATACTCAAAGTTTCATTAGAACCAAGTCTGAGTATGGGTCGAAATGATTTTTGTTTACACTGCACAATTAATCCTATAAAATTTTTCTTTCTCCTTTCCATAAATGATGAGTAACGTACCTCGGCTAACAATAATTGTTCTCTTTCCAATCTTTGCTGGTTTGCTTCTTCCGATGCTGCCTCGTAACGGAAATAGAATCATCCGATGGTACACCCCGGGCATCTGTATACTAGAATTCTTATTGATAATTCACATATTTCATTGTCATTTCGAAATAGATTCTTCATCCCTTCAGTTGGTAGAAAATTTTCACTGGATACACTCTATAAAATTCTATTGGAGTTCAGGTATTGACGGTCTTTCCATGGGTCTCATTCTATTAACGGGTTTTGTTACAACTCTGGCGACTTCGGCAGCTTGGCCAATAACACGCAATACAAGACTGTTCTATTTCTTAATGTTAGCTATGTATAGTGGTCAAATTGGTTTATTTGCCTCTCGCGATATTTTGCTTTTTTTCCTCATGTGGGAGCTCGAACTTATTCCAGTCTATTTGCTTTTGTGTTTGTGGGGTGGAAAGAGACGTTCATACTCAGCTACAAAATTTATTCTATATACAGCTGGTGGTTCCATTTTTCTTTTAATAGCAGTGTTAACTACGGGTTTCTATGGAGCAGATACACCCTCCTTCAACATTCAGGATTTGACTTATAAGTCGTATCCTATAACACTCGAAGTCCTTATTTATTTAGGTTTTCTAATAGCTTATGCCGTAAAACTACCACTCTTTCCTTTTCATACCTGGTTACCCGATACTCACGGCGAAGCTCATTACAGTACATGCATGTTACTCGCCGGGATATTACTAAAAATGGGAGGGTACGGACTGGTCCGAATAAATCTAGGGCTATTGACTCATGCACACTCTATCTACAGTTCATTGTTAGTTTTATTGGGAGCGGCTCAGATTGTATATGCCTCTATCATTTCCATCAGTCAACGTAATCTTAAGAGAAGAATAGCCTATTCTTCAATATCTCATATGGGCTTTGTAACAATCGGAATTGGCTCTTCGACAAATATTGGTATTAATGGAGCTATATTACAAATGATCTCCCATGGTTTGATAGGCGCAGCGCTTTTCTTTCTCGCAGGGACTTTATATGATCGAACTCGTACTCTTTATTTGGATCAATTAGGTGGAATGGCTATTCAAATGCCTAGACTATTTACTATGTTTACTATCTTTTCGTTCGCATCTTTAGCATTACCAGGAATGAGTGGGTCTGCATCAGAATCATTAGTATTCCCGGGAATTGTCACCAACAAGCAATATTCGTTTTTATTTAAAATTGGAATCACGATAGTAGAAGCTGTTGGTATAGTATTAACCCCCATTTATCCATTATCTATGTTACGTCAAACTTTTTATGGGTATAAAAAATATAACAAGTTGGATCCGTATCTAACCGATTCTGGACCGAGAGAACTTTTTACTTCAATTTGTCTCTTCCTACCTATACTAGGTATCGGTCTATACCCAAACATGGTTCTCAGTTTATGGAACAATGATGTACTTTCAATTGTGTTTCTATATTCCCTTTCATAGTTAAATAATGAATTGATAGATTAAAAAGAAAATAAGTATATATATATATATATATATACTTATTTTCTTTTTTTAATAGCTTTGGATAAACAAAAATTTGCAGGTTTTTTTATCTTTTAGTTTATTACTGAGTCAGCCATCCATAATTGTGTAATCCGATTCCCAACAAATTTACCCCCAAAAAGCGAATCCAAACCAAAAAGAATCCGATAGATGCTACTATAGTAGGTACTTCCTTTCCCCAACTTTGAGTCATTTTGGTATGAAGATAAATTGCATGTATTAGCCAAGTTACTAACGCCCAAGTCTCTTTAGGATCCCAACTCCGGTAAGATCCCCATGCTTCATTGGCCCATACTGCTCCAGAGAGAATACCAATAGTTGAGAGGGAAAATCCTAAACTTATGACCTGATAAGCCCATCGATCCAGTTGATTAATAAGTCGACATTTACGCAAATTTAGTGATAACGAGTAGAAAAAAGTACTTTCCACATCAGTTTTTTTTGTTTGGTCAAAATAATGAGTTGTCTCTGAAATACGAACGTATGTTTCCTGAACAAACCCACGATTCGATTCATAAACGAAATTAGCATTTTTTTTATCAAAATAAATAATTGATAAAGCTATTGCCGATAAAGATCCACATGAAGGAGTTGCGTAGCTCGGTAGCGTCGTACTTACATGCATCATCAACCAATGGGACTGTGAAGCGGGTACTAACTGCGTGGATCGTTGGATTTCGTCAGGGAGACCTGAAGTTGCAAACGCATGAGTCAACGTAGCACCCGGTGCCACAACAGCACCTGACCATTCGTTTTTATTTCCTACTTTCAAAAGTATATACAATAAGGAGAAGCTCCAAGATAGGAACATTAATGATTCATATGGATTACTCAACGGTAAATGCTTGGTTTCGATCCGACGAATCAACAAAAATCCTGTTGTACAGATAGAGGCAACAGCCATACATTTATTGATCAAACTATTCAATTTCTTATAATTAGAACTTAGAACAATCCAATCAAGTGAAGTAACGACAAGGAGCATAATGAAAGAAATATGAGCACATATGTACTCTATATCAATGTAAGTCGTAATAGAGAAGAACCAGTCGATCGGTTAATCAGGTTGAATCAGTTCAGTATAGAATGTATTAATATCTAACAGTTCATACAATTTTTAATTTTTTATAATAGCCATTTATTAGTAAAAAGAAAAAATCATAAAAATATGAACTTTGTTCTTTTTTTTTTTACCAAGAGTAGTTTGTTCCACTGAAACCAGAATGCCGCTACTCGGATTCGAACCGAGATGCTCTAGCACTGCTTCCTAAGAGCAGCGTGTCTACCAGTTTCACCATAGCGGCGGGCGTATGCTTTACCTGAATCAATTCTATCATAGTCTCATATAACAGGTCAATCCATTTCTATTCTTTCAAATTAATAATCAGAATAAGGAGGTATGCTTTGTTGTGACAAAGAGCGAAGAAAAAGGAAAATTATCTTTTTGCTTGATACGGAAATTAAATCCCAATGAAAAATAGGTGTTATACTCGTATGAAGATCACGGGATATAGCGCAGTTTGGTAGCGCGCCATCTTGGGGTGGTGGAGGTCACAGGTTCGAATCCTGTTATTCCGATTCAGGAAAAAAAAAAAGAAAATCAAAACGATGAAATTTTATTTAGATTTATTAAAATATTCATAATATTTATTCGAGTAATAATAATAAAAATAATAATAATAATAATGAATGTTATATCTCTTATATACAAATGATTTGTCAAAGCTAGAAATTTTTTTAACTCCCCTCTCATTATCCTTTTTATTCTTGGATATTTCTATTATCCAGAAAAGCCATAAGGATTCAGTGAACAAAAAAAAAGGAAAATAAGTCATCTCGAAGAGTGTAAGTTAGAATAATATAAAAATGAATCCTTTAGTACATAAATTTAGAATAACTTAGACTCTACTTCCATGTCCATACCTATATGACTATATAGAATGATATATAATAAAAAAACATTAATATACCATTATATATAGTCTTTTTTTTTAGTTATAAAGATAATAAGCTAATCATTTGTTCCAGAAGCTTTCTCGTTTGTTACGTAATAGAAGCTCTTTGAGCGACCGCTCAAGATGGACCGGGCTGAGGAAAGAGCTCTTGCTGCTACTTTTACTGATCCATCTCGCCACATGCGATTACGAATTTTTTTTTTTGAACCAGAAGTACGTTTCTTTGGGACTGCCATAAGGAGGTTTTTTCTTTTTTTTTTAGGTTAAAGTATATGATTGTTTCCTAATAGGGTTAATCGTATTGATACGCAGGAATGAAATCTATATAATAAGGGGAATTTCTTGGTGGATAGCGCGAGCGAGAATGCAAAAAGAAAATAGAAAGGTTTCCTTTCTCAAAATTTTAAGTAAAAAAAGATTGATACGAGGAATCATTCAATTATCGTTTAAATTCTTACCATTGAGATAGATAGAATCAACTACAAATCGAGTCAAAATATCTCTATATCCGACCTTTCTTCATTTTTTCTTCTTAGAATGGATCTTCTGTATTACTATTTTATTTCCAAAACACGGATGTAATATTCTTCCCTTGACAATTGCATTACTCAGCCACGGCTGTCCGATAGTTATTTCGGATCCTTCACGAATGAGTAACACGCGATGTATCGATACTTTGACGTTGACATTGGATCCTGATACTTTTTGGAGTGATGCAAAATGACGAATGTCATAGAATCTCCCCGGTTCCACTCGGAGCTGTTCCCCCCCGATACCGATTATTGCATATCTATTCATCACGATTTCTATTTATGGACTAAAGAGGAAAGAAAATTTTTAAACCAACAGGTTTAGGGTTGGGTTTTCTCATTTAAATAAGTATCTCTAACGCTTTTTAATTCTGTCAAGTTTTTTCGTTTTTATCTAACTCAAAAAGGTTGAAACTTGTCGGCATGAAAGCTCAATAACACTAATGCTCGAGCATACCCATTCCATTCTACAAAATTACGAGATTAAGGAGGAAAAGACAACTTCAATAAAAAAGTATTTATTTTTTTTATGTTAATAGATTTTTCATGGGAATATGCCTGGATCATTCCTGCTTGTCCACTAATATCTTCTGCCTTAACTGGATTAATATCATTCTTTTTTCCGAAAGCTACAAAAGGTATTCGTCGTTTATGCGCAGCACTTAGCATATCACAGCTAACCATTTCTATGGTCATCTCCGTCTATCTATTTTGGCAACAAAGTTTTGGTCATCTGACCCAACAATATCTGTGGCCCCGGATCTTTAGAAATGATATTCCTCCGAAGATAGGTTTTTTGTTAGATCCACTCACACTAATTATGTCAATACTAGTTACTACTGTAGGTATCTTAGTCATGATTTACAGTGACAGTTATACGTGTCACGATCAAGGATATGTAAGATTTTTCACATATTTGAGTTTATTTGCAGCATCCATGTTAGGATCGGTATTCAGCCCCAACTTAGTACAAATTCATGCTTTTTGGGAATTAGTGGGGATGTGTTCTTATTTGCTAATCGGTTTTTGGTTCTCACGACCGAGTGCTGCCAATGCTTGTCAGAAAGCCTTTGTCACTAACCGTATAGGAGATTTCGGGTCATTGCTAGGTATATCAGGTATTTATCGGATAACTGGGAGTTTTGAAATTTGTGAATTATGCGATCGATTCGTCGAATTGATCGGTACTAGTAGTGTCGATCCAATTTTTGCTAATATCGTGGCTCTTTTACTGTTTTTAGGTCCGATAGCTAAGTCTGCGCAAATTCCACTGCATGTATGGTTACCTGATGCAATGGAAGGCCCCACGCCCATATCAGCCTTGATACATGCCGCTACTATGGTAGCCGCAGGAATTTTTCTCGTAGCTCGAATCTTTGACCTCATTAATGCATTACCCTTGAGTATGAATGTTATCTCCCGGATAGGTGGAATAACAGCCTTGTTAGGATCCACACTTGCCTTTGCTCAAAGGGATCTTAAGAGGGGTTTAGCTTATTCAACTATGTCCCAACTAGGCTATATGGTGCTAGCTTTGGGTATTGGTGCTTATCGATCCGCTTTATTTCATCTGATTACGCATGCTTATTCAAAAGCTTTATTATTTCCTGGATCTGGTTCAGTTATTCATTCGATGGAAAAGATAGTTGGATACTCCCCTGCTAAAAGTTAGGATATTTTTTCCATGGGTGGTTTACGGAGATATATGCCAATTACCGGAACTACTTTTCTTTCAGGTACTCTTTCTCTATGTGGTATACCACCACTAGCTTGTCTTTGGTCGAAGGATGAAATTACTGCGGAGAGTTGGTTATTTTCGTCTTCCCTCGGATGGATAACTTCTATCACAGCCGGTTTCACAGCATCTTACATGTTTCGTATTTACCTTCTGACCTTCGAGGGAGTTTTTCGTGGTAATACTAGGCAAATCAAAAAAGCCCAATCCTCTAACCCCTATTCCTATCAAGATAATTTTTCCTTATGGGGAGATTTTCAAAAAGAATCAGATAGCTTCGAAGATACAAAGGCTTCTTCACGTTCAAGTGACTTCAAGGATGAGATAGATTCCTTTACTTTACATGGTCGTATTTTTCAGAAAAACCTTGAGACATCTCTCGATTACGACTTACTTTATCCCAAAGAGTCTACTTTTGGAATGCTACTGCCCCTCATAATCTTGGCGATACCTACTCTATTCGCAGGTTCTATCGGAATAATTTCTCTTACTAAAGATAGAAGTATAGATTTATTATCCCAATGGCTGATTCCACTTGTTATTTATGACCAACATCATGAAACTTTGACAGAGTTTCTACTAAAATCAATAGCTTCTTCAAGTTTTTCCTTTTTTGGAATTTTTATTTCTTATGTCATTTATGGTCCGAATTCGTTTTTTCAAAAAAGAACTTTTGATTTTTTAGAAAAAAATCAATTTAGAGCTAAATATTTCTTAGATTCGTTAAAAATTTTTGTTCGAAGTTGGTCATTAAATCGAGGTTTTATTGATCAAATCTATGACATTTACTTTGTCCGTAATTTAATTTATATAAGTAAGTCAATTACATTTTTTGATAGATGGTTTATTGATGGTCTTATAAATGGTACAGGGGTTCTAAGTTTATTTAGCGGAGAAGGTATAAAGTATGGAGGGGGCGGTAGGGTATCTTACTATCTTTTTGGATTAACAATCGGAGTTATACTATTATTAGTCTTAATAAATTTTTTATAGGAACTTCACAAAGCTCCAATTCCTATTCATATCTCCCGACTACCCCCCATGCTCCCTATCCCTCTATATACCTTACTGTAACTCAAAAAAATCTAGGATAATCCCGTAGCTATTCTACTATGCTTCTCGGAGGGTGGGGAATAGAAACTATTGATTGGTCATTAATCCGTACGAATCCTGGGGAGGGGGGCTCGCGCGATCGACTCCGGCCATGGCCGATCGTGGTTGGTTGTCCTCCTCCCCACGATTCGAGAGTTCCATCCACTATCCAAATGGGATTGCTATCGCGGTCGCTTCCTTTTATAATAGGAGTTGGGGTGTACGCGAAGTCCACGAAAAGTGCGAAAATGCTTAACGTCTTGCAGATTCAGGGGCGGCTCAAAAGAAAAAGGGTCTCTGATTGTCTGTGAGGCAAAAAAAAAACCCTACGTTTTTCCTCGGTAGCTCAGTGGTAGAGCGGTCGGCTGTTAACCGATTGGTCGTAGGTTCGAGTCCTATCCGGGGAGATTCATACCTCTTCGATGGAATGAGATAGTTTTCAGACAATCAAGATGATGACGCCTTCTACCGCAAGAGAACTCGATTCACGCGAGAATAAGGGGGAGGTAAACCCATAATGTTATTAAGATTTTGCATTATCTACATCAAGAATTCCCCGGGTCTGAGCAGGATACCCAAAACTTCCCTGTGGGATGGGTCGCTTGCCACACCCACTACAGAAAAAATAAATTGACATTTTCATTATTATTTTTACTCCTTTTGTAAAGGGGAAAGACTCATATCATATCATATAGGGAATGATCTATAATTTTCAAATCATTTTATATGCTACAGAATGTTGTTTTATCAGTAAAAAGAAGAGATAGATCTTCCTCTTACTGATTCGACCTTTGGATACTCCTGCATTGCTAGAGGCCTAGACTGAATGAAGAGTATCTAAGGTTTTTTTTATATGATATTGGACTTTCATTAAAAGATTGTTTCGTTGTTCTATCCAGTGACGTCTCACAAAATGGGAACGGATCGAATAGATATTGATAAGTTTCAAACAACATATTATAGATAAGGAAATCCTTGAATGGAGAGCGGTTCCGTTTCTTCCATCTACTTCTATGAACCAGAAGCCTGAAACGAGTGAATCGCTCCTGCAAGTCTTCTATTACAATGCTTTGATACAAGTGAATGGGAACAAATGTCTGTGGATATTGCGGATGTATATGCATAAACTAAGTTTCTTTGACGTATTCGGAATGTCGCTCCTCATCCGGAGGGGAGTTGTTGCACCGCTTGACAGATGATTCAGTCATCGATTTCGGATCATACCCACGATAGATAAAAAAATTCATAATTTTTTTGTTTGAGAAATGTTTTTCGCGCTCCCTTCTCATACCGTAAGTGACATAAAGCCTACGCACCAGTTCTTGCTTCGCCAACAAACAACGATATGGGGAAGGAATGTTAGGATCCGGCTGGAACAGAAGCGTGGGATCCCAGACGAAGCGCCCCCCCAAGAATCGAGTCGGTTCATCAGATCGATTCCATTGTGTTTCATATTGATTGGACGAGTCGAAGATTCCCAATTCGAGAAATTGCTCACGTAACGAGAGATTTTCCAATTGGTCTTCCAGTTTTTTAATATATCTTTGTCTCAACCTACCTAAAGCTCTCTCATAACCGAAAAGATATCCTTTTTTCTCATACGACCTATTTTCACTATACTTAATCCTATTCAATTCGAAATCCCGTTGGGGTATATTATTCTGACTTTGGTAAAGGAGGATTATATTGTACAAATTTTTGAATTCGGATAATACTCTTATCGATTCGTAAGTACCACTTCGCATAAAACTGAGGCGCCAAGCCTTGGGGGACCAGGCAATTTCACGCGATACTTCCATCGGAATTGAGTCGATTTCGGGTGACTGTTTCATTCGGAGGGTTAAGCTATTAAAAACCCCTATTCTCGTAGATTTGGAGGAACAACCTGCATAGCTTATATCCGAACAGTAACTGGGTTCAGTAGAAAAAGGAAAGGAAAGATTTTGATTGGATTGATTTCTGCTTCTACAGATTTCTGAACATGGGAAATCTTTCGAGAGGTTTTCTAGAACGCCACAAGCTAGGTTAAAACCATTCTCTACAACTTTTTCAATAATAATGCAATTTTCTTTCTTTCCCATATCCGGTTCGAACGAATCGCGGGCCGCTAATCCAGCTAGTAGCCCTGGGATATGCGAAAATAGAGTGAATTCCTTAATTGTTGATTCGGTTATCGGGGGTTCCACGTACCAGTTAGACAAATGGTAAAATCGCCTCTTTGATGCATTACTACCACTAGATAGAATATTTGTAGGATAAGTATCTATCAAACTATTTTTGAGAATAGTTTCTACTATCCTGTGAGAATGAATTTGAGATTCAGAACTAGATTCTGTTTCATTGCCTATACAAGTAACAATTGAATGTTGTCTATGTGAAGCTAATCCAATGACATCACTACATAAAACCTGTTTCCTTCTCGAAGTACCAATTAATAACGCTTCATTAGCAGAAAGGGATAAATCTCGTTTGCTATAACCCGTAGTTCCAGACCCAGTACCTTCAAGAAGAGGCGAATTAGCTTCTATTTCGAAGCCTTTGATACGTAGGAGGATTGACAATCCTTTCTGACGTTGACACCTGTTGGACCTTCGGAAATTTATCAATTGGTTTGGCCGGTTCGGAGCTATCGGAGCTGGATCCACCCTTGCTGGTACATGAGTCGAAGCAATAAGAATAATATTCTTACGAATGCGAGAGTTACTGCGCTCATTACCAATACTACTCAGTATCAGGCAAAGCAAAAACCTGGGATTAGCTTCTAGCCTGTGATACGAACGATGAATATTCAATTCATGAATATCTTGAATCCATATCGTGCAGGGAGACACCTCTCTCGCTATTCCAAAAACGAGACTCAATCGGCGTACGCTCTCTCTCGAGATGAAACTTCCATGTACATTTCTGAGATATGATCGATTGTATAGCAACTTTCTTATTGGTAGCCTCATCAACGGAAAGGAGGAATTGGATGCTATATCCCTAATGACGGAAGATCGTCCAGTTTCTATGGGTCCTACTAACGGAGTTCCCTCAGATGGTAATAATCCTGATTGGAGTGAGATAGGTATGTGATGATATGCCAGATCTAGAACGCCCCTCCGTCTCGTCGTTGCTGAAAATAGAATATTTCTTTCGAGGGCAAAAAGAGCCCACTTCTCCGCAGGATCTAACCTACGGATCTTGTAACTCAATAGATCGTTTTGACAGAATTTAGGTAGGTATGCCAAAACACCAGATCTTTCTTGTGGGGAAGGTTCATGATCGATCCGACTACTCGAGAAATTAGAATTGGAATTCGATTTCGACTGATACTTGGAAATAGTATTATTCGTTACTAAATAGTGCGTTAATAGTTCTTTCTTACTATTAAGGATATCGGAGCTTTCCCTACAAAGTATCCACGAATCTAGTTCGTTTTTGACGAAGGAGAAAAAGAAGATATTATTTATGTAATTCGAGAATCTCTTCAAATAATGGATTAGTACATCTCTCGTTTGCATTTGCCTTGTTGAAGGGGAATAAATTCCCTTCTCTGAATAGGATCCGCGCATTGGGTCTATTAAATATCCAATAGTATTGAAACGTTTCCATGAATCAAGGGAGTTAGAGCCCGAAACGACAGATAAAGACTTGGATAATGCAAGAACGTATAATACTGAAAGAACGAAGTAAGATAAGATAGGCTTATTGGAAAATTGAGATACTAACCACCTTGAATGTGACATCTTCGTCTCATTAGGAAATTCCTTGAAAAGGATAAGATCTATCTTGGATAATTTTTTATTGGTAGAATCGTTTTTTAATCTCAATCTTAGGCTTTGTGATGAATAAGTTTTGGCTCTATATACACCCTCATCAATTATTTTATAAATTCTAGGAAAAGGGTAATTTGGGTCATCACTTATTTTATGTACTTCTGGATATGTTTCTCCAATCAGATCGTAGAAATATCTCCACCAGTTAGGGGTAAAAAACCAAGGTATATACTCTCTGAATAGGCTCCATTTTTCAAAGATATTGTCTTTCCAAAAGATCAAAGAGATCTTATATTTGTCCAAACCTTTCGAGAATTCATTGAAATTGATAAGATGGAATGGACGTATAGGTTCTTTCCGAACAGACGGATCTACGATTTTCGTATCTTCGTGCGAAACCTTCTTTCCAGTTAATCCTGTTAGAGATCTTGATGTTACATCGTTGCGTAGTGAGAATCTTAGCGACCAGTAAAGCATTTTCAATTCTTCCGGTTCCCAGAAAGACCCAATGGATGAATCATTTTGATAGAATTGATTCTGGGTGAAAAAATTCCCCGAGTCTGATCTATCTTCGATGGACTTTTCTAAATCGACTTGATCCAATCCCAGACTCTTAGGGCGAGGTCGGGGTCGTCGATCCGCCGATGGATTATAGTTTCTCAACATTTTTCCCAAACGAATTCCATCGCTACTGCATGAAGATAGAAACGAACCTTTCGT
>ERZ1034415.85-NODE-85-length-19262-cov-9.077576_pt1 | contig 19262 bp, 24 predicted proteins | sample MGYA00520582_ERZ1034415 | MGnify/ENA primary metagenome ERZ1034415 (study PRJEB33736, sample SAMEA104288483) | Azolla nilotica | place: Sudan | collected 1982 | study: EMG produced TPA metagenomics assembly of the PRJEB19522 data set (Is there foul play in the leaf...
TATTATTTATTAAGTAATTTTCTGAATTACTAACTTGTTAAATAATATCCCAAAAAAACATAACAATCAAGAAAATAAATCAGATAATATTATGCTCTCGATAATGTACTAAACCTAAGGTTCTTCAACTTATGAGAGCTTATTCCTTAAAATCGATGTTTTTAATATTTATTATATGATTATTTCATACTTAAAACAATTATCGTAAGTGGTTAGAAAACCGAGGATTTAAATGCAACATTAGTGATAGAAATCCTAGTGGGGCATGCAAGCACAATAGGGAAAGTGGAACCCATCACAAGCTAGAACGACGGTGGAGTTGGAGTAGCATTGTAGCTTCAAGCACCTCAACACTAACGTCGGTCATCAGCTTCGAGCCGGTATGCCTCAGCTTAGCTTACAGGCCGATAATCATCAGCCAGAGGCTGTGACAACTTCAACCCTCGTTCTAGCCGAGTGCGGTAGTGTCGGAAGGCATGCCGTGCATCAGTGGCAAGGGGAAATCGTAACTTCTATGGTGCTGCTTCAAGAGGTGGCCTATCATTGCGAGTGAAAAGAATCTGTTATCCGACATTTCAGATGACATGACAACGTGATGAAGCAAGTGACTCAATTCAGTGGCCACAGATAGAACAGGAAGATGATAGAAGAATAAAAATAACCAAAGATGTGAACTATTTGATTAAATTTATTCATAGAATTGAAATAGATCGATTATGACAATATACCTTGATATAAGAGCAATTCGTGTTGGTAACGTGTTGTAAAACAGGACGTCTGTAATGGATCTACACAACAGAAATAGAAGAATTCCAAAGAGACGCTTATATATATCGATAGAGAGAGATAATAAGATTATATTAATACTGGTTGTGATAGTCTCTCACACACTCTCTTTCTCACGTTTCTCTTAACATTACTGGTATTTCCCTTCTAATAGAGAAAAACTATATATAAGTATGAGCCATCTCTAGTCGGTAGAGAGAGAGATAATAAGATTATATTAATACTGGTTGTGATAGTCTCTTGCTTCTCTTAACACTACTGATATCTCCCTTCTAATAGAGAGAAGTTATATATAAGTATGAGCCCGTCTCTAGTTCCCACTCCTAAAATAAGAGGATGTGAGAGTTTTGCTTTCTCAATAAAATAAGGATAGAACCCACATCAAAATAAAGGGCATGAAATTTCATGTCAAAAATAGAGGAAGAAAAGGAAAGGAGTGGGGTGTCGGTCGTTCCCCCATAGTTTCATAATACAAACCATTGTTATCTCATACAAGTACCGACAATTGCATTGGCACACTTTGGATTCGTAATACAAATATTGAGATAAAGATGTTAGTATATTCATTAATGTATGGTTGTATTAAGTCAAAATAAAATAGAAATACACAAATTTTGGTGGTGATTGCTAGTCGCTGCTATAAGTTTCTTGCCAATAACAATGATTCATTAATGTTATCTATCAGTTTACAATAAAAAATTGAGAAACTTTCTATTTACAATACACGAAATGGAAACTCTGGGACTCTGTTCCCTCGACTATAATGATGACTTGGTGCTCGCTAGCACCAAGACGACCGACAGATAGATGCATAGCATGCTCAACGTTTCAAGAAATTGAGCTTTTTGATACCGTAGGCGAAAACAAACACAAACAGTAAGGGCAAGGCCACATGAACCGCAGCAACTACACCCAGGAAATCGTACTTATACCCGAAGTTGTCCTCCACATAAGACTTCACTGATGGTTGTTGCCCAACAATGTCTGGATTGTTGACGAGGGTAGTTACATCTCCTAACTGAGATGTCACCAATCCATACACTGACCATGCCACTGGATCTGCCCAGAAATACCATCTCCACCACTTTGGGATGCTCTGCATCCACAGAGCAAAGAGGAAGAGCACAAAAAGGAATTTTACACAATGTTATGATCTAAGCACAAACAATTTTGCAATAATTCGCAGCTTGTTTTAAATGTTTCCTTTATTTACCAGTCGAGGTATCAGGAATCCGGAGAACAAGTTCCAAAAGATGAAGAAGGAGGTGGAGATGATTGTCCCAATCTGCAGGTTTGGTGTGATTGCTATACTCATCATGCCGTAGAAGGTGAAGATGAGGAGGGTGAAGAACATGAAGAAAAAAAAGTAGAAGAACTTGGCCGGAGTCCATTCATAGTTGATCATGGCATATACAATGGGGGTATATATTAGAGTTTGAGCAAATACGTAAGGGACCTCGATAGCTGCCTACACACCACAAATGACATATGTTCAAAAAAAGTTATAAATTTTCTCTTTGTAGCCAATGAAATTGTTAAGACAGAATGCATTCCGTGTGTTGTAACATGCACATCCAATGCCAGCCATATCAGGCAAGATGTACATGTACAACCTACATCCCCGTATTGTGTTTTAGTAGTTGTGTATAAGATTTACCTGAGCATATGCATATGCCAATTCAGAGTACATCCCTGCTCCTCTTTCGCGATAGAACACAGTTCTCTCAATCGCCACCACTGGCTCAACCCCGTTTGTGTTAGTAAATCCGAGAAACAATGCTGTTGTATAGATTGCACCCATGATATTTGTCAAATCTTGAGCTGTGCCTCTGTCATATATGGTTGAAGTGATGGCATTATGTTAGCACAAATCATGTATAAATTCATATGCGTACATTCTCGTAACCACATGATAGGAATTAAGTGTATCTATTGTATGTGTCTGATTAGCACATAATCAGATTTAAGTAGAACTATTACCTCTTTTGACCAAGATTCCAGAAGGTTGTTCCGAATACCAGTGTAACTGCAACCACGAACAGGAACCGCACTGCGTTGTACTCAGGATTGCGCCAGTAAGACCAATGCTGTTTCCACAAGCATGCAATGCATTGTTCCCAAAAGGTTTGTGAATATCTGGTTTCAAAGAAAAGATCCTTGGAATCCAGAGCGGGAACGCTTAGCTTCTCTACTAGCTCTTCAGTAGACCTGCTCATATATAAATATGGGTATAGGGAAACATTTGATTATGATGGATATAAAACTCACAGCATACTTGTAAATAACAAAGCTACACTTGATTACCGGTGGAGAGCAGAATTTTTGTAGATTTCGGCAAAGTCAACACCAAGCTGAGCCTCGGCTGACGAAGAGCTGATCTCAAGCATCCACGTTGCTGGGTTGTATCCCTCCTTGATATGGGGCACGCCAGGAATAGACTAACAAAGGAAATCACAATTTCAATTATAACATGTGTGATTGACAGTCCAGTATATGTTTGCAGCTTGGAATGTTTTATCATGTATTCCAGGGAGTAGGGTTTACCTGGAAGTAATCTATGAGTTTGCAAGAATGACGGCCGAGCTGGCCTGAATAGGTAACCTGGCCTCCTCGTTTCATTAGAAGGAGCTACATAGGCGAATACATACAATACAAAATAGGATCAGGAACTTGCATAACTTTCTCACTTCTTTTGTTAAAGTCTAAGTATTTAAAGTAGCATACAAAATTTAACAACATCAACACCTCATCGAATGCCTCGAATATGTCAATGCTGGGCTGGTGAATGGTGCACACTACTGTCCGACCTGTGTCCACTGTGTTGCGCACTGTCCTCATCACAATGGCTGCAGCTCGTGCATCCAAACCTGAAGTTGGCTCGTCCATGAAGAGTATCGACGGGTTTGCCACCAGCTCCACAGCTATGGTTAGCCTCTTCCTCTGCTCTGTTGAAAGACCATTTACACCAGGAAGACCCACTAATGCATCTTTAATGGGATTCAGCTCTATGAGCTCCATCACATCCTCAACAAACATCTAGAAGAATAAAAGGCAGCAAAAAGGAGACAGGATTTAAAGTTCGCTTTCAGCAAAGTTCACTTTCAGCAAATTCTCAAGAAACAAAAGGCTATCAGTTTTACGATGAACATTCACATAAACTGAACCGGCAGAGATTCTCGATTGACTTACCATTCTCGTATTCTTGTCGACATCTTTTGGTAGGCGAAGCCAAGCTGAATAAACCAGAGATTCTTTCACAGTGACATTGGGAGAGTGTATATCGTTCTGTTCGCAGTACCCTGAGATTCTAGCAAACGTTTCCTGCTTTTTAGGATATCCAGAGATCCTGATGTCGCCCTCTATGTAGCCACCTGTCTTTCTTCCAGCTAAAACATCCATAAGTGTTGTTTTTCCTGCCCCACTCACACCAACTAAGGCAGTAAGGACCCCAGGTCTAAAAGCCCCAGTCACGTTATGTAGTAGCTGGAGCCTGTCTATGTCAGCTATACCCTGTTTCTTCATTTCCTGCATTTCCATTCATAGTCAAACCAACAGATTTAAGATTTTACACAGAATGGAATGGCCAATGAGAGCAAACAACACAGATCATATGACTTACTAGAGGCATGTCAACATAATAGCTGACAGACTTGAAGGATATAGAGAGTGGTATAAAAGGGAGCACCATCCCTCTTTTCTGAATCTGATTTGTACTTCCATTGATCTCGACATCAGCAAATGAATCACTCAATAGCCCCAGCTTAGCTAAGTTTATGCCTGAGACATATAATGTTTAATAGCCTTATGTTTGTCGTGAACATGGAAATGAACTGAAGCTTCAACTATTGTTACATTTAAATCGTTATACTACCATCTCTATTCAGACTCAATTGGTACCTTGGCGATGTGTTGTAGGCTCTTTCTGTGCAGGTTTTCTATCACTATTTGGAGTAGTTTCTTCTGATAACATTGATTTTGGTCTACTCAATGCTGCGCATAAAATGAGATGCAAAAGAAGAGTTAATTGCATTTAACAACACAGAACTATGGGTTTAAATGCATCCTATTTATTTGCTACATGAACTGTATGTAATAAATGAACTGTACGTTGGAGATAGGCCAAAGCCATTGTGAAGAAGATGTTGTAGAGGATGGCAAATCCAATCAGAGCACCAATGCCAATCCAATACCATTCTCCTTCTGTATGGAGCCCTCTGGATTTCAAAACAGCTGTGCCTACTGTATTAGCTTCCAAGCTCCCATTGTAGGGCTGTTCCATTAGAGAGTAATAGATTGTTAAGGAGACAAATTATAAAAAAGAAAATGTGACTTGTGTACTCAATGAAAACATCTCTGACCTTTTTCCAACGATCTGCGAGAAACTCATTTATGGCCAAACTATTTTGTGCGTACATCATCGGTGAGATCCAATAAGCCCAGATCCACCACTTTGGAATTTGATCTGTCCAAGTAAGCCACAAAAATCAGTCTTTCCAGATCTTCTGAGGTGTACAGCTAAAATGTTATCATATCAGTTCAGCGCTCAGTACCTCCGGAGAGGACAAAACCTCCCATGACGAAGATAATCATAATGCCGAAAGTACCAAATGAATTACTTACTACCACGGACCTCCCAACTGAACCAATAAACCGGAAAAGACCAGCCGCCATTTGAGATAAGCAGAATAATAGCAAGAACTGTCTGAAAAAACTGCAATCACCCGGGAATAATAACTGAAGTCATATCAACATGGATTTAATGTAGGTACACTCAAGATTTCAAACATTGTTACGAACCTTTCGGGCTCAGGAGTGAATCCTATGACATAGTATGTTAAGCATATCCATATCAAGGAATCTATCAATGAAAAGGGTATCCCTAAAATGATAATCGGTATGGAGTAACACCATGCAGGAAAAAAGAGTTTCTCCCTCTGCTTGTAATACACAGGTAAGCTCAAAACAACCATAGTCATTTCAAAGAAGCCATTGAACATGACGACAACCAGTCCAAAAAATAGTGCACCCATGTATAAATTTCCATCGGCGACCGTCTTTTGATGAAGTGTAGTTCTAAGGAAAACCGTCATAGCAACTAAGGCTACCAACAAAATCTGCTCCCAGTAAATAGAAACCAAGGGAAGCGTTAGTCAAACCCTCATTTCACTCAAATATATGGGATACTGAACTGCAATGTATCAAAGTCTCCATACCTGAAACGTTTTGAAAACATACACAAAAGAGTTTCTCTTCATGAGCAGTAACTCCCGTGCAAAGCATGCCCTAAAGAGGTCTCTCTTTCTGATGCCATAGTTTTTAGTTGATAGCGCAGCAGGATGGCTCTTCGACTTATCAAATGGAACTATTAGCTCTTCCTTCAGAGATTCTCCAGGGGGAGAGTATGTAAAGAGATCAGAAAATTCCTTCGCAGAAATGTATCGGTATGGTCGCGTTGTATCTACCCAATACTGTTGTTGATCTCTTCTAGAGGTCACCTGTTAATGCAAGAGATGGCATTGTTCCATATTATGCGCATTAGTGGCATAATAATATACCAGGTAAAGTCCAAATTACCTCTTGCAGAAAATCTGCGATACTTTTTCTGTCTGGACATCGGAATCCAATCGATTCAAAAAAGTTGAGAACCAGCTCTCGAGGACCTTGATAGACAATGTGGCCTTCTGAGAGGATGATAACATCATCAAAAAGCTCAAATGTCTCAGGTGGCGGCTGTAGAAGAGAGACAACCATGGTTGCATCTAGCACATGCACAACGTGCCTCAAACATTTCACAATCTGAAATGTCGTGGAACTGTCCAAGCCTGTAGAGATTTCATCCATGAAGAAAGCTTTTGCTGGTCCCACAAGCATTTCACCTTGCAAATCAGATATAAAACCAACGGTGAGAAACCAGACTCTAATGAATTCATGTTGCCAAACCGTCATATTGGGTAATTCATGTCTTCGTTTTTACCTGTTGTGACACGCTTCTTCTGCCCACCTGAAACTCCTCTTATCATTTCATTTCCGATCAAGGTGTCAGCACATACGTCCAGACTAAGCAACTGAGAATTGGAAATATGTTAGCAGAATTATATTGTGTATTTTCCATGACACAAACACTTTCCTTCTTGTAGGCGATGAAGATAAGTTTACCTTCAAGATGTAGTCTGTAATAATACTGGTTTCTTGACCTTCTATAGCACTTGCCTGTAGATAAAATAGGCATCATTTCTCGTTCATAATATATCTTGATGTGAAGCATTGTGAAGTATGAGTTACCTTTAAGAATATATCAGTATCAAGGTCCGGCTTTATACCCGCCTGTTTCTCTCTTCGCAATAGCTCCACAAGCATATCTTTATTGTTCATTAATTAAAAAGCACGGTAAGCTTTTTCTTACACAACCTCTCATGGAAGCTGTAAATGTTGTTTACACTGACCATATCTGGTTCCAACACCTTGACAACGGCCAGAGAAATCTAGTGTTTCACGGACAGTCATGGTGGGTGTGTGTACATCATATTGGCTAATGTAAGCAGAAGTGCGTTGTGGGATGAATTCACACATCTCACACCCATTGTAGGTGACCTTCCCTGACACCTAGAGAAGGGTAACATTGTCATGCCAAGATTTTTATTTTATCATCATCATCTAGGTCAAAAAACATTGTTAGTGTGAAGCATCACCCCATACCTCGAGATCATGGGGTAACTTTCCCGCAAGAGCAAGCAGGAGACTAGTCTTTCCTGAACCCGGGGGTCCTAGAAGCAATGTCATCCTGGAAACAAACACGGGCCATGGATTCTGAGCGACGTTTCCATGGTTCCATACCATGTTGTTGGATTATGATCGGATCAAATAACCAAGCAAAGGTCTAGTTGACTGGATCAAATAACAGGGTTCCTGGAGAAAGGTTTATGGTTGGATGGAGAAGCGAAGTTTTGAGAGCTAACCTGGAGGGTTTGATGATACCATTGACATCACTGAGAATATTGAGGACTTCCTTCTTCGCAGGTAGTAAGAAGCTAAACATCCCCTGTTCCATGGGTATATGGATTGAGATCTTCTGCGGCAATTCATATCCAGATTCCACGGATGCCTGGAAAAGAAATCATATGTAACTTACCACCACCAAATCTTTTGTGAAGTTGTAGAGGGTGGGCAATGCCCTGCTGCCCTTATGCACATTGGGAGCAGTGATGCGGAGATGCTCGAATCGAACCTCGATCTTGGGCAAATCGATCCCAACACTGCCAGCATTGCAGCCAAGATAAACAAAACAGAGGGCTAACTGAAGAGCGTGGAGTACATGAGAGCTAGTACACTAAGCAACTAGAGTGTATGTACGTACGTATGTAGACATACAGATATGTATGTATGTATGTATGTATGTCGGCTGTATGGATGAAGGTAGGCTGTATGAATGGATGAATGGATGGATGAACTGATGCATGCTGTGCATATGTATGTACGTATTGTATGTAACTAGTTGCTATGCATGTAAAACCCCATGCTTGGTGTGTGTGTGTGCGCGCGATGCGTGTGTTCTCTCACTTGTTCATCCGCGTCCTTAGCTTGAGCAAGAATTGCTCGTTGTCGTCCTCGACGACATTAAGGATCTTGTCTACGAACTCTCGCTTTTGGGCGAACCCGAGCTTGCCCACTTCCACCATTTCCCCGGCCCTCAACCCGCCATTGTGGAGGAAGCCTTTGCGCAGCCGGTCGTACGTGGGCAGTCTCTCTAGGGCCGCCCACGTGAGTGCGGCCTCGTCGTCGTCGTCGTCGTCTTCGGCACCAGAACTACGAGAGAAGACGGCGGCGTCCGAGTAGTGGTCCAATCTCCTTTGACTCCCCCATCGTTGCACATGGTCTTGGCTGTTGCTCGAGACACTCCGAAAGGATGAGGACATTGTTGCTTAGATCGTTTTGGAGATCAGTAATGAAAAGATTCGTTGATGAGGCTAATTAGCTGAGCATTCATTAAGCTTCATGCTCAAGCATTGATTATCGAATGAGGGGTGAGCGATAGGAGGATGGTGGTCAATGAGGCTAGTTCGCTTAACGTTTATTTGGAGTAGAGAAGAGAAAGAGGGTGTTGTTGTACTTTCCTAATGTTGAGCCTGATATTGGCATGGGTAGAAATCTGAGCTAGATGTATGTATTTGTAGTGTGCTCATCCCAAGCACAATAAGAGGTCATCCTTTTTATGGCTACATTATTTTGCATTATTGAGTAAAGGTAGTGAGGGTCCCATCGGGTCTCATTCAAAGCATGAATTTTAAGATAGACTTAAGGTACTCAAGATTTGTAGGCATGAACGAGATTTGAGCATCAAGAGTAGACGTCTTTTACTTCTACTTCTTTTCGAAACATTGTCTTCGAAACTATATTTGGCTTCATACAAAGTTGTTCGTAGACGGTCACAATAACGCGCAACATTAGAATTTTCGGCAGTTGAATCTTTGTATACATAATCATAGAACATTTAGAGTGGAAAACACTACAACATTTTGGGCAATGCATGATATATGATGAACTATTATAGACCGATCGCTTTTAGTAGCATTTATGAGGTTGTTGACAAAATAGTTGAAGACATGTGTTTCATCATTTGGGAACGAACTTATGATTGAGAAAACTCTAGAAGATCTCAAGAAACCTTGTGATGTTTGAGTTTGAATTAACCAAAACCTTAAAACCACTCATGTTACGTCATTTCATTTGTAAAGCATGCATCTATTAGATTTTGCCATGAAGACAAGGCCTTATATTCACACGTGGAGTTGTAAGCCTCGAGTTAATTGATATCAAAGGGCCAACAAGCATACTATTTTTGTGTAATATATTGAATTTTGAATTTCAAACACATCACAACAATGATATGTGTGATCCTTGTCTCAAATTTCCTCTGCATGTCTACATTAGCTCATATATCAATTCTATAAATGTGAAAGATAATGGCAAGTAGTGATGCATAATGTGTTGCTATAGAATAGATCATATCCCTTTTCAAGCCGAGGAAAGGATAGATGACCATATACACATGTTTGTCCCCTTTCACACTCTTGTATGCTGTCAATGTATTTGTATAAATAGGTGTTGAGTGTTTATTTAAACCCTAATGTTATGTTTTGTTCACAATGCAATAAGATAATGTATCACATGCCTATAGTGTTATAGTTTGTGGAAGCTTCCATGGTTTCTTGCCGGTTCTATGTTCTTCATAGGGTGTCCATTTGCTTTTGCTACAATCTTGCGCTTCATTACACACCATCCACTTCACAACAATTGGTATCAGAGTGATGGTTTTCATTACACACCATCCAATAACTTGTCTATCTCGACAACGTCGGATGAGCCGGCTACAAGAACCTCCAGTTCCTTGGCACTCATCGCAATCGCGGCAATTAAGCACAATAAACTCAGGTGGTAGCTAGGACGTACTAAATCCAAATAATATCTATGACAGATCTTCAATAATACTTCCCAAATCTAGTCATTAACTAGCACACATGACAAAAGTAGTGGGAGCACTAAGTCATTAGAGGTTAACCATACACCACTTAGGACACGCTACGAAAGGACCACAATCGATGAAAAGTAAGAGAGAGGAGAGAGATACTACACTTAGGACATCACCCGACAAGGAGTTGCATGCTTAACATGTGGCAGGTAAGGAGTACATGACCTCCCGAGGGCACCAATTAATGATAGTCACGGCCTAAATAGGCATCAAGAGCCATGAGCGAGTAAAAGGATAAGGAAGGAAATATCTTACGAATTACGACAGGTCTTGCAGGCCTGAGGCCTCCAAAGCCTTATCCATATCAACAACATTACATCGACGAGCCACCCGCAAGATTTAACAAATGCCTCCAAGCTTGGTGACTACTCCTGACCCACAATCCGAACGCTTTTCCACTTACTAACCAAGTGCCCAAGAAATGGTATGACAATTTGGGGAGTATTTGAAGATCGCAAAAGCCTAAAAAACGATGTCATAATGTGTTTAATTCAATGTTATTTACGTAGAAATGGATGTTGAAAATGTAGAGCAAAATGGAAAATGTAAATAATGTGCAAATGCATGGGGCAAGATTCAAACCTTAACTAAACTTTATCCTTACCATTGTGAAGATAAATCAAATTTACAAGTATAAGTAGTTATCCACACGTGCATGTGTTTGGGAAAAAGCACTCATGCACAATTAATGTGCATGTAAATTATGTATAGAGAGAGCTTGTCATGTTGCAAGCCATGATTACAACCTCACATCTCTATATAAGAGAGAGGAGCATGATGTATTGGAGTTGGGTGATTTTAGGATCTGATTGAATACACTTATATTTTCTTGAGATCTCGTGTGTTGGGAAAGTCTTTAGTTTCTTTTAAACTTATAGTTTTTATATCACAATTTCCCATATTCTCTTCTTGATTTATTGTTGGTTCCATCCGAATCATGCACGTATCTAGAGCCATACGATATGATATAAGTGGTGAACCTGTCTTCAAATGAGTGGCAATGGGATGGCGAATTAAATCGAGACTATCAACACAATGATGATGTTCGAGAGGATATTGTAGGAACACCAAGCTATACTAGAGGTTGCAAGGGTGGTGGACTGGCTAGTGCAATGGAAGAAAGTGGCAGAACCATCACCAAACGCGAGAATCGATTTGGAAGATTCCCAATCGCGGACATAGGAAGATGCATCCTTGCTCGAGCAACTTCTAAAGGGAATAAAACATCTGAAGATATCGATGATCAAGAAAATGGAGGGAAGGCAAAAAAATAAGTTCAAGTATGGAGACCGACTGTGTATATGGTGTGATAGCACTAAGCATGATCGAAAGTGCTGTGAGGAGCAGAAGGAGGTGCTAAACTGGGAGCTCAGCTACTACGAAGGGAAATGGATACATTCCATGGATTCTGGGAGACCGCTGCGATAGAACTTCCAGAAAGGAGGCATGAAGAAAGTGCTTGAAGAGGAGATGGTTGTTAAGACCGGAACAAAAGCGAGACATGACTTACTTGGTAGTAAAAAGAAGCAAGGTACGAGAATGCGATGGAGAACACGAGCGCATTCTATAGAGAATAAGAGCGGGAATGATATTCATTAACTAGTGTTTTCATCTTGAATGACATCAAGGTGAACTCATATATCTATACAAAGAGGCATGCTTGTGATGCCACGTGTCAAACGATGATACGATAAGGCATGCATGTGTACATATTGTTGGAGTGGTCGTCAATTAAGACAACACGTAATGAGCAAACAAGGGAGATTAATGACTTATTAATCATAGATTTAGCAAATGGAGACAGTAGACCAGAATTACATGATTAGGCACAAGAGAGAGAACTGAATTAGCAATAATGTACAACAACATGAGAATGAGATACAAAACTTGGTTTTAGCAAAGTTAGGACAACTACCCTTATTCTCCTAAATTACATAAATAGCCCAATTGGGCACCTAGGTGTGAATGCGACCATTATTAACTACATTCGTCACTCCCTCATAATGGGCGCATTCATAAATTAAAAGACAAAAATACAAGTGTATAGGGATTGTGAGTACTCCCCACCAGGGGTACTCACGGATCCAAAAGCCAATTGTCTTGGCTCTGCCGTGAATGTTTCGAAGTCCGCATCATGCCCATCAGCTCTCTCAAGGATCGAAACCGATCCGCTAGTAAAACCCTTCATCATCGTATCCGAACCATTATCAGCCGTGGAGACCTTCTTCAGGCTTAGCTTTCCCTGTGTTACGCACTCTCGGACAAAGTGGTACCAAACCTCGATGTGTTTCGACACATTGTCGTGTACCGGATTCCGTGCAAGAGCAACCGCTCCTTCGTTGTCGCTGAGGACTACCAGAATCTAACACGGGTTTGATCGCCGAAACGTTACCACTAGTCTACTGAACCATAAAGCTTTGTTAGCCGCTATGTATTCCACTTCCGTAGTAGACGTAGCCGTACATTCCTGAAATTTCGACCGCCACGAGATGAATCCTTATCCGAACTTGAAGCAGTATCCGGACGTCGATTTTCGGCTGTCGGTGAAACCTTCGTAATCTGAGTCGGTGTAGACAACTTGGCTTAAGGGTTCATCCGGTGCGAACGTGATGTCGTAGTCTTGCGTGCCAAATTACAGATATGTGAAGATATGTTTCACTGTGTTCCAGTGTGCCCGACCGGGGTTGTGCATAAACCTGTTAACGATTCTGACCGCATGTGCTATGTTTGGCCGTGTTCCGACCTTAGAGTACATCAGAGAGCCAACTGCCGGTGTATACGATATCGACTTCATATGACCCCCCTCCGGGCCGAATGTCGGGCTAGTGGGGCTATCCTTCTGTGAGAGGGAAAAGTCCAAACGCCTACTACACATACTGCAAGAAGAGCGGACATCAAACCACGGACTTCTAGTCTCTGGCACGGAAGAACAAAGGCAAGAAGCCGGACTGGCATACATGCTCTTCCGGATCCGAGCAACAGAGGTGCAAAATAAACCTCGTTCCCAAATCGCTCAGAGAGATACTCTCGTTAGAGGGGGCTACTACTGGTGAAATCCTGTATAGTGCGGAAGACGCACACGTGGCTGTTGGACTCCGGCGTCACATTTCACGTGACACCTCACCGCGAGTGGTTTACGGACTACTGCCGGAGTGCTGGCTCAGTACGACTAGGAAATGCAAAGGAGTGCCAATTATCTGGAGTCAGAACCATCCCACTCCGGTTACCTAATGGTAACAAAATCACCCTACAGAAGGTACGGCACGTACTGGACCTCAAGGCAAACTTCATCTCCATCGGCACAGGACGACACTGAACGAGTCAATGTGGCCAATATCGAAGGGCAACATGCACATCAGCCACGGGGTCAAGTACAACAACTTGTATCCACTCACGGTGATTGGACGAGATGGGTCACTAAACGTAGCAGAGATGCCGAACTCATGACTATGGCATGGATGCCTAGCGCACATGACACAAATGGGACTACGGAGACTAATGGCACTCGGCTACATCCCCGATCTTCAACATACGGAGTTTGACTTTTGTGAATACTACGAATACGGAAAGCAGACCCGCAATACACACTCAACTCATTACAACACATTACGCGAGCCCTTAGAGCTAATACACATGGACCTATGCGGTCCGATGCCGAAAAAGTCCTTAGGGGGAGACCGGTACTTCATCACGTTCATTGATGATGCTACCCGACAAGTCTGGGCATATTTGCTCAAGACGAAAGATGAAGCGCTCAGCACGTTCACCCGGTGGTGCACTGAGGTAGAACTCCAAACCGGACGGAAGGTGAAAACCCTACACTCCGACAACGAAGATGAATACACCTCCGGAGCCTTCACGAAGTACCTCTCCAACAAAGGGATCCTACACCAATGGTCAGCCCCGTACAAACCAATGCAAAACATAGTGGTAGAGAGCATGAACCGGACGATCCCAAAGCGAGTAACGGCAGTGCTACAACATGCCAAGCTAAAGACGGAGTTCTGGGCAGAGGCAATGCAAACCATAGTGTACGTAATTAACCTATCCCCATCCACGTCCGTAGGGCAACAAGCTCCGCAGGGACTATGGTCCAGACAAACACCATGGTATGACCGACTACGCATCTTTGGGTGCGAGGAATACATGTCTGCACCGAAAGGGAATCGACAAAAACTGGCACCCCGGTCCACGAAATGCATTTTTCTTGGATACGGAACCGATGGCCAGTTCGGATACCAGCTCTGGGATCTGGAACTACAACGACTTGTACGGAGCAATGACTTAGTTTTCAACGAACATACGATTTTCACGGACAAAATACGGCCCAAATCCGAAAAACAGGTCAACTTTGACCTGACGCCAGCAAATCCCGAAGATCATGCCAACAAATCTCCAGGTAATACGGAAAACATGTCCTGTACTACTCCGGAAGACTAGAGGAAGTAATGATTTTGGATGCTAACCTTCCCGTAACGTCTCCGATTTTGGTGACCCGTGGATCAACACCGACTAACGGCCTGGACGTAAGAGAGCAGAACGAAGCCAATACCGACTGCTCCGCAACAAGTGGTCAAACAAATACCGGCCCACTAGTGGATACGGCCGAAGCATCCGAGATCACAGTGGCACCGAGACGATCCAGACGAGTTCGAAAAGTACCAACCTTCTTTTGCCTCGGACTGAGCTACGTCAACTATACGGATGCAGGAGAACCGTGCACCTTCGACAAAGCATGATGTACACTGGATGATGATCTATGGCACACTGCCATGAGATCCAAAATGGACTCGATCTATGCTAATGACACATGGGAGCTGGTTCCGTTACCAGCAAACAAGAAGGCACTTCCGTGCAAATGGGTATTCCGGTACAAGTACGTATCAGGAACCAAACAACCCAAACACAAAGCTCGGCTAGTCGTGAAAGGACTACGACGAAATCTTCTCACCCGTTGATTATGACCACCCTACATTACTTACTTGGAGTCGTAGCAGCCAATGCTCTAGAGCTGGAGCAAATGGATGTGAAAATGACCTTCTTACACGGAGATCTACACGAAGACATCTACATGTCTCAATCGGCTGGCTTCACGGCGACAGGGGGAGATCACCTCGTTTGTCGTCTGAAGAAGAGCCTTTAGGGTCTTAACCAAGCACCGTGCATGTGGTATGAGAAGTTGGACTCTCACATCCAGCAGTTAGGTTACCGTTGGAGTTACTCTGACCCGTGTTTGTACATGAAATGCGGAAATGACAAGTCCCAGATATACCTCATTCTGTACGTGGACGACATGCTCATCGCAGGAAAGGATAGAGTAGCGATCGCAGAGCTAAAGGAGAAGCTTCACGAAAAAATTTCGATGAAGGAACTTGGAAATGCCCGACACATACTCGGCGTGCGGATAGAGTGGAACCGATCACGGAAGACACTCCGACTCTCCCAGCAAGACTATGTGCGGAAGGTGCTCCGGATCTTCAACATGGAGAATTCGAAACCGACACAGACACCGCTTACTACATCGATCATACAACAGATAAGGACTCTCCCTCATCCAAAGTGGAGAGAGAACAGTTGAAAGGGATACCCTACGCATCAGCTATAGGAAGCCTAATGTATGTAATGGTCGCGACCCGACCCGATCTCGCATACACTGTAGGGATCGTGGGCTGTTACATGGAAAATCCCAGAAAACGGCACTGGGAAGCGGTAAAGCACATACTACGGTACTTATGTGATACCTATGGATCGAAGAAATCCGAAATTCCGGAAGGTTATACGGACATGGCGCTTACCTATTGATCGAAGAAATCCGAAATTCCGGAAGGTTATACGGACTCCAATTACGTTGGTAATCTAGATAATCGTAAGTCCACCTCTGGCTACGTGTTCATGCACACAGGGGGAGCGATATCTTGGAGATCAAAACTTCAAGACTGTACGGCACTCTCCATGACAGAGGCCAAGGCATCCAAAGCAGCGAAAGAAGCAATCTGACTGCAATGACTGACCGTGGATTTTACGGACTCCGGTTCGGAATCCGTATCGACTCCGACCCTCATTGCGACTCACATAACACAATCCACCTCGTGCGAAATCTCATAATTCATGCAAAGACGAAGCACATAGAGGTATGGTATCATCACATCCGGGATATCATCACGGAATAGAGACTAGAAATCTAGAAGATTGACACTGAGCTGAACATCGCTAACAGCCTGGCGAAGTCGCTACCAAAAGACCGATTCAAAACATTCACCGGGCACAACGGAGCTGACAAACGATTTCCGAAACAAAGGACGATTACTCCGAGCACCACGGACCGTGATCAAAGAGGATTGTAACAAAATCCAGCCGGAAGCACATCGACTAACGGAGAACGGAACTGTGACAAGCAGTACCGGAATCACAGCGGAGCAATGGTCTAGAAGAAGATCCATAGTTCCGAAATTAGTAAAGATCAACGAGAGAGGTCTAGTTCATTGGGGAGACCCCGGAACTTGTAATATACCCACTTGTATAGCGTAGTCCATATACGGGGGTGTTTGTTGGGATAAATGTGTTAAGAACCTACTACTAAATATTAAACCAAATCAACATTAAGATAGAAAACAAATATAATGGATTGAGGGACCCGATCCACTCCGACCACCCCCGAGCTATGTACTAGACATAGCCAACCACCCTCCGACGTCCCATACCGCCGGATATGAGGTAGGCTAGTACCTTTGTTGATGTCGACGTCTACACGAAAGCCTTGCCGCACCACCAGTGTCTAAGACCAGCCTTCTGACGTAACGAATGATGTCCTATGAGGGTAGCTAGCCCTCATATTTATACATCTCCCAAGGCCCTATGAATGGTTATTGCCTTTTAGAAAGACAAGCCATCCAATAGTTGACTAGATACATGATAGTGTGCATGTGCACACTATCTCTCCCTCTGTCCAATCACGTTAGCCGCTTTCCAACCTTAGAGAACCTATACACTTCATCTAAATTATGTAGATGAAGTGTCATCACCCCCTACGCACGTTACATGAACGTAACAAAATGTCCCACACTCACCTTAATGTAAATTGTCCGTGCGTGAAATAGAAGGTCGGGCGTGCGTGCATGAAATGTGTTGTCTTACATTCCACCGTGGCACATCCCTTCATGTATAAATAGAGGGCATGCCCCTCATTAATAAAATCTTTTTGTTCATTTGTTCACTTTCGTGTACTTATTGACTAACGTGTGTTGTACTTTTGCATTCACGTAAGAAACACTTCCCTAGATCGGACCAAGACATGTGACGTTAGTCGGACCCATTAACGGCTAACGACCAACGATCCAAGTCTCATGTTCACAACTCATCACTAACGTGTTCACCCTTTACTCACGCTTACGATCCACGCTTCTACTACAATTACATAAAAAGTGACTATTATGACTAACGTAGAGAACTTCTGTAAGTTCGACGCCAGTGCAGTACGTCTACCATGGATAACCTGACCCGTAGGATGACTACGTAGCACTAACAGAAACCCCCATTTCCAACACCGCCCACCCTCGAGGCTGGCCCAATGGGCAAGCTTACCTTCAACTTACTTCCCATACTACAAGATCTGGTCGGCTTTAACGTGGAAAGCATGCATTCGAGCAGGAACTGGGTTGTCACTACATAAAAGGGAGTGCGTCCCATGTCGACGGGCACAAGGTTCGTCGATCATCGAGACGACATTAGTGATCCCTACTCACCGCTCAAGAAGAAGAAATGAGGAGAGAGTTCCCAAATGAGTGAGAGGAGGCTTCTATTTCCAGAACCGCTAGATGATTGCTATGTGTCAAGAACTTAACGGTTGATCCCTTGGGCCTTTCACATTAAGGTCATTGACCTTTAATGTGGTTGTAATCCACATAACCCTCATACATTATAGTTATGCACATAACATCAAGGTAGGAAGGTTAATTAACTATAGGGAATAAAAGGTACTCTAACAGAAGTCAGGTATCCTAGATTTTCCTATCTAGGTGCATTAATTGAATCTTACATTTAGTTAATTTTATGTGCACAGACTTCTTTGTAGCTGGGTGGAGCTCGGTTCCTTTTCTACACAGTTGTGCACTTCTACACGTTCACGTGGTAGCACGGTTGTGTATTTCCCTTAGTCTCTTCTTTGTGTCTCTTCTCTTGTGCGGATGTGCATGTCAGCACCGTGGTGCAGTTCCGCAGTCGCGCTGGTTGAGCTTGCTTCTCAACACCCCCCCTCAAACTCAACTCTGTGCTTGGGGTTTTTCTTCACATGAGTCCTCCCTTTCTTGCAATCGAGCAACCATGTTGTTGATCTGTTGTCCCTACGAGAAACCAAAAACTGTAGTGCCGAGTTACATCGGTCTTATCTGGGAGCCGAGCTGATCCATTGGTCTTATCCCTTCTTGCTTTCTCCTCTATCGTGATCCTTGTTCGCAGTCATGGATGTTGTGCCACGATTGGGCTTATCCTTTTCTTCCTCAGTTTTCTCCTTCCTTGCATGGGCTTGGTTTCGTCATTTCAGGCGCATGGTTGTGGTTGTGATGCCGCGTGCCACTTGGTGTTGACACCATCATCGGATGCCGAGTCGCAGTCGGGCTCACTCTGGATCTTCCTCTCGGTGCGTGATTCGCAATCTCCAGTGTCGTTGCGTATATTCATCGTACTCCCCCTAAAGCTCAGAGCATCGAGAGTCTAGAGTCCAAGTGCTACCAAGAAAGTCCGCAGCTTGTCAAGGCCCATGGCCGTGGCAAATATATCGGCAACTTGTTCGTTCGTGCCTACGTGTAGGAGGTCAATATCACCCGCAACGATCCACTCGCGGATGTAGTGGTAATAAACCTCGATGTGCTTTGGCTGTGCATGAGAAAATGGATTTTTTGCTAGTTGTATGCGGCTGAGATTGTCGCAGTAGACCGGAATTGGTGTGTCAACC
>ERZ1034415.86-NODE-86-length-19146-cov-40.088890_pt1 | contig 19146 bp, 21 predicted proteins | sample MGYA00520582_ERZ1034415 | MGnify/ENA primary metagenome ERZ1034415 (study PRJEB33736, sample SAMEA104288483) | Azolla nilotica | place: Sudan | collected 1982 | study: EMG produced TPA metagenomics assembly of the PRJEB19522 data set (Is there foul play in the leaf...
ATAGATGATTTTGAAATCCTTATTAGTTTTTGTTACGAAATAAGGTGCGTTTCCCCTGGCATTGCTAAGACATATATTCCATGACCAAAGATCATAAATGCAGAAAAGCTGAAGGTATAAAGCCCCAAAATTACTGTTACAGCATACATTCCCCAACTTAGCTTTGTTTGCACTCGCATAGCGTGTAGTAACACAGCACTTGATAGCACGGTTGTGAATGTCCATAAACTATATTCCCGTGCTTCCTGAGCATATAAGATATGTAAAGGTGAGACGGCAATTAAAGCTAGTGCAACCCATCCTACTGGCACAGATGTAAATAACTCCCAGCATAGCCAATACAAACTAGGGAACACCAACAAGCTACTGAACACAGACAAACTTCGCCTTGCAGATACAGAATCACCAAACCACTGCAACCAAAACCGCATGAGTATGTAATATAGTGGCGGGTGTTGAGAATCTTCTAATGCTAAAGAATTGATTGTATCAACTAAGCTTTTTTCTTCATTAAGATGCTGATACTTCTGTAAAACCTCAATGCCAATAATTTGTTTATTAGTAGATTCTTGAATTAATTCTCATTCTTTGTAGCCAGATACTCGTAGTGATGTAAAGGACTCATCGTACCAATAAATTTTCCGATCTAAATTGGCGAATCGAAAAATATACCGATTACCAATACAACTATCACTAAAAATCGTAACTAAGTTAGAGGGTGAACCAATCTATGCGTTACTTTGCTGTTGATATACTAATATGATAGTATATCAACACCCTAAAAAATTTTATTATGACTTTATCTCTATACGAAGAAATATATCTTATTTAAGATGAATCCAATTTTATTAATGAGTAATTTGAATAGCAGCAAAACCTAAGTATGTAATTGCATAGCAGAGACAATTCTATTTTAGAATCCGCTAAACCTTGTCTAGTTTTATTCCTTTGCTAGAAGTCAAGTCAATCAAAATATTTTTATAAAAATTATCGAAGAAATTTGTGGAAACATAAAAAGTGAGGGCTTATACTTAGCTATTAAATTTCAATTTGAATCTCAAACCAATTTATCAAGTAAATAAAAACACTTAGTATCAGACCTTTCTTATTAGGTAGGAGATTAAAAAACAATTGTATGGAATCAATAAACTAATCTTGGTAAAGATATTGGTAATAACTCTATCATTATTAAATATAATAATTGTTTAAATAGATAAATTTACAATTTACTAAATAAAAAAGCAAATTCATATTATATATATAATATAAGCCCAATATAGCTAGGATTAAAATATAATGAATTCCATTCAAGAGTTTGTTAGTAATTAAAATATTTCTTGTAAAAGAACTTTTTTACAAGAAATATTGTAATAATTATAAAAAAGAGGTTTTAATGAAGTCATTAAATATTAATAATAGAGTTGCGATATCAGTTAAAAGCGATGAGAAAAATGTTGGTAACTACAAAATAGCAATACATCCACGTCCACAGTTACAGCGATTGCCTTGGCAAAGTCTAAATGGTTTGTGGAAGTTCGCGTTTGATTATGAAGGAAAATGCGTTCAACCCAGTGACCTGAAGCAATTGACTCATCTCCTAGAAATACCTTACGCTCCTGAATCAATTAAAAGTGGGGTACGAGACACAAATTTTAACGCAAATTGTTGGTACGAAAGGGAATTTACAACACCAGATGGTGATGGTAGATTGCTGTTACATTTTAGTCCAGTGGAATATCGCGCTCGTGTCTGGGTTAATGATTGATATATAGCTGAACATGAAGGTGGATACACCAGTTTCTCTCTCGATATTACCCACGTCTTGAATGACAGTGACATAACAAAGCTTACTGTGTGGGCGCAAGATGACCCGCAAGACCTTGCTAAACCGCGTGGGAAACAAGATTGGCAATTGGAACCACACAGTATTTGGTATCCGCGTACAAGTGGTATTTGGCAGACAGTCTGGGTTGAGCGAGTAGGTAAAACTTATATAGGTCATCTGTGTTAGAATTCTGATTTTGAAAAATGGGAAGTTAGTCTTGAAGCAGCGTTAGCAGGTGATATGCCTGTTTGTGGTGTGCAAATTAAAATGAAACTGAGGATTGGCGATAAAGTATAAGTATTGGCTCATGATACCTACGAAGTGTTAAATGGGCAAATTAACCGTCGTATTGCTCTTGGTGATCCTGGAATTGACGATTACCGTAATGAACTATTGTGGAGTCCAGAAAAGCCAACGCTAATTGATGCAGAAATTCAACTGTGGAGCGACAATCAGCTACTAGATGAAGTAAAATCTTACACCGCAATGCGAACGGTGGGCATACAGCGTGATGGCTTCATGCTTAATGGTCGCCCCTACTATTTACGCCTTGTACTCGATCAAGGCTATTGGCCAGATACGTTAATGACCCCATCTAGTGATGAGCCGTTGCGACATGATGTAGAACTGATCAAAGCAATGGGTTTCAACGGAGTACGCAAACATCAAAAAATTGAAGATCCTCGATTTTTATATTGGGCAGATGTTCTAGGGTTATTAGTATGGGAGGAAATGCCCAGTGCCTATCGCTTCAGCCGCAAAGCTGTAGAACGCATGACGCACGAATGGATTGAAGTCATCAAAAGAGATTCAAGTCATTCATGTATTGTTGTTTGGGTTCCTTTTAATGAGTCTTGGGGAGTGCCAAATTTAGTAGAGACAGTAGCTCACCGCAATTATGTTTTAGCAATGTATCATTTGACCAAGACCCTTGACCAAACTCGTCCAGTGATTGGTAATGATGGCTGGGAAAGTACGGATACAAACATTCTGGCAATTCATGACTATGATACTAAGCCGCAGAAATTACTGCGGCGTTATGGGCCAGAGATGAAATTGTCAGATATGCTTAATCATAAACGCCCCGGACGACGTATCCTCACCCTCGACAACTATCCCCACCAAGGACAACCAGTCATACTCACAGAGTTTAGTTGTATTACCTATGCTCCTGATCAAGAGTCAGATGCACAGAAAGCTTGGAGATATGAGCGATGCTGGAGTATCTCGGAGTTAGAAATGAAATACGCGGCTCTACTTGAAACTGTCAACAGTATTGAATTTTTCAGTGGTTTTTGCTATACACAATTCACCGACACCTTCCAAGAAGCTAACAGTTTATTGTACAGCGATCGCACACCAAAAATTTCCCATTGAAGCAATTTGGGCTGCCACTCTTTCAGGAGAAGGGTTTTGTACTCCTAGTAGGTGTTAAGAGAGGACTGCGTTTGAGGATTTTTTGCGCTTCTGTCCTCTGCTGCCCATATGACAAATAATGTGTTCCTGTACACACAGTTTTTCGCACGAGAATCGTCCTTAAGGTTGTGTACTATTTAAATCTATAGATAGGGTATTGTCGTGTTGAATGTAATTACTATCAAATTATCAAAAAATGTTGGAAGTTGTTTTCAAATTGTTAATTTAGTTGCAAACCAATATGAAAAATCAAATGTGCTGGCATTTCCCACATCCATTTAACCAGAAAATCCTTCACCTGCGTTTGTCACCTCAAGCTCCTTGGCAACCATATACAAGTTTTCCCCAATATTGCTTACCAGATTATGAGATTCCTGGTGGCTCAAAGGGTTATCACACTATGCAAGTTCTTTTAGCTCAAGGTTGGGAGTTAGTACCACCAAACTCTGGTGTTTCCTTATCTGATTATTTGCCGTTGGCAGTTTGGCATTGACGCTTCCCTCAGCTTGGAAGCAAAGCGATTTTGTGAGTTTGAGCAAAAACAAGCTACGGTACTAGCCAAAATAAAAATTATGGTTTAATTAAACCTCTACTTCAAGATTGTCTAGTTTCAGCTAAAAGATTGCTCAAGACAGTATTTTTGTGAATTTCGGATATTTCTTCAACAACTATTGTTATTTATTGTATTGAAGCCAACTCATCAAATCTACAATCCAATCTGGAGGATAATTAACTACTCCAATAGTTTCCTCCGGTAGTCAGAGGGGAAGTAATAATTATCAATTTAATCTATCGAATATGAGGGAAAATTTCTACACAGAAACGATGAGCCTATTATTAGTGGACTTAGATGGCACAATTCGAGAACCACTTAGCGGCAAGCGATACTTTCAACATTTTCAATATCAAAAAATTATTCCAGGTGCTGAAGTTGCTATTGGTGCTTATAAAGATAATTGGATTATTGCCGGTATTACCAATCAAGGTGGTGTTGCTGCTGGACACAAATCTATCCAATAGTGCATTAAAGAACAGCAGTATACGCTTGAGCTATTTCCAGAATTAAGAGAAATCTATTTCTGTCCTGACTTTGAAGGCAAGAAATGTTTCCGCGTCACTCGCCATAATGTCTATAACCACAGTAAAACTAAATGGTCAGGTTACTATCGCAAACCTAAACCAGGAATGTTGCATCTGGCAATGCTTCGGCACAACCATACTCCCGAAAATACAATTTATGTAGGCGATCACCCCGAAGATGAAGCTGCTGGACGTAGTGCTGGGGTAAAATTCCAATGGGGAACAGATTGGATTGAACAACATCAGGCAGCAATCGTCTCTCTATCTTCAGATGTACAATAGTCTCCAATCTTTCACAGAATCATATGTATAGAGCCAACTAATAATTTGTAAATAATTAAATTATAGGCAAATTTAAGAAGATTCACATTATTGCTGTTCTCAGAAAACTACTCACATATTTCCCGTTCAGTAAGTGAACCAAATTGAAGAACTTGTTTAAAGTTTTCAATTGTTTTACCAAAAATATTATGCTTTGACAATTACACAATTATCAGGTGTACTCTACATTTTTTAAGAAAAATATAAATTGGATGTTAGCAAGATATCTTATTTTTCAATAACTGTTTCATACAAGCAGAACATTAATCTTTTAAGAAAATAGGGGTGTTCTACCTAAATAAATATAGAAAATCTATTACTTTTTAAAATATGTATAATGCCATACTTATTATTTCAATAATCGGTTCTTTCTATGGTGTGAGGAGCAATAAATGAGGAGGAATAAGTATTGCTAAGTTAGCGTTGAGAATGAGCTTGTCAAGTACAACCAATATATTCAAGTAGGAAAATAACAATGGTTAATCTACAAGAGCGTCCTGCTGCTATTACAAAAATCACAAACCTGCAAGAAAAGTGCGCCTATGAACTTTGTAGCATATATGCTGCTGAACAGCATTTTCTAGAAGCTCAACAGATAATATTACAGTGTGTCGTTAACGATCAGTTACAGTCCTTGCTCCAAAACCATATTCAAGAAACTGAACAACAAATCCGAAATCTGGAGCAAGTTTTCAGCACAATGGGACAACAACCCAAGCGAATTTATTGTTATGCTGCGGCTGGTTTAGTAAGTGATGCTCAAAAGCTCATATTGCTTACTACTAATAATCCTAGTATTTTGGATTATCAGTAGTAAGCAAGGGTAGAAAGCTATGAAGTCACCTGCTATCGCACCTTAATTATTGGTGCTGAAAATATGAACCAGTACCAAGTAGTAGAATTACTACAACAACACTTGCGCCAAGAAGAGCAGACAGGACAAAAAATTTAGCAGTGCTTACCACAATTACTTCAACAAGTAATGTCAAATACAGCCAATAGTCGCTAGTTCCTAAAAATTTTCTGATTTTGTGTATCTAGTTATAGAATCGATACACTTCGGATCATTTCTTGAGACTATGGGGAAAGAAAGTGATTGTTTAATATATCTTCTTTCCCTACTGACGTCAACAAATCAACTTTTTACCTGAACCGTGTTTTCCTAATTCTGTTGGACAAAGCTGAACCCTCATTTTGCAGTACCTATTTTTACTGTTAAGAATTATTGCCTGTCAAACACCAGAAATTTCCCTCCAGCAATTTATAATCTATTTCTTATGGTAGAAGTAACCTTTAGCCCAATAACTCTTTCCCCACAAGAACTGCGGAAAATAGATGCTTACTGGCGTGCAGCAAATTACCTCTCTGTCGGGCAAATATATTTGTTAGATAATCCTTTGCTACGTGAATCACTGAAGCTAGAACATATTAAACCCCGGTTATTAGGGCATTGGGGTACTACACCAGGACTTATTTTTATCTATGCTCACCTTAACCGAGTCATCAAGGCGCAAGACTTAAACATGATTTTTATTGCGGGGCCGGGGCATGGAGCGCCAGCTTTGGTTGCTAATACCTACTTAGAAGGTACCTATAGCGAGATTTACTCTAGTGTTTCCCAAGATGAAGAGGGAATGCACAAGCTTTTCTGACAGTTTTCTTTTCCTGGGGAAATTGGAAGTCATTGTACACCAGAGACTCCAGGCTCAATTCATGAAGGAGGGGAACTTGGTTATTCCCTTTTTCACGGCTATGGAGCAGCATTTGATAACCCTGATTTGATTGCAGCCTGAGTGGTGGGCGACGGCGAAGCGGAAACTGGCCGCGCAGCAATAGCTTGGCATTCTCACAAGTTTTTCAATCCAGCACATGATGGTGCGGTGCTGCCAATTTTGCATTTGAACGGCTATAAAATCGCTAATCCTACTATATTGGCACGCATACCTCGTCATAAGCTGGAAAGCTTATTTGTTGGTTATGGTTATAAGCCCTATTTTGTAGAGGGAGATGACCCCGAAACTATGCACTATTTGATGGTGGCTACTCTTGATACAGTGATTTATGAAATCAAGGATATTCACGAAGATGCTGGAACTAACGGGTTTACTCACGCACCTGAATATCCCATGATTATTTTGTGATCGCCAAAGGGTTGGACAGGGCCAAAAGAAGTAGATGGCAAAACAGTAGAGGATTTTTGGCGATCGCACCAAGTTCCCATTGCAGATATGACCAGACCGGAGCATATCGAGTTATTGTCATCGTGGATGAGGAGTTACAAGCCAGAAGAACTTTTTGGTGAAAAAGGCAAGCTCCACCAAGAAATAGCAGAATTAGCTCCTCAAGGTAATCGTTGCATGGGGTCTAATCCTCATGCCAATGGTGGTTTGTTACTCAAAGACTTAAAAATGCCTGACTTTCGTCAGTATGCAGTAGACATAGCTAAACCGGGAACCACATTTGCCGAAGCAACCCGGATCATGGGGTACTTTGTACGGGATTTAATGAAAGTCAACCTAGACAGCCGCAACTTCCGGTTAATGGGGCCAGATGAAACAGTATCCAATCGCCTCGATCCGGTGTTAGAAGCAAGCGATCGCATCTGGGTAATTGAACGTCGTCCAGAAGACGAATACTTATCTACCGATGGGCGCGTTATGGAAATTTTGAGTGAAAATAGTTGTCAGGGCTGGTTAGAAGGGTATCTCTTAACTAGGCGACATGGGTTATTCTCCTGCTACGAGGCATTTATCCACATTGTGGACTCCATGTTTAATCAAGACGCTAAATGGCTCGATATGACTCGTGGTATCCCTTGGCGCAGACCGATAGCTTATCTTAATTACCTACTTACTTCTCATGTATGGCGACAAGACCAGAACGGATTTACGCATCAAGACCCAGGTTTTATTGATGTGGTTCTCAATAAAAAAGCGTCGGTAGTTCGGGTTTATTTGCCGCCAGATGCCAAGACTTTGTTGTCAGTCACAGATCATTGCCTCCGCAGTCGTCATTACATCAACGTAATTATTTCCGGCAAGCAACCCTTGAACCATTTTTCCATTGTCAGAAGAAGAACAGGCAACCCAGTATTGGCAAGATGACGAAAATGGTGATCGCTCAATAACAGCTAGTGAAGGATAATAAGACAATAATCACCGAAGTTCATGGAGTTAGACCAGCTCATCTGGGAAATAAAAACAGTGGTAATGAAACTGCTGTAGGTAACGTTCTATATTTTCCGCCAATTGTTAACTATCATCTAAAGGATGAAAACTCTTTCTTGCATCTGACTCTCTAGAAAGATGTTTTATGGCTTGGTTTTTGATGTCCTTTTATATATAAAATATAAGTGATTCAGGGTTAAATAGATTGTTATTTTACATTCAAATAATACAATAATAATCAGTTGGAGAAAAATCTAGATTAGAAAATAGTTATTTGTAAGAAAAATTTTGCAGAAACTTTGAAAACAAAACAAACTAATTAAATTTACCCTTACACCCCCATACCCCTACACCCCTTTCATTTTATGAATTACCTTATTGCAGTTTTACCAGATAAATCACAAGCAGAAGCAGCTTATTCTGCCTTAACAAATGAAGGGTTATCTCTAAACCAAATAGATATTTTTGGAAGTGGCTATAAAAGTGCTGATGATTACAAGCTGATTAACCCGAATCAACAAGCTCGCAAAGGAGTAAAGAGATTATTACAATGGCTAGTGCCTTTTGGGTTCCTAGCCGGTTATGCCTTTAACTATCTAACTGGTATTAAAATTTTAGCTCTCGGTGATATCGGCAGTCATATTTTTGGTGGAATTTTAGGAGCATCTGCTGGTGTTTTGGGTGCTTATTTAGTAGGTGGTGAAGTTGGTTTAACCGTAGATCGTGTTGATGCTTTCTCATATCGAAATCGTTTAAATGCAGGCAAATATTTAATAGTTATTAAAGGAACAAAGGAGTTAATCCGCAAAGCTACGAGCATCCTACGCTCTTTTGAGCCAGAAAATATTCAAGGTTATGTAGAGCCAACAAGGGCTTAAAATGAACAGCCTTTGCCAATATGCGTCAAAGATTAGTTGTTAACTCAAATTAGGAAAAGAATTTAAAAAAGATATGACTACAGAGAGTTTTACAAGTCTATCATCACCCGTAGTCCAAAGGGGATTAGAAGTTTCACATTCTTATGGAAGCCAATCAGCTTGTTTACATGACCAGTCCATACCTGAACTAGAATTATTGAGCCCGCTAAAAATTAGGGATTTAGTCCTACTAAATCGTGTAGTAATGTCACCAATGTGCCAATATTCAGCAGAAAATGGCATAGCAAATGATTGGCACTTTGTTCACTTGGGAAGCAGGGCTGTCGGAGGTACCGGTTTAATTATGGTAGAAGCAACAGCAGTAACATCTCAAGGGCGAATAACACTTGGAGACCTCGGTCTTTGGGATGATGCTCAGATTGAACCATTAGCACGCATTGTACGTTTTATTCGCCAACAAGAAACTGTAGCGGGTATTCAACTGGCTCATGCTGGACGAAAGGCAAGTTGTCATGTTCCTTGGTTAGGTGGCAGACCTTTAACATCTGAACAAGGGGCTTGGGCTACAGTTGCACCAAGCTCAATTGCCTTTGGTGACAATAGTCCTGTGCCAATAGCTCTTGATGAGTGTGGTATTGAAGAAGTTATCACAGCATTTGTTCAAGCAGCAGAGCGTGCGCTGCAAGCTGGTTTCCAAGTTATTGAAATCCATGCGGCTCATGGGTACTTATTGCATTCTTTTCTTTCGCCACTCAGTAATCAGCGAACAGACATTTATGGAGGTACATTAGACAATAGAATGCGTTTATTATTAGAAGTAGCAAGACGGATACGTAATATTGTGCCTCAGGGAATGCCTCTGTTTGTTCGTATCTCTGCCACTGATTGGGTAGAAGGAGGCTGGGATATTCAGCAATCAGTGATCCTATCTAGTGAACTAAAAGTGTTAGGTGTTGATTTGATTGATGTTTCCACAGGTGGCTTAGTGCCTCACGCCAAAATACCTGTAGAGAAAGGTTATCAAGTGCCTTTTGCTGCCAAAATCAGGCAAGAATCTCAAGTCAATACAGGATCTGTAGGGTTAATAACTGATGCTGAGTATGCCAATCAAATTATTACTCGTGGCTGTGCAGATTTAGTTCTTATCGGTCGAGAATTGCTGCGTGACCCATACTGGACTATTCATGCTCAATGTAACTTGGATGAAGAACCGAACTGGCCCATACCTTATGGTTACGCAGTCAAACGACAAAAACGTAAGTAGGTATATCACCAGTTCGATGAACTAATGCAGTAACTCAGAATCTATACTGGCGATTGATCAAGCAGAATGGTCAGCCTCAAATTGCAAGCGGGTAATTACACAGTGCATGATTTTAATTTGATTCACAATTCGCTCCAGTTCTGTGAATAGGGGAGTTTGTTCTCGTACCGCTTGTAATGTCTCGTACCGCTTGTAATGTAGGTGTGAAAGCGTGGGAATTTGTGGTTATCTCTGATAATCAAGCATAATGTAGCTGCTGAACTTCCTCGTGAATGGCTTCCAGGTAGGTATCCAGTATTGGTAATGTTTGGGGTGGCTGTCTACTTTGTAGGACATCTACTAAGTTTTCTAGAGTTTGGATAATTCTATCAGTAAGTAGCTGGAGTTCTGCAAATTGCTAATCACCGCTAAATTCTTGTAAATTTTCTGCCAGAGCCGTTACTGAACTGAAAAAGCCACGAATGTATACCATCAGTGTCATGACAGGTTCTATTTCTCCCTGAACGTGACGAGGTTCACTGAACAATCGTTGGGCGGCGGTAGTGGCGTTGGCGTTTTCTAGTGCCGCTTGATGACGCAACGTATTGATAGAATCAGCAGATGTACCTTGCTGTGGGTGAAGATAGTTAGCTATGACTTGCTGAAAGTAAGCAAGATTAGCTCGAATCGTCTTTTCTAGTTGTGCAGGAAGCTGCTGTCTTTCCCAAAGGGGGAAAAGCAAATAACTGCCAAGGAGAGCTAATAAACCCCCAAGCAAACTATCGAATATTCGCAACAGTCCTACTTGCCAGCCACTTATGCTAAGAATATTTAGTAGTAAGATTATGGCAGGTGTGAGCAGTAGAGTGAATATGCTGTAGCTTAATGAGCGCACTGACATCGCTACAAACACCAGCAACAAAAAACATATTGCAATTCCCAATGTATTCTTCACTAACAAAACTAAAATAATACCGATAATTGCACCGAAAATAGTAGCGATGACTCTTTGCAATGTGGTCTGGGACGTTCCTCCAAAGTTGGGCTTGAGGGCCACTAGAACAGTGAGGGCGATCCAATAACCTCTAGGTAGTTGTAATACTAAAGCTAGCAATTGCGCGAGCGTTGTCATCAATGCTAGAAGCAAAGCATGACGAAACAGTCCAGAATCAAAAGTCAAGTTATTCCGCAGTGTACCAATAATTGTTAAACCCTCTGGCTGGGCTGGGAGAAAAATGTCTCTCTGAGCAAGGCGACGCTGTTGACCTTGTCTTAAATTAGCCACAATATCTGTGTCAGTATCAATTTGCTGTGCCCAATTTGTCAGATTGGTTGTAATCTTCCCCAGGTTGGCTAGCTCGGAATATTCACCTATTTGAATATTGATCGTCGCTGGATTCAGCATTTGAGCGCGCAGAATTTGCCATTGATGTTTTAAAGCTTCAACTTTTCGCTCCAAATCCCCCAGGTGAACTGAGCTTTTGCCTTTGGCGATCGCTTTTGACAATCTTTGCAGAGCAATTGCCAACTGTTTGATTGCTTGGTGAATTTCTCTTTGTAACTGAAAAAATGATTGATGTGCAGATGCGTTCTGCCTTCGGCAGCAAGTGCTTTGCACTATCGCTAATAGTTCACTAAATGCTACAACAGCATTAACAATTTGATTGGCATCCTCGATTAAGATCAGTAAATCATTTCCCTGCACGCTAGCTGCTTTTTGCCTATTCCATATAGTCGTCCAGATGCTACGAGCAGATATTAAATCCTGAATGACAGTATCTTGCGCTTGCAAAAATCGCTGTTCCCATTCTCGATCATCCCTTTGATTTAAAGCTTTCTCACTGACTAAATCCACAAATTTACTCAACGAGAGATAACAGTTGGCGACTACCTGCATGATGGGTACATCAGGAAACACCGCCCAAAATCCTAATGCTAAAACAGTTATCCATAATCCCCCAACTAGACATAACAAACAATGTTGGAGTAGAGTAGACAAATTAGAAAATGAAGCAAATCTAGCCAGCCCAATCACAAACATTATGGAAGCGGCCAAACTGACAGATGCAGCCACACTGCCATAGATACCTGCTAAACCTGCAATAAATATCACAACAAACGTTGCTGGGATAGCTAACCAGACATGACTGCTCACTAGACTTGAGATCAGGAAAACCCCAGTCACCACAATCGTAGCTGCTATCATCGCCGTTGCTCTCTGAGCATAATTCCCCTCAACATTGACTATGCCAACAAACCAAGCTGCCATAGTGGCGATGCCTGCGGCGGGCATCGCCATCGTAGTTTCACTAGCATGACTAGTCATGATGCCAATTCCAATAGGGCCAGCTAGTGTCAAAAGGCTAAGCAATCCTGAGAAAATAGCTGGCTTTTCTGGCTTGAATGGAAACTTCTCTAATAACCAACGAAGAGAAAGTTTATCTGTCATTGCCATTGCCTCAGTATTTCCTGAAGAAAGGCACATAGCAGAGGACAGTAACCTTTCAGAGAAGCAAGTGACCTGTAAGCGTTGTCATAAAGTCAGTAGAAGATAAACCACCTATTTTAATGAGATTATTCCATCGATTACTATCCTGTTTAAATTTAGTTCTATAGCAATATAAAGTGCATTTACGTAACCAACAGAAGTATTTTCTGCACAATTGATCTGCAAGTTCATCACAACAATGGATGATTTACTATCAAGTAATAGCTGCAAATTTAACTGAATATATAATTCATACCATCATAATTAACTGTAATATTTTTTTAGGAAAATAGTGACTTTACTTGCTGTTGAGTAAACGCTCAAACTCTGCTTTAACAATTTGGTAAGACTCACAGGTGGTAGCTTCTAAACCTGAGTGGTCATAGCTGCAAATTTAACTGAATATATAATTCATACCATCATAATTAACTGTAATATTTTTTTAGGAAAATAGTGACTTTACTTGCTGTTGAGTAAACGCTCAAACTCTGCTTTAACAATTTGGTAAGACTCACAGGTGGTAGCTTCTAAACCTGAGTGGTCAAGGATAGTTATCTCCCCGCGAACATACTGGATTAGCCCTGCCCTCTGAATAATAGAGGCAGTCAGGCTAACACTGGAACGCTTCACACCCAGCACTTGAGCAAGGAATTCTTGAGTAAGTGGAAAAGAGTCTGTTTCTACTCGGTGAGCAGTCATCAGCAGCCAACGGGCGAATCGCTCTTATATTGAGTGCAGGCGTTTACACGCAGCAGACTGAGCAATTAGGTTAAATAGTGCTTGTATATAGCGTTGCAGGTAGTCCCTTGCATAAGCTACCTGCAAAGACATGAGTATTAAACGCATATACACTCATCTTCCATCCTTCACCAGGAATTTGTGCAAAAGACTAGCCCGGAATGCTGTTAGCTGCCAACAATACCGACAGGCCTACCATTCCTTCGTTACCGACCGTACCTACTTCCACTGCCGAACCATATCCCATAATGGTGAGGAAAGAAACTACACCCTGTTTACGGAAATATACATACTCAATAGGTTGGTTATTTAAGTAGAGGGGTTGCTTGTACTTCAGAGGTAAGATTTCCATGTAAGCAAAGACACGAGAGTATTCTTCAGGGGGTAGAGCAGCTAAAAGTTGATTTTCCAGAAAGCAGAGGTTATTTGTAATACAAATATCAGAAGTCTGTTTGAGCCAGTCCTTTTTCCATTAAGTAACTAGCAGCAGTTAATAACCTCTGACAAAAGATTTATTTTCTAGAAATAGTTTATGTTGGCTATCTAACATATTAGATTTCTATGTTAGATAGCCAACATAACAAGTTTTACTTTTTGCACAGCTTGAATATTCGTTGTATTATGGCTTGCTCAACGGTAAGCATTAGTAATCGGAAAAAACATCGACGGTACACAAACACACCAGATCATGTCACATTTCCCTAATATTGCCTATAACATAGTGGCAATTGGAGCTTCCGCAGGTGGGCAAAAGCTAATGCTCCAAATATTGTCGGCTTTACCAACATATTTCCCGGCGGCGATTGTTGTAGTTCAACACATGAATCCCGGGTACCCTAGTTGTTTTGCACAGATCCCTTAGCTGTCACACAGCATTGCGGGTTGAGCAGGCAAAATCAGGCGATATATTACGCCCAGGCAGAGTTTACACGTATGTTCCAGACCGACACATAGTAGTCGGTGCTAACGGTACGCTGTCTTTGTTACAGGAGCGAAAGATGAGCTTTGTTCGCCCTTCAGTGGACAGACTATTCATGTCAGTAGGGATAAATTATGGATTGCGAGTGATCGCTGTGATTTTAAGTGGGTTGGGCCCAGATGGTGCTTTAGGAATGAGAGCCATCAAAAAATATGGCGGTATGACGATCACACAGGATGAAACTACCTCAGAGCGTTTCTGTATGCCCAAGGCAGCTATTGATACCGGAAAAGTAAACTTTGTTTTGACTCCAAAGGCGATCGCCAACACCCTGATCGATCTAGTAATGACCGAATTAACAGCATAAAGGGCAACTTATCTTTTCATTGATGCTGTCTACTTGGAGTTTTGAATGGTTGTATCTAACAAATCTCATCTATTAATCAATACCTTCGCCAATTTACGAGGGTGAGTTGGTGTCTGAACTCTCTTTTCTCCTATGCTTGGCAAAAACAATAAGTCCTAAAAATTCCTTCAAGGTTTCCCACAAGGCTTTTCTAACGTATTGACCCTAGTGTTAAGGGTTTGACATTCCAAGATAACTTATGAGCTAAAGGCTTATATGTGGGTCATTCTGCCATTTTTGCCAAGATTTTTGTAGGCTCTTATTTTGGCAAAGGTATTGTTAATAGAAAATAAAATACTAGCCGCACTGTCCGAGGGTGAGTATAAACGCCTAGTTACACACCTAGAGCAAGTACATCTTCCAGTTAAGCAAGTCCTTTACGAAGCAGGTGAACCAATCACACACGTCTATTTTCCCAATCAGGCAATGGCTTCTTTAGTCTGTAACCAAAACGATGGCTCTACCGTCGAAGCAGGTATAGTCAGCAATGATGGGATGGTGGGTCTTCCTGTAATTTAGGGTGGTAATTCTACAACTACAATAGCGAATAGCGTTTCTGCAGATTCCAGACACTGATATGAGGATGAAAGCAGAGATACTAATAGCAGAATCCAAGCGAGGTAGAGAAATTCAAAGTCTGCTGTTGTGTTACACACAAGCACTATTCACCCTGGTCACACAAACCGCAGCCTGCAACCGCCTGCATACAATAGAAGAGCGATTCGCCCGTTGGCTGCTCTTACTCTCTGACCGTATGCAATCAAATACATTTCCTTTGACTGAGAAATTTCTTGGTCAAATGCTCGGCTGTCGTCGCGCTGGTGTAACGGTAGCTGCTGGTACACTTAGCCTCCCTGGCATGATTAGCTATACGCGTGGAAATATTACCATTCTGAATCGGTCAGACTTGGAAAATACATCTTGTGAGTGTTATTCCATCGTTAAAAACGAGTATGCTCGGTTGCTAGGCACATAGAGCTAGCCGTGTCTCAGAAAAATTTGGCATAGTCAGCGAAAGCTGACCGACTAGTGATATTAAGTGGTTGTAAATTTAAAGCTATCTAGATAAATGTCATGTTGATTTTTGGATCAAAAGGTTAAAAAGCAGATAGTTATCCCCTTGCTTTTAAAGGCTCCTAATTGTGATACCGAAATAGGAGGTTGACTTATTTTGTCAAGAATTTATTTCAACTCATATTCAGAAGATAGAGCGATTTTCAAGAAAATACTGTTTAGGAAATGGTCATTTATGAATGGTTTACGGATACTTATCGTAGATGATAATGACGATTCCTTATACATAGTTACGTTGATTTTTGAGGAGTACCAAGCAAAAATAAAGATAGCAAAATCTGTAGATCATGCCATACAGATACTAGAAGAGTGGAAACCGGATGTTGTGATTAGCGATATTATTATGTCTGGCAAAGACGGTTATTCATTAATTCGCTTCATTAGACATGAAGAAGCCTCTTTCAGAGATTTTCTTCCTGCTGTAGCTCTTACAAGTTATGTAGCTCCAGAATCCTTTAACACAGCAATAGATGCAGGTTTTCAATAGGTTCTTTGTAAGCCTTTTGAGCTTGATGAATTAGTAGAAACTGTAGCAGATATTGCACAAATAAGGTTGTTAAACCCGTTAGTTTAAATATTGAGGTATTGCAAAATTTGGAAATGTTTCTTCTATTCGAGGATCTGCTAATACTGAGCAAGGAAGCTGTTAAGTATTAGGTGTTGCAATTCTATCAAGAAATTCGTAGATCGGGAAAAGAGCAAAATTTTACCTGTCGGAGTTGGCTGCTGATCCAATTAGCACCTTAGCCATGCACTCAGAGCAAACATCACCATAACTATCACCCTGATTGCTACACACAATTAATCTTGCTTCTCCCATCTGAAACTGTTAAGCACATATTAAGCATATTTGTTGTTTATTTAACTTGTTACATTCAATTTCAAATTGCATAATTTAAAAAAAAATCATTTTAAATAAATGACTTAATTACCAAAATTAAACTGTTGTTACTAACTCTACTTCTATCCAATGAAGGGAAGTATATAAATAAAAATTAATTTCCAAAGAAAACCCCCATCAGTTAAAATTGATGGGTTTGGAGGTTTATACTTGCTATCAAGTAGATACTGCCCAAATTAACTGATGAGATTATTAATAAATTCTCGTCATGGTCTATTTCCTCTCTACCTATAGGGCAGTTAAAGGTAAAATTTTGGAGTTATGCAGGATACAAAAATATTTGCCTCTCAGTTTTGAATTTTATCTAGGGAAATAGTTAAGCTTAAGGAATATCAGTGTTAGTAATAACATTACCTCAAATATATGTCTGCCCTCATTGTTCTCATCAAACTGTACTTTGTGAATTACTAAAATTTATTGCCCCTTGAGAAATACATCTCTCTCGTATAATTACCAATACAGAAACCAACTATAGATGTATACACTAAACTTTGAAATCGAAACCACTGACAGAGCAAATTTTGAACCCAGGGTGGAGAATACTAATTTATTTGGGAGCTAAAACATTATATACGTTGTAATATTCCAAGGCAGAAAAAGAAATGATTGCAATTGTTTTCAAAGTACCTAAATTTAATAAGGGCCAAAAAGTGGAATTTATCGGCGGTGTAAGCATCATCAAAAACTATCGACCAGAATCAAATCACTGGGTTTATCTAGTGGCTATGCCGGTGAAAAAAGATCTGAAAATAGATAGAATAGGCTATGAAACCATGATCTGGCTACCTGAAACAGATGTATCTTAATGCTTCGATAGTCTTTAATAAATTGCTAACTTCTTAAACCAAAAAACTGAACAGACTAGACTGAAACAGTCAATAAATGGCACAAAGATAAGGAGAAGGGTCAAAGTAATAGGGGAGTATAAAAGTAAGGTGTAAGGATAAATTTTATGTAGGAGTCTCCTTGACACCCCTTCCGTACGCTACCTACTTTGAGTTCAACGAGCGTGTTATTCACTGAAAAGAACCGCATTTTGTAAAGAAAATGAAGGCAAATAATGAATTTAAATTACTCTACTTTCTTTTTACTGCTGATAGTATTACTATTAGCCATTAATCGAATAAATATGGCATTGGATGAAATCGAATAAATATGGCATTGGATGAATTAGATATAGGGCGATTTTACCTGTAGACGAGTATTGGCATTGTTATTTTTAACTGACCATTAATTTTGAGATAAATCTGCCGATATCAATCTTTTTTCAATTAGCGAAAATCAAATAAGTCTGATATGAATCAGACTGCTAGTGTTTTGTCTTTTAAATCACCTAGAAGGATGAGGTGGTTTGAGAAATCAATAATAATCAGCAAATTATTGATTTTATAGGAGATATATAAAATTCACTGGATACTCAACTAAAGGTAGAGGTTATAGTTAAAAAAATCCCAGAGAATTACGAATAATCACATACTATAAGTAATGCCGTATAAACCTTGTGGTAATTCACAAACCTCTTAACCCATCATATAACTATTATGGGTTTTCCTTGAGAAAGCGAATTACCCCAATAAATCCCTGTGTTAGTTATTGATAATCAATAAGAAAGAAGTTAAATAAATTGATCAAAATCTAGAAGGTTATGATTGTATCCAGGAGAGGTAAACTTTTCAATAAACTCTTTTGAGTCTGATCAACGTAGTGTAACCCTCTCGCAAGTAGTCAGGTTAACCCCACTCGCAATCCGGTATGCTCCAAGTACACACTTAAAGTATCAAATTCATCATAACAGATGAAGGGGTTGATAACCGGCCTGACAAGATGATTACCTCTAAAAAGGTAGTGGAAACATTCTCTATAAAGTACGGTTGATACCACTATAAAGAGTTAGTTGTCAAATTACATTAGAGAACTCTCAAGCCAAGCGACTTTAATGTTAAGCATTGACAGCCAACCAGAAATTAAGTGCGATTTATATCCAAGAAAAGTAGTGGAAGCACACAAGGGAAAGTACGGTTGACACTACTCCAGATAGCAACCTGTCAAATTCTACTAGAGAAGTGTTAAAATTGAGTTTTTGACACACAGAACTAAGAAAGAAAGAATAGTTTGAAAGCCAAAATCAAGCATCCAATTCTCGTCAGAAAGTATTTATAGGGACCAGCTAAAAGTATGAGTCCCTAAAATATAAGAAAGGATTAAAGAATCCAGAACAATAAGTTCTGGAGCCAAACAAAGTCTAAAAATAATAATTGAGAGTTTGATCCTGGCTCAGGATGAACCCTGGCAGTATGCTTAACACATGCAAGTCGAACGGTCTACAGACGTTATATATAACGTCTGTACATAGTGGCGGACGGGTGAGTAACACGTGAGAATCTGCCTTGAGGTTTGGGACAACAGTTGGAAACGACTGCTAATACTAAATATCCAAAACTGTCAAAGGGGTAAAAACCGCCTCGTGATGAGCTCGCGTCTGATTAGCTAGTTGGTTGGGTAAAAGGGCACTAAGGCGACCATAAGTAGCTGATTTGAGAGAATGATCAGCCACACTGGGACTGAGACACGGCCCAGACTCCTACGGGAGGTAGCAGTGAGGAATTTTCCGCAATGGGCGAAAGCCTGACGGAGTAATACCGCGTGAGGGAGGAAGGCTCTTGGGTCGTAAACCTCTTTTCTCAGGGAAG